>Ga0116194_1000498_pt1 | contig 33227 bp, 27 predicted proteins | sample AD_SCU001_MetaG_FD_89887 | JGI IMG/M metagenome (GOLD analysis project Ga0116194, IMG submission 89887) | Active sludge microbial communities of municipal wastewater-treating anaerobic digesters from China - AD_SCU001_MetaG | ecosystem: Engineered > Bioreactor > Anaerobic > Digestate | place...
TGTACTGGGGGTCGACGGTGATGAACCGCCGCCGCCAGTCGATCGAGAGCCCGCACTTCTGCATGACCCGCCGGTACTCCTCCGAGAAGTGCCGGACGATCTCCATCGGGTCGATGAACCGGTCGAGGATGTCCTGCGGCACCCGGTAGAGGTCACCGTAGAGCCCGATAGCCTTCGCATCGCCGTTTGCTATCCGCTTCGAGATCCCGATGACCGGGGTGCCGGTGACGTGAAACGCCATCGGGAAGAGGACGTGTCTCCCCTTCATCCGCTGGTAGCGGGCAAGGACGTCCGGGACGATGTAGGTCCGTCCGTGCCCGACATGCATCGCCCCGCTTGGATACGGGAACGCCACGGTCAGGTAGTACTTCTCTTTATCCGCTGCCGGATCAGCCTCGAACGCGTGCTCCCACCGGGCTCTGCACTCCCGTTCGTTGCTCTGCATATCAAGTCCGCTCACTATAAGCCTCCAAATCCTCGATTACTCATCATCTCATCCAGATCATACCGGCCGCAGCCGGATCGTCTCGCCCTCGTTGTAGCGCTTGAGCATCTCCTGGGCGATGGTGCTGTTCTTCGCGAGGAGGATATCCCCCTCCTCGTTCACCGTTGCCGTGAAGAGATACTCCTTCCCGGCGAAGACGTCGACAATCTTGCCCTTGTTCTCCGTCGAGACGATGGTGAGCTGCTTCTTGTCGATCCGGATCCTGATCCCTCCGGCAAGCTGCATCTCCTCCTCGGCAGGCTTCTTCGTCTCAAGCTCGCTCCGCGGGCGGATGTCGATCCCGATACCGAGTTTGTTCACGATCGCCGAGACGTTCTTGCCGCCCTTGCCGATCGCTGCCGGGACGTCCTTGTCCTCGATGTAGACGACGGCCTTGTTGTCGCTGATGATCCGGACCTCGACCGGGCCGCTCGTGTAGCGCCCGATCTCCCGCTGGACCTCCTTCTCCGCAACCTTCCAGGAGACGTTCTCCGCGGGCCCGGGTGCTGCTGCTGCGGCGGCTGCGGCGGCGACCGGCGCCGGGGGGGCGGCGACCGGCGGCTCCGCGGCGCCCCGGAGGAGCGGCATCACCAGGGTCTCGCCCTCGTAGCGGAAGATCTCGATCTCGGGCTCCCGCCGGGCGTGGTCGCGGACGACGATCACCGGGCGGACGTGCGTCTCGCCGGGCATGCCCTCGGGGGCCTTGATCGTCAGTTCGAGGTCGTAGATCTTCGTGATCGCGCCCTGGACGACGAAGATGATGGTGTTGATGATCTGCGGCAGGATGCTGTAGTCCACGCGGTCGCAGAACCGCTGGAGGCAGTCGTGCACCTCCATGGCGTGCACCACACCGACCATGCCCATCCCGGCGAGGCGCATGTCGGCGTAGACGCTGAAGTCCTCGTTCTTCCGGATCTCATCAAAGATCACGTAGTCGGGCCGGACGAGCAGGAGGGCTTCGGCGGTGTTTGCCATGCTCCCCTCAAGCGCCGTGTACTTGGTGATGTGGTCGGGCACCTGCAGGTCCCGCGGCGCCTCCATCGTCTTCACGATGAAGTCGTGGTCGGCAAGGAACGTCGCGAGGCTCTGGGCGAGCGTGGTCTTCCCCGCGCCCGGGGGGCCGGCAATCAGGACGCCGCGGCGGTTTCCGAGGATCCGCTGCTTGATCTCCGGCGCCATGTCGTAATCGTCGAGCGAGAGGTCCACAAGCGGCCGCACCACCGTGATCTCCATCCCGTCCGAGAACGGCCGCCGGGCGATCGATATCCGGAGCGACCCGATCTGGACGACCGTGATCCCCCGCTTCTCAAGTTCGATGAACCCGTCCGGGTCGCGTTTTGCCCTCTCAAGGAGTTCCTGCGCCATCGACCGGAGCTCGTACTCGTTCATCGGCGTATCGCGGAGGGTGACGAGCCTGACGTCGCGGAGTTTTCCTATCTTTGCAACCGGCAACGCTCGCTCTTTTAAGGTGACCGCGACCGTCTCCTCGTCGAAGAACTGGTCGATCGAGAGCGGCGAGAAATCGCCTATCTGCGGCCGCAGGTAGACGACGTCGAGCCCTTTCGCCTTTGCCACCTCGGCCTGCACGAGGTCGCTCGTGATGAACCGGGCGCCGTGCGCGATCGCGACGTTCCGGATCAGGGCGTCGATCTCGCCGCCGCTTGAGAGTTTCACCTGGTCGAGGCTCGGGCGCTCTCCGGAAAACTGGAGCTCGATGATGGTATCCGCCGACATCCTGAAGAGTTCCTGGAGTTCGGTCAGGCCGGAAAACCCTATCTCCCGTCCCTGGTTCGCCTGCGCCTCCAGTTCGGCGACGACGGCTTCCGGTATGATTATTGTTGCGCCTTTATATTCTCCTGTTTTTATCAGCGATGTTATGCGCCCGTCTATCACGACGCTGGTATCGGGTACAATTTTCATAAAAAATCACCATAGTAATGAGGTCATTCACCCTTATTAGCGTATACCTTCTCCGGATCGAAGACGATTCCGGCGATCTCCTCACCATCCGCCGTTCGGTAGAAACACGAGGCGTGGCCGGTATGGCAGGCAGCACCGGCCTGTTCCACCTCGTAGAGGACTGCGTCTGCGTCGCAGTCGACAAGTATGCGGCAGACCCGCTGGACGTGCCCGCTCTCCTCCCCTTTCTTCCAGAGTTTCCGCCGGCTCCGGCTGTAGTAATGTGCATACCCGGTGGTCCGGGTGAGTTCCAGTGCTGTAGCGTTTGCGTAGGCGAGCATCAGGACCTCACGGGTCCGCTTCTCCTGCACGATGACAGGCACCAATCCGTCGTCGTTGAATTGTATCTCCATATTGATTCACATTCCTGCAAAGGTCGTCATGATAACAAAGAGGATATCTCCAATGAATAATGCCGTCAGGAATCCCGCCGTGATCGGTATGATGAACGGAATGCCGTAGGATATCCAGACCCTGCCGGCCTTCCGGTAGAGGGCGAGCTCTCGTTCGTAGTCTTTTGGATGCAGCCTGAGGTCTTTTGTGTAGATGCGTCGCTCTCCCCGCACCATGCGCCCAAGCGACCCGGTAAACCCGACGAACCGCCTGACCATTCTTCCGTCCTCTTCCTCGATATCTTCCATGACAAAGCCGAACTCGTTCTGGATCGTCTTCCCGTCGACGGGAAAGCCGAGAAAGAGGCAGGGCAGCGGGGCCCGGTTCCCCTCGAAGAGGTTCTTTGCGAGTATTGCAACGGGTGCGGCGATGTTGATGAGCACGGCGTTCGTCAGCACTGTGAACGGAAAGAACCCTAACAGCGGGGTGCCGAAGTACGGCTCCACCGGGAAGAACGGGATGCACGCGGTGATGATGATGAGGGCATACGCATCCGCACCCCCAAAGAGGTTCGCGGCCTGGAAGAGGTAGAAGAACCCACAGAAGACCGCGACGAGAACAAGATATCCTGCGGCTATCCGCCAGTCTGCAAGGATGGCGAGCCCGTATATCCAGGCGGCCGCCGGGACCGCGATGATGAGCGCAGGGCGCCAGGTCCTGTGGGGCACCCGCCGCTCTTTTGCGTCAAGGACCGACGCGTACATGAGCGTGACGCCGATCGCGGCCGCTGCAATCATGAGCGGGACGGATGCCACGGGCGGAAGAGTCATGGGCAGGTACGTTATCCACCTTTCATCTCTTATTTCTGGCGATTCTCTCTGCCGGGCGGACCCGCCGGAGCGGCGGTAAGACCCTGTACGGCCGCCCCGGGCCCGGGCGGCTCCGGGCACCCCACCCTTCTGGCCGCGGTTCTCCCCAAAACCCGGGGGTGCTCTCGAAGTTCTCGCCCGCAAACAGGCTCTTTGGGGTTTCCTGATCGGCCACTTTCACCTGGACGTCTGCCGGAATCAGGATCGGGTCATCACAAGGTATTAATAATAGCATAGTGATGTGGTATATTGTGGCAGGGGGGGTAAAATCCCCTTTCCGGCATAAAAATCACTGAATATCACACCTGAAGATGTGCATGGATATAAACGGCCTGATGGATGAGATCCTTCTGCAATCGGCGTATGAGGGATGTTTTACTCTTGACGAGTTGCTGCACTACAGTACCGTTCATTCCCTGACCGGAATAGGGGCATCAAAAGAGCAGACGCACGCGTTCTTCCTGGTTCTCCTTGGGGGCGAACCGGACGGTGCCATTTTTGTCGACGAGAAGGGGACGCTCTTTGGCGATACGGCGATCCTGCACCTGACCGGAAGGGAGGAGTTCGAACTCCACCGGGTGGCGCCGCCGATCGCCGACGCGCTGGTGGCGCGGTGCAGGATCTTTGAGAAGAGCCACTTAAAGAAGAACGGCCGCCTCGAGATCCCGACGATCGGCACCCCTAACCGGCAACGGGTGGGGGTGCTCTGCCTGACCGTGCAGGACAGCCGCGCACCCCTCGCCGGGGCTCACGTCTCGATCCGGAAGGGAAAACTTGTCATCACGAGCGATGTGACGGACTCCGGGGGGAGAGTCTGTTTCCGGCTGCTGAACGGGCGCTATATGTGCGTGGTCTCGGACCGAACCGGAGAGCGGACACGGTGCATCATCGAGTTCCATGAACCTCAGGTAGAAACATGCGTTGATATTGGGGGCACAGAGGATGCGAGCAAATGAGGATGAAGAGCGTGAATTGATAACAGCGGTCAGGAATCTTCTTACACAATCCGGGGACCCGGGTTCCGACAACGGGGATACCCTGGCGGAGCCGCAGGGTTCCGCTCCGGCGATGCGGTCCGGTGAAGAGGAGATCCAGGACGAGACTGTCCCGGACACCGCCGGGCCGGACCCCGGTGAGACGGACGAGGTGGCGGTCTCCCCTCCCGTGCCGGCGCCAAAGAGAGCGGGCATCCGTTCGCTCATCGACTCGGTGGCCCGGTCCGGGCATACCGGGGACCAGCGCGCAGCCGGCGGAGAGGACCCAATCAGGGCGCTCCTTGACCGGATCGAGCGGCGCAGAACGGGAGAAGAGGTCACAGAGGCAACATCCTCCCCGCCGGCGGCGGAGGAGGAGATCGGGGCGGAGCCTGCAGTGCCGGCCCCGCCGCCGGGGCGCCACGAATCCTTCGGTCTCCTCAACCGGGTGAAGGGGTGGAAGGAGGCCGGCGCATCCGGCCCCGATGAACCCGAACCGGACGAAGAGATGGATGCCGGCGTGGTCTCGGTCGAGGAGCTCGGGAACCTGGCAGACCTGATCCTCCCGAAGAGCGCAACGTTCGCGGTCGAGGAGTTGAACATCAACCGCAGCGAGCACCAGTTCGACTTCGTCGACAACGCCCGGGTCGTGTCGGAGTTCGACGACCTCTTTGCCAGGGCTTTCACCTCCACCGCGCTTGCCGCGGCAGAGGTCGCGGCCCCGGCAGAAGCGGAGACGCAGTCCCGGTTCGGGTTCCTCAAAAAGTTCCACCCGACCGTCGGGGAGGTGATCGAGGAGTACAACCCCGCGCTCCACGGGCCGCTTGTCGATCTCTCGATGCGGTCGACACCGGGACTGGAGGAGATCGAGCTCTACCCGGTGAACGAACCGTATGCCTACGTCCGGGTGACCTACGACGGCACAACCCACGAGTATACCTACCACGTCCTCGAGCCCGCGCTCACGCCCGGGGAGCAGGAACTTCTCTCGGAGATCAAGGAGCGCCTCTTTGAGACGCTCAACATCACCACCCGCGACCTCACCCGCGATGCGGCGAGGAAGGCGCTCCGGGAATCGGCAAACACGATCATCGCCGACTACGGGATCCGCCTTCTCCCGTCCGGGCGGGAGAAGATCCTCTATTACGTGGAGAAGGAGTTCCTCGGCGACGGTCTGATCGACCCGGTGATGCACGACAAGTACATCGAGGATATATCCTGCGACGGCGTGAACAGCCCGATCTTCGTCTACCACACGACGTATGAATCGATGAAGACAAGCCTGATCTACCGGGACGCCGGGGAACTCGATTCATTCGTCACGAAACTCGCGCAGCGGGCCGGGAAATACATATCGATCGCCGAACCGATGCTGGATGCCACGATGAGCGACGGGTCGCGTATCCAGATGACGCTCGGGGCAGAGGTGACCGCTCACGGCTCGACGTTCACGATCCGCAAGTTCCGCGAGGAGCCGATCACGCCGACGGATCTCATCGAGTGGCACACCTTCTCGCCGCTCGGTATCGCCTTCCTCTGGCTTGCGGTCGAGAACGCCAAGTCCTGCATCTTCGCCGGCGGGACGGCATCGGGGAAGACGACGACGTTGAACGCCATATCGCTCTTCATCCCGCCGCTTGCAAAGATCGTGACGCTTGAGGATACCCGGGAGCTGAAACTCCCCCACCCGAACTGGATCCCGAGCATCACCCGCGACTCGTTCTCGCAGGACGGGCGGGGCGAGATCGATATGTATGAACTCCTGCGTGCCGCCCTCCGGCAGCGCCCCGAGTACATCCTGGTCGGCGAGGTCCGCGGCCGCGAGGCGTTGACCCTCTTTCAGGCGATGAGCACCGGACACGTCACCTACGCGACGATGCACGCCGACTCGGTGGCGAGCGCCGTCCACCGCCTGGAAAACCCGCCCATCAACGTGCCGAGGAACATGCTCTCGGCGCTCTCCCTGATGTCCATCCAGGTGCAGGCCCGGGTGGGCGGCCAGCGGATCCGGCGCAACAAACAGCTCATCGAGATCCTGGATATCGATCCCCGGACGAACGAGCTGATCACGAACGAGGTCTTCCGGTGGCACCCGGCGACCGACGAGATCCGTTACTCCGGCAAGTCCTACATCCTCGAACAGATCATGGAGGACCGGGGCTGGAGCGAGGAGCGGATGCGCGAAGAGCTGAAACGGCGGCAGGAGGTGCTCGAATGGATGCGCATCAAGAAGATCCGCCACTTCCGTGACGTGAGCAAGATCCTGGTCTCCTACTTCCGGGACCCGGAGTCGGTCATCCAGCGGGTGCGCACCGACCTCTACGGGGAGGGGGCCTCGGCATGAACGGGTATGAACGGTTCTGTTTCAACCTGATCGGCCGGGACCTGAAGGAGAAGCGGGGGGACTTTGTCAGCCTGAGAAACGACCTGACGGGAGCCCGGATGAATACGCCGTTTGAGGCCTACCTTGCGACCGCTTACGTCTCCTCGATCGCCGTGGGGCTGGTCGCCGCGGTGTTCATCGGCCTTCTGACCTACATCATCCGGGTCCCCGAGATGATCTCCTACCACGGCGCGGTCCCGGAGATCTTCTACGCGTTAAACGACTACAAACTCCTGCTCGGCACCGTCATCATCACGCTCCTCTCGCTCCTGGTCTTCGGGGGGATAACCTACCTGATCTTCCTCCTCTACCCCGGCATACGGGCCGGCGAGCGCCGCCGGAACATCGACGCCACCCTGCCCTATGCCATCAACTACGTCACCGCGATGTCCTCGGCCGGGATCACCCCCGACGAGGTCTTCCGGCTGCTCGGCCAGAGCAAGATATACGGCGAGAGTGCTGTTGAAGCGCGCTACGTCTCCCGGGAGACGGATTTCTTCGGGAAGGATCTCCTTGACGCCCTGCGGACGGTCTCGCAGGCGACGCCGAGCGAGCGGATGCGGGAGTTCCTGCAGGGGGCGGTTGCAAGCATATCGAGCGGGAGCAACCTTACGGAGTACTTCCGTGCCAAGGCCCACCAGTATACGCTCGAGAACAACCAGCAGCAGAAGACGTTCCTTGAGACGCTCGGCCTGATCGCGGAGTCGTACGTCACCGCGATGGTTGCCGGCATGCTCTTTCTGATCATCCTGCAGTCGGTGATGACGATCCTCTCGGGCGACGCAAACCCGTTCTTCCTCTACATCATCATCTACCTGATCGTCCCGTTCGGGAGCATCATGTTCGTCATTCTGATCAGCTCCATGACCCCGGAGGTGTGATATGGGATTCAAAGAGATCTTTGACGATTTTCTCAACAGGAACCGATCCGGGGGCGGCGTCGCGGCGGAGGAGATTCCGGCGCACGACCCGTTCGAGGAGCAGGAGCGGGAGATCTTTTCGCGGATCGAGAACTGGCGGAAGTACCAGGAAGGGTTCTACCGGTTCGTCAAGCACCCGCTCCGGGTGATGATGGAGGAGCCCTTCACCGTCCTCTTCATATCCGTCCCGGTTGCGCTTCTCCTCCTCATCGGCGGGTTCGCGAGCCTGGTGATGTCGTACGGTTTCGGCGTCCTCTTCACGACGACGATGATCGACGACGTCTTCGTCTTTGCGCTCCTCATCGCCATCGTTCCGCTTGCGGCCCTCGACCTTAAGGAGGCGCTCCGGGTATCGAGCATCGAGGCATCGCTCCCGAACTTCTTCCGGGACGTGGCCGGGATGAACGACTCGGGTATGACACTCCCGCACGCCATCCATATCGTCTCGGAGGGCGAGTACGGGGCGCTGACGCCGCACATCCGCAAGCTCGACACCGAGATGTCCTGGGGTGTCCCGTTCGTGGAGGCCATCCGCCGGTTCGGGAAGGCCGTGAACACCCCGCTTGCCGAGCGGAGCGTGGACCTGATCGCCCACGCGAGTTCTGCGGGCGGCGACGTGAGCGAGGTGTTGCGGGCGGCGGCGCACGACGCCTACGAGTTCTTCAACCTGAAGTCGGAGCGGAGGAACGGCATGATGATCTACATGATCATCATCGTCATGTCGTTCTTCGTCTTCCTCTTCGTCATCGGGGTGCTCTCGAGCACCTTCCTCACCACGATGGCGGAGGCGGGCGAGGCGGTCGCGGCATCCGGTTCGAGCCAGACGTTCATGGGCACCGTGGACCTCTTCCTCTACAACCGGCTCTTCTGCCACTCGGCGCTGATCCAGGGGTTCTTCTCGGGGCTGGCGGCGGGCATCATGGGCGAAGGCCGGGTCCTTGCAGGGCTGAAGTACGCCGCGATCATGGTCCTGATCGCCTGGATAGCGTTCCGGTTCTTTATCTGAAAGGGCCGGGACTGATCTTTTTTTCGATGCTCTGGAGAACGCGATGGTGCTAAGAACCGGAGCGTGAGAGGGAGCGGAGTCCGGGCACCGTCAGGCGCGAGTGACGGAGCACGGGAAAACCCCGGTTGAGCCGATCTTTCGTCCTGGTGGCTTCGTGCGGGCCTGTACTGCTATCCGCACCGGTTATCCCTCGCGCCGGCGCCGCAACAACCCCTACCTGCAACCTTCGCGGCCACGCGCGGACCGGGGCCCCGTCCCCGCGCCATCCCCAAACCAGGCCATGATCGCATCCATATCCACGTGCTCCTCGAAGTGCCGGGCCAGGGCATCGTAGGCCGCGGCATCGCCTGCGTCCGTCACCGGCGCAAACGGCACCCCCCGGCGCTCCGAGAGGTAGGCGAGGAGGGCGTTTACGGCGCCCGGGTTCCGGAAGAGGCCGTGCAGGTAGGTCCCGAAGACCAGGCCGTCCGGGGTCGCGGCTCCCTCGCCGGCAAACGCCTCGGGAGTGCTCCCCCGCTCCGTCTCGCCCATGTGGATCTCGTAGCCGTCCACCTCCCCCATCTGCGAGAGGATGGGGCCGGGGCCGGTCGCCCGCCGCCGGACCTGCACCGTCGTCTTCCGGTAGCCGGAGAAGGCGGTGGCGACGTCGAGGAGACCGAACCCCGGGTGCTCGCCGGGGGTCCCCGACTCGGTCCCGGAATCGACGATCCGGCTCCCGAGCATCTGGTAGCCCCCGCAGATCCCGATGACCGGGACCCCCCGCTCCCGGGCGAGCCGGAGGTCCTCCCCCGTCCCGGCACGGCTGAGCACGGCGAGGTCCTCCACGGTGTTCTTCGTCCCGGGGAGGATGATGCAGTCGTAGCCGGAAAGCGGTCTTCCCGGCGGGACGTAGTCCACCGCCGCGTAGCGCTCGAGGAGTTCGAAGTCGGTGAAGTTCGCTATCCGGGGGAGGCGGACGACGGCGATCCGTATCGGTCTTTCGGCCGCCTGCCCGCGCTTGTCGGCAAGCGAGAGCGAGTCCTCGCTCGGGAGGGGGATATCCGCGTAAGGGACCACCCCGAGCACCGGGACTCCCGTGAGCTCCTCGAGTTTTTCTACCCCCGACGCGAAGAGCCCGGCGTCGCCCCGGAACTTGTTGACGATGACCCCGGCGACGAGCGGCCTGATATCCTCCGGGAGGAGGGCGAGCGTCCCGTAGACCTGCGCAAAGACCCCGCCCCGCTCGATGTCGGCGACAAGGACGATCGGGAGGCGGAGGCTCCGGGCGAGCCTGATATTTGCGATATCGCGGTCGTAGAGGTTCACCTCCGCCGCTCCCCCGGCCCCCTCCACCACCACGTGCCCAAAGCGCCGCTGCAACCGCTCAAACGCCGAGACGGCTTCCGCAAGGAGCATATCGGTCTCCGCGTAGTAGTCCTGTATCTGCACATCCTTATACGGCCGCCCGAGCAGCACCACCTGTGAGGTCCGGTCCCCCTTCGGTTTGAGGAGGACCGGGTTCATATCGGCCTCGGGCTCGATCCCGGCAGCGAAGGCCTGGACGGCCTGAGCGATCCCGATCTCGCTCCCGTCGGCCGTGACGTAGGAGTTGAGGCTCATGTTCTGGGACTTGAACGGCGCGACCGGGATCCCGCGGCGGTAGAGGGCACGGCAGAGCGCCGCCACCGTCATGCTCTTTCCCACGTGGGATGCTGTTCCAAGGACGATGAGAGACATTGCCGGCAGGAGGGTTGGGCACGACGGGTTATTAAGGGCGGGGGTCCATGACTCCCGGTATGGAGCTCTCCCCGCAAGCCCGCCTCCTCCTCAACAGCCGCTACCTCCTCCCCGGCGAGACGCCGGACGCCCTCTTTACCCGGGTCGCCGGGGCCGTCGGCGGCCCGGAAAAGTCCCGCGAGTTCTTCTCGCTCCTCTCCCGGCTCCTCTTCCTCCCGAACTCCCCGACCCTGATGAACGCCGGCACCCCCGCCGGGCAGCTCTCGGCCTGCTTCGTCCTCCCCATCGAAGACACCCTCGAAGGAATATTCACGAGCCTCACCCATATGGCGCTCATCCACCGGTCCGGGGGAGGGACCGGGTTCTCGTTCTCTCGCCTCAGGCCGCGCGGCGACGTCGTCAACGGGACCGTGGGCGCCGCAAGCGGGCCCGTCTCGTTCATGCGGGTCTTTGACGCCGCGACCGGGGCGGTCAGGCAGGGCGGCCGGCGGCGGGGAGCGAACATGGGCGTGCTCGCGGCCTCCCACCCCGACATCGAGGAGTTCGTCACCGCAAAACAGGCCGGAGGTCTCCGGAATTTCAACATCTCGGTCGGTGTCGACGAGCGGTTCCTCCGGTGCCTCGCGACGGGGAAGGATTACGACCTCGTCAACCCCCGCGACGGCAGCGTCACGCGGAGCATCGATCCGGGGTCGCTCTGGCACCTCATCGCCGCGTCGGCCTGGGCCTCCGGCGAACCGGGTGTGCTCTTCCTCGACGAGATCAACCGGCACAGCACCACCCCCCACCTCGGGCCCATCGAGGCGACCAACCCCTGCGGCGAGCAGCCGCTCTACCCCTACGAGAGCTGCAACCTTGGAAGCGTCAACCTCGCCCGGTGCGTCAGGAACCACGACATCGACGAAGACCTGCTCACCACGGTCGTCCGGTGCGGCATCGACTTCCTCGATGCGGTCATCGACGTCAACCGGTTCCCTCTCCCTGAGATCCGGGACAAAACCCTTGCTACCCGGAAGATCGGCCTCGGGGTCATGGGGTTTGCTGAGGCACTCATACGCCTCGGGATACCCTACGAGTCGGAGGAGGCGCTCCGGTTTGCCGGGACGCTGATGGGGGGGATCGAGGCTGTGGCCCGGGAGCGGTCGGAGGAACTCGGGGCACGGAAGGGCTCGTTCCCGGCGATCGGGGGGTCCGTCTACACCGGCGATATGCGCAACGCCACCGTCACGACCATCGCCCCCACGGGATCCCTCCACCTCATCGCCTCTACGACGAGCGGCATCGAACCGGTCTTCTCGTTTGCCTATGCCCGGGTGATCGACGGGCAGCGGGTCGAGATCGTGAGCGATCTCGTCCGGGAACTCCTGCCCGCGACCGCCGGCGGGATGGACGTCGCGGAGCACGTCCGCCGGCACGGGACCATCGAAGGCCTCCCGCTCGCGGAGCATACCCGGGACCTCTTCAAGACCGCCGTCGAGATAGCGCCGGAGCACCACGTGCGGATGCAGGCCGTGTTCCAGGAGCACGTGGACAACGCCGTCTCAAAGACGGTGAACCTCAAGGAGACCGCAACCCCCGGTGATGTCGCCCGCGTCTTCTCCCTCGCCCGTGATCTCGGGTGCAAGGGCATCACCGTCTACCGCTACCGGAGCCGGCCGGACCAGGTGCTCTCGCGAGGGTGCGACGTCTGCATCGTCAACGAATGACCATGCCAAGTAATATATAACGAGAGCTGAAAGGTACATGCAATGAACGGTGGGATATGTCCGACCTGCGGACTGCCAAAGGAATTATGTATCTGTGAAGAAGTTGCAAAGGAACAGCAGAGAATCAGCGTAAAGATAAACAGACGGCGGTACGGGAAAGAGGTCACGGTCATCGAAGGGCTCGATCCGTACGACATCGATCTCGAAGACCTCTCAAAGTTCCTGAAAGCTAAACTGGCCTGCGGCGGCACGGTCAAGGACTCCTCGATCGAGCTGCAGGGCAATCATCGCGAGCGGGTGAAGGACCTGCTCGCCCAGAAAGGATACAATATGGAAAATATCAGTTGACCCGGGACGGTTCTCCACGGAGAACCCGGGTAGTTTTTTTACCGGATGGGAGACGGGTGCCTTCGTCCCCCGCCCGGGCCGTGAGGCGACCGGCAGGCGGTGCGCTTCCCCGGCCCGGTTGTGTCAGGCACTATAATCAGCAGGGAAACCCTATCTGGATCACCTGGAGGAATGGATAGTATGGCGATGAGATGTTCGTTTGCGCTCGATCCCGACCTGATGGAGCAGATCGATCAGTTCGCCAGGGATCATGCGTACGACCGGAACGAGGCTATCCTGGAGTTGATCGAGGCCGGTCTTGCCTGCCAGAAGGACGGCAGGACGGCGCCCGTACGGCAGCAGCGCTCGTTTGAAGAGTTGAACCGGCTCCTGCGCGAGATCGAGGACGTCAAAGCGGTCCTCACCGAGCTCAGGAACGAGGTCCGGCTGGTCCACCACACCATCGAGACCGACTGGAGCAACGAGGCGAAGGGCGTCCCGTTCCAGACGAAACATCCCTGGGAGTTCTGGCGGAAGTAGTCCGTCAGCTGATGATATTCGCGATGTTCCGGAACCCCTCCCCGGAGAGGTCGTCGCAGACGATCTCCTCGACCTTCGCCATATCGATGGGGCGTGCATCACGGCACCGGCTGCAGTAGGCCCGCGCCGGTGACGGCATCTCTCTTCCTCTGACCACGACGCGGGCGGAGTGGACGCAGAACCCGCACCGGTCGACGGGCACGGTCTCGTACGGGGTGCACTGCACCCGGCCCCCGGCGACCGCAAGGCGCCGGACCTCACTCATAGGCCTCGACCCGGTAGCCTGCACGGCCGAGTATCGCGGCGACCTCACTCTTCCAGGCGGTATCGTCGTCGGTCGCGAGCGGCGCAACCGACTCCTCCCAGCACCGGCGCAGAGCGGCATCGTCGGTGACAAGGCTCCTCCTCCCCTTCACCTTCCCGGCCTCCCGCCCGTCGCCGGCAAAGATCCGCATGGTGCAGCAGATGTAGGACCGGCAGACCAGGGGGCGGCTGTCGTGGACGGTGCAGACGTACTTCCCTTGCTCCCCGGGGAGCGGGCGCAGGAACGGGCACCAGGAGGGGTGTGCATCGTTTCCGGAGGAGTCCCTGAACGCGTCGAGGAACCGCTCCTCGACCCGGGCACGGAACGTGCCGCCGACGATCTTCTGCCGGCAGAGGAAGTCCCGGCTCGTGAGCCGCTTCTCGATCTCGATGAGCTCGCCGCCCGCGTGCATGCAGCACTTCCCGCAGAGCGTGCATTCAAACGCCGTCATCCCTGTAGACTCTCTTTGCAACGGAGGATAAAGGTTCGGGAACCCTTGCCCCAGGCCATCCCAAGGGTTAAATCGATACGCAGACAACGGAGTCTCATGAAGGTGTGCATAATGTGCGGAGGGGAGGGCACACGGCTCCGGCCCCTCACATTCGGGCGCCCCAAGCCCTGTATCCCGATCGTCAACAAACCCTCGATCCAGCACCTGGTCTCACACCTCGCAAACCTCGGGTTCAACGACGTGATCATCACGCTCGGCTACATGAGCGACGCGATCGAGAAAGCGCTCGGGGACGGGTCGCTCTTTGGGGTCAACGTCACCTACGTCCACGAGAAGACGAAACTCGGGACGGCGGGGAGCGTCAAGAACGCCCAGAAGTACCTCGAAGAGCAGCCGTTCCTCGTCGTCGGCGGCGACCACGTGGTGAGCCTGAACCTGCTTGAGTTCTACCGCGAGCACCTGGCAAACGACTCGCTCACCACCATCGGGCTCATCAGCATCGATGACCCCACCGAGTACGGGATCGCCGAGATCGACGCGAACTACCAGATCAAGCGGTTCAAGGAGAAACCGGGCCCGGGCGAGATCTTCTCAAACCTCGCGAGCACCGGGATGTACGTCTGCGACCCGGGGATATTCGACCATATCCCGGCGGGCGAGAAGTTTGACTTTGCCCGGAACCTCTTCCCGAAACTCATGGAGGAGGGGCACGTCCTGAAGGCCTGGCTTGCCCGGGGCAACTGGTCCGATGTCGGGAGCCCCCGGTCGCTCCGGGAAGCGGAGCGGTGGAAACTGCAGGAGATCGGGTTCACGAACATCTCCGGCGACCTCTACATCAAGGGCGCCCGGATCATGGGCCCGGCGCAGATCGGGAGCTGCGTCTCGGTTGCGGCGAACTCCCGGGTGATCGGGCCGGTCTCGATCGGTGCCGGGACGATCATCGAGGAGAACGTCGTCATCGGGCCGTATACGAGCATCGGGGAAGGGTGCATCATCAAGAACAGCGCAAAGATCTTCTCGTCGTCCATCTACAACCGGGTGGTGGTCGGCAGGGACAGCACCGTCAGCGGGAGCATCATCGACAACGATACGCTCATCGGCAGCGGGTGCAACATCGAGCACGATACGGTCATCGGCCCGCACGTCGTCCTGAAAAACAGTGTGGTCGTCCACTCCGGGACCCGGATCTGGCCGGAGGTGATCGTTCCGGAGGGGACGGTCGTGAAAGAACACGTCTTGAACGAGGACTACGATACCCGGACCGAAGGGTCTTAACCGTGCCGCACAAGCCGGTGTGTCAGCGCGACGAGGGGATGGCGGGCGTAATCGAGCACCTTGATGTCGTCGAGGGTGTTGAGGTTCAGGGTCCGGGCCGTCCGCTCCATGCCTAACTCGATATTTTCCCGGACCTCGATGATGTAGGCGTCGAGGTTCGTGATCCCGAGCCGTTTTGCCGCGATCGCCCGGTGGTGGCCGTCGACCAGGATCCAGCGGCCCGGCCTCCGGACGACGATCAGGGGTTCGGCGAGCCCCTTCTTGATCTCGTACATCCGTCCTTCGAGTTCGTCCTCGTAGATCTTTGATTGGGTCGGGAGGAGGTCGTTGATCGGGACCGGGCCCCTTCGCAGCGTCGGTTCGACGCCGTAGAGTTTTTTCAGGGTCTCGATGAACTTGAAGACCTTCTCCGGGGAGACATGCTCGATCTGGGACCGGATGACGTCGGCGTTCGATATGATCCCGATGAGTTCGTTGTTCTCGTCGACGACGGGGAGTTTCTGGATGCCGGACCGGAAGATGACCCGGGCTGCGTCGTTCACGCTCATGTCGGGGTCGGCGACGATGAGGTGGCGGGACATCACCTGCTCTATGGGTGTTGCGGGGTGGGCGAAGAGGAGGTCCCGCGCCGATATGTAGCCGACCACTTCCTTTGAGTTCTCCACGACCGGGAACCCGTCATGGCGCGTTCGTTTTATGGTCTCGATGACGTCGCGGACCGTCCCGTGGGCGTTGACGGTGACGACGTCGTAGGTCATGTAGTCCTTGACCTTCTTCTTATCCATCATGATAGTGTCACGCTCGCCCGACATGAATTGTTCGGTCGAGACCGGCGGACGCAAAAAAAGGTTACTCGATGGGGATTGTGGTTCCGATCTCGGTCGGCGCTTTCTTCAGCCGGACCTCGAGGACGCCGTTCTTGAAGGAAGCGGCGGCGTTCTCCTCGGTCACTTCGGCGGGGAGCAGCACCGTGCGGCTCATCTGGCCGTAGGTGCGCTCCCGCATGAAGAAGTCGCGGCCCTCCTCCTCGGTCTCGCTCGCCCGGGTGCTTGCGATCTCCAGGTGCCGGGGATCGGTGAGCCGGACGGCGACGTTCTCTTTCTCGACGCCGGGGAGATCGGCGACGATGATCACCTCGTCCTCGTGGTCCCTGACGTCCACGCGGAAGTCGCGGGCCGCCGGGACGACCCGGCCCCTGATCTCTTCGCCCCGTGCGCCGATTCCCCCGAGCATGGATTGGAACCTGTTCTCCATCTCGGCCATAAGGTCGTCGAAGTCCTGCCATATCGTGCGATACGGTCCTCGTTCAATTCTTGCCATACGTATTCACTCCTTATCTTCCGGGATGCCCCGGACGGCCGGGGCATCCTGGCTAACCTTAAGGTAGGGTTTTGAATATATATGGGTTTGGTATGAGGCCCGTCGGGAGCATGCGATCCGTATCCTGCAGGCAGTCGCGCTCACCAGGTTCGCGCGGCTTTTTCGCGAGGGGGTGGGCGTAGTAACTGCTTCAAGAGTTAATCGTCTCACCGCTGAAGGCGGGTTCGTGTCGCAGATGACCGGGTGGAGCTCACGGATACCTGCCTCAACAGGGATGGAATGGGGGGAGAGGCGGATACGGTGTCCGGTCATCCTTCCCGGCCACAGGTTGATGACCGTGACCCCAGATTACACAGGAACCGCTCATCCATCTACTGGAAAACGGCACAATGCCCCCGATCCGTAGCTGTTCTGGAGGAAAACGGTACTGCCCCATCGGGTGACTGAATATGAATGACTAAGTTTATCCTTACGTTAATGAATTGTTAATCAATGACCGGCCTGCACTATGCTCACTCAACGGACGATCCTGATAAGCAAGACTGGCAGTTGCTCAGAGTTCACCTTCAGAACGTTGCGGATACTGCATCGGGGTTTGCACAGGGCTTCAATGCCGGCGATCTTGCCTACGCCGGGGGCCTGCTGCACGACATCGGGAAGTATTCATCCGAGTTTCAGCGTCGCCTGGAGGGTGCCAGCGCCCGTGTCGACCATTCGACTGCCGGCGCACGGGAAGCAAGGGTGCTGTACCCAAAGCAGTTCAGCCGAATCCTTGAGTACATCATCACCGGCCATCATGGCGGTCTGTTGAACTACGGCAGCAGCGAGAGTGGGCTTGAGGCCCGCCTGGGAAACAGGTTTCTGGCGGACTACTCGGCCTACCAGAATGAGGTAAAAGCTCCTGATCTCGCGGGATTCCGGCCGAGCATCCGGCCGGTTCAGAAAAAGGCAGGATTTACGATAGCCTTCTTTACCCGCATGCTCTACTCCTGTCTCGTCGATGCCGATTCTCTCGATACAGAAGCGTTTGCAGACCCCGGGGCGGCTTCTATCCGCGGACAGCACGACTCATTTGATGACCTATCCCGAAAATTCGATGAATATATGACCGCCCTCCTCTCCGGGGCCGAGGATACTGCGATAAACAGGCAACGAAAGGAGATCTGCGAGCAGTGCAAAGAGAAAGCAGCGCTCCCTCCCCAGATGTTTTCCCTGACCGTCCCGACCGGCGGGGGGAAGACGCTCTCTTCGATGGCGTTTGCGCTTGAGCACCTGAAACGATACGGCCAGAAGAGGATCTTCTATGTAATCCCCTACACGAGCATCATCGAGCAGAACGCGGCGACGTTTCGGGAGATCTTCGGGAGCCGGAACGTGCTGGAGCACCACAGCAACTTCGATCCGAAGACGCTCGACCCCGAAGACACTGATTCGGTGGAGAGTCTCCTCGAACTCTCGGCCGAAAACTGGGATATGCCGCTCACCGTAACAACAAACGTCCAGTTCTTCGAGTCGCTCTTCTCGAATAAGCGGTCAAGGTGCCGGAAGATCCACAATCTTGCCGGAAGCGTGATCATACTCGACGAGGCCCAGATGCTGCCAACGGATTACCTGAGGCCCTGCCTCCAGGCGCTCTCCGAACTCGTCCGGAACTACGGCTCTACGGTCGTAATCTGCACGGCAACCCAGCCGAGTCTCAGCGGTCTCCTGGACGAAAGCATCCAGCCCATCGAGATCATGCGTTCGCCCGCAGAACTCTACGAGACGTTCCGGCGGGTGAATGTGAACGATCTCGGGTCGTTGAGCGACGAAGAACTCATTGCCAGGCTGCAAAAGCATTCGCGGGTGCTGTGCATCGTCAACACGAGAGCCCACGCGCAGCACCTGCACGCGGCACTCTCGAACCACGGCAGGTGCTATCACCTGAGCGCCAGAATGTGCCCCGTCCACAGAAGGGAACAACTCAAGGAGATCAAAGAATTGCTCCGGAATGGCGCCGACTGCCGTGTCATCTCGACGCAACTGATCGAGGCCGGTGTGAACATTGATTTTCCCGTCGTCTACCGGGCGGCAGCCGGCATCGATTCGGTCGCCCAGGCCGCCGGGCGGTGCAACCGCGAGGGGAAACTCGAGCGGGGCGAGGTCTATGTCTTCCGGTCGACCGAGAGATATGGCCAGGCCACGAGCTGGCAGCGGCTCACGGCAGAGGTCGGCAGGATGATCCTGGACGCCTACGACGACCCGCTCTCCCTTCCGGCCGTCGAGGGTTACTTCCAGAGGCTCTTCTCGTATAAGGGTGAAGAAGGGCTTGACCGGGAGGGGATACTGCGATTATTCGAGAAGGGAGTCGGCGATCTCGCATTCCCGTTTGAGGATGTCGACTGGAAATTCAGCATCATCGAGCAGGGCACGAAGGATCTCATCATCCCCTACGGCGAGGACGGCAAGGCACTCGTCGATGAGCTCCGGACCGCCGAATCACCGTGGAAGTACGCACGGCGCCTGCAGGGGTATACGATCAGCATCTATCCCAACGAGTTCAGGGAACTGGAACGCGCAGGCGAAATCGACCTTTTCGGCGATAGGTTCTATGTGCTGAACGATATGACCAAATACTCCGAGGAGACCGGACTTAAGAATAGAAAGGATAATGCTGGGGAGGGATCACTACTGATTGTTTAGGGAGGTGATGGCGATTGGATACGGAGTACGACTGAAGGTCTGGGGCGATTACGCCTGCTTCACCCGACCGGAGATGAAGACGGAGCGGGTGAGTTACGACGTGATGACCCCGTCTGCTGCACGCGGCATCCTTGAAGCAATCCATTGGAAACCTGCTATCTGCTGGAGGATCGATAAGATCCATGTTTTGAACCCGATAAAGTTCGATAACATCCGCCGGAATGAAAGGGCGGGTAAGATCCCCGCGGGGAAGGTGAAGAGTGCACTTCGCGGAGGAGATGTTGCCCTCTTTCAGGATTCGACGCAGGACGCTGTTCAACGGGCATCCCTGCTGTTGCGCGATGTCTGCTACGGCATCGAGGCGCACTTCGAGCTGACCGACCAGGCAGGCCCCGAGGATACCGTTGAGAAGCATTACAACATCACGCTCCGCAGGATGAAGAAGGGGCAGTGTTTCTACCAGCCTTATTTCGGCTGTCGTGAGTTTCCGGTCCGGTTCGAGCTCGTCGAAGGGGAGATGCCGAAGTCCTGCTACACGGGGGAGAAGGATCTCGGGTTCATGCTCTACGACATCGATTTTGCCGATGAGATGAAGGCCATCTTTTATCGGGCGGTCATGGTGGACGGCATCATCGACGTGCCGAGGTGCCTCGCCTTCGGGGGCGTCTCATGATCATCCAGTCCCTCTGCCGTTATTATGACATACTGGCGGAGGACGAGGATGTAGCAATCTCCCGGCCGGGATACAGCAGCGGAAAGGTTTCGTTTGCGCTGGTCCTCAGCCCGGAGGGGGAGCTGTCGTACATCACCGATCTCAGGAGCGACGACAAGAAGCCGCGGCCCAGGGAGATGGATGTGCCCCTGCAAGAGGTTCGCTCGTCGGGCATAGCACCTTACGTTCTGTGCGACAACGCGAAGTACGTCTTCGGCGTTGAGAAGTTCAAAAGAAGCGAGTTTGAAAAGAAATTCCAGAACTCTTCCGGCAAGGGAACGTCTCCTGAGTACATGATACTCGCTGAGAGCGAGAAAGAGGTCGTTGTGGTCCATCAGCGGTCACGGGACTGTTTTGAGGCATTCAAAGCTCGCCACCATGAGATATTCGATGACCTTGACGATCCCGGTATTCGGGCATTCCTCACATTTCTGGATTCCTGGAGCCCTGAGAACTTCAATAAGCATCCCAAGATTGTGGAATACATAGACGAACTTCTTGCCGGCGGAAATCTTGTCTTCGAGTGTGAAGGAACCTTTCTGCACAAGAAACCTTCCGTGCGGAGGGCCTGGGAAAGGTATGTTTCAGACCGCGGAGACCGGGATACGTTCACCGCCCAGTGCCTCGTGACCGGAGAAGAGGATACGGTAGCGCGGATCCACCAGAACCTCAAGGGAGTGGCTGGCGCCCAGATGTCGGGCGCTTCGCTCGTCAGTTTCAACGACGACTCATTCTGTTCTTACGGCAAAACAGGAAAACAGCAGGGTCTCAACGCCCCGGTCAGCGAATCGGCGATGTTCAGGTACACCACCGTCCTGAACTACCTCCTTGCCCGCCCGGACTACCGCATGCGCATTGCCGATACGACAGTTGTCTTCTGGGCAGAGACGACCGGGACCGCCTGCGAGGATCTTGCAAGCCTCTTCTTTGATCCCCGTGAGGAGACGGAAGGGGATAGCGGTGCGGAGCCCTCCGATCCGGCGAGGGTACAGGACCTGCGAAAGATCGAGCTGATCGGAGATATCCTCGATAAGGTCAGGAAGGGCCAGAAGATCCGTACCGAAGATGTCGGGGCCGATCCGGAGGCAAATTTCTACATGCTCGGTCTGGCTCCCAATAACGCGAGACTTGCGGTGCGGTTCTGGCACGTGGACACTTTTGGTAACTTCATCGCGAGAGCCGCACGCCACCATCTGGATATGGAGATCGCCAGGGATGACTACGATCCGCGATACGTATCGATGTACCGCCTTCTGAGAGAGACTGTTGCACCGAGTTCGGACAACAAGGCCGCTTCCCCGCTCCTCGGCGGCCTCGTTATGCGGTCGATCCTGAACGGCGGACCATACCCGGCCCAGATGTACAGTGCGATCCTCAACCGGACAAAGGTAGACCGGTCGATTAACTCTATCCGGGCAGGCTTTATCAAAGCCTACCTGCTCCGGCTCTCGCGAGCCGGCTTGACGAATTTACAGGAGGATATGATTACCGTGAGTCTAAACGAAGAGAACCCGAATGTGCCATATCGCCTCGGAAGGCTGTTTGCAGTGCTTGAGAAGGCGCAGGCCGATACGAACAGAGAGATGAAGAGCACGATCAATAGCAAGTACTTTAGCAGCGCGTCGACGACGCCGGCGGTGGTCTTCCCGGTTCTGCTGAAACTTGCACAGCACCACATCGCGAAGTCCGAGTGGGGATTCAAGACGACGCAGGCGATTGAAGAGACGTTGACGGGGGTTAACGAGTTCCCAGCATACCTGAGCCTGGAGGAACAGGGGATGTTCATGCTTGGCTACTACCACCAGCGGAAGGCGAATTACAGGAAGAAAGAGGAAGTTGCAGGCGAGGGTGAATGATTATGAGCGAACCTATCAAAAACCGGTATGAGTTTGTACTGTTGTTCGATGTCGAGAACGGGAACCCGAACGGCGACCCGGATATGGGGAACATGCCGCGGGTCGACCCGCAGACCGGGCACGGGATCGTCACCGATGTCTGTCTCAAGCGCAAAGTCAGGGATTACATCGATCTGGTGAAGAGTGACGCTCCCGGCTACGAGATCTACGTCAAATCCGGCGTGGTTTTGAACGACCAGCACAAGAAGGCGTATGAACGCCTCGGCATCGAGCCCAGTAATAAAAAGCCGAAGGATAGCCAGCTGACAAAGTTCATGTGCGATAATTTCTTTGATATCCGGACATTCGGGGCCGTGATGACCACAGAAGTGAACTGCGGACAGGTCAGGGGGCCTGTGCAGCTCAATTTCGCCCGCAGCATCGACCCGATCTTCCAGCAGGAGGTCACCATCACCCGCCAGGCGGTTGCGAACGAGAGAGATAGCGAGAAAGGTCAGACGATGGGGAAGAAGCAGATCGTCCCCTACGCGCTCTACCGCGCCGAGGGCTACGTCTCTGCTCACCTCGCCCAGAAGACGACGGGATTCTCCGATAACGACCTGGAGCTCTTCTGGGACGGCCTCGTCAATATGTTTGAACACGACCACTCGGCCTCACGGGGCAAGTTGTCCGCCCGGAAACTGATCGTCTTCAAGCACGACACGGCGCTGGGATGCTGCCAGTCCCACCTCTTATTCGACAAAGTCAGAGTGGAGCGCATCTCCGGGGATATGCCTCCGCGATCATTCGGCGATTACCGGGTTGCTGTCGATAAAGATGTGCCCGCCGGGGTTGAGGTCATCGAAAAGTTATGAGGAAGGCGTGGTATACCGACGAGGAACTGCTTGCGTTGTCGGGCATCCAGCACATCTGCTTTTGCCCGCGGCAGTGGGCACTCATCCACGTCGAGCGCCAGTGGGAGGAGAACCTCCGGACAGCGGAAGGCCGCCTGGTCCACCAGCGGGTGGACGACCCGTTCTTCACCGAGAGCCGCGGTGATGTGGTCATCTCACGGGCATTTCCTCTTATTTCGTACACCCTTGGCCTCTACGGTGTGGCGGATGTGGTCGAGTACATCCGTTCCGAGGACGGCGTGTCTCTTCCGGGCCGCGAAGGCCTCTGGGCGATGAGGCCGGTGGAGTACAAACGAGGAAAACCGAAGATCGACGAGCGCGACGAGGTCCAGCTGTGCGCCCAGGCGATCTGCCTTGAGGAGATGTTCGGCGTTCGGGTTGAACGGGGCGACTTCTACTACAATGAGATCCGGCGGAGAGTGCCGCTCCTGCTGTCTCCCGAACTGCGAGAGCGGGTTTGCTCGTTGTCGGAGGAGATGCACGATCTCTTTGCAAAGGGTGTCACTCCCTCCGCCGATGCCTCCCGGAAGTGCAACCTCTGTTCCCTCCAGAATATCTGCATGCCGAAGTTGACGAAGAAGACCCTTTCCGTCCGCACGTATGTGCGGAAACACGTGAAAGATGCCTGTGTAGAGGACGTTTGAATACTGAGTGGGTATAGCGCCGGGTCTATCTCGGGAGACCGATCCCTTTCAACCAGGAGACGTTGTGCATGAGGAAACTGCTGAATACGCTGTACGTGACCACGCCGGAATCCTACCTCACCCGCGAGGGGGAGAATGTCGTTGTCAGGGTCGAGAACGAGGAGCGATTCCGCATCCCTATCCATAATCTTGAGGGGATCGTCTGTTTCGGATACATGGGGGCGAGTCCCCACCTGATGCAGCTCTGCTCCGACAACAACGTCGGCTTGTCGTTTTTAACGCCATCCGGAAGGTTCCTGGCACGGGTCAACGGGAGAGTACGCGGCAATGTTCTGCTGCGGCGGACCCAGTACCGGAGGGCGGATAATTGTGAGGAGTCGCTGGAGATCGCAAAGTCCTTTGTCATCGGCAAGATCGTGAACTGCCGGACGGTGCTCGGGCGGGGCATCCGCGACCACGGCGTTGTCATTGATTCTGATAAGGTCCGGGCGGTGGATGCCCTCTTGATCGAGAATCTCCTCAAGATCGAGGGTTGTAATTCTGCCGACACTCTCCGCGGGATCGAAGGAAACTGTGCGAAGTTTTATTTCATCACCCTTGACGAGTTGATCCTCAAGCAGAAGGATGATTTTTACCTGATCGAGCGGAACCGGAGGCCGCCGCTGGACAACATGAACGCGCTGCTCTCTTTTTTGTACACGCTGCTTGCTCACGATGTCGAGTCTGCCCTGGAGACGGTGGGGCTCGATCCCTATGTCGGATTCTTCCATACCGATAGGCCAGGGCGGGCGAGCCTGGCGCTTGACATGATGGAGGAGCTGCGGCCGTTTATGGCCGACCGGCTTGCGCTGAATCTCGTGAACATGAAACAGATCGGCGGTGGAGACTTCCTGAAGAAAGAGAACGGCGGGGTAATCCTGACCGAAAAAGGACGGAAAGAGGTCATTGGAGCCTGGCAGAAACGGAAGCAGGATGCGATTACGCACCCGTACCTGAACGAAAAGATACCCATCGGGTTGCTCCCGTACGTGCAGGCGATGTTGATGGCCCGTTTCCTCCGGGAAGATATCAGCGGTTATCCGCCGTACTTTATGAATTGAGGTGTTTTCAGATGATGGTCCTGGTCACGTATGACGTCAACACGGAGACTCCGGAAGGGAGAAAGCGGCTCCGCAGGGTGGCGAAAGAATGCGTAAACTATGGGCAGCGGGTTCAGAACTCCGTTTTTGAGTGTCTCGTTGATCCCGCCCGGTTTGCAAAGCTTAAACACGATCTCTGTGAAATGATTGACGAAGAGAAGGATAGCCTCCGGTTCTATTACCTGGGGAAGAACTGGAAAAACCGGGTGGAGCACTTCGGTGCAAAGGAGGGGTACGATCCGGAGGGTTTATTAGTCGCATGATACCGCGAACCACCGGTGCACATTGATCCCCCGGGAGGTTCGCGGAGAATTTTTTTAATTTATATATTAGTTTTATGGCACGGCCACCCCATGTTTGGGAGGAGAGTGTTTGCCCGGAGTCGGACTGCCCCCGAATTTATATGGCCGGGGAAATATATCTTTGTGACTATTTCATTCCGTTTGTCGGTTCTGTTAAATATAACATTTATCTGCTTCCGGATTGAATACCAATGTGTTCGGCATCATCGTGTCCTTCGATGAGAGGTATAGTGATGATCCGAATAGTCTGCAGTCGCACCCTTCACGGGTGCGTGGATTGAAATGCGTTTTTAAAGGTTTTTTGAACTCCATCTTTGGTCGCACCCTTCACGGGTGCGTGGATTGAAATTGTACGGACGTGGTCTGCTGGAACTCGTGGTCCAGGTCGCACCCTTCACGGGTGCGTGGATTGAAATCACTGTGAAGACCCTCCCCGAGGTGGTGGCCACCCGCACCGTCGCACCCTTCACGGGTGCGTGGATTGAAATCACTGTCCCCGCTGCGGCAAGGTCCTCACGGCCACGGTCGCACCCTTCACGGGTGCGTGGATTGAAATCTGGGCGATCGGCGGGTCTACATCGCCGGTCGTCAGGTCGCACCCTTCACGGGTGCGTGGATTGAAATGGGACACCGCGCGGATGCGGGTCTATCGCCTCGACGGTCGCACCCTTCACGGGTGCGTGGATTGAAATATCGACGAAGCGGACGAAGTGTTCCCGGCCAACCCGTCGCACCCTTCACGGGTGCGTGGATTGAAATAGGCCAGAACATAAATCGATATCTCTCGAGCATCGGTCGCACCCTTCACGGGTGCGTGGATTGAAATTCCCGGGTGTCGTCATAATGGAGGTAGATCCGCTGTCGCACCCTTCACGGGTGCGTGGATTGAAATCTGGTGATCTCCATCCTCCTCCCCGAGCGCGGGGTCGCACCCTTCACGGGTGCGTGGATTGAAATTCGCTCGGGCTCGCCGGCATGCGCCCGAACGGCACGTCGCACCCTTCACGGGTGCGTGGATTGAAATTCGGTGCGGCCGCGATCATCAGCATCATCATCGGTCGCACCCTTCACGGGTGCGTGGATTGAAATCTGAAAAAACCCGTCGAACCCTACCCCCGACCGGGTCGCACCCTTCACGGGTGCGTGGATTGAAATCGGTCCCGGCTCAGATACTTGCTCCTGCCGAACCGTCGCACCCTTCACGGGTGCGTGGATTGAAATCATGCGGACGCCGCCGGGCAGTGCGTCGTCTGGAGTCGCACCCTTCACGGGTGCGTGGATTGAAATTGGTGGATGCTCTGGATGGTCCACCACTCACGCTCGTCGCACCCTTCACGGGTGCGTGGATTGAAATGTACCACCCCAGGTCGATACCCCGGCGCATTGCGGTCGCACCCTTCACGGGTGCGTGGATTGAAATGCGATGGCGAGAATGACGTTGCCGAACGCGATGAAGTCGCACCCTTCACGGGTGCGTGGATTGAAATCGAGCGTGAGTGGTGGACCATCCAGAGCATCCACCAGTCGCACCCTTCACGGGTGCGTGGATTGAAATTCGTAGAACTTCTCCTGCCGGGATCTGCGATCAGTCGCACCCTTCACGGGTGCGTGGATTGAAATTTCCCATGCGGACTTGTTCCCGCTGCCGGTGAGGAACGTCGCACCCTTCACGGGTGCGTGGATTGAAATTCTGCCGCGTGTTCGGGCAGGGTGGCGGTCTCGGTCGCACCCTTCACGGGTGCGTGGATTGAAATAACCCACCAGAGTGCCGGATCGAACTCCAGATCGTGTCGCACCCTTCACGGGTGCGTGGATTGAAATTGTACTGGGATAGCAGGGCCCCATGTTACACCAGTCGCACCCTTCACGGGTGCGTGGATTGAAATATTGAGACGCTGTCGAGGATCAAGGCCCGGCACGTCGCACCCTTCACGGGTGCGTGGATTGAAATATCGACACCGTAACACAGCGCGATCCGATGGAACCGTCGCACCCTTCACGGGTGCGTGGATTGAAATTCGTTGAGGGCGTCCCGCTCCCGGGGCATCCGGGTCGCACCCTTCACGGGTGCGTGGATTGAAATATACCAAAGAAATCCCAGGAGATGGACAATGACGTCGCACCCTTCACGGGTGCGTGGATTGAAATCCCCATCATTGGGAGCGGGCGGTTGAGGTCGCTCGTCGCACCCTTCACGGGTGCGTGGATTGAAATAACGCCCGGCGCGGATGAGGAGACCGGAGGAAACATGTCGCACCCTTCACGGGTGCGTGGATTGAAATGCGAGGACCGTCTCCGGCCTGCCGAAGAAACCGACCGTCGCACCCTTCACGGGTGCGTGGATTGAAATATAGCCGTGTTGGTCGTTTCTCTGCACCCTGCTGGATGTCGCACCCTTCACGGGTGCGTGGATTGAAATCAGTCCTAAGAACGGCAACCCCGGCACCGCATCGGTCGCACCCTTCACGGGTGCGTGGATTGAAATCTGCTTGGCACCGCCGAATCCAAAATCCTCGCAGCCGTCGCACCCTTCACGGGTGCGTGGATTGAAATCGGGAGACCCGGGATAAGCCCGACCGGATATCCCCTCGTCGCACCCTTCACGGGTGCGTGGATTGAAATACCAGCACCTCTACTGATGATACCACCCTCTGGCAGTCGCACCCTTCACGGGTGCGTGGATTGAAATCAGAGCAGGGCCAGACCGACCAGGACGGCCGCACGTCGCACCCTTCACGGGTGCGTGGATTGAAATCCCTCCACCGTCTGATACTCCTCCAACCCTCGCGTCGCACCCTTCACGGGTGCGTGGATTGAAATTCGGCTGGCGTGAAGCCTGGGACGCACAAGCCAGTCGCACCCTTCACGGGTGCGTGGATTGAAATTGGAGCGGGTTCTGGAAGACGGTGGTGTCGGGGTGTCGCACCCTTCACGGGTGCGTGGATTGAAATACGATCGGGCAAAATCTATCATCCATATCGCTTGGTCGCACCCTTCACGGGTGCGTGGATTGAAATCCTTCCGGAGCCCGGGGCGACCTCTGGCACCTGAGTCGCACCCTTCACGGGTGCGTGGATTGAAATCCTTCCGGGGGCTCGTGCTCCCGAAGGCGGCGTAGTCGCACCCTTCACGGGTGCGTGGATTGAAATGAGGTCTGGACGTTTCTCTTCGCCCTCACCTGGAGTCGCACCCTTCACGGGTGCGTGGATTGAAATTTCTTCGGGGCCGGGGTGCCGGGGAGCCCGAAGGGTCGCACCCTTCACGGGTGCGTGGATTGAAATCTCCGCGTAGAGTTTTTCCACCAGCCAGCCTAAGTCGCACCCTTCACGGGTGCGTGGATTGAAATTTTTTATCCGTTCGGCATCTCGCTGTATAGCCTCTGTCGCACCCTTCACGGGTGCGTGGATTGAAATTCTGAAGTGCTGAATACGGCGATAGCGGCGTTGGTCGCACCCTTCACGGGTGCGTGGATTGAAATGCGCCACGATGAGCAGCACGGCCCCGATCACCGCGCGTCGCACCCTTCACGGGTGCGTGGATTGAAATCTTAAAGGCCGAAAATTGGGTTGCCGGGAATAATCGTCGCACCCTTCACGGGTGCGTGGATTGAAATCGCAACGCGACGGACAGCACTCCGATCGCAGAGGTCGCACCCTTCACGGGTGCGTGGATTGAAATAGGAACATTTCAGCACCTCCGTTCGGCTCATCGGGTCGCACCCTTCACGGGTGCGTGGATTGAAATTCTCTCGCGGCTCTTGCGCGGATCCTTGAGGTTGTCGCACCCTTCACGGGTGCGTGGATTGAAATCCCGGTCTCGGGGTCGATCTCCGTCAGGATATCGGTCGCACCCTTCACGGGTGCGTGGATTGAAATTTACTGAACTGGAGCAGGAAGAGCGCACGCCCCTTGTCGCACCCTTCACGGGTGCGTGGATTGAAATAAGTAATCTTTTTTGCCGTGTTACCGTGCACCTCGTCGCACCCTTCACGGGTGCGTGGATTGAAATCGTCATGTAATACATCAACCGATAACGCACTTGCTGTCGCACCCTTCACGGGTGCGTGGATTGAAATAGTAATTGGCTTGAATGGTTCGCTGCACATTTTGGTCGCACCCTTCACGGGTGCGTGGATTGAAATTCTGAAGTGCTGAATACGGCGATAGCGGCGTTGCGTCGCACCCTTCACGGGTGCGTGGATTGAAATGATGCGGTTCGGCTCGGCGCTGTCGGCGTAGAGAGGGTCGCACCCTTCACGGGTGCGTGGATTGAAATTCAGCAGCGTCGAGCCCGAGGAGCTTTGATCGGCGCGTCGCACCCTTCACGGGTGCGTGGATTGAAATTGTCAGCGGATACCTCGAACGCAAGCGCCGCGACGTCGCACCCTTCACGGGTGCGTGGATTGAAATTCGACGGGCTGCCGGTCGAGGTGACGCTGCCGGGGGTCGCACCCTTCACGGGTGCGTGGATTGAAATCCGATCTGCTCCACGACGGCCCGCTTGCCGCCGTAGTCGCACCCTTCACGGGTGCGTGGATTGAAATAGGTTCGGATCCGGGAACCCCTCCGAGTCAAACGGCGTCGCACCCTTCACGGGTGCGTGGATTGAAATCCCTTCCCTCGCCACGCCGGCGACGTCTACATCTTCGAGTCGCACCCTTCACGGGTGCGTGGATTGAAATACTGCCGTCGCCCCTGCAGCTGCAGTCGATATCGTCGCACCCTTCACGGGTGCGTGGATTGAAATCTCACCGGGATGATGTTCGGCGTCGTCCTGGAGACCGTCGCACCCTTCACGGGTGCGTGGATTGAAATGTGCTTGACGAGGTGCCGATGGACCCGACACCCGTCGCACCCTTCACGGGTGCGTGGATTGAAATCGGTATCTACTACAGCGGTCCCGGTCCCCGTGCCGGTCGCACCCTTCACGGGTGCGTGGATTGAAATTTTGTCATCTCTATACATTACTTTACGCTTTGAGTCGCACCCTTCACGGGTGCGTGGATTGAAATAAACGATTATTAGTTTTAATCCGTTAACGATTTTTAGTCGCACCCTTCACGGGTGCGTGGATTGAAATTTCACGGTTAATGAAAAACCCATTAACCTTTATGTCGCACCCTTCACGGGTGCGTGGATTGAAATAACATCATTATCCCATAATAATCGACCAAATCGGGTCGCACCCTTCACGGGTGCGTGGATTGAAATAATCCGCTAAAGGGTTTTTACCTGGATTTACAGGGTCGCACCCTTCACGGGTGCGTGGATTGAAATTATAATAGTAATTGTGATTATGGATTTGAAAATGAGTCGCACCCTTCACGGGTGCGTGGATTGAAATCAATATCCCCAATCATCTCCATCAAGGATAGTCCGTCGCACCCTTCACGGGTGCGTGGATTGAAATAATACATGTAACATTTTTTACCTCACAATCCCTTACGTCGCACCCTTCACGGGTGCGTGGATTGAAATTTTTTACTGCGAGTATTCCTATTAATGAACTGAAGTCGCACCCTTCACGGGTGCGTGGATTGAAATCCTATAATGTGGTGCTTTTTGCGATAGATTACGGTTGTCGCACCCTTCACGGGTGCGTGGATTGAAATATGAAGAAACGAAAGGGTCAATTAGAGTATACCCGTCGCACCCTTCACGGGTGCGTGGATTGAAATCCTGTAATAAACTCTTCTCATCTTCAAAACCATAAGTCGCACCCTTCACGGGTGCGTGGATTGAAATGTGGATTATAATCATCTCAATCCATCCCACAGCCGTCGCACCCTTCACGGGTGCGTGGATTGAAATTTCATCTCCTCAAACTTACTCACGGTTAATGGGTGTCGCACCCTTCACGGGTGCGTGGATTGAAATTATTATGTTTTGATATGTGAGTATGGGGAAGAGGAAGTCGCACCCTTCACGGGTGCGTGGATTGAAATTTTAGCAGTTTTGCAATTTTCCAAAAATACTTTCGTCGCACCCTTCACGGGTGCGTGGATTGAAATCACAATCAAAACAGGTTGTAATGTAACCTAAATCGTCGCACCCTTCACGGGTGCGTGGATTGAAATGTACGATTTGTTCTCCGGTATATCCACCCCGGTTGTCGCACCCTTCACGGGTGCGTGGATTGAAATAATTCAACGCATAACGATTTTAGCGACACATCTGTTAAGTCGCACCCTTCACGGGTGCGTGGATTGAAATAAGATTATCCAGGCCGTCAAACCCTTTTGAGGTAGTCGCACCCTTCACGGGTGCGTGGATTGAAATTTTCTGAAATTAAGGAACAGTTAAAGACTAATGAAGTCGCACCCTTCACGGGTGCGTGGATTGAAATCCAGCCGCCGTAAACGCCTCATCGTAGCGGTCCCGGAAGTCGCACCCTTCACGGGTGCGTGGATTGAAATTCTGTTACCTTATCAAGAAAGGTGTTGGTGAGAAAAAGTCGCACCCTTCACGGGTGCGTGGATTGAAATATTCTCACATTATTACCCTTTAATTCTACATCCTGGTCGCACCCTTCACGGGTGCGTGGATTGAAATATCGTAGTAGTAGCCGGTCGGAACCTTGGTGAGGTGTCGCACCCTTCACGGGTGCGTGGATTGAAATTTTATCATAATGAGTTAATCTCATTATTTCAGTGAGTCGCACCCTTCACGGGTGCGTGGATTGAAATGCGCGTTCTATGCGTTCCACAACGCGCTCCTGTACGTCGCACCCTTCACGGGTGCGTGGATTGAAATAGGTCTTCCGCGAGCGCCGCAGCGGCGGCGGTCTGCGTCGCACCCTTCACGGGTGCGTGGATTGAAATGCCCTCGAGCAGGAGGGCCGGCGGCAGACGGCCGTCGCACCCTTCACGGGTGCGTGGATTGAAATATTTTCCCATGATCTCATATCCCCGTGAGTGCCCGTCGCACCCTTCACGGGTGCGTGGATTGAAATTCTCGAAATAGGCACTCCGGGGAAAGGGGGCGCGATCGTCGCACCCTTCACGGGTGCGTGGATTGAAATTACCAACTTTTTTCCGTAGTACCAGCCACTTAAGTCGCACCCTTCACGGGTGCGTGGATTGAAATAGCCACAGCGACGCAGATCCCCCCATACTCAAAAGTCGCACCCTTCACGGGTGCGTGGATTGAAATCGGACGTCTGCCCCTACGAGGACGGACCGGGGGCGGTCGCACCCTTCACGGGTGCGTGGATTGAAATGGCTTCAAGGTCGCACCCTTCACGGGTGCGTGGATGTCGCACCCTTCACGGGTGCGTGGATTGAAATCACCCGCCGGCGCCGTAGACGGTGTCTTCGATCGTCGCACCCTTCACGGGTGCGTGGATTGAAATACCACGCCCCGCACCGATGACGATGACCCGTATCGAGTCGCACCCTTCACGGGTGCGTGGATTGAAATAAGGTTGCATCCGCTACTATTGACGTTGGGCTCCCGTCGCACCCTTCACGGGTGCGTGGATTGAAATAGTAGTGATTGATGAAGATGAAGATATGGAGATGGTCGCACCCTTCACGGGTGCGTGGATTGAAATCTGCCTGGGTGCAGTATATTGAAGAATAATGTCGTCGCACCCTTCACGGGTGCGTGGATTGAAATTCAATAGAGACATTAGGTGGTGACGTATTACTTAGTCGCACCCTTCACGGGTGCGTGGATTGAAATTATTGTTGATGAACACGGTAAACCAAAATATCCAGTCGCACCCTTCACGGGTGCGTGGATTGAAATCAAGCGTTCGCCCGGAAGACTACAGAGGCGTAGAGTCGCACCCTTCACGGGTGCGTGGATTGAAATCTTTCCACATCCAAGACATTTCCGTACTTCTTCCGTCGCACCCTTCACGGGTGCGTGGATTGAAATCGAAAGGTCGCGTATGACTGGGGAGTCGCATACGGGTCGCACCCTTCACGGGTGCGTGGATTGAAATACGCATCTGCTCATACTCGTCGGGGTTGAGTATCGTCGCACCCTTCACGGGTGCGTGGATTGAAATCGCATACAGACCTTTGTCATGCCTGCGTACTGAGTCGCACCCTTCACGGGTGCGTGGATTGAAATTCGAAGAGGTCGAGGGTGGCCGGGCAGGGCAGGGTCGCACCCTTCACGGGTGCGTGGATTGAAATTGGAAACAATACCATCCGAGAGATACCACGAGGAAGTCGCACCCTTCACGGGTGCGTGGATTGAAATGGAATAGCAAGTAATCCCGTAAAGCACAATAAATGTCGCACCCTTCACGGGTGCGTGGATTGAAATCCTTGTAAACCCATACCCAGAACAATTAGCACACGTCGCACCCTTCACGGGTGCGTGGATTGAAATCAAGTATGGCAGCAGAAGGCGCATAAACAGTTGTAGTCGCACCCTTCACGGGTGCGTGGATTGAAATCTGCCTGGGTGCAGTATATTGAA
>Ga0116194_1000509_pt1 | contig 32583 bp, 27 predicted proteins | sample AD_SCU001_MetaG_FD_89887 | JGI IMG/M metagenome (GOLD analysis project Ga0116194, IMG submission 89887) | Active sludge microbial communities of municipal wastewater-treating anaerobic digesters from China - AD_SCU001_MetaG | ecosystem: Engineered > Bioreactor > Anaerobic > Digestate | place...
ATGTTTGCATCTCCTGCCAATTCTTTAAGTTTGCCTGTTTTTTCATCTTTCTGTGCATTCAGATTATCTATTTCGGATTGGACTTTAATATGCTCGTTGTTTAATGTATTGAGCTCTTCTCTCCACTTTTCAAGCAGAGCTCTCTTATCAGTTATTAATTTCTGACCGTTATCCATTTGCTTTTGCAATACATTTATTCTGCGGTCGTTTTCTGAAAGCCTTTTTAATTCAAAAGATGCACTGACTATTTTATGCTGCTGAAGAAATTCTGAGTACTTATGCTGTTTTTCACTAAATATTTTCTTTGCATCAGACATTGATTTTTCAATCTGCTTCAGATTTTCACGGTTCACTTTCAATTCTGAAATAATTCCATTTTCCGAAAGCCTGTGTTCTGAAATTATATTATTGATTTTCAGGAGTTCCTCTTTATATTCCTCTTGTTTTTTCTCCCAGGCCTCAACTGCTATAAGCTTTTCAGCACCTATGCTGTTCATTTTCATCAGTTCCAGGTGAATTTGATCTAAATCCAATTCCTTTAATTCTTCAGGCAGCTTAAGCTTTTCCTCATTATATTCGTCTGATTTAGTCTTAAGCTCCTGCATTAACTGATGGATTTGCCCGGTCACAGACTTTACCTGCTCACCAGCCACAAGAGCCTGCTTTTCTGATTCCTTGAAAGCCTTTTCAGCACCAGCCAGCTTTTTTCCGGCCTCTTCAATATGTTTTTCCAATGCCGCCAGCTCCGTTTCTTCCCCATGAACAGCAAGCCTTGGATGATGTTCTGAACCGCATACCGGGCATGGCTCACCCTCTTTTAGATTCTTAGATAGGATATAGGCTGCATTTCTATCCATTGCTCTATTCGCATCCTCCAGTTCCTTTCTGCATTTTTCAAATAACGCACCGGCTTTTTCTCCAGCTTCCTCCAAAACAGCTGCTTTTTCCGTAAGTTTCCCCAGTTCAGCCTCTTGTCTTGTAATTTTGGATTTCATTCCATCTAATTCGTTTTTCCTGAATCTTAAAACATCATAAACAACCTGCATTGACCTGAGCTTATCTATGTATTTTAAAACCAGGTTTCTATCTTCGGGCTTAGACTTCTGATATTCAAGTATTTCTGCATTTAAATTTTCCAGATTTCTCTGGGACAATTTGATTTTTTCGCTTATACCGGCCAATTCCTGTTCAAGACCGGCAATAGCCTTATTTAATTCTGCCGCCCTATTCTCAGTCTCCTTTACATTACCTTTCAAAGTCTCTACTTCATTTTCAAGCTTCATTCCATCCTGTATCTGCTGACGATATTCAGGTTCAGTTTTTAAGGATTCCATTTCCAGCTTAAGCTTTCCAAGAGCATGCTCTAGATTTTCAAGTTCACCTGCACTATTTCTTATATTCACATTATTTTTTGATATGGCACCTTTCAGCTTGGCTGCAGAGGCCAAAAATCCATTGATTTTTCCTTCAACGGATTTTATTTCATTCCTTATACCTAAAGCATCCGCAAGCCTTGTCCTTAAGCCAACTAGTTTTGGTTGTTCTATTACTACTTCATTTTTAAGGTATTCATATTTCTGTCGTATCTCACTAAGGTTTTCATCCACGTCCGGAAGGCTGTTCAGGACTATCTCCAGTTGTTTTTCAGTCTCTTTAAGCTTTTCATTCAATTCTCTGTTTTTAAGGATCATCTCTAACAATCCATCTGCTTTTACAGCCTTTTCAAGCTGCACCCTTTTTTCTGCAAAAATCTCCTTGGAAGATAAATGCTGCTGTTCTTTCCTATTGATAAATCCAAACTCCTGGACAAGCATCCAGACCTCTTTGGCTTCATTGTATTTGCTCTCCAGTTGTTTCCATTCGTTTTCAACCCTGTTCCTTTCAGATACAGCTGTTTCCATCATCTTGTGAGCTTCATCAAGTGCTTCATCAGTAGCATCCACATATCCCCTCAATTCTCCGGATAAAACATCAATCCTGCTTTTAAGCTTGGTCATCTTCAGGTTAAGCTTTTCCTGCAGCTGCTTTCCGTATTCCTCAAGGTAGAATATCCTTTCCAGCATTCCTCTTCTTTCTGAGTTGTTAAGAAGTAGAAATTCCTGGAAACTGTTTTGCGGCAGCACAACAGCACGGGTAAAGTCTTCATGGCTTAATCCCAGCAATTCTTTAATGTTATTGCTCACATCAGTCGCCTTATCACAAATAGGAATTTCACCAACATCAGAAATCTGGATGAGACGTGCTATTTTAGGCTCACATGAGTTTGCACTACCTTTCTTTCTCTGGTACACTCTCTCTACTCTATAGGTCTTTCTGGTGGAGTTTTTTACAAGTTCAAATGTAAAAGAAACTTTCACCGTATTCATATTTGCATTGATAATGCCTTGTGTACCCCCATCGGCTCTCTTCACCTTACCATACAATGCAAAGGTAATAGCATCCAGAACTGTAGATTTGCCGCTCCCGGTTGGCCCGAATATACCAAACAAACCAGTTTCACCCAGTGCTTCAAAGTCTATCCTCTGAATATCACAAAAGCTTTGCAGTCCTTCTATCTCAAGAAGCTTGGGTCTCATCTGCTTCAGCCTCCTTGCCATCCTTATCATTATCATTATCATTGTCATTATAATTATAATTATCATTATAATTATCGTAATCATTCTTATCTTTATTGTCATATGAAGTTACATCATCGTACTTATCTGCTTCAACATACTTAGCTTCATCATCGTACTCATCTGCTTCACCATACTTAGCTTCATCATCGTACTCATCTGCTTCACCATACTTAGCTTCATCATCGTACTCCCCTGCATCATCTTCCTCATCAGTACCATTCACAACTTCAATAAAAGCTCCCATCAGTTCGTCCGAAATTTCTGTTCCCATCCTGTACTTAAAATAGTCTTTGAAAAGCTCGTCGATTTTTTTCCCTTCCCTGCTTTGATAGCTGAGAATCTCCATATCTTCAGATTTCAATCTGGGACGGATATTGATTATCCCCGGATGAAGACTTCTTAAAGCTTTTTGCTCATCGGCAGTCAAAACCCTGTCTGTCACAATTTCAAGATCAATCCAGGCATTGGCATCTCTTCCATCTTCACACCACTTAATAGCTTGTTCTATTCCTTCCTCAGCAATCCACCTCCTCAAAGGTTTACCGCAGTCTAAGTAAAGAGGGCTGATTTTAGCCTTTTCTCCCGGGATTGCATCAATTATATACACAGCTTTGCTATGCTCTGCTTCGGAAAAGCTGTATGCCAGCGGGGAACCGGAATAAAACACCGGACATGGCGCATTGCGTATTTCCTGCGGACGATGCAGATGCCCAAGGGCAACAAAATGTGCATTGGAAGGCAGTATGCCAGGATCCACTGTCAGTGCTCCTCCCACCTGTAGTGTCCTTTCAGATTCTGACTCCTTCCCCCCTCTTATGAAAAAATGGCCTGTTGCCAGATTTACTGTATCTTCTCTGAATTTCCTGCTATGCAAAGTAAATATACTGCCTACTTTATCTGAATATGCTTTTTGTAGAATTTGTTCATCAGCTTGTTGTGAAAGCACTTCTTCCAAACGAGATTCCGAAGGATAGGGAATAGTTATGATAACCGCATGATTTTCACAGCCTGGCACACATAGTTCCAGCCAACCCGGCCCCGAATCTTCTATTCTTATATTCCCGCTGCTTATCTTGTACATACCTGCGTCACTTCCTGGATATCCCAATAGAATTATGCCGTTTTTATATGCCAAGGGACTTGCAGCACACAGACGTTCAGGGTTATCATGGTTTCCGGCAATCACTACAACTGCCCTGGTTCCCTTTCCATTCAGCCTGTCTATTGCATCATAAAAAAGTTCCTCTGCTGCTGCAGAGGGGTTATATGTATCATAAATATCACCGGCAACAAGAACAAGGTCAATTCTTTGTTCTTCAACTGTTTTGCAAAGGCAGTCTATAAATTCCCGCTGCTCATCAATACGGTTTACCTGTTCCAAAGTCTTTCCCAGATGCCAGTCAGATGTATGTAATATTCGCATATTATCCTCCAGAAATTTATTAAAGAGCTCTAAATTAATTATAATGCTCTCAAACTCATTAAAAAAGCTTTTTTTTATTACTTAATATTTGCTGCCAAATATCGTAATCAGGCACATTTCCCAATCTCCACAGTGAAACCCCATTTATTCCAAACATCCCGGCCAGTTTAATCTTTGCCTGAACACTTCGGGAATCCTCATACCATATAACATTTTTAGTTTCGTCCCCACTATTATAAAATGTAATATATGGATTTTGGTTTATGTTTGAATAATTCATTTCAGCATCTGCAACAAGCTTCTGTCTGATTGCCTCGTAACTGGGTGAATATGGGTATCGATTGATAACCTTCCCATCTTTTAGTTTCCATTGAACTGCATCAAAAGATATTTGCAGCCATATCTTGTTTAAATCTTCAACTCCTGAATCCTTATCGGTTATTGCCTTTAAAGCATAATAAACTTCATCAAAAGGTGAGAGCGGCGTTATAGTATATCCATTCTGCATGTCTGCATCAGAAAGCTTTTTTGCATAATAATCATGTGCCATAAGTATGACCTTATCTGCAATTTCTCCAATAGCTTTGTAATCGTAGGCATTATAGTAGTCCTGACCCGACTTCCTTTTGGGATGAACTGCAACATACAGGATTTTAGAAGTCTTATCCAGTTCCTGTTTCAATTCTGTCAAAAACGAATTAAAGGATTGTTTTAATAGTTCGCCTTTCATGCTTTCAAAATCAATTACCACACCATCAAATGAAATGGTAATACCATCTTTTGCAGTTGCATTAACCTGATTTACTATTGATTCTATTACCTGTCCCCTGATTTCGGGTTTGGTCAATACGTACTCAAGCAAGGGAATTTCCCCTTGATCTATAGCATTTGATACCTTGTCTTCATCTCCAGTGCTCGAAATCTTGTCTTTGTCTTCAGCGCTTGAAATCTTGTCCTTGTCTTCAGTGCTTGAAACTATTATTTCATTACTTCCAATATCTAAAACTGTTTCATTATCTGCAAACACCATCAATTGTGCAGAAACTTTACTTTGGCGGGCCATATTATATGGCTGCAAAAATCCTTCGGGAACAGCATACTCATTATTATTATTTCTGGTAGTATTCAAAACAACCTGCCGGTTTTTCTCATCGTATTCCAAGCGGCTCCAGCCAAAGCCAACCGAATCAAGGTCATTAATCATATCCATCTGATTAGCCGATCGTATTGCATAAAAGGCATGCAGCTCATTTATAGGCTGATTAAGCCTATTATACATCCGTATCATCATGGCCGCTGCCTCTTCTCTAGTAGCTGTATTATAAGGTTTAAACTTATTATTGCCTGTTCCGGTGATAATGCCGAAATCTTTGGCAATAATTATATATTCTTTATTTTTGGAAACATCATCAAATGGACTTTCCATATAGGTTAACTGCTTTGTCAACATTTCATAGCCCAGAGTATGTACAATCATTACTGCCATTTCCTCTCGTGTGATAGGATCGTCCGGGCGAAAAGCATTGTCATTGTTTAATATTGTTGTATTGTCATTGGGCGTTGTACTTGGTATAACACCGCTTTTTAAGGCTGTCTCTATATATGGATAATACCATTTGCTGTTGTCCATATTATCGATAAAGCTTCCTTTTTCCGGCTTTACCAATTCCCATCCCATTAGTCTTACCAAATAGGCAACAAATTCACATCTTTTAATTGTCAGCCCCAAACCGAATTTATTATTGCCTATACCGTCGGTAATCTTTAGCAAACGCAATTCATGTATGGCATTATCCGCCCAATGCCCCTCCGGCACATCACTAAAACGGATAACTGAGTTTTCATCTGCATGTATGGGGACTAATGGTATTACTAATACAATAATTGAAAGTGTTATGATAAGCACTGATCTAAATGGCTTTTTTATCACATTATTCATATTATTCTTATTTATAAATAATTCACCTGCTTTCCAGCTTAATTTCCTGCAATGGTTTCTCTTAAATTAACCTTGAGCGGAATCAAAAACCACTCAATTTTAACATTAATTATACACTTCGTAGGAAAAAATATCAAAGCTAAAAAGCAGTTCGAGTGTTCGGGTGGGTGCATATTTTGGAGAACCGTCCCCTCATCACCCTCATCAGAAGGTTATTGGAGAACCGTCCCCTCATCAGAAGACTACATTCCTAAAGCCCTTCCCAATAATTTCTGAGGTATTGGTTATTGTAACGAAGGCTTTAGGATCTGCATTTCCAATGTAATCCCTCAGCTTTACTGCTTGCTTTCTTGTCACTATTGTAGTAATAACCTCTTTCTCCTGATTTGTAAACGCTCCTATAGCCTTATATACTGTGGCACCTCTTTTAATGTTTTCTGTAATGTATTTTTTCACTTGATCAGAATTGGCACTAATGATAACGACTTGCTTGCAAAGGTTAAGTTCTTCAATTACAAAGTCAATGATAAACCCCTTTAGAAAAAGTCCCAGAATTGAATACATTCCTATTTCTATACCAAATACCATTCCTGCCATTACAGTAATGATGAAATCACCTAACAAAAGTGTCTTTCCGATATTTATGCGCATATATTTTGCCAGAATCTTTGCAATAATATCTGTCCCTCCTGTAGAGGCATTTTTATTAAATACTATGGCAGATCCTACTGCCGGCAAAATAACAGCATACACCAACTCCAATATTGTATCTCTTGTAAGTGGTTTGCTTATAGGATAAATCTTCTCAAGCAGCCAAACCATCCCTGACAATGCAAAACTCGAATAGATCGTTTTGAATCCAAAACTAAAGCCTACAAAAATAATTCCTGCGATTGTCAATAAGATATTTATCGCCATCATAATAAGTCCTACGGGTGATCCAGGAAAGAACCTGCCTACTACTATAGCTATGCCGCTTACTCCGCCGATTGCAAAATTATTAGGTATCTTGAACAAATAAATACCAAGAGCAACTAAAAAAAGCCCAAAATTAATAATTAAAAACTCATTGAACCTTTTCAAATCACTTTCCCCCAAATCAAATATTATATAAAAGCTTTATAATTTATCATTCAATTATCATTCCAATTTTCATTCCAATTAGGATCCGTTATGCCACTATCTGAACTGCAATTTTCTGTAAAATAATTGACACTAAAATTCCTTATATCATAATCAACATTAGAATTCTTTATAATCGATATTAGAATTCTTTATGTCATAACCAGCGTCAGGATTCTTTCGTCATGATTCATTGTAATTATTGGAATTCTCTATACTATCTTTTTCTTCCGTCTTAAGCAGTATATGATTTTTTAACAGATTTTCTTTTGCATTCCTTATATGTTTGCAAATTAATGCTTCAGCCTTGTCCACATTCTCTTCAATGATTGTTTCAAGAATTTCCTTATGTTCTTTTAGTGCTTCTTTTGCTCGTCCCGGTGTTTGAAGAGAGGTCTTTCTGGCTCTCTGAACGTAACGGTGAAAATCACTGAGCATATGCTTCAGTGGTCTGCTCTTGCAGGCATCATATATGATCCTGTGGAACTCAGTATCCAGGTCCTGAAGTCGTGTACAATGCTTCTTATTTATGTAAAACTCCGCCAGTTCTACCTGCTCCTTTAGTTTTTCTATTTCATCAGGTGTTATCTTCTGAATTGCCCAACGCACTGCAAGTTTTTCGATCTCCATCCGTATGTTGTATATATCTTCAATATCCTCATCAGTTACCCCTAAAACCATAGCCCCTTTATTAGTTACAATTTTTACCAGACCTTCGCGTTCCAATTGTCTTATTGCTTCACGAATAGGTGTACGACTCACTCCAAACTGCCTTGATAATTTTGTTTCAACTAAATAATCACCGGGCTGATACTCTCCGTTTAATATACTTTCTTCTAATTGCCCTAAAACTTTGTATCTTAATGAATACCGGGCATTTCCATTTGATACTTCCATATTCATACAGCATCTCCCTTAAGTGCATTACTGATATTGCTGATATCGCTAATATTTCTAATATTTCTAATATTGCTAATATTACTAATATTATTTCTATGATTTTCAGCCATATCCATTATTATACTTCAATCAATACAATTCAACACATATAAGAAATATACTTCGATTCATGCATGCTAATGTACATGTATACAGGCTAATAAATTTGATTATCAATTCTAATAGGTTTTGGGGGTACATTTACTAAAAGTGAAGAAAAATTTACCAGGAACTGTCGTTACGCTGCTTACCAATATTTTCTTCACTTAAATTAAGTGCACCCAGGTTTTGGAGAACTGTCCCCTAAAATAAAATTGAGAACTGTCCCCATTTTGGAGAACTGCCCACCTAAAAAGCCCCCCTAAAAAAAATAAAAGATATAGTTCACAGATGCAAACTATATCTTCTTAAGTGTAATAAGCATGTTGGAAGGTTCTAAAGTATTCTTGCAACAGCTCGTGCCATTGAACTGTCAGATTTTATTTTTAGTGGTAAAGCTATGACCTCGAAGTTCTCTACACCTAGTAATTTATCAAGATTAGTTAGATTCTCAAGTATAAATATTTCGTTTGCAAAAAGTATTTTATGAATTTCAAAAGGATATTTATCTGGAGAAGGCATATCCATACCCAGCATTTTTATATTTTTCTCTAATAAAAATCTACATATATCAATACCAACAACAGGATGCTCCTCGTAATATTTTGTCATACCATAATATTTATCCTGTCCCGTATAAAATAACACAATGCTATTATCCTTTATTAATTTCTCATATTCCGCTTTCATTTTTATTACAGCTTGATTTCTTACGTCCAGGACACATCCAGTTGCAATGAATGGCTCCAGTGACGCTTGAGATATATATTCATTACTTTCTGTTAGATGCATAGGTGAATCTATATGAGTACCCGAATGCATACTAATATCAAGCCTGTGGTCATTATACTTATTTACGCTTAAGTATTTTATCTGGAATAAGTTTGTTCTTATATCCCCGGGATAAACCGGCATATTATCTTCGATTGTATGCGATAAATCAATTAAACTTGTCAAATGCCCACCTTCGTTCTATTTTCTATTTTGCTATTATAGTATCTAACCTGAATTCATTATAACCCATAATAGGGCACATTTTATTTATTTCCGCACATACTTTTTGTAAGTAAATAATAGGATTGATACAACATAAGCTTGTATTACTACCATCAGTATCTCCTGTATTACTCTTGGTATCCATAATACCCAAAAGCCCATTTTCCCCAGTGCAGGTATAAAGATTCGCAAAATATACGTATTTACAGTAGTAACTATTATTCCTGAAACACCGGTGGACATTAATATTTTAAAAAAGTCATTGTACAATTGTGAATTATTATATATCTTTCTAAATATTTGATCGGCTAAAATAAATACTGATCCGAATAAACATGCAACTATCAATCCAATAGTCGTAAAATCTCTATATTTTCCAATGCTATTTATAATCTGGGCCCATGGGGAAGCAGGGATTAAAGCAACATGAATGTAGTTTACTATTCCCAGCACACCAATAATTATGAAAAATAATAAAAAGGATACCTGCAATCTTTTAGCATTAACTCTTCTCAGCATTTTCCACACTAATCCGGTAATAACTCCGCCAGATACGGCAGTTACCGTAAGCCATGGAATATAAGCACCTTCTGGTTTTATGATAAATCCGGTAATATCTACAAGTCCTGATGCAATTCCACCAAATAATGGTCCAAATAGAATTGCAGTAATTTTCGTAAACACTCCTGAAAAGCTAATGCGCATTCCCGGAGCTCCACCTAAATAGACCATATAACTAAAATTTCTTACTACTATTGCGAGAGCAATCAATAAGCTTGTTTGAACAACATTTCTAATATGATTCTCTTCATTTTTCAAAAACATAAATTATCCCTCACTTCAATAATATGATTTGCATTCAACAGAAAATAGCCATCACATCATCGAAATAGAAAGACATCTTATATGTAACAGCGGATGTAATATTATGTCGCAAACCCTCAATTTTTAGATAGGTTTTCATTTTAGAGACTCTACTCCCATTCTCTAACTCTTTACGCATAATACCTGCTCTGTTCAACACACACAATATTTTATTCAGATTAGATTATACCACTTTTGTAAAATGAAGACTATTGGTTTTTTGCATAAAATTTTTACATCATTAAGACAACTTTATGGTTTTCCACTTGCCTGAATTATATCGGATTAGTATTAGCAAAGAACGGACCAGCTGGTCGGCAACCAAAGCATACCATGCACCTTCCAAGCCCCATCCAAAAACGTGAATACCTAACAAAGCAAGTCCGGGACGAACCAATAGAACAGTTATAAATGTAACAACAGCTGTGGCTTTTGTATCTCCCGCTCCTCTAAGAGCACCAGCAAGAATAAACTGGGAAGATTGAAATGGCTGGATTAGAGCCACTAACATTAATATTTTTGCGCCTTGATGTATAACTGCAGAATCATCACTATATAAAGCTACAATAGGTTTGGCGAAGAAGAAAAAGATCAACCCGAGCAATATAGAAACAGTCATGCCAATACGTCTCGTACGACTGCAATATGCTTGTGCCATATCAGGCCGTTTTTTCCCCAGACTCTGCCCCATAAGCGACGTTGCAGATACTGCAAAGGCCTGGCCATTCATAAAGGACATAGCCTGAATATTCATACATACCTGATGTGTTGCAAATGCAACAGTTCCAAGAGAAGCAACGGTTATTGAATAGATTATCATTCCTGCTCGCATGACAATTTGTTCTATCAATGCAGGAATGCCTATTATAAATATGTTCTTCATAGACTCCCAATGAGGTTTAAACCCATCTTTTAAACGCAGACGCAGATATTGGTTTCCACGTAGAATAGCATTTACTGCTAATATGAAAGCCACACACTGTCCAATTACTGTGGCTAATGAAGCACCTGCAACTTCCATCTTTGGAAATCCTAAATGGCCATAAATCATCAAATAATTAAATACTACATTAACCCCATTTGCAGTCAGATTATATATCATTGCTGTTCTAGAATCGCCTATTCCTCTTAAAGCTGCTGTTATGGTGCTGGTTAGTGCCATAACAACAAATCCTGCCATCTGAATTTTTAGATAAATAGTTCCTCCGGCTAAGGTTTCAGCGTCAGCTGCTCCCATAAAACGAATTAATGGTTCCGAGTATATATATCCAATTATAGATGATATAACCGATAGAACGAAAGTAAGCAATAATGACTGTCGAAGAATAGTGTTTGCCTTGTTATAATCACCTGAGCCTTTATACCTTGCTACTAATGCAGTAGCGCCTACATTCATAGCCATAAACATTGTCATCATAAGGAATTTCGGCTGATTGGTCAATCCTACGGCAGAAATTGCCCATGGACCTAATTGACCTACCATCATCATGTCTACCATGGATGTAAGCTGTGTAAGGGTTAATTCAACAAAAGACGGCCACGCAATCCTTACTATATCTTTATATAGCATCCTGGAACTTACTTCGGACGGTAGATGTTTGCTTACCCGTTCCTGTTTTCCGTGGCTATATGCATCATCATTACCAGGTTCCACCAGATCAAGGGCCATCTGGATTTTACCTGTTTTCACTTCAGCTATTTGAGCTTCAGGTATTTTGATTTCACCTGTTTGGATTTCAGATATTTGAACCTCACCTGCTTGGATTTCAGATATTTGAACCTCACCTGCTTGGATTTCAGATATTTGAACCTCACCTGCCTGGATTTCAAATATTTGAACCTCACCTGCCTGGATTTCTGGAATTTGAATTTTAGTCATTTGGACTTCAGCTGCTTGAACCTCAATACATTCATTGCCTTCATTGTCTTCATTGCCAGGTTCATCTATAATATTAATATTCTCAAATTGAGTCTTACCTTCTATTTGTGTCTTCAACTTTATTGATACACATCCTTTATCAACACAAATCCCACTTAGTGTTCAAATTATTATTATCATACCATGGAGCTAAAGGAATGTCTACAATGATTTAATTTTTTAAAACCTGCATTTTTAAATCTTCCATTTTCCAGGATAACAATGGTATCACTGCTCATTATAGTGCATAGCACATCCTTCACAAAAAGAAGCCATATTTTGGACTTAGGATGCATTTTCTTCCTAATATATAATACTTAATTTTTATTATTTATTTCAATTCCATCAACAGTTACTGATTGAACCTTTGAGACGTCCAATGGCAGAGAAGATGTAAATTTAATTTTTACTTTTCCATTATCACTAAAGCTTCTCACCGACTCAAAAGTTTGAACACTGCCATCAGTCATATTGGCGCTAACAGTTATTGATTGCGGCTCTTTGTTTTCACCACTGCCGGTCAATGTTATTCCCATTGGTGATACAGAAATACTAGTTACAGTCCACGTATCAAACTTAATATTACAATCAGTTTGCTTTTGCTGCCCTACAGACTGAATTTTAAATGCAACTTCCCAGTTTCCTGTTGTGTAATTGCCATTGGATACAAAAAACCCCATCAATTTTATTTCATTAAGATTCAAGTTATTTACATCAAAGATGTATTCGACATAATCATTGCCATATTTGGTATCCCCTGATTCATCTGTTCCGAAATATATGTTGGATGCACTAATATTTATCTTGTCACCTGCAGTATTAACAAAATAGAAATATCCATGGTCATCAATACCCTCTCCCACCCATTTAGTTTGAATGTGAAGGCGGCCATCTATATAACCAATATTAGAAATATACATAAATTCTATCCCGGGAAGACTATGTTTCATTTGATCTGCCTTTAAAACTTTTACTATGCCTTGTTCTTTAAACTCTTCGAATAAAGAGCCTCCTCCCCCCGGAATATTGTTCATATCAAGAGGAACAGTTTGTGAAACGTTGGCTGATGCTATGTCTAAAAGGTTGATACCCGTCTCAACTGCATCAAATATTAATTTGTCACTTAAAAATGAATCAATGCGAAACTTTACTTTCTTTCCGTCTAATTTTTCTCCACCGTTAGCCTGCATACGCAAGGTTGCAGTTTTCGTTATTTCATCGTAATTGACAATTTGGCAATTAAATGCGTGCATTCCAGTTAATGAATAGTCGTAAATATCAAGAGTTTTATCTATTCTATTGCCTGTTAAATCCTGCATGGTCAGATAAATAACTGCCATTTCATCATCATTCATGGCTGCCACTACTTCCATTTTAATTCCATTGTCTTCACTGCTGATTTCCACAGGTTGAAGCATTAGTGCAATATCAGAGGCAACAAAAAACAAAAGCTTTTTAAAATTTGGAATGGCCGCAGCCACTAAACCCACAGAGAACATAAGGCACAAACAAACTGCCAATACTGCTGCAACAATTCTTTTAAAGTTCATATGAGATTTTTGCTCTTTAATTTTTTTATCTACCTCCGGAATAATGTTATATTCAGGTATCTCAACAGTGCTTAGTGCATTTTTTATAATATTTTCATCATACTCATAATTCATTTTCTTTCCTCCAATCGCGCATAATATGAATTAGTTTCCTTCAGTGCTTTCAACAACTTTGTTTTTGCCCGTTCATAACGTTTTCGTAGTGTTGTGGCAGAAGCATTATAGATAGCTTCTAAGTCTGCATAACTTTTTTCATCAATAACCCGGCTAAACACCAGGGCACGTTCTGCCGGTGACAGTGTCATAAGCGCCTCTTTTAAATCATCGCTTATAAACTTTGAGTCTGTATTCGTTTGCTGAACAAAGAACAATAATTTCTTTTTTCTCAGAGAATCAATACAGGTAGTATATGCAATACGATATAACCATGCTGACAGAGATGTCCCGTTTTTAAAGCTTTTTCTTTTATTATAAGCTTTGATAAATGTTATTTGCACAGCATCCTGAGCTTCAAAGTAGTCACAAAGTATGTTATGACAATATCTTAGCAGAGGTTGTCCATATAGTTCTATAGCACAGTGCAGTTCATACTCTCCGCCTGCAGTAAATGCATAATCAAGTTCCCTTGCTTCCATCCCCCCGCTCCCTTCGTTAATCTCTATTCATTAGTATCTATTCATTAGTGCCTATTCATTAGTATCTATTCATTAAACTATATCTTAACTAAACTCTCCCTTCAATATTTAAAATCATTTTCCCGTAAATTAGATTTGCGCGCAAAATAAAAAACAGTTTTCACATAAATTAAAACGATTTCTACTTATATAACGTAAGCAAATATCAATTTGTGACATGAAATTAAAATTAATCAAACGAAAATCAGAATGAATCAAATCACCATAACTAATTTTATATTAAGATATGCAGCATTAATAATGCCAATAATTGTTACAGCAGCATCAATAGTTATATATTTGGAATTTGCCAGTCTATTTCCGTTTGCCCAGTCTCTCTCAAAAAGTTATTGGCTTTTGAGAAATGCTTGCAGCCGAAAAACCCTCTATTAGCTGAAAGCGGGCTGGGATGCGCAGAAGTTAAGATCAAATGTTTTTGATTTGTTATATATTTTGCTTTATCTCTTGCATTATTTCCCCACAATAAAAATACTATAGGGGTATCTTTTTTATTTAGCAATTGTATTATTGAATCTGTAAAAACTTCCCACCCTTTGTTTCTATGGGAATTAGCAGCATCAGCTACAACCGTTAAGCTTGTATTAAGAAGCAGCACGCCCTGCCTTGCCCACGGCACTAAGCATCCGTTATTGGGAATATAGCAGTTTAAATCGTTAACCAGTTCCTTAAAAATATTAAGCAAAGATGGTGGAATATCAACTCCTTTTTGAACGGAAAAAGCCAATCCATGAGCTTGGTTTTCTCCATGATAGGGATCCTGTCCTATAATTGCTACTTTAACATCTTTATATGTTGTTAATTTCAAAGCTTCAAAAATATTATCTTTATCAGGGTATATGATCTATGTACTATATTCTTTTATAAGAAACTGCTTTAATTCTATGAAATATTCCTTTTGAAATTCATCCTTAAGCAATTCGTCCCAATCATTATTAGTTGTAATCATAATTAACCACCATCCCACCATTCCACTATTTCTTTGTTTTATAATAAATTATTAATATCTATTATTATACCATTTATAAGATAATTTTAGTCTAAGAACTCATTCACCGTCAACATGATATTGAGTTGCATTGATTTAAGGCCAATTATGCACCCAAAATGGAAATTGCTGCAAAAAGTCCAGATAAGTTTCTCATTTTATTAACTTTTGAGAGAAATAGCATATTGATGTTAATAACTAAAAGTATTATTATTAATATAATTTGGATGTCACAGCTCATAGCTCACATCTTATGATATTATGATATTCAGATAACTTGAAAATATGAAATAGCTGTAGAAAAGCATACAGAAGAAGACAGATTGTTTTCAAATAGCTTTATCAATACTTCCGGAGGTGTTGGTTTGTCATTACTACAATTTGAAAATGTGTACTTTGATAATGATGGTAAAACCATTCTTAAAAATATATGTGTAGACATTGAGTCAGGGGATTTTATTTCAGTAGTTGGTCCATCGGGCAGTGGTAAAAGTACATTTTTTAAGCTTTGCAGCCATTTGATAAGTCCTACCAGAGGTAATATAACCTTTAAGGACAAAAATATTACAGAATACAGTCCTACTGAATTGAGGAAAAGTATAGTGTATTGCTTCCAAACGCCTTATCTTTTTGGCAATACAGTATTGGATAATATAAATTTCCCTTTTTCTATAAGGAATATGAAACCTGACATTAAAAAAATAAACGAACTATTTTCAATATTTCATATGTCAGCGGATTTTCTAAATGAAGATGTAAAAAGTCTTTCAGGGGGAGAAAAGCAAAGGCTGGCACTGATTAGAAGTTTGCTTTTCAAACCTGAAATACTGCTTTTGGATGAAATCACCTCTGCACTTGATGTGAACAATACTGAAATTGTTGAAAATGTAATTGTTTCATTAAACAGGGAAGGCATGACAGTGCTTTGGATAACACATAACCCTGAACAAAGCAGAAAACATGCCAACAAGTTATTAACTATTGAGGCTGGCGAAATTAAATCATTGGATGTATTAGTTTGAAGCAGGTATTAGCAGAAAAGGAAGGAATGGAGCTAAAATGAATGGTTCAAATACAATAAATATCACATCATTGCTTATTGTTTCTACTCTTGTAATGGTGTCACTTTTCTTCTCCTACTGGCAAAAACTTAAACTTGAGAAGGAAACTATTATTAGCGTTGTCAGAGCTGTAATTCAGCTTATTGCTGTGGGATATATTCTTGAATATGTTTTTGGTTATAAAAATCCTGTTTTTACAACTCTATTGCTGCTTTTTATGACCTTCAACGCTGCATATAACGCTGCAAAAAGAGGAAAGGCTATCAAAAATGGACTTTTAATATCCTTTTTGTCCATTTTAACAGGAACTTTAGTTACTTTAACGATTCTTATTTTGTCAAAAGCAGTACAATATGAGCCTTATCAAATTATTCCTGTCAGTGGTATGATTATCAGTAATTCAATGGTTGCATTGGGATTGTGCTATAAACAGATGACTTCAGATTTTAAAGACAAACGTGAAGAAGTTGAAACAAAGCTTTCATTAGGAGCAGATATATTGCCTTCCTCTATCGAAATAATTCGGAACTCTATAAAAACAGGTATGCTGCCAACGATTGACTCTGCAAAAACATTAGGCATCGTATCTCTTCCAGGTATGATGACAGGGCTGATCCTTGCAGGTACACCGCCGCTGGAAGCAATAAAATATCAAATAATGGTTACGTTTATGCTGCTCTCTACTACCTCTATATCTTCTTTTATTGCCTGTTACCTTTCATATAGGGGCTTTTTTAACAGCAGAAAGCAGTTAATATACATGAAATAAACGCGAAGCAAAATATAGGTAAAAAAAAACAGGTATGCGCCCCCTAAAATCGGGCATTATACCTACTTTTTCTATTTATTGGGAACAGGATAAAGGAACTGCTCTCTTATTTTACAATAAGTTTTTGTAATTCATCTACAGGAATATTGGTAACTATGCCTATTTGCTCTATATCCATTCCCGCATCAAATAAGTTTTTTGCGACATCTAATTTCCCTTCTTGTTTTCCTTTAAGTTCCACTTCTTTCATTTTGTTACGTATTGCTATCTCCATATTATAAACCATACTATCAGCCTCCTTATTACTTTCGATTATTTTTTCTATTTCCTTGGCTTCTTCTTTTGGCATACCACGTGTTACTACATTTTTAAGCCATATTTTAAATAGTTCAAAGTCCTCTTCTCTTAAGTCTTTTAACTGATCTACAAGGTTTTTTAGCCTTTCAATAATCTCATCATATTGTTGCTTTTGGTCTATGTAAAATACTGCACCTACTAAATTTCCAAGCCTTAGTAATTCTTCTTCATCATATCTTACTACATCAAAAAGTATATAATTAAAGTCTATTATATAATCATCAAATAACCCATTTGCTATTAGTATATCGTTGGAACTTCTGGGTGCTGTCCAGTTGTACTCACCATTATATAATATGCAAGGAATTATTACAGGTAGTCTGAAATCTTTTCCATCTTTCCCTATTTCCATTTCCTTATTTTTTTCTATATCATTTATGTCATTCTCTACTTCATTCTTTGTTTCAACTTCTATTTTTCTCTCAACTTCATCTCCTATTTTACCTTCTGATCTATTTTCTGTATTATCCTTAGATGCTTCTTTCTGTTTTTCTATTGCTTTCTTTGTATCTTTCAAAATAGTACGCCATATTTCCAACATGTACTGTAATAATCTATATGGCATTTGAAAGTCGACAGTACTTTGTAACTCAAGTAAAATATAGAAAAATACTTCTCTTCCGTCAATCTTAAGCTTATATACTATATCAGCTTCTTTTCCCTTAAAATCTTGTAGTATAAAAGATTTATTTATATACTCTATGCTATCCTCATCTATACTACCTACCCAACTCTCGTCTACAAAACTTCTTAGCAATTGCATAAATACCCTCTTTACTGACAGAAGATATTTATATCCCTTATCATGTTTGTTCCATACTGTATCATGCTCGTTCCCTGCAGTATCAAGTTTGTCCCCTATAGTACCATATTCCGCCTCCGGCTCTAGCACCCACAAATAATCCATATCTACACTCCTATTTTATAATATTTTATTACACTTATCAACAATATTATATACGGCTTATTGTTCCATTTCAACTATTTTGTGTATACTATGTAATTAATTGTCACGGAAATGTTTTTCCTGTTCCATACTATTGTAAAAAACATTTATACGGACATTGCTTTCCTTGTTGCTTGTTCTATATCATTGGATGCACCTGTATTTGGAACTTCATACTATAAAATAAACTTTATTTAATATGCAAATATATCCGGGAATTGCTTTATAATACCATAAGCCATTACATCAGCCATTTTCAGAGCTTGCTTTTCAATTTTATCATATTCGGTAATGCCAGCCCCATAGTTTTTAGTTAGCATATAAACTGCTTCAGATTTGGTCATTGCCAAGTGTTCATACAGCATTCTTTTCCATTTATCCTGAGACCAATAAGGATTAATGCCTGCTAGAAAAGCAGCTATTTTATCTGCATTAGAATACCACCTTTTCTCGGCATCTTTTGCAGCATTGCTATCACCAGCTTTGGCTGCCTTAACAAGCTGTGCAGCAATGACAAGATGATTTGTAAATAAATCGGCAAAGCTGGAGGCAATTTTGTTTCCGTAGAAAGGCTTTAAAGCTTCTTCAAAATCTTTTGGATTCTGGAGAAGCCTGCTGGTAACAAGGTCCACATCCGGCAAACCAAAAACTATACTTACAATAGTTAATCTCGTCTAGGTAACATGCTCTTCCCAAAGCATACGCAAATAATTGATTAAATTTAACTCTTTTTTATTAATCCCACAAACCGGAGTCTCTGGAGTACCAATATTTGAAACTGTGGAATACTGTCCGAATCCAGGCCGAATGTATATAAGCTGCCCAGCCTGCAGGAAGTTAAAATCTATGCCGGGGTTTGCAGCAGCAATATCATATACGGTAGTATTATATCTTTGGGCTAACAGCCATAAGTTATCATTAGGCTGAAGTACATATGGAATTATTCCAACTCTATTATTATGATATATATTAGGATACATATATATCACCACATTTATTTAAAGAATATCTATACTAGATTATTCCTTTATGAATGAAAAAGTTCCTGAAAGAAAGGGGACAGTCCTGCATAAAATGAAGTACGGGGACAGTCCTGTATAAAATGAAGCATGGGGCGGCCCGGTTATATTCTGCTATAACTAATGCTAAATTAATTCTGAACTTTTTATTTAAAACTTATTGACATTAACGTTACGTAAGGGTTTATACTAATATTGTCAGGAGGTTGGCATATGGAATATACGGTGCAAAAGCTTGGGAAAATTGCTGGTATCAGCACAAGAACATTACGGTATTACGATGAAATCGGGATTCTTAAGCCGGCAAGAATCAATTCTTCAGGATATCGTATTTATGGGCAATCAGAGGTTGACAGATTACAGCAGATACTTTTCTACAGGGAACTTGGTGTAAGCTTGAACGAAATTAAAGATATCGTAACAGTGCCCTCTTTTGACAAGCATAAAGCACTGCAGGAGCATCGGGAGAAGCTTCTTGAAAAAAGAAAACAATTGGATTTGCTGATTGCCAACGTGGACAAAACTATAGCATTGGCAGAAGGGAGAGTAAAAATGACTGATACAGAGAAATTTGAAGGTTTTAAGCAAAAAATGATTGATGATAACGAGAGAAAGTATGGCATTGAAGCTCGAGAAAAATATGGTGACCAAGCTTTTAACAAATCAATTCAAAAAATCAAAGGTATGTCAGAGGAACAGTATGAAGAGTCTGTCAGGCTTGGAAATGAGGTTATTGAAACACTGCATACAGCTTTTAAAACCGGCAACCCAGCAGGAGATTTAGCCCAAAAAGCAGCAGACTTGCATCGCCAGTGGTTAAGCTTTTTCTGGGACAGCTATACTAAAGAAGCACATGCAGGCATTGCTCAAATGTATGTAGATGATGATCGGTTTACAGCATTCTATGACAAAAACCAGCCCGGTGCTGCAAAATTTTTAAGAGACGCTATTCTTATATATACCGGAATGAAGCATGGGGACAGTCCTGCATAAAGTGAAGTATGGGGGCAGCACTGAAGTAGTGAAGTAGAGGGACAGTTCTACATTCTAGTTCTACATTCTATACATTACATTCTATACATTACATTCTATACATTATGCAGAACTGTCCCTTATATGTCCTGGAGTACTATCCCCCTACTTGTCCTCTGAATTCACATTTATATATTTTCTGTTTTCAATGCATCAATAATATTCTCTTTCTTAATCTTTGAACTTGCATATAGCATTGTTGATCCAACAAGTGCAAACACCACAATCACCGCTGCTAAAACACTGCTCCAGGGAATAGCAAATGCAAACCCGAATGAATTGCTAAGAACTCTGTAAATTAAATACATAATCCCAAAGCTAATGGGCAAACCATAGAGCAAAGCCTTAATACCATAAAACAAGCTTTCATAATTTATCATTTTATTAAATCCCTCAGGTGTCATGCCAACTGATTTTAACATTGCAAATTCACGCTTACGAAGGGATATGCTGGTTGATATTGTGTTAAAAATATTTGCTGCACAAATAGCAGTAATGAGTGCTACAAAGCCGTAAAAGAATACAAATATAAAAGTCTCAAACTGTCTGTTGGCTTTATCAAGTGCTGCAACATCAAAAATATCTACACTTGCAATTGATGTTTGTTTTTGATATTCTTCTATACCTTTAACCAGCTTGCTGGGATTAGAACTCTTAATGAGCAGAAGAACTCTTGTATTATGAGACTCTTCCGGCAGCTTCGCCTGCATATGAGCGTATACCTCTTCTGAAACAATAAACACTGCCCGTAAAGGATCAGTAAATGTTGTTTCTCCAATCGGTGTACTATCGGCAAGGGCTGCTATTTCTAATATGGTACCATATTCTTCAGGTTCTCCAGGTCCTCCAAGTTCCCCCGGTTTTTGAGGTTCTCCGGAACTCTTACCGTCATATATATGGTGAATGAATTTCAATTTTTGACCCTGCTCAATATTAAAGTGTTTCATTCTCGAATATTTATTACCAACTTTAATAGTCACAGTGTTAACCAATACACCACAGGGGTTTTCCGTATCTTTTAAACGGGCAGGATCAACTCCTATTTCTTTCGCATACCTTTCAAGAGCTGCTTCATCAATAGACTTTATTTCGGCTTCCATATCAAAGGTATTAGTATTTGTCTCAGATTTATTTTCTTTATAATTTGGCTCTATATCTTTATAATTTGGCTCTATATCTTTATAATTTGGCTCTATATCTTTATAATTTGGCTCAATAATTTCTTTAATTTGATCTGGTATTAATTTGCCATCTGCAGTGAATACAGCATTCATAGTTTGCTCAATTACACTTTTATCCGCATACGCCATCTTTGTTATTGCAGTATAAAAGTCCTTTTTCTCCTGTGCTGTAGCAGATGATACCACAAACACTCTTACATCATAAGGGTAACCGCCGGATACAATATCTACTGATTTTCGAGTAAGCAATGACAGAGATGAGACAGATAAAAACAGCACTATGCTAATAACAAGTGAAAAAACGGTAGCTTTATATCTGCGGCTGTTTCGTTTTAAATTCTTAAGTCCCAGTTCTGCTTCAAAGCCAAATATTTTACGAGTTAATCTCGAGGTTTTTACAGCTCGACTTGTAAGCTTGATGTCTTGTGATTGACGCAAGGCATCAACAGGCGATACCTTAGATGCACGTCTTGCCGGAACATAGGCTGATACAAAAATAGTAAGCAATGAAAGCAGCACAGCAACTACAATTGTGCCGGGGGAGGTTACCAGTGTTAATTTAACCCCTGTGTTGTTTAAGCCTTCTATCAAAGGCTGTACAAGAACAAAAGTAACACCTATTCCTAATGTACCGAAAAATACACCTAATGGTATACCTATTATTCCAACAACAAAGCCTTCAAAAAATACAGAACGGCTTTTTTGCTTTTTTGTTGCCCCCACACTTGCCAGCATACCAAGATGGCGGCTCCTCTCCGAGATTGAAATTGCAAATGAATTATATATAAGCGCCACAGAACCTGTAATGATGAGGAGTGTAACTATAGCTGCAAGGGTATATAGCATTGTTAATAAATCTTCACCAATAATTCCGTAGTACCGCAAAAGTTGCCGATTATAGGTTATACTGCTGCTACCAGAAGTATTTATGCTTTCAAAAAGCTTATTTGCATGCTCATTTGCTTTTTTATTAATACTTTTCCAAGCTACCGATACATTGACAGTGTCGTTTGGCGTAAGTTCATTTTTTTCAAGGTAGGAAATCACCGTATACCCCGGTGCCCAATAAGGCTCAAATCCCGGCCTGCTTATAATTCCTGTTACAGTATATTCTTTTGTAAATTGCTCTGCAAACTTTTCGCCCTTATTATCATCACTTGCTTCCTTAAAACCTGAAGTCTGCCCAAGTGTAGATATCTTTTCATCTTCAACCATATAACGCTGGCCAATATCCAATTTGAGAACGTCGCCCACCTTATATTCCACACCACCATTTTCTGCAACATGAGAAGATATGACGATTTCATTTGAGCTCTGGGGGAAACGTCCTTCAATTAACTTTAAACCAAAATTTATGAATCCCTGCTCATCATAGGATTTTATAAAAAGATAGGGTTTGTTCTTGTTTTTAGATCCTCTCAATACAGCATATCCTACATCCTTGCTAAGTGCTGCTGTATCAGTGTTTTTATCATTCATAACTATATTAACATTTTGTCCCAATATATCCGCATAGAGCACATGCCAATTCCCTGTATCCGCAATAACACTTCTCTGCATCATACTCAGCAAGGATGTCATAATGGTAGGCACTGCTGTTATCATGGAAACCGACAATATAACACCGATAATGGTAACAACAGTACGTTTTTTATTTAGTTTCAAATGACGAAGTGTCAACGCGTTCATGATATTCATGCATGAATCACCTCATCCTTGGCAATTTGCCCATCTTCAATGGAAATAATCCGATCTGCCTGCAAGGCAATGCGTTCATCATGGGTAATTATTATTAATGTTTGATTATATCTTTTGTTCGATAGCTTTAAAAGTTCTATTATATCCGCACTATTTTTACTGTCAAGATTTCCCGTAGGCTCGTCGGCAAGTACAAGTGCAGGATTATTGATTAATGCCCTGCCAATGGATACGCGTTGCTGCTGCCCTCCTGAAAGCTGATTAGGTAAATAGTTTAATCTATCTGTCAAACCAAGCGTGCTGATTATTTCATTAAACTGATTTTTATTTACCTTGCGTCCATCCAGTAATAACGGAAGGGTAGTATTCTCTTCTACATTCAGTACTGGTATTAAATTATAAAATTGGTATATCAAACCTATTTGTCTGCGTCTAAATATGGCAAGCTTTGTTTCGTCAAGAGCATAAACATCAGTGTTCTCAACAAAAACTCTGCCGCTTGTGGGCGTATCAACACCACCTAAAATATGTAAAAGTGTTGATTTCCCAGAACCTGACGGTCCGATAATCGCAACAAATTCACCTTTATTTACAGAAAATGAAACGTTGTTAAGCGCCTTGACGGCTGTTTCTCCTTTACCATATATCTTAGACAGATTTTCCACTCTTAAAATTTCCATTTCAACTCACTCCTCTTCAGTTTAACTTCTCTTTAGTACTACTTTGTTATGTTACCAATGGAAAGCTCATTTCTCGAGGGTAATTTTTGCTGACCCATAAGAAATACATCTTAAGGAAAGGGCACAAGGCCTTCTATTGAGACATTTTCCCGTGCAACATCTTCCAGATGCTATCAAAAATTATCTCAGAAGGCATCGTTTTCCTAATTGGCATAGTAGTGTAGTATTAATTTAGGTATTACTAATAGTGCATCTATAGTGTACATGCAGTGTGCCTGCAGTGCATTTGCAATGTGCATGCAGTGTATCTATAGTGTATCTTCCTAATATGACTTTACGGTGACTATTTTGGTGACAATTTTGTCACAAATTGCTTGTACACATTCGATTACTGTTTCTTATATAAACAGGACTGTCCCCGATGATATATATATAAGCAGGACTGTCCCCCGATATTGTTTTTATACATTTTTCTATACAATGTTTTTATAAATTTTTATTACAAATTGTGTGCCTTTGTCTTTTTCACTGGCAACCTCAATAATACCTCCTTGTTTTTGCAGGATGCTCTTTGACATGGCAAGGCCAATGCCTATACTGTCGCTATGCGCATTTTTGCCTTTGAAAAACCGCTTAAATATATTCGGCAAATCATCCTTATGTATACCCACACCGTTATCAGATATCTTTATTATTGTATATATTGGGGTCTGGTCATAATTGATACCTATTATTCCACCGCAATGTGTATGTTCAATACAGTTTTTTACAATATTTGTGACAGCCTCTGCTGACCAGTTTAAATCCCCAATAAAATGGACACGCTCATCACCGCTTATTTCAAGAGTTTGTTCCTTTATTTCCATAGGGATTAACAGGTGTTCCACAGCTTTTTTGATAAGTTCTTTTACATTAACATTTTCCTTTCTAAACTCAACTGTACCCGCGTCAATCTTGGATAATTTGAGCAGTGATGCAACAAGCCATTGCAGCCTTTCAAGTTGTGACCTGATATTTTGTGTGAACTCCACACGCTTATCCTGTGGCAGATTTTCATCACATATCAGTTCTGTCATAACAAACATTGATGTTATTGGAGTTTTAAGCTGGTGCGAAATATCCGAAATTGAATCTGCAAGGAAAAGCTTGTCTTTTTTCAATAGCTCAGCTTGTTCACGTAAAGTTACAGTCACTTTATATATTTCACTTTTTAATATGCTAAGCTCGCCCTCATTATTATCTCTAACATCAAGAGAGTATTCGCCGTTTGCAATCCGTTTAAGGTATTGGGACAGTTCTTCTATCTGCTTGTATCTCCAAATAGTAAACAGCAAAAAAGCAGCAAACATTAGAACGAGAGCTGAAAATACTATAATTCCCGCAATGATATCAATAATAAAGCAGGCAGCAGTTCCTGTTGCTGCAACTAACACCGAAGCCACTATATATATTCTTATTTCTTTATTTCTCAGCATATTACTCGCACCCCATATACCATCATCCATTATAGTTAGTCCCTTATATTTTCATTCCTTATACTCGCATCCTTTATACTAGCGCCCTTTATGCCCGCACTCCTTATTCCCATGCCCCATATACCCAACTCCACGAACTGTTTTTATGATTTTCGGTTCTTGGCTGTCATCCTCAATCTTTTCGCGTAAACGTTTAATATATACTGTTAAGGTGTTATCATTTACAAAATCTCCAGCAAAATCCCACAGACCTTCTAAAAGCTGATTACGGCTTAGAACTTGTCCCTCATTATTTGCAAAAATCAGAAGCAGCCGGTATTCAAGAGAAGTTAACATAATTTCCTGGTTTTCCTTATACACTTTTGCTTGTGTAGTATCAATTTTTACATCACCAAACTCCAGCAAAGTTTTCGATGATCCTGTCTTGTCATATCTGCGAAGTACAGATTTAATGCGAGAAAGAAGCTCTCTTATACGGAAGGGCTTTGTTACATAGTCATCTGCCCCCATATCCAGGCCCATAACTACATTAACCTCATCATCTATTGCTGTCAGAAATATAACAGGTATATCTTTTTTGGCCTTAATCATTTTACATATATCATAACCACTTCCATCAGGAAGGGATAAATCAAGTATTGCCAAATCATAACTATTCTCATTTATAAGAGTTTTTGCCGACTCCACATTCAAGCAGTGGGTAACAAAATATCCCTCCTGGGTGAGTGAGTAGCAAAGCCCCGATGCAATTATTTTATCGTCTTCAACAAACAGTATTTTCATATTATATAAATCTCCATTTCATCGTTATTAACCAGAATTTTGCTGATATAAATCTCTATTCCGTCACTATAGCCGTCGGCACAGCTTGATTCGCTGCAATGCACATCCGCACATTTATTTGTTTGCAGCTATACATTGCGACGGGGGCAGGTTAAAATTCAGCCTATTAAAACATCCAGCATTTTTTGGGTGTTATTGATGAAAGCCCTCGTGATCTGATAATGCTCTGTTTCCTCATACTTAACAATTTTATAATTATCCTTTATTTCATATATTATGGAATTAGGATATGCCATTAATATTGGGGAATGGGTAGCTATTATAAATTGGGATTCCTGTCCGACCAGCTCATGCATCCTCGCAATTATTGTCATTTGCCTTGAGGGTGAAAGAGCCGCCTCAGGCTCGTCTAAAATATATATACCTTTTCCATGAAATTTATTCAAAAAAATTGCCATGAACGACTCACCATGAGATTGCTCATGTAATGAGAGTCCGCCGTATGAATCAATTATTTTGGGTGCCCAACCTTCTTTGTCAAGTTCATCAATATTAGTAGCAACATTGTATAAACTTTCCGCCCGAAGGGAAAAACCATCTTTAGGTCTTTTAACTCCTTTAGTAAGCTTAACAAAATTGTATAGCTCTGAATGTGTGTTCATAGAGGAGAAGTTAAAATTCTTTGTTCCCCCTTCAGGATTAAAACCATATGCTACAGCGATAGCTTCTAAAATTGTTGATTTCCCCGTTCCATTTTCACCTACTATAAACGTAACATTTGGATGTAACTTTAATTCATTCATATTGCGAACAGCAGGAAGAGAAAAAGGATAACTGGAAAAGGACGGTATTTTATCTTTACATAATTCTACACTTCTTATATATTGGTTAATATTTACTAATTCCATTCTTTATTCTCCGTGAATGCCATCCATAAATCTATCAATAAATCTATCCGTAAATCTATCCGTAAATCTATCCGTAAATCTATAGTAAATCTATAGTAAATCTATCGTAAATCCTTTACTTAACCTAAAACATAAATATAAATATTGCCAAATTTGCGAATACATAAACATTTAGCTTCAGATTTAGCTTATGATTTATCATTTTGCAAATTCGATGACTTTGTATATTTTGCACGCTTTATTTTTATAAACTTTCCCAGGAACCAAGCTATAGCAGTTATTGTAGCTAATACCGAGAACCCAATATAGTAATCGGACCCGGTACTAATCTCCAAAAGGTAAAATATAGGCAAATAGGGTGCTGCTGACCAGAATATCAGCAAATAAAAAACGCCTCCTAACAATCCAATAAATGGGAGCACAAATACCATAGCTAACCCTATTAAACCACTTATATTACATTGGTATCCATAAATAAAAGCAAGGACAAACAGCCCAAAAATAAAAAGCATGGAAAATATAACTTTCGTAAGGGAAATTGTTCCAATAACGCCATCAGCTGTTAATTTTAAATCTGAAAGGAAATGAAATAACGCTATTATCAAGTTTACAGCAATAAATGTGCCTACTCCGAATAGAATTTTATATTCCTTCATTATGTACCTTCTATACCTCCTATAATTTAAACCCTACTATGTACCTCCTGTGTATCCTACAGCTAATAAAGCATGTTCTCGAAAAGCCGAAGAGCATCAATTTTTGTATATTCCGAGGTTTGGTATTTTAGCCTCATCCCGATACTCCTATACCCTTTAGCCCTAATTTATACTACATGAATTAAAAAGTCAATCTCATATTTACATTTTTCACCTTATGATCTTTTACCTGATCATCTTAATATTGAATACCTTATTAGAATTATTTTTCCTCACATAGATTATTTTTCAAAGCACAAAATAATAAGAATCCAAAAGGTACAATTGTTGGTATTTAACAGCCATTTTCCACAAGCTGTTTTTAACTGTCTTTATGGATGTAGTCCCCTGTTTATATACATCAATACTCTTTATAAAGTTGTTCTTTTCTTTTTCTGATGCAGTATTTTTAAAATATCCCCAAATGTGCAGTGCTCCATTTATGGAATTTCCAATCGTGCATTCTTTCTGTAAAGCATCTTCTATTAGATTATAAAAAGGAACGGCAGGGTAACTGTTTTTATTTTGAAGTAATTCACGTATTTCTACATAACCTGATGGTGAATTCTCAAGAATCTTATATTTATACCTGGCCCATTCAAGCTCAAGTGCTTTGATCCCTTTGTTTACGGAAATGCAGTTAATGCATTTTATGGCTGAAAGGTTTTTATCTTTTACTTCAAGCATTATATCAATGTCTTTCATGTCTTTGGTGTCTTTCATGTCTTTTGTGTCTTTTGTGTCTTTTGTGTCTTTTGTGTCTTTTGCGCTGAGACTTTTAAAAAAATCCATAAATTCATTGATACATATGCTGTTAGAATGTGATCCGGGTTTCTTTGCGGGATCCTGCTGGGAATAATGAATTTTCTGTTTGCCATCTTTCATATTCCATGTTTTTCTGCATTCACTGATCCAGTAGAAATCATCCTTTTGATTATCACAAGAATTTATTTTGTTGTGGAGGTTATCGAAAATAACCGGCACATTCAGTATAGTGCCTACCTCCAATACATCGCATATATTATATAATTTATCGTCATTTTCCAGGACAAGCCTTTGTTTCACAGAATCATCAAGGTGATAATAATTTGCTATAAACCTCTTGATGGCCTGCTTTTTATCGTTATATACCCCTCCCATATGCAGTATAATTTTATGTTCTGCTCCCATACCAAGGCTGTCCAACACACGGGCATGATAGTTTAAATCCTTAATGGCTCTTTCTACAACTCCTGCATCAGGAGAGTTCAAAACAGTATATTGCCCAGGGTGCATAGAAACCCTCATACCATTATTTTTGATTTTTTCTCCAATTTTTGTAAATTGAGATGCAAATATATTCCACCACGAAAGATTATTCACAGAACTCGAACCGAATGGAATTAAGTCAGAGCTAATCCTGAAAAGCTTTATGTTATTCTTAATGTTATAATCAATTATATTTTCAAGAGAATTCAAATTGAAGTGAATTAATTCCAACAATTTTTCTTCGCTTGCATTTTTAAGCATGCAGCTTTTCTGTCCGGTATGTTGAACTCCAACAGTCAGGCATGCATATCCTATTCTTGTGTTCATTGGCATATTCGCTGGCATGTTCATTGGCATATTCGCTGGCATGTTCACTGGCATATTCGCTGGCATATTTTCTGACATGTTCACCAGCATATTCACTTGCATATTTTCTGGCATGTTCATCGATAACCTCCTTTAATCAAATCATCTGAAAGTCGTCTACCTCTACAAGCGGGAACTCAATCACGTAGCTGAATTTAAGGCTCTAAGTACCATAGCAATACCCTTTGGAATATATTTCTTCAAAACTTAAATACACTCCCCAATTAGTGTAAATTATAGTGGTATATGCATATAATTTTCTGCCTTGTCCCAGGGAATAATAAATGAAGTCCCTTTAGCACAGAAAACCGACGACGATGTATTTTCCACATCTTTATTCTTATCATATCTAATTTTTTTAATAACTTCATCCGCATTCTGGCACACATCATAACCATCAAACATGAAACTAATACTGCCATTTCCTTTTGTAAAGGCAACCAGGTCAACACTGTATTCCATGAATGTCTCTACAGGTCCTCTTCCCCGAATGTATACATTTTCACCTGTCTGTATAGGTGATTCATAAGTTCCTCTCATTCTTTCTATATCTGACATTATCCGTCCAAGATAGGCTGCTTCTGCATAGATTTCAAATCTATAAAACGGTTCTAATAATATGGATTCCGCTTTCTCAAGACCTTGCCTGATTGCCCGGTAAACAGCTTCCCTAAAGTCGCCGCCTTCGGTGTGTTTTAGATGGGCACGTCCATTTTGCAGTACAATCCTGACATCTGTTATTGGTGAACCGGTCAATACACCCTTGTGAGGTTTCTCAAAGACATGGATCTCTATTGATCGCTGATAGTTTAAAGTCAAGGTGTCTACATGACATTCGCTGGCAAATATAATACCATCTCCCCGGGGATTTGGCTCAAGCCTCAAATGGACCTCTGCATAATGGCGAAGTGGTTCAAAATGTCCATATCCAACTGTAGATGCCCCTATTGTTTCCCGGTATTGCACCTGAGGTTTTTCAAAAGTAATGGATATGCCGAACCTTGTTGCAATTAATTGTTCCAATACTTCAAGTTGGATTTTGCCCATTACACTTACCAATATTTGTCCTGATTCTTTCTGGAAAGATACAGATAACATTGGATCCTCTGATTCTAATATTCGAAGCTTTTCTATACATGTGGTAATGTCTGTTTCGTCCAGAATGTTTATCTTTGACTGAAGAGCAGGAACCAAGTAATAGTTCTTGCCTGCCCTGACGGTTATTTTTCCCGTTTCTAAAGTGGTCCCGCAAACAGGTGTCTTTAGCCCTGTTACAGCGAATACTTCTCCTGCAGAAACTACATTTTTATTATCATACTTTTTACCATTATAAATGCGGATCTCATTGACTTTTTCTACATAAGTCCCTCCGGATTTCTCAAAAGTAAATTCATCCTTAACCTTCAATTTACCTTCCAGGGCTTTTATAAATGTAAGCCGATTGCCTTTCTCATCATGGCGTATCTTATAGACATTCCCCGCAAAGGAAGGTTTTCTCTCAGCCGCCCCTTCGTAGAAAGTTGATGAAAGCTTGGAAAACGTTTCCAAGAAGGTAGCAATTCCGCTCCCTTTTAAGGCGGATCCGCTCATAACAGGGAAGCACTCCTGTTTTCTTATTAGACCAATTATAGCCTCTTGTAAAGAATCTACAGTGTAATCTCCTTGGAGATAAGCTTCCATGAATTCTTCATCTCGTTCCGCTGCAAATTCCGCAACAAGCTCTGCTGTACGTTCTGCATCAGGTGCTGCTTCAGGTGTTGCATTAGGTGCTGCTTCAGGTGTTGCTTCTGCTTCCTTATAGCCTGTTTTTAAAATATCCTTAATAGAGTTAAAATACAAGATATCATCAGTCAGCTTATTTTTGATATCTTCTATTATGGATTTCATATTGAAGCCATCTATATCAGTTTTATTAATAAAGAAAAATGTCGGAATTCTATAAGACTTCAAAAGTCGGAACAAGGTTGTTGTATGAGCCTGCACTCCTGAGCTTCCGCTAATTAACATAATTGCATAATCCAGGGCGCAAATAGCACGTTCTGTTTCTGACGAGAAATCCACGTGCCCAGGGGTATCTATAAGATAATAGGTATCTCCCTCAAAGGTAAATATGCCTTGATCTGCAAATATAGTAATGCCTCTTTTTTGTTCTATCTCATTTGTATCCATGCAGGAAGTCTTATAGTCTACTCTTCCAATATTCCGGATGCTTCCTGTATAATAAAGCAGCTGCTCTGAAAATGTAGTCTTTCCTGCATCTACGTGTGCAAAAATTCCTATAGTTTTCTTCATAAATTTAATTCCTCATTTTGCTGGTTCCTGTTTTATTTTCATCAATAAATAGTTTAACATAAAAATATGCATCTTGCCATGTATAGCATTTACAGGGGTGCATTTACTGGATTTGATTCGGGATTTAAATGAGATAATGTAACAATTAGATATATGTTAACATAAAATATTACTATGATACAACATTAAGAGAGGTAAATACAGCAGATAATAGACATGCTTCTGGCGGTTTTTACGATTTGTGATTTTGTCCCTTATACTTGTAATTTTATTGCACTTCTGAAACTGTGCAGGACCAATATTCAACCATGTAGCTGTACCCTAACTAAATAAGAAAGGAGTGATTTAAATGGCTGATTCAAGAGGAGGATGTGGATTGGGCTGCGGGTTTGGCAATGAATGGATATGGATTATTATAATAATCATAATTATATTCTGTTGCTGCCCATTTTCCTTTGGTGGATTTGGATGTGGATGCGACCATAAATGATGGTGTTAATTGACGGTGTTAATTAACCAATATAGCAAATGAGGACGGTTCTTAGGAGGGAAACAAGTGGAGACGGTTCTTGACTTACAAGTGTATCATGTGGCAAATGCATGGCATAAGGGGCTGGATAAATGGAGGTTAGAGTAGAAAATGTAAATAGCAAATGGGAAAAGTCCTCAACAGACAAAAGTTGGCGGTTCTCGGGCGGTTCTCTACCTGCCAATTTAAAGGTAAATACTCGCAAGTCAAGAACCGTCCCCACTTACCTGTTACAATTGTCTGTTACACTTGTCTGTTACACTTGCCTGTTATCTTAAAACAAAATATCAATATAACTCTCTACTTTGTACACAAGTTTCCGTACAGTTCGGGCATCAAGCCGTTCAACATCCTTACATCTTTCCATTAAGGCATCACACATATCCGATCGGTTCA
>Ga0116194_1000513_pt1 | contig 32284 bp, 32 predicted proteins | sample AD_SCU001_MetaG_FD_89887 | JGI IMG/M metagenome (GOLD analysis project Ga0116194, IMG submission 89887) | Active sludge microbial communities of municipal wastewater-treating anaerobic digesters from China - AD_SCU001_MetaG | ecosystem: Engineered > Bioreactor > Anaerobic > Digestate | place...
CAGAGGATCGTATCGCTTGCCCCATCAAACACCGAGATCCTGTATGCCCTCGATCTGGATGACCGGGTGGTCGGCGTCACCGATTACTGCAACTACCCGCCCGAAGCGGCCAGTAAACCGCGGGTTGGCGGCTACAGCACCGTCAACATCGAGAAGGTGATCGCAGCGGAACCAGATCTGGTTATAGCTGCGCTCGGGAATACCGAGGGTGTTGTCAACCGTCTGCGGTCGCTGGGGCTAACCGTTGTCTCCCTTAACCCCCTGACGGTCGAAGACGTCCTGCACGACATCGAACTTGTCGGTGTGGTGACCGGCCAGGAGGAAGAGGCCTCGACGCTCGTTGAGGAACTCCGGGCCCGCGTAGAGGCGGTGACCGGGAAGACGGAGACACTGGAGGAAAAACCATCGGTCACCCATGTCGTCTGGTATGACCCGATCTGGGTCAGCGGCCAGGATACGTTTCAGGACGAGGTGATAAGGATGTCCGGGGGTGTCAACGTATTCGATCAGGTCTATGGATGGGGTATCATCAGCCTTGAAGAGTTTATTGTCACGGATCCGGATTACATCCTGGTCAGTTCCGGAGATGGTATGGGTGAGAGGGGGCGCGATATCGTCTATGATTACTTCATGAATGAACCACGGTTGCAGGAACTCACCGCAGTCAGGGAAGGCCGCGTCTACGTCATCGATGCTGATGCCGTCAGTCGTGGGGGACCGCGGATTGTGGACGCGCTGGAAGAGATGGCGGCCATCCTCCACCCGGACATCTTTGAGGCAGGCAGCCCGAAAGAGACCACCGTGGCTCAGTCGCCGGGTTTCAACGCGATCACTCTTGCCTGTGCGTTCCTTGTTATTCTCCTGGTCCATGAAAGAGGCAGGAAGTGATGCAGCGTGCGGCAGAGCCGAACCCTAACCCTACTTTTTGCTGTTGTTGCGCTCGGCAGTCTCGCCTGCCCGGTCGCCGGGCAGGAGGTGTCTGGCAGCGAGGTCTGGCGATCCGGGGTTGGAGACCCGGTTATGGCTGTTGCGCTCTCAGAGGACGGTATATGCGGTCTTGTCATCACGGAATGTAATATCTACGTTTATGATCCGAACGCTACGGTTATCTGGCGTTACCCGGTATCCCACGGCGAGAGTGTGGCCATCTCATCTGACAGCGAACGCATCGTTGCCGCTGGGGACCATCTTTTGCTGTTTGACCGGGAAGGAACCATCATATGGCGTTATAAACCGGATTCCCGTATCCGGGACGTTGCTCTCACCTCTGACGGAAGGACCATCTGCACGGCAACCGATGTCGGCCTCCGCGTCTTCTCCCTGAACGAGGAGCGAACGGTCGCCAACGTCTCCTGGACGTTTGATGCGGGAGACCGGATCAAAAGTGTATCGGTTGATGGCGAGGCTACGGGTATCGTTGCCGGCGGGGCCGCGGGTGATGTATACTTCCTCAGCGGGGACGGGCACCTTCTCTGGACCTACAGAGCGGGTAATAGCGGCATCAAGGTGGTCATCTCCCAAGACGGGTCGACAGTTGCCGCAGCATCCAGCCAGCAGGTGATCCTCCTGAATCGAAACGGACGGCTACTCAGGAAGTCTTCGGTGTCGGGGAGGATCGCCGATGTTGCGATCTCCAGAGACGGTTCGACTCTTATCCTGGCAGATGGAGGTGTTGCAGTCTACAACCGGAGCGGAGAGAACATATGGACATACGCAACAGAAGAGGGTATCAGGTCTGTCTCCGCTCCATCTGGGAGTATGAAAATTCTAACCGGTGCGTTTGACGGGAGTGTATCGTTATTTGATCTGCAACCAGAAACCATCTCGGGCGGGGCACCAGATAATACTTTATCTAACGCCACCACCGCTGCCGCTGAACCATCTCAAACCAGCGGTGCCCTCCCTAATGGGCAGACAACCTCGCAACATGAGGCGAGGGCTCTCTCCCCGGCAACGCCGGTTGCTGTGGTCGCATGTGTTGCCGCCTTGATGTGGTGGCGAAGAGAGGGACGGTAGGCCATATTTTCTATGCCCACACTGAATTCTATCGGCTGCTCAACCTGGTGCCTGATGGATCGGTCACTTGAGGAGGCGCTTGACCTGATCTCCAGCCACACGTGTCGTGCGGAGATCCTCTCTGACAGCCTTCACTCCCTTTTTATATCTGAAGAAGCCTGCCATTCATTCGACCTCCAGTATACGGTTCACGCCCCTACAGCTGATATAAACATAGCATCCGAGAACGAGTGCCTCCGGAAGGCGGCCATCCAGGTCATCGGAGACCTCGCGGAGGTCTGCGACCGTATCGGCGCTGTGAGGCTGGTTATCCATCCCGGGCACGTATGGGATGGGGGAAGACGCGGTGCCGCACAACAGGCCCTCGATCGGTCGCTCGACGACCTTGCCGTGATGCAGCAGGAGGTAAACGTACGGTTTGCTGTCGAGAACATGGGGACGTGGGAGGTCTGTTTCTTCAGGGAACCGGAGTTCCTTGGTCGTCTTGCCGATACCGGACTGGGATTTGCCCTCGATGTGGGCCATGCCCACGCAAACGGCAACCTGGAAACATTCCTGGAACTGGGGGGAGCGATCCACGTTCACCTGCACGACAACTGCGGTAACCGGGATGACCACCTGGCATGCGGTGAGGGGAACATCGATTTTCGTCGCGTGCTGGCAGCCATCCCGGCGGGCGCCACGAAAGTTGTCGAATCGGTCTCGTTTCAACAGTTCGAGCGAAGCCTTGATTTCCTGGAGCGTATCACCCCATGAACGCTCACGGTTCCAGCCCGATCAGTCGTTTCACAGCAAGAAGGAACTCCCGGAACTCTTTTGAGACCGCCGGCCCACTTGAGGCCGGGTACGCGTCTGCGCCCCGCGCGACGATCTTTTGGCCGTCTAACTCCAGTCTGAGATACCAGTAGACCACATCGCAGCAGGAGTGGGGGGAGTGATACTCCGGTTCCCACTCCCTGACACCCAGGCGGTCGACGGTCTCCCGGAACCGCGCCCACTCCTCTGGTGTAGGAGACGCCTCCATCACGACCCCCGAGTAGCCGCCGCCACTCCCCCGCTCGTAGAGTAGCCGGCCGTCCACGAGCCTGACGTAGAGGGAGGGGCCCGCACTCCCGCCAAGGTAGAACTCGAACGTCCCTGGTGGTGCAGCACCGTGCATATCCAATCTTATAAGATCAGCACGGCCAAATACCCGACTGCCGCAACCCCCATGCAGCAGATCCCGGCATAATCAGCCCTGCCCGGGGAGAGTTCACGCATAGGTGTTCGTTTCCCCGAGCGGTAACCCCGCAGGTCAATGGTCAGCCCGAGAACCGTTGCTTTCCCCAGGGTATTCGAGACCAGGGGGATGATGATGGGGAAGAGTCCTCTCACCTTCCCCGCAACCCCCTTCCCGGGGTTGTAGGCGCGGGCAAGTTGCGCCTCGTGAATCCGTTTTGCCTCGAGCTGGAGGCTCGGGATGAACCGGAGCGCGATGAGGAACATGAGCGTGTAATCGACCGGCATCCTGAGGCGGTCCAGGAGGTGGACGAGGTCGCGTGGCTGGGTGGATATGACCAGGAGCTGGAATGCAAATAGCATCGCGGCAAACCGTAGCGACATCGCAACCGCGAGGTCGATCGCTCCCACGGTGACGGGCAACGCCCCGCCTATGACCGGGACAGACGGCGGTATAAGGTAGCAGAGGGTCTCGCCGCTCCGTATGGTAAGGACGGTGAGGATGAGAAGGCTCACCGCAAGCGAGATCAGCAGCGGAACCTGGCGGAGGAGGTCGCGGGCAAGCCCGCTTGCTATCGCTACAGCCACGACCCCCGCCGCAAGCACCGTGAGCATCATTGTATCGGCTGTCAGCACCGCAAGCGCCACAACGACGATCGCAAAGATCAGTTTGGTGAGAGGGTGGAGCCTGTGAAAGGCGCTCTCCCGGGTGACATACTGCATAATCTCGGACATGTATCCTCCTGATAAGTTTCTCCATCCTGGACGATTTTCCCCTGTTTTAGCCTGACGATGCGGTCGGCACAGGTCGCGCCAACTCGCATATCATGTGTAACCATGACGATCGCGTGCCCTTCCTCTCGCAGGCGTTCAAGGATCTCCATGACCCTGCCGGACTCGCGGGCGTCAAGGCCGGTTGTGGGTTCGTCAAGCACGATTACGTCTGGTTTCATGGCGATGACACAGGCGATTGCCAGCCGCTGGCGTTCTCCCCGCGAGAGTGAGCGGGGGTAGACCGTTCTCCGGTGCAGGAGACCTACCTCGTGCAGGGCAGCCTCGATCCGTTCTCCGGAAGCGCCGGGGTAGATGTTCTCGAGACCAAACGCTACCTCCTCCTCCACGGTATCCGCAAAGAGCATGGTGTCGGGGTTCTGGAATACGAGTCCCACGTGGCGCGCGAGTTCCGATATCGGGGTTGTCGCGGCGTCGAGTCCGGCGACGATGACGCTGCCATCTGTGGGGCGGAGCAGACCGTTGAAGTGTTTGATGAGCGTCGTCTTTCCGGACCCGTTCTCCCCCACCACCGCCACGATCTCGCCCGGTGATACCTCAAAGTCGATACCCGCGACGGCCTCGATCCCATCGTAGCGGTGGACGAGTCCATGGACAGATATGATTGGGGAAGCATCGCTACAACGGGGAATCATCCTCCGGTTGCCCGTCAATGGGGTGCTGGGGGCTCTCTCATTCCGCATCACCTGCCCCGGCGTGCCGTCGGCGACGATCGTTCCATCCTCGATGATTATCATCCTGTCTGCGATGGCTGCAAGTTCGCCGATCTTCTGCTCGACGACGAGCACAGCTGTGCCCTCACGTGCAAGTCGCTGGAGGACGGTGGATACCGCAGCGGTCGCTTCTGTATCCAGTTCGGCGGTAGGTTCGTCCAGGATCAGGATCTCTGTTCCCAGGGCGAGGGTTGCAGCGATGGCAACCCGCTGCTTCTGTCCGCCGGAGAGGGTGTGAGGCGCGCGGTCCGCCAGTGCTGTGATCCCGGTCGATTCCATCACCTCCTGTAACCGCCGGCGCATCTCATCGCGCGAAAGACCCAGGTTCTCAAGCCCGGAGGCCACCTCCTCCTCGACGGTCGTGAAGATGAGCTGGGCATCGGCGTCGTCAAAGACCACCCCGAGATGTCTCCCGATCTCGCTCATGTCCCTGTAGTCACGGACGTTCCTGCCAAGGATGCTGACCTGTCCTTTGAGCGTGCCCCCGTAATCGTGGTAGAGGATCCCGGACGCCGCAAGAGCGAGGGTTGTCTTACCCGCACCTGTGGGTCCGGTGACAAATACGATCTCTCCCTTAGCGACGGTCAGGTTGATCCGCTTTAGTGCGGGAGTCTCCGACCCTGGATAGGTATAGGAGACGTCCTTGAGGGAGAGGGCGGTCTCAGGACTCATCTGACGGCCTCGCCTCCCGGTCAGGGGTTGCATGCCGCACGCCGCTTTGCATCAGCGCACGAGATGCCGGTACCTGGAGCGCCTGCACAACGACCGCGTTGACCGCTGCCGTTATGAGGACTATCGGCACGGTGACCGCCAGGAACGCGCCAAGGGTTCCGAACCGGTCAAGGACTGTCGGGGCGACGGCAAGGATCGCGATGAATATGAAGGAGAACCCGCTCGCGAAGGTGGCGAGGAGGGTTGTGGCCGCCGGAGCAAGGGGGACCCGGTCTCTTAGCACCCGATAAACGGCGAGACAGACGACGGCACCGGTGGGTTCGCTGATCAGGTTTGCTGGCGGGAAGATCGAATGGCTTAGAAGCGCACAGACGATCCCGGCCACGACCCCGATCCCGATCGCTTCCCGGAAGGTGGGCACGATCAGGATGATGGCGAGGCTGTAAAAGGCGATCACAAGGTTCGATACGATGGGTCCCGGAATCAGGAGGGAGAGGTACCTGACTATGGCCCCTATGGCAAGGAGTATGCCTACGATTGCAATATCTCTCGATTTCATGGTATCAATCTCATCATAATTTGGGTCTTCGACAAACGATCGGGCTTATATGTTGCAGTAATCAGTATGGACGCCAGCGTGGCTGTGGCATGGGCCAGAAGAACTCTCCAGCATCATCGCAGGAGGGGATGCTGTGTTCAGGAGGCGCGATGAACATCATATTCATTGTTGTACAAAGTGATACATTCATGTATATATATTCACCTGAATCTATGCGGCTGTCCTGCTGGATGCTACCCGGTATGAACCAGATCGGGGTCATAAAATCGCCCCCGGTGAACGTTTCTCATCGCTCCCCCCTTACTTCGCGGCCGCTCAATGAGAGGTGTGGGCAGTGCGTGGCGATTGCACCTGGTATGCTGTGCCAGGGGGTGAAAAACTGGGTCTCAGGGACCCTTCTTTGAGACCGCAAACTGGTGCCTCCTCCTGGCAATGCATCGATGGAGAGTCACCCCCTCGGGAACAGGAAGACGGGGACGTTAACTTCCCCTTCCCCTGGCCCACACAACATGGGTTCCGATCGGTCTGTTACCACCTTTTATAAAGAGTAGAGGCATCGGTCGGGCGGAGGTGGCAATCCCGATCATCCTCCTCATGGAACGGTGTAGCCGGCACTGGCACTCGCCTCAACAAGTTGCCGGGTGGTCTCCTTCGGTTCACCCGGCCACGGGTTGAATGGTGCTCCATTAAGAGCGGCTATGATCGCCTCTACCGCCGCTGCATGCGATACACTGTAGCCGCCCTCGAGCACGAGAGCGAGCGCCCCACCGTATACATCAAGGAGCATCCCGGTCAGCGCCCCGAAATCTTCTGGCCGGAGGAGCAGCGACGCGAGCGGGTCATCAAAAAGCGCGTCCTGCCCTGCCGAGACCACCAGAGCGTCCGGTTCGAACCTCGCGAGTGCCGGGATAAAGACCCTCCGGAACACCAGGGCGTAGTCGGCGCCGGTTGAACCTGCCACAACCGGCAGGTTGATGTTATACCCAACACCCTGACCGGCGCCCCGCTCCTCCGGCCATCCCGTCCCGGGAAAGATCCCCGCCTGGTGAACCGAGCAGTATAACACCCGGTCTGAGGTGTAAAACGCCGTCTGCGTTCCGTTCCCGTGATGCACATCCCAGTCCACAATAGCCACCCTGTTGACCTCATGGAGCGCCTTTGCCACGGCGATGGCGACGTTATTGAAGAGGCAGAACCCCATCGCTCGATCCGGCGTGGCATGATGCCCCGGCGGGCGGACGAGAGCAAAACAGTGCTCACCCTCGAGCGATCGTTCCACCGCCTGCCACGCGCCCCCCGTCGCGTAGAGGGCTGCATCGAACGATCCGGCGGTTATGTAGGTGTCAGGGTCGAGGTAGAGGGCGCGGCGGGGAGGGACCTTACAACAGAGTTGCCGGATGGTCTCGATATGTCGCTCTGTGTGCACCAGGGCCAGATCGCCTGGTGTCGCTCTCACGGGTCTGATACGGTCTGTTCCGGCCGGCACCCCGGCCAGCGCCGCATCGAGGCGTGCCTGCGACTCGGGATGGCCGGGGTCATCGTGGCCAGAGAAGACATCACCTGTCACGACCGTGCAGGGCATTGTGGATCGATGGTGAGTTGGCGGCCCCGGATATGAATCTTATCAGCCCGGAAGACCGGGTGTTTCAGATGCACCGCGGATACGTTCCGGGCCGGTGTAGATGTTCATCTTCCTGCTCCGCACGAACCCGACGATCGTTAGCCCGCCGGTCTCTGCGGCCTCGACCGCTGCGGTGGTTGTAGCTCCCCGCGAGACGATAACAGGGATGTTTGCCACCAGGCATTTCCTGACCATCTCGGATGATATCCTGCCTGAACTGACCGCAAATGTTCGTGAAAACTCAATTTCCTCCAGAAGCCCGTGGCCGATGACCCGGTCGAGCGCGTTGTGCCTGCCTATGTCCTCTGCGATCCGGATTGCCCGTCCTTGCTCATCAAAGAGCCCGACGAGGTGGATGCCGCCGGTGATCCGGTGAAGGTCAGAGTCCAGCGTCTCCTTTGTTGCCGCCCTGATAATCTCCGGGGTGAGGCAGATATCAGAGTGGATCGATGGGAGTCGACCTGCATCAAGGAACGAGGCGTTCCCGCCGCATCCAGAGAGGACGGTCTTATGGGATCTCAGGATTGTGAACGGATTCCTGGTGAGGACGCTTGCGGTGTTCCCATCTATCCGGATAGACTCGATATCATCGAGTCCCCGAACGATCCTCTCCGTATACAGGTAGCCCACTATAAACTCCCGCAGCATCGCGGGGCCTGTCATCGCTGTGAGGGCGTGGCGACCGTTAACGGTCACCGAGAGTGGTATCTCCTCTACGACAGGGTGCGTGGCGGGGACGAACGTACTGTCCTCCACCCTGACTATCGGCAGTTCCCGGTAAAGCATCAGGCCACCCTCCGTGCGATCTCCTCGACGGTTGCTATCATGGTATCGATCTCCTCTTCTGTGTTGTAGATGTGGGTGCTTGCCCGCACCGTCCCCTCGGGAAGACCGAGGTGCTCCATGAGAGGCTGAGAGCAGTGGTGCCCCGATCGAACCAGGACGGCAGCGGCCTCGTCCAGGATCTGCGCCACCTCGTGCGGGTGAAGACCATCGACCGTGAACGAGACAACTCCGATCCGCTCCCCCTCAACCTCCGCACCGAGGACCCTTACACCCTCAACCTCCGATAGTCCCTCGATCAGTCGGGCAGACAACCGTTCATCGTGCCGGTGCACCGTCTCCATCCCGATCTCTCTAAGATATGCTGCTGCTCGTGCAAACCCGATGGTGCCGGCGACCGGCGGCGTTCCTGCCTCGTAACGCCCTTCATCGGGAGCGAGGGTGTAGTCGTCGGCGGTCACGTTCGCGATCGAACCGCCGCCGACGAGGAGAGGTTCGATGTCAGGCTCGCGCATCCATAGCGCGCCTGTCCCTGTCGGGCCAAGCATCTTGTGGCCCGAGAAACAGAAATAGTCGCACCCCATCCGGGAGACGTCGACCGGGAGATGCGGGGCAGACTGGGCGCCGTCTACAAGGAGTCTGGCACCGTGGTCATGGCAGACCCGTGCAATCTCGTCGACGGGAATGACTGTACCGAGAACGTTCGAGGCGTGGGTGATGGCAACAAGCCTGGTCCCCTCACGGACGGCAGCCTCCAGGTCGGCGATCTCGAGGCTACCCTCAGCGTCAGGTCGGACGATATCCACTTCAACGCCCCTTTTGCGGAGCCTGAGCCAGGGGAGGAGGTTTGAGTGGTGCTCGAGCAGGGTCGTCACCACCCTGTCACCCTGTTTCCAGGGGAGCCCGGCGGCGACCATCCCTATCGCCTCGGTTGTGTTCCTGGTTATGGCAATGGCACCGCCTTCCCCCCCGATGAATGACCGGATTGAGTCACGAGCGTCCCGGTAACGGTGGGTGGCTATGGTGGTGAGGCGGTGCACCCCCCTGCCGACGTTTGCCCGGTAACGGAGGTCGTAGCCCACCATGGCCTGGATCACCGGTTTCGGGGTGAGCGAAGTGGCAGCGCTATCCAGGTAGATCAGGTCGCGTGTGAGGGGGAAGTCCGCCCTGCAGTCTTCAAGCCTCATATTGCCTCATCCATGCTCCCGCTACGGTATCCGGCGAGGTCAAGGGTGACGTAGACAAACCCAATCCGGCGAAACTCCGCCGTTATCTCGCGGCGAATCTCAAATAACCGTGCCATCTTATCCTCCGGGACCTCGATCCTGGCGAGGTTGCCGTGCACCCTGACCCGCACCCCAGAAAAACCGCGCTCGCAGAGCGCGTCCTCGGCCGCCTCAACCCTGCCAAGCACCTCTACTGTTACCTCGTTCCCGTAGGGGATGCGGGTGGCAAGACAGGCTGCCGATGGTCTGTTCCAGAACGGGAGACCGCAATCGAAAGCAATCCTCCTGATATCCTCTTTGGTTGCACCCGCCACGGCAAGGGGGTGGCAGACCCCCTCCTCGTCGCTGGCGGCGAGTCCTGGACGGTACTCACCAAGGTCTGAGAGGTTTGTCCCGTCTGCGATCGTATCGATCCCCTCTCGCCTGGCAACCACTTTGAGCAGGCGGAATGCCGCTTTCTTGCAGGTGTAACAACGGTCAGTCCGGTTTTCCCGGAAGGTTGGGTCTGCAAGGATCGGGAACGCCAAAACCTCAAGTGGAAGCCCGAGTTCCGCGGCGGTCTCTCTCGCCTCCTCAACCTCTCGTCTGGGAATGAGGGGGGAGTCCAGGAGAAGACAGCGGACGTGGTTTTGTCCCAGCGCCTGGACGGCCAGCGCGGCAAGAAGAGAACTGTCGACGCCGCCGGAGAAGGCGATCAGCAGTCGGTCGTGTTTCTTCAGGGTCTCGATGATCGTCTCTTTGCTGCAACCGGACTCCATCGGCAGACTCTCCTCAAGCATCCGTGCCACACGATCCCTCGAGCAGGTTCTCATCGCGGATCTGTGTGCAGATCTCACAGATGCGGGATGCAAGGTCGTCAACCCGACCGTCCTTGAGGTCCCGTGCAAGCTGGCTTACCGAGGCTCTAACCTCGCCCTCAAAGACGATCCTGTAACCCCGTTTACCGGTGCGGTACTGGGAGATTGCCGAGGGCGTCATGTCCAGGAGGCGGGCGGCTTCCAGCTGGGAAACGCCGAGAGCGATCAACTCTTCTGCGATTGCGGCACGGATTGCAGGCAGAACATTCCATACAATCAACTGACAGGGAAGTTTCATGACACCACAACACTTAATTGTTTCAGAGCACCACCCTACTGTGGCGTTAACAATTGTTAACTTTGTTCTTGGAGGTGAAATACCTTTGTGCATGGTCGGGGTGAGGTATGTATCATGGTTAAGAGAAGATCGCGGCTGGACGCCTATGTCTGCGGCAACGGGGTGAAGGTATGAGGGTCAGGGTGAAGGCGTTTGCTAGGTTCAGGGAGATCCTGGGGAGCGAGTTCTCTGTCGAACTCCCGGACGGGGCGCAGATGGAATCGTTTCTTGCCGTGCTCAGGGAACGTGCCGGTGATAAGGTGGATGCGGTCTTCGATGAGACCGGGGGGCTCCGGCCGCACGTCATACTGATGCTGAACGGAAAGCGGGCAAACAAGAACGATATCGGGTCGCTTACCCTTGAGGATGGAGACGAGGTTGCCCTCTTCCCGCCGGTTGCTGGAGGATGATGAACCCTTCCCCCGGCCGGGATAAGGGGTCGATAGCCATGAACGACGACCTGAAGGCTGCTGTTATAGAGCAGTGCCGTAAGATGGAGATCCCGCTTATCGGGGTCGCGAAGACTGAGCGATGGGAGAACCCGCCGTTCCGTCCCTGGATGCCGGAAGACTTCTACCCGCAATCGATCTTTCCAGGGGCGCGCTCGGTGATTGTGATCGGCCTGCCGATCCACCTCCCCGTGATCGAGACCACACCCTCGATCTACTACCACGAACTTTACAGAACCGTAAACACCCTGCTTGACCAGTACACCTATCGGCTTGCCTCCTTCCTCAACGACCGTGGCCACCCCTCGGTCTTCGTCCCGCGGGACGGTTACGGGAACATCGAGGTGCTACAGAAGAACCCGGTTGCATTCTTCTCACACCGTCACGCCGCCTTTCTTGCCGGACTGGGAACTTTCGGCGTGAATAACACCATCCTCACCCCCCAGTATGGCCCGCGTGTCCGGTTTGCCTCGGTCCTCACCACCGCTGAACTTCCGCCAGATCCGCTATTTCCAGAAAGTCTCTGCACTCGCTGCATGCTCTGTGTCCACTCCTGCCCGGTGGGCGCGCTCGATGAACTGGACTACCCTGAGGGCCTGACAGACAGCGCGGCCTGTGCTGCAAACAGCGCCCGACTCGCCAGCCGCCACATCTCCCCCTGCGGGATCTGCATACGGGTCTGCCCGGTGGGAGAAGACCGCCGGCACTATAGTCGCAACGCTGCCACCGATGACCCGCGGTACCGCCGGGCCAGGGAACACGTGCAGAAGTATGGTGGGCTTTAGCACCCTCCCACGAGGCAGTCCCCTGTTTAGAGGTAGCAGTAAAAGAGAGGGGTGGATGATTCTTCTTCCAACTCACTCGGGGACGGCGATCCCGCTTCGGGCGCGGGAACGCCCGCTTAAGCGGTACATCACCGCGAGGATCGCCGGCATCACCACGATCGCGCCCAGGAGTGAGAATGCCACCGACAGGACGGTCACGATCCCGAAGTTGCTGATGATGTTGAAGGTTGAGACGGTGAGGGCGGAGAACCCGAAGACCGTTGTCAACCCCGAGACCGTGATTGCCGTCCCGATCTTCTGGACGGCTGTCTGGACGGCCTCTAGGAACGGTGTGCCCCGGGCAAGTTCCTCCTCGCAACGCTCCATGATCAGGACGGTGTACTCCGATGCGACGCCTATCGTCATCGATCCCAGGACGGCCGTCAGAGGGGTGTAATCCAGGCCGAGCAGGTACATGATCCCTCCGTTCCATCCAACGATGAATACGATCGGGATGACCGGTGAGATGGCGTTGAATTTCCGGTATATAAGGATCAGGAAGGCAAGGATGAAGGCAAACCCGAGCACTGTCATATAAACCCGGGACTCGCTGATATCGTCCATGACGGCCGCAAACATCTCCAGGCTACCGGTGATCTTCACCGTCACGCCGGCAGGAGGGTTGCTCCATGCGACATCATCCTGCATCCTCTTGACAAGGTCACGGGCGACGCTCATCTCCATCTCGACCGTCGAGAACTCGAGCACCGCCTCCATGTTCCCGTTGAGGTAGCGGCTCAGGCTTGACTCCGGGATCCGGGCAACGATCGCATCGACCTCCCTCTCGGTCGATGGGAGCACACCGCCGTTGTAGTCCCGGACCAGGGTGGCGATGCTGCTCACCCCTGTGATCTTATCGTTGTTCTCCTGCTCGTATGTCCCGAACCGATCGATCCATGCAAGGGTGTCCGGAGAGAGAACGTCGTCTGCGCTCACAACGACCGGGATGGTGCTCGTCGATCCCATCACCCTGGTGAGTTTTTCGAGGGAGAGGAGAGCGGGCATATCGTCGGGGACGAATGTCTTCTCATCCGCACTGACCGGGACCCTCTGGTCGAGGTAGAACCCTCCTGCCGCGACCACTGCAAAGAGCATGATTACCTGAAGTGGGTGTTTTGCGATGTTGTAGGCCAGACGACCGAGGAAGCGGTCATACCGCTCCATAAGGGACTCCTCTGATGGCTGCGAGGATACTTCTACCTGGCTTTTCTTCCCGTTCTTTGGCGTGTAGCGGGTGAAGATCGCAAAGATCGGGACGATGACGAGCGCTGCGACGTAGCATGAGGCGATCCCGATTGTGCAGACCATCCCGAAGTCGGCCACCATGGGGACAGGGGCAAAGAACATCGCGATGAACCCGAGCGCCGTTGCCGACATGGCGATCAGGACGGATGGCCCCATCTGGGTGACGGTGGCCCGGACGGCCTCAGGGATCGATTTCTCACGCACCTCCTCATCGAACCGTGCGTGGAACTGGACGGCATAGTCTATGCCGATCCCGATGAGCACCGGGAAAGACCCGACAACCACCATGCTTATCGGGATACCGAATAGACCCATCAACCCAAAGGTTGAGATCAGGCCGATGGCCACGATCGCGACCGGGAGGAGACTGTATCGGACGTGAGAGAAGAGGAGCATCACGGCAACGATCATCAGGACCATGGCCACCAGGATCAGTGTACCCGTCTCGGTCCCCATATCTTCCATCATATCCTGGGCGAACGCCGGGTTCCCGGTGACCGTGATGGTAAGACCGGGCGGAGGGTTTGAGATGGCTATTGTTGACCTGACGTTCCCGAGGACCTGTTTCTGTGTATCCAGGTCTACACCAGGTTCAAGGTTGATGACCCCGATTGTCATGAGCCTTGAGGGCATCATCTGTTCGATTGTCTCGGGAGGAACCTGTGCGATGATCGCATCGATCTCCGCTTTTGAAGACGGCAGTGCGCCGCCGTTTGCCTGTTTCAGGATGTCGACAACGCCGGAGACGCTCTCGACATATCGCTCGCTTCGGATGTCTTCCTGGAGGTTGTCTATATACCTCAGGATCTCGGGATCTCTGACGTTATCTGTCTCGTAGAGGAGCATGATTGCGTCAGACCTGTAGGTCTCCATGTAGTGATCCAGGAGCGCTCCGCGCGGTGTGGTCTTGTCTAGATAGGTATCCTCACCCGTCTCCATCGAGACCATCGAGAGACCCAGGAGTGCCAGGATAAATATGGCTGCAGCGACCCCGGCAACCGTCCAGGTATGGTTGTTGATGGCGTTTGCAAGCCACTCGTAAGGGTCCCTCATCTGCGATCCCCTTCAATCTCTTCGCGGTATTCATTTATGATCGCCATCGTTACCGAATGGGCGACCTCTATCTCGCTCATCCCGTCTGGTTCGATCCCGTATTCTGATGCGATGTGGTAGAGTTTTGACCGATCGAAGATCCGGTAACCCCGGTCAAATTCCAGCCCCCCAGTCATTCCGCTCAGTATGGATGAGAGCATGGGGGTTGCAGGGTCTTCGTCCATGGCAAGGTGGTGGAGCAGGGCCACGGCCTGTCGATGCTCCTTCGGCGGGAGAAATCCGGCCTCAAACCAGACCTGGTCGGTCTCCTCAATATGCGGCTCGCTGCTGGATATCTCACGGTGGATGGGGTGTCTGCATGGTGGTTCCCCGGAACCACGGTTGAGCCCTGAGTTACAGGTGGTTGTGCAGTTCACGTCTCTCCTCGCATAAATGGTTCATAAACTGGAGGTAATGTTTTTGTGGGACTGGATATGAACCTGCTGCAACCCCGAAGAGGAACGGATCCCATGTAATGGGGTTGTTTTTCAGGTTTTCTCGTGGAGGCCGGGTGATTTCCCTTTATAGTAACTGAAAAGATCACACCTGCAATCTGCCAGAGGCGGTTAGGGCAGTGGTTTCAGGCGCGCGCAGGGCCGCCGTCCATGTCGCAGGTTGTGGCGCGGGAGTTAGACCTGCTGTATCGTTCCTGCGCTCTGTTACCGATCAGCCACCACCTCTCGGGGCACAGCCACTCTCGCGAAAGGAGGGTTTATGTCGGGCCTGATGATGGCTGCTCTGTCAAAGACGCTCTGGCCGCGAGATATCGACCCTCTCTCGTCGAGTATATAATCTCTCCCCGCAACTCATAAGTGTGTTGCAACCTAACAGAGGTGCAATGACCGCTGAGGTTGTAACGGCGCTGCGAGCACTCGGGATGAACGAATATGAGGCACGCGTCTATTCCACGCTTGTCGGGCTGCAGAAAGCGACCGCACGGGACCTCCATGAGATCAGCGGAGTCCCAAGGGGGCGGATCTACGAGATCTTAAACGACCTTGCCCGCCGGGGTTTTATCGGGGTCGAAGATGGGTCTCCCACCTCCTACTACGTTCTCGACATCGATCTGGTCTTTGACCGGCTCAAGGATGACTACATCCGCAGCCTCGATGAGACCCGTGAGGCGCTGAAGAGCTTCTCGGTCAAACCGCGTCTTCCTCCGGACTCTTTCTTCATCCTCCGGAGCGACTGGGCGATCGAGAACCATATCTCAGCACTGTTTCGCCGGGTTAAGAAGAGCATGGTGGTCCTCTGTTACAACCCGGAGTTCCTCTGCAGACACTATGCTGCCATCAAACCGCTTGAGAAGAAGATCGAGTTGTATGTCGTTGTACGCAAAAAGGAGGACTATGCAGAGATCAAACTCCCGATCTACGAGGCCAGAGGGGCTGTGATCGATCTTCTCAATACGCCGCCGGTGAACGATTCATTGATCGACTTGAGGCAGGACGAGTGCACGATCCTGGTTGACGGCCGGGACTTCCTGATAATTGCCGCGGCGGGTTCCGGGCGGCACGCGGTGATTGGCTCGGATATGCCGATCATCGGCTACCTCCAGAAGACGGTCGTTGAGCGACTTGAAGAGACGGCGTGAGCCGGGGCCGTCAGAAAACCGCCGCCTCTCCTGGAACGTGGTGTCAACTGTTGTTCTTCGAGTAGGTGATCCTGACTTCAGCGGTGTCGCGCAGGAAGTTTATGCTCAATACCTCGGCATCGGAGACGTTCAGTCCGGTTCGCCTCTTTAGGTCAGCAAGCATCTCTTCCTTTCTTTCGTGCTGGATCAGGTCGATCTTCTCATAGATTACGTCCATCTGGTGTTGTTCCCTGCGGAATCCCCATGCCCTGTCAAGACCCAGGATCGTCAGGATAACCAGGATGTTTGCGATCAGCATCTCGTCATATCGGGCAAAACTCCAGAGAACCGAGTTCAGCAGGGGTAACACCGCCATCACGAAGAGGTAGGTCATCTCCCGTATCGGGACGGTCTCGGTCCTGTATCGGAGGATCGAGAAGAGCGCAAAAAGCCCGAAACCCGCACCTATCGATAACTCAACGCTGGTAAACAACCCCATGATGAAGTAGATCACCGCGTTGAAGGCAAGGAACGTGAAGACGTAGTTGTTGTTCCGGCCACGGGGGTAGTAGATGAACCTGACGATGACAAACGCTGCAAGGAGGTTGAGGATAAACCCTGCGGCATAGAGCGCAAGGTCGCTGATCAGCATGCTGGGTTACCCCCTGTAGAGAGTCTGGAGAGGAGGCGCAGGTTCGGCTTGAAACGGTTATGTTTCAGCCGGTCATACAGCAGCGAGACGCCTGTACAGTACTTCGAGAAGGCTCTCTCCTGGAGACCCATCGAACGTATGGCGGATTGCGCCGGAGTTGTTCGTAGACCCTTTTCACGCTTGATCTCACAGATGACTATACCGGGATACGATATGTTCTGCTGCCCGTTTCCAAACGATATGCCAGTATCGAAGGTTACGCGCTCGGGGAATTCTTTCGATACCAGGGTGAGTCTCTCATAGGTGGTCGTGAGGACAGGATTGAACCGGTGATGGTCGTATGGGAAGACCATTTCCAGGAACTCTTCCTCTTCAACTGTGAGTCCTGCCGGCGGCCAGGAAGTCTCTATCCGCCATTTCTCGGTGGAACCTTTGTTGGTCTTCTTCTTCACCTCCAGGTAGGTCTCCCCCGAGGACTCATAATGGCGTAACCGCAGTTTATAGCGGTTGGCTTTACCGTTGTGATGCTGCAGGTAGGTGGTGAAGGTGCTGTCATCATAGTAGCATGTCCTGTAGCCCCCCATCCTGGTGTTATGAACCTCCATCACCATGTATGAATCAGACATCATCCCTATCAGTTGCCTGCACTCTCCGGCCGTCATCAGGTACTTGCTCTCAACTCGGAATAGAAGCCTGGCTTTTGTCTCGACGACCCCTGCAAGGTCGATACCCTCAAAATCCTGGACGATGCAGGGAAGACCCCGCATCATTGCGGTTTCATAACCGGCATCGGGACGTAAATGGAGAGGGGAGTGGAACTCTTTTGAGGCAACCGCCGTCGATATAGTATTCACGTTATGCTGCCTCCCCGGTGGCAAGGTAGTCCATGACCGCATCGTGGCGGGCGTAGGCGTGCTCGATCAGCGTCTCGAGGGAGGCCTCAAAGGCTTCAGGGCTGTCCAGGTTGTTGTAACCGGGCTGTTCACCTTCGGCGCCGATCACATACGGGGATATCAGCGCGTGGTAGTAACGGTATGTCTCTTCCATCTTTGTCGGTTCGAACGATGTCGTCACGACCATCTCCAGGTAATCCCGGTATTTCTCAAAATACACAGGATCGTCGGCGAGGTAGCGTATCAACGGCCAGTTATCCCCGACGCTCCCGAGATCCAGGGAGAGAGTTCTGCCCATGCCACCTCCGCCTGCCCCCTGTTCAATACCCCTTCCTGTCAGGTTCCCGGCCATGAGGACGTCTGCTGGACGCTGCCGATCGAGTTGTCTGGTGGTGTTCTCCGGGAATCCGTTCATCCGGCCGATGTTATCGTTTGCTGCGAAATTGCCCTGCAATCCGCCGCCCATGTTGCCGTTGAGAGCAAAGTTGTTGTCCCAGGGGATCCAGACTATCCTGCCGTCGGTGGGGTCTGTGTAGAGGTAGAAATTCCTGCAGTTGCTGCCGTAGGTGTCCCAGTTCTGGATAACGGTGTTTGTTGCGAGCCAGCGGAGGAACTCATCGACGTACAGCACACTCTCGAGTTGTGCTCGCCAGGCTGCCGGGTTGGTCTTTCGGAGGTCGGAGTTCAGGATGGTGTAGAATGCTTCGACATCGCTCCAGTTCTCGTCGCCCTTGTTGGTCTTCTTCTCAAAACTTTCGGTGTCGAAGGTGCCCTGTGCAAATGTTGCTCCCGTGCCCTCAGGTTTATAAAGGTTGCCCGAATCGTCCTCAAATTGGGTCTTTATGACCGTGTCCTCAACGCTCTCGACCATGGTGTAGAGACCAAAGTAGACCGGTCCCTCTCCGTAGTCCACGTAGATGCGGTAGAACGCAGTATGCGGTGCCGGGACACCCGATTCCCTGAAGATGGTGGGGACGATCATATCCCTCATCAACGAGTTATCCCCATAACCGCTCTGCAGGTTGAGTTCATCAAACCCATAGAACCGCTGGTTCTTTATGGCCGGGTTCTCGTCCTCGAATTTATCGAAGTTAAGTTTGAACGAGATCTTGTATGAGCCCTCCCGCCAGGTGCTCCCTAACGACATCTGACCCTTGAAACGGATACCAACGTCGGTCCATACCTGATCTTCAAACGAGATGTTTGCAGGAACGTAGACCGGATCGATATCAGCGGTATTTCCCATACCCCGCGCTCCATCCGGTTGTATGCCGCCCTGGAACGCCTGTCCGGCGGGCATACCGCTGGCGGTGCTCCCGCCAAATTCACCGTAGAGTTCAGTCATGTTGTCAAGCATCTTCTGCCAGTTCTCCGGCGAGATCGTGATCGTCATCGTGTTGACCCTGTCGGTGGGAAAAACCACCGCGTAGTCTGGTTCGGCGCTGCTGCTGTGTGAGGTGTCAGCCTGCAGATCGGCCTGATCCTGAAGGCTCGTGCTGTCCCCTCCGGTATCCATTGCAGCGCTACAACCACTGCAGATGGTGAGGACGGCTATTACAAGAGCCAGGGACGGGGCCCCTGCCATTTTTCGTCCTCTCCTCCCGGGTTTGATCGTTGGTGAGGATTGCATACGTCTAATTGTTATAACATATTGTTAATAATACTTTACTAAATGTATGTGGGTGTTGCCCTGTGGTAGAGGGTCTTTGCGCCTCTTCATGGAGGTGCAGTGGGCACGAGGTATCATGGGAGGCCAACCGCATCCAGGTCAGTGCAACAGCCACCCGGGTATAACCTCATCCCCCTGTTCTATCCACACCCCTACCTCACCATCATACCATGATTGGAAGGGCTGTTACTGTTCTATCAGGTGGCGTCCCGTTACCTGATCCACCGTAACCAGGAGAGGATGCAAAATATCATGAGAATCCGTGGCGTGGGACCGCGTGTCCAGTGGGTTAAGGAGTTTCTATGAAAGGCCGTTCTTTGTGGTCGTTCCCTCCTCAAGCCTGGTGCTGCCCTCTTTCATTGGAAAAATGGGTGCTATAACCGGGTCGGCTATAGCCCATCCTCACCGACCCTCTGGGTTCACAACCCGGCCCGCAAAGAGGATCGTGCCGTTATCCCTCTCGACGATCAGGAAGACGAACGGGTGATCCGCCCGGAAGACAGGGGTGGTGTCGCCCCCCGGCGCGCCCTTTAGGTCCACAACGACCGCTGTCGCTGCCGCGGCCTCGGCGCCCTCCTCGTTCACATCCACGAAGGCTTTATGGTAGACCTCATCGACGAAGAGCATATCAGTGCCGTCCATCCCCGAGAGGTCGGCATCATAGGAGAAGACCGTTGGCATACCCATATCTGCGAGAATCTGGCTGAGGGTGTAGTCGGTCTCAAGCCTGAACTTCGGGAAGACAACCCTGACCCGCTGCTCGACCAGCGAATCCCGGAGTTCTTCAATCGTCTCCGCATCCAGTGCCCCCTCTAATGCCGTCAGGTTGCCGTCCTTCGGGAGTAGAACTATCATGGATATCCCGGTTTCGTTCCCGTGCGCGTAGGGCATCTCGAGCACCTGAAGGGTATCGGTCTCGGTGTAAGGATAGATGGCATCCTCATCGGTCCTGCGCATCATCGGGACGCTCACGGTCCTGTCAGGTGAAACCCGGAACTCCTCCTCCACCGTCTCGTCCGGGTTAAACTCTCTCACCCAGGTTCCCTTGAAGTAGATCGCGTTTGTTATCACAAGACGTGTCATGGAGTCGATCGAACCCGGAGGGAGGAGGTCGCGGATCCTCTCTTCGGTCTCACCTTCAACGTGGCGGTTGATCGTCTCCCGCGAGCCTTCGGGATCGCTTATGAAGTCCAGGTTCGTGACGTTTGCCCCATACCAGCGTTCCGCCACCTCGATGTAGCCGGGGAGGAAGGGATAGGTCTCCTCTGCCCAGAGGGCGTTTGCAATGCGGAGGGTGTAGTTGTCGCTACCCCGGTTCAGGGCGGCGTTGAGCGCGGCAAACCCCTCCCGCCGAACGGTATCGTCTAGGGGGAGGCAGAGCACCGACCTGATCTCGTCGGCGGTTATGCCACGGGCACCCTCGTAGGTGATCGCGAGCGCAGAAGAGATGCTGTAGGGGGAGAAGAAGATGTTCCTGTCGGCGTATGCCGGGTCGCTTGAGATCTGCCGGTAGAGGTCGAGTGCAAACCTGTTGTTCCCATCCGTGACGTTGGCGACGCTTTCTGCAACCACCTCTGGACTTGCTGTCACCTGCCCGACAGGATGGGTGGAATTCACAGGTGCAGTACCTTCCGTCCCGGTGCATCCGGCAGCGATGCAACCGAGCGCTATAATGCCCGCGAGAAGCAGCAGGCAGATGGCATTTCTGTCCATGGTCTGCGATATGGCATCGGCTGTAGTTATACCTGGCGTTAACGACGAAGATATTCGAAGTTTTGTAGGGGGGCAGGCGATTTTGCGGTGGTCATGCCCAGTCAGGTATTCGGCCGTGTGTAATCTTTAGGGCTTCGATCTCAGGGATAGCGTCCCTGCTGCACCCGACTCTCTGTCGGGTAGAAGTACCTCCAAACGATCTCGCCGGGTGTCCCCAACCACGCCATCCGGATGATCCTACTGTAACTCCTCTATCGTCCATCCAAGGTAATCCCGGATCACCGTGAACGCAAGTTCCGGCGGGATCGCCCCCTGTTCCGTCACAATGAGGTCGATGTAATCTGCAGGTGTAACGTCGAAAGCCGGGTTCCGGACCCTGACATACGGGAGTTCTTCCGCGATCTCCCGTGCTAGCACCTCGGCAGGATCACGCTCCTCTATCTCGATAAGCTCACCCAGGATCGTCCTCGGCGCAAACTTGTAGGTCTCGGCGGCAACGATAAAGTTTGTCCTTGCCTCATGTGCCGCAAGCGCGATCTGGGCGGTGCCGATCTTGTTGACCACCGCCCCGTTCACCGCGATCGCATCGGCACCGACGAAGACCATGTCAACCTCGTTGATGAAGTAGCGGACTGCCGAGTCGACAATGTAGTTTGTAGGGATCCCGGCCTCGTTCAGGGTCTTTATCGTTATGAGACCCTGGTCCCGCGGTCTGACCTCCGTCGCGTAAACCTCTATCTCCTTACCCTGACCGTGTGCTTTCAGGATGCAACCGAGCGCTGCCTCGGAGTTGCAGTGGGTAAGGAGGACGTCACCATCGGAGATATGGCGTGCTCCGATATCTGCTATCCGCTCAACCGCATGCTCGGAGCGCTGTATAAACTCCGCCGCCCGTGAAAGGACAGCCTCTCTTGCGGCGTCCACCGACTCAAACTCATCCAGCGCCCTTACCACGCTCTTTACAGCGTTCGGGAGCGATACGGCGGTCGGTCTAGTCTCGATCAGGATCCTGGCCGCATTCTGCATCTCCTGCCTGAACCCCACAGGATCGGATACGTCAAGGTTTCTCGCGTAATCGGCCAGTGCTTCCACTGCTGCCCGGGCGATCCTGCCGGCGCCCCGGATCTCCATATTCTTTATGCTTGCTGCCGTCTCACTCAGTAACATAGTCCTCACTCAAGAGATGACCCGGGATTACATAGATTTATTGACGTGAGATTAGATGTTGGTAGCCGTTGTTTTTGATAGTGCAGGCACACTTCTGCGGACATACCGTGTAGCGCGCGATATTCTCCGCGGCGAGATGCTGACCGAGGTCGAGACCACTACACTGACGTTTGGAGGCGAGGCTCGTGTCCTGGTCGTACTACATCTCCATTCACGTGATGTCATGGAAGCGCCGGGAGACCAGATCCTCTCAGAGTTCCTCTCAGAGCACTCGATCGGCTTTGGTGTCGCCTGTTCCATGAGGGTTATTCCCGTTGAGGAGGTCGCCGAAATTCTTTACAGCGACAAACGTGCTCTTGTAAGCGACCTGCAGGCGTGCATCCGCGAGGTCTGGTCAAGTTGTAAGCAGGAGTCTATCGTTACCATGAACAGCGGCGTGATCCTCAACATGGATCTCCCTGGCATAGAGTTCACGGTGACAACCGGCGGAAGACCGTTTGAAGGCGCGAGAGAGGCTATAAGTGAACTGCACAGGATGGGCGTACCGGCATACATCGCATCGGGCGACAGACTGGAGAAACTGGAACGTATGGGGGATTATCTTGGAATCCCCAGGGAACGGATCTACGGTGTTGCCACTCCATCGATGAAGGCGAGGATCGTGGAAGAACTGAAATCTCAATATGAGATAGTTGTGATGGTAGGAGATGCCATAAACGATTTGAACGCCTTCCAGAAAGCAGACCTCGCCATACTCACGGAGCAGCAGTCTGACCGGAAACCAGATATCCTTTACGCATACGTGGATCGGGTGATCCGCAACGTCAGTGAGGTGCCCGGTATCGTGGCGGAACTCCTCTCCGGCACCCCGGCAACCGGGAGCAAAGTGCAACAATATAAACCCTAATATGATACCACAGAAAGATCAGTTTAACGAGGACCTCGAGATGACCCCACTAGTTACCATAAAAGACCTCTGCATGGAGTTCAATGGAACGACCGTGCTCAAAAATATCAATTTTGAGGTGGCAGAGGGAGAGACCGTCGGCATTATAGGGCGAAGCGGTGCTGGTAAGACGGTTCTTATGCACCTTATGCGGGGTGTCGACCAGCCGCCCACAGGAGGTGCGGTAATCTACCACATCGCAGCCTGCGATAGGTGTGAGTATGTCGGTACCGCTGGTGAGCGAGGGAAACCGTGCCCTGCCTGTGGCGGCGGACTCAAACCGGTGGATGTTGACTTCTGGCTGGAAGAGAACGCACAGATGAAACGCCGGATCATGCGAAGGACCGCCATAATGTTCCAGCGTACGTTCGCGCTCTATGGTGACGACAGGGTGATAGAAAACGTTCTGCGGGCGCTTGACGATATAGGTTACCCGAGCGAGAAGGCGATCAGCAGGGCAGCTGACCTCATCGACCAGGTCAGACTCTCACACCGGATGATGCATATCGCGAGGGACCTCTCTGGCGGCGAAAAACAACGGGTTGTGCTTGCCCGGCAACTTGCAAAAAATCCCTTCCTCCTTTTTGCTGACGAACCGACCGGGACTCTCGACCCTGAGACCGCCACGCTCGTCCACCGGATGCTCATTGAGAGCGCGCAGGCCAACGATATGAGTATGGTTGTCACGTCGCACTTCTCACACGTCATCGAGGAGGTCGCTGACAGAGCGATCCTTCTTGAGAACGGGGAGATCGTGGAGATCGGAGATCCCCAGAGTGTGATAAAGAGGTTTATGGAGAACTACAGCGACGTTGAGAAGCACGGCGTGGCTGAAGTTGGCGAGAAGATCCTGGTAGCCCGTGACATAGTCAAGCGTTACCTTTCCATCGACCGTGGCGTTGTTCGGGCTGTCAATGGCGTCTCCTTTGATGTCTATGAGAAGGAGATCTTCGGGATAATCGGTAAGAGCGGTGCCGGCAAGACGACCCTCTCCCGGATCATAGCCGGGATCCTTGAACCCACAAGCGGGGAGATGAACATCCGAATCGGCGACGAATGGATCGATATGACGAAACCCGGTATCGAGAACCGTGGCCGGGCAAAGGCCTATATTGGGCTCCTCCACCAGGAATACGATTTATATCCGCACAGAACGGTTCTGGACAACCTCACTGACGCCATTGGTCTGGAATTCCCCAAGGAACTGGCGATGAGAAAGGCGATCATCACGCTGGGGATGGCCGGGTTTACACCCGAAAAGAGCAGAGAGATCCTGGATCGTTATCCCGGGCAGCTCTCGGAGGGGGAGAAGCATCGTGTGGCTCTCGCTCAGGTGCTCATCCGCGAACCCAGGCTTGTCGTCCTTGACGAGCCGACCGGTACGATGGATCCTATCACAAAGCTCGATGTGAAGCACTCAATCCTCCACGCCCGCGAAGAGATGGATGAGACGTTTATCGTGGTCTCCCATGATATGGATTTTGTGCAGGGGGTCTGTGATCGTGTGGCTCTCATGAGAGGAGGTAAGATCATCCAGATGGGTCCGACCGAAGAGGTGCTCGCTCACCTCACCGACGATGAGCGAAATGTGATGGGAGGGTCCGGAGCCACCTGAGGTGCGTCTGATGGAGATCCAGCTGGACGGCAAACGCGTTGAGGTTCCGGAGGGATCGTCTCTCGGTGATCTTCTCCCGGGGTGGGACTGGCATTGCAGCGTCGCCGTCATACGTCCGAGGGTGGAGGAGGATGTGGCAGAGTCAGCGGAGATCAGATTAACCACCACAGCGGGAGATCTGGTGGTCGAGATGTCGGATCCCGCGGTAGCCAGCCGTCTCCTTCAGCCAGAGATCGCGGGGCGGCTACACCTGCACTGGCAGGATCGCTATGCCGCTGCTTTCGGCCCGTTCAAGTCCGATATCCACCCGGCACGAGAACCCTGGCATTACGAGCGTGGAGACGTGATACTGGGATGCGGCGGCTATGCTCCCTCCAGGTCGTATCTGATCTTTGCGCGCATCAGGCATGTTGCCGACCACGGGGCCTCGAGAGGGGGCGGTGTTATCGGCCGGGTTGTCACAGGCCGTGGTGTGATCGATCGGTTCGGGGAGGGGGATCAGATAACCGGGGTCGAACGTGTGCTCCAGCGCGCCGACCGCTCGCACGCCGTTATAACCCACGATGCAACCTTCCCGCTTGAGGATGGGATGCGGATCATCTCCTATCTGGAGGTGGCTGTGCAGGGTTTCAGCAAGGAGCAGATAGATACCACAACCGCCAGGAGTGTTGAGCATTTCCTTCTTTCCGTGCAGGATGGTAGATTCAAGGTTAATCGTTCTAGCAGTACCTATATCACCGATACGCGTCTCGTCCCGACAGTTGTCCCGATGGAACTCCAGCGTTCAAGGCTTGAGGGAACGGTCACGCTCAGGACGTCGGGAAAATCTTCGGGGGCGGTCTACATCTATACGCAGGGCGTATCTCCAAGTCCGGTACATACCGTTGTGGGTAGAGTAGTCCATGGCATCGACCTCGCCCGGTTTGCTGGTGAAGGTGACATTCTGGCAATCAGGGCAGAGCCCGAACGGTTCGATCTCATCGGTCTTGCGGTGGACGAGGCAAAAGAGGTCGCCTCCAGTCGGGGGATCTCCCTGACCGCCAATGTAGCCGGGGGTGATCGCATCGTGGTCGGCCAGAGTCCGGAGACGACACTCGAGGTTCTTGCTGCTGGCGAGGTCAGGGTCGATACTGAGCCACCCGAGCGGGTTATCGCCATCAGCCTTGATGATGAGGCCGCACCAAGGTCGGTCAGGATATTTCGTGAGGCGACCGGGCTCAAACACCATGCTATCGGAAAGATGCCACTTATATTCATCTTTGAGGATGTCTACCTCTTCAAACCAAAGATAGAGAAGAGTGTCGGGATCATACCTGAGAACACCCCCACCGGTGAGGTGCCGGCATTCATACTCGCGATGACGAACGACTCTCGCAGGGGGGTGGGCATGGTCGGCGTCCGCACAACATCCAACTCCGAATTTGGTCCGACCTCTGAGCCTCTCACGGGAACTAACATCATCGGTAAAGTGCTCGATACGGAGAAACTGGCGGGACTGCGTGAAGGCTCGACGGTATATGTAAGGGAGGTTAAATGATGGCCGAATACACCCCGGGGTATGCTGGGACGGTGACCAAATACGTCTTCATCGAGTCACCCAGCATGACGCCTGGTGAACTCGCGCTTCGGGCGTATGAGGCTTCTGAGGGAGTTCTCATCAAAGAGACCTGTTTTGGGCTGCAGGTGACCGGTGAAGCGGATGCAGTCGATAGACTCATCAAGGTCATCCGCAGCATCGATCCAGACCACATATTCGTCAAAGACAGGGGGTTCCCGCCGGGGGATTCGAGACGTTGCCGGGCGAACCTTGGCGGGGCGAGACCTGGCTATCTCGGGCATGAGCGGGAGTTTCGACTTCTGCGCTACATCAGCCGTGGGCTTGAGGAACTCGAACGAGGGGAGGGCGAGGAGCCCGAACCGGTGCCTCCCGGCCACGAAAAAAGACCAAAACTCGATATAAAACGATTACAAGACCTGATAAACTTAGAGGAGCCCTGAATTCAATGGCAAAGGTGTTTATCTACCCTGCAACGAGCCTTATCCTGTCCGACCTGGTGGCCAGGTTTGGCCATAAACCCCTCGGTGCAGCCCTCGGTATCCGGGAGCGGATACAGACCGCCGGGGTCGACTCCCCCCCCCTTCAGATCACACCCGAAGAACCAAAGCGCGGCCTGAAGTATGCGGCAGTCGAGGTGCCCTCAGGTGTCAGGGGGAGGATGGCAATCTACGGCCCCCTCATCGAGGAGGCCGAGGCCGCAATCATCGTCAACGATGCCGATCTCGCGTTCGGGTGCATGGGCTGCGCCAGAACCAACGAGTTGATCCTCTTTACCCTGCGCCAGAGTGGTATCCCGATCCTGGAACTGGACTATCCCGGGGACGAGGAAGAGGGCGTCCGGTTTGTAGCGGCTGTCAGGAAGTTCCTTGATGGTCTACCAGAGGAGGTTGAAGCGTGAGCCGGAAGGTGCGGATTGCGCAGTTATCCTGCGGGTCGGAGTACAGTGGTGTCCAGAACGAGATCTACCGGGCCGCCGAGGCGGTGGATGCGGAGGTCTTCTTCCCTGACATAGCGTTAGCTGACGTTGAGCGGGCTGTGGATGCATTCGGCCTGGACGTCCGGAGCGCTGATCTGAAACTTATGATTGGTCGTGGCATGGCCCTGGTGGAGGGGAAGGTCGATGCCGACGCGGTCTTCATCGGCACATGTTTCCGGTGCGCTGAGGCGGCGATCGTCCGAAACGAACTCAGGCGTTACATCCATGAGAACTCCAGGCTGCCGGTTGTGAGTTACTCCTTCACTGAGCGGACTACCGCAGGGACGCTCCTCACGCGGATGGAGGCGCTGACCACCATCGCCCGGCGGAGGGCGCTCCTTGCCCGCGAAGCGCAGACCGGAATCACGATGGGCATCGATTCTGGATCTAGCACCACAAAGGCCGCCGTGATGAAGGACAACGAGATCATTGGTACCGGCTGGCTCCCAACGACCGAGGTCATCAAGAGTGCCGAGGGAGTCGTCGCCCAGGCGCTCGAGATGGCCGGTCTTGTCCGTGAAGATATCCAGGCGATCGGAACCACCGGTTACGGGCGTTTCCTGGTCGGCAGGCACTTCGGGGCCGACCTGGTCCAGGAGGAGTTGACAGTGAACTCGAAAGGCGCAGTCTACCTTGCTGACCATCAGCGGGGCGCTTCAACAGTCATCGATATCGGCGGGATGGACAACAAGGCTATCAGCGTGATAGACGGTATCCCCGGGACGTTTACTATGGGCGGGATCTGCGCCGGGGCAAGCGGCCGGTTCCTTGAGATGACTGCAAAACGTCTTGGCGTCGATATCACCGAACTCGGCCCCCTGGCCATGAAAGGTCTGTCAAAGAACGTCCCGATGAACAGTTACTGTATCGTATTCGGGACACAGAGCCTGGTGAACGCGCTCGCCGCAGGGAGCTCCCGTGAGGATGTGGCGGCCGCGGCCTGTCACAGCGTGGCGGAACAGGTGTTCGAGCAGCAGTTGCAGGAGATCGATATCAAGGAACCGGTTATCATGGTCGGCGGCACATCCCTGATCGAGGGTCTGGTTCACGCTATGGGCGATCTCCTGCAGGTAAAGGTCGTTGTTCCGCCACACTCACAGTATATCGGTGCGGTTGGCTCTGCCCTGCTTGCTTCAGGGTTCATTGAAGGGGAGTAGATGCCTCCGCTGAACTACTTCGTTGTAGAGTCGCCGGACGATGTCGGGAGGAGGGCCTACGAGCGTGTCGCAGGCGATGTCCTCCAGGATCTGGATCTCATCAAGGTGATCGATCGATTGCATATCTACGTCGACCCGAAGATCCCTATCTTCGTTGCTGCGGGCGTCCTGCGCCACATGCCACGCGCAATCTATCTTGGCGACTTTGCAAACGTCAAACGTGGCGATACCGAGATAGTCCTCGATATTGGCGATGAGACCTATCTTGCGCCGCTGCTCAGGGTGCTCTGGGAGATTTATGGCAAGGAGAACGTTGAACAGCCTGATCGTTTCACCATAGTCCTCCCGGCTGGTATGGCGGGGGAAGAAGACCTCGAGCAGGTTGTGGTTGCTGATCCAAGCGAGACGCTGCATAAAGATGTCATCTACGCGATGCAGTACATGGCTCCGGAAGGTTTCAAGGTCCGTCGCCAGTATATCCGGGAAGGGAAGTTTTACTATGTTGCAAGTGAGGATACGCTTCCCGATGATGTCGTGGAGAGGTGGGTCATGCCGCTCTTTGAGAAGATGGGGGTTACTCTGTGACAACGCTGGTTCCTGTGACTTACAAGGGGGGCGTCTATCGGCACGACGAGATCATGGATCTGATCGATGACCTCGGTGGCTACGTGGTGCAGAAACACGTCATGGCCCAGGACGTCGTGCTCCAGTCGTTTGTGCCCCGTGATGACATCGAACTGATACGTGCGGTTGCCAAACCTCTCGCCGGGCAGGTGACCGAGGCTCCCCTTGTCGGGACTGAGATCGCTGTTGTCAGTCCGAGCCTTGAGATCCACCACCTACCTCATACCTCCTGCGATATCGCCGAGTATCTGAGGCGTTCAGGAGCAAAGACCAATATGGTTGGACTTGCCAGAGGATTCGGGAAGCGGATTGCAAACCTCAACGACGAGGAACGGGACGTCATCAACGAGCACGATCTCGCTGTATACATGCTCGGCAACTTTGAGGAGTGCATACAACATAAGTTCCCTGTGCTCCGCCGTGGGATCCACGTTCCAATCGTGGTGACCGGTGCTCCAGACCGCGAGACCTTGATGCGGATCATCGATCCGCCGGTTGAAGGGTATGTCGGAGGCATCGGCAGGATCATGCACCGGTTCAAGCGCCCGGAGGAACTCGCGAAACTTGATGAGCTGGTGGACGAGGTCTCGCGCGTACTGGACGCACGCCGTGATGTTCTTGCAAAGGATCCTCTCTCAGTCTTTCCACCACGTCTGATGACGATCATCGAGGAGGAGCTCCCGGAGGTCACGCTACTGACGCACCCGACGCCGGTGACAGTACAGATGGAGGGACTGAGGGTGAAACTCCCCTACGAATACTATGCTCCGGAGATCAGGTCGCTTGAGGTCACCGAGGGCGTCACGGTCGGGGATATCGCCGAGGTTACACCGTCGCGGATGCGCAACTACATATTGATCAGGGTGAAACCTTTCTCGGAAACCAGGATATTGGTGTAGTTGCGATGGACTTTGAGAAGATACTCGCAAGGATTATGGAACGTGGGCAAAACGCCTTCGCGGAAGATCTCCTCCTGGAGATCGAGAGAGAATATGGCAAGGTTCCCCTTATCTTTGAGAAGATGGCTGAACGGCCAGAGATCCTCATCTCGCACCTCCTTTACAAGGGGGCTGTCACGGAGACCAGCCAGCTCGAGCCGAAGGTGATCGAACTTATCAGCCTTGCGGTGGGGGCAGCGCTCAAGTGCAGCCACTGTGTTGAGTATCATATGCAGACAGCGATGGCAAAAGGCGCGACGCGGGCCGAGGTTCTGGAGGTGATCCTGATCGCGGGGATGCTTGCAAACTCTGCCGTTCTGGCGGATGCGTACCGGGTGGTGGACAGCTCATCTGCCTCCTGCCCCACGTGCGATATCAACGGTACAGGGCTGAATAAGACCTTTTCGGATAAGTAATAGTTAGTTACCGGTATCCCTGGTATGTGTGGTATTGCCGGGCAGTTTGTCCTTGACGGGGGAGAGGCAGATGCAGCCCTCATCGCTGCGATGGCAGAGAGACTTGCCCATCGGGGGCCGGATGGGGAGGGAAGCTTCTGCTCGGGGCCGGTCGGCCTCGCCCACCGCCGTCTTGCCATCATCGACCTCTCTGATGAGGGGAGGCAACCGATGGCAAACGAGGACGGCTCGATATGGGTCGTCTTCAACGGCGAGATCTACAACTACCGCGAACTCCGGGGCGAACTCCAGGCTGCAGGACACTCTTTCTTCTCAGCAACCGACACGGAGGTGATCCTCCATGCCTACGAGGAGTGGGGGAGAGACTGCCTGCAGCGGTTCAACGGCATGTGGGCTTTTGCTATCTGGGACGGACGTCGGCGTGAACTCTTCTGCGCCCGCGACCGTCTGGGCATCAAGCCTTTTTACTATACAGTGGTCGGGGTTTCGTTCCTCTTTGCCTCGGAGATCAAGGCGCTCCGTGCACACCCCGATGCCGGGAAACGACCGAACGACCGGATGCTTCTGACATTTCTGGCCTGGGGTGTTGCCGACCATACTCCAGAGACGATGTACGATGGCATCTTCCAGCTCCCTCCGGCACACAGGCTTCTGGTCACAGAGAAAGGTGTTGGAGATCCGGAGCGCTACTGGGATTTTGAGATGAACCCGACACCGCGTGGTGTTGGGGTCGACGACGAGGCCGCTGCACGAGAACTCCGGAATCTCCTGACCGATGCAGTCAGACTCAGGTTGAGGAGCGACGTTCCTGTCGGGACGTGCCTATCTGGCGGGATCGATTCATCGACTGTAACCGCCATCATCAACCATCTACTGCGTGCAGAGAGCCCGGAGAGCGTTGGTGATCGGCAGAAGACGTTCTCGGTCTGCTTTGAGGACGAGAGGTTTGATGAGAGCAGCTACATCGATACGGTGGTTGCTGCGACCGGGGTCGAGAACCGCCGGACGACGCCCGGCACGGACGGTCTCTGGGAGGATATCGAGCGGTTACTCTACATGCAGGATGAGCCGTTTGCATCTCTCTCGATCTACGCTCAGTACTGCGTGATGCGGCTTGCACAGGATGAGGTGAAGGTGGTTCTCGACGGGCAGGGCGCAGATGAGCAACTTGGAGGATACATTGCTTATCTGGTGCCCTATATCCGCACCCTTCTCGGCCATGGTGAGATCCTGGCTGCACTCAGGGAGATTATCGGGAGTTTGAGGTTGCACAGTTCGTTCTTCTGGTGGGCGTTCCGTCAGGTTCTTGTCCGGTCAGAGCGGCGTGACCTTCTCCTGGGGTCTCCGCCGGAAGTTCTCCGCTACGCAGGAACCCTCGATGAGGTGTTGAAACGGGAGATCACGGTCTCCAACCTCCCACTACTGCTGCACTGGGAAGACAGGAACTCGATGGCTTTCTCGATCGAGGCCCGTGTTCCGTTCCTGGATTACCGGGTGGTGGAGTACCTCGCGTCGCTCCCGCTCGACCAGAAGATTCGCCACGGTATCACAAAGTACGTTCTTCGAAGTGCGATCAGGGGCCTCGTCGCTGACGCTGTTCGCTGCAGGACCGACAAGATGGGTTTCGTCACCCCCGAGGAGGTGTGGATGAGGGGTGAGCTCGCACCCCGCGTCCTTGAACTCTTCTCCTCGCCGGAGTTCCTCCGGAGGCCCTACTGGGATGCAGAGCGTGTGCTCAGGAACTACCGGAAGTTCCTCGCGGGAAAGAGCGCTTATTCCACCGAGTTCTGGCGGATAGCCTGTGCAGAACTGTGGCTCCGGGGGTTTGAACAAGCGCAGCTCGATGTAGCGACCTGAGACGTTACAGACCGTGCACCTGGATGATCCCTATGGTGAAGAACGGATCATCGTATAACCGATAACGGGAAAAACTACATGATGCCCTTTGGGCCACAAGCATACCCCATTAAAATAGTTGGGTGGCCATTTTTCCTGGGGTAGTGAAGGCTGATCGCTTTTTGGGACCTGAACCCGTGAAAAAAA
>Ga0116194_1000517_pt1 | contig 32051 bp, 22 predicted proteins | sample AD_SCU001_MetaG_FD_89887 | JGI IMG/M metagenome (GOLD analysis project Ga0116194, IMG submission 89887) | Active sludge microbial communities of municipal wastewater-treating anaerobic digesters from China - AD_SCU001_MetaG | ecosystem: Engineered > Bioreactor > Anaerobic > Digestate | place...
CTATTAAATTCTTCAATGGGATGTATATTAGGGTTAAAATATAAACCCTCAAAATTTATATCCTCCTCTTTAAAAAGACCTGTTGGATATACCGAACAAGGTGCACAGCATATATGCAATAACAGTTTCATTTTTTTATTTTACTCCTTTCGTCAAATAACTTAATATCAGCATTTTTCGAGCGCATTTTTCTTACTGTATTATACACCAAAATTAGCACAGGATATATACCTGTCCACAGCATAAAACCTTAAAAATACACAGTTTTTGTATAATATGTACAAAAACTTATTTTAAATCAGTCTAATATACTAATTAATTAAATGATTTCAAATGTTAAAATATAAATATATAGAAATATATAGAATACAAAATTATTTCGACAAAAGCATACAGAATTTTTATTTGGGGCGGGTATTTTATGCAGGAGGTTGTACCAAGGTTTACTAATCAAAATTTAATAAAAATAAAGCAGAGGAGTAATGATGCAGGTCTTCTTATAGATCTAGTACCGGTTCACAACTCATACTCTGATGACAACAAAATTGCTGTCAGGATTAAAGATGGAGATTGCAATCGTTCCGCTGACTGGCTAAAGCTTGGCTTAATGGCTGCCGATCTTATGAAGACGGGTAAAATTGACAGTCTATCTACTCTTGATCTTCTTGATGGGAGATTTGAGCCTTATCCTTATCAGCTAAAAGTAGCACTAAATATTCTTAAGGAAAAATCAAGTGTTGCCATGCTTGCTGACGAAGTAGGTCTTGGTAAAACTATTGAGGTAGGCCTCATTTTGAAAGAGCATATCGTAAGAGATAATGTTCATTCAATACTTATAATAACCCCTAAAGCGCTTGTTCTCCAGTGGAAGGATGAACTAAACGAAAAATTCGGCGAAGAGTTTCTGACTACTGAGGATGATAATTTTGATTATAGCAGTAACAGGATTATAACATCATTTAATAAATTATCAAGAAATGTTGATAAGTTCACAAACAGGCAATGGGATATGATTGTAGTGGATGAAGCCCATCTGCTTATAAATGCCAGTTCTAAAAGAAGGCAGGCAGTAGGCTCTATTGACCGGAGATATATGCTGCTTTGCACTGCTACACCTTTATGCAATAAACTTACTGATATTTATAGCCTTGTAGATTTACTATACCCCGGAATTCTGGGTACTGAGAAAAGTTTCAAGAATAAATACTTTGCAGACCGGAATGGAAGAGTATGCCGTATAGAAATGAAAGATGATTTAAAGAAAATAGTTTCAAAAGTAATGGTAAGGACATTGAGAAAAGACAGTGGCATACCCTTTACTGAAAGATATGTTTATTCTTTCAGAATAAATGGTTCTCGGGAGGAAGCCCTGTTATATGATATGGTTATCAGGTTTATGCAAAGTATTTATGAAAATAATTTAAGTAAGCTTACAAATAGTGGTAATAATGAAACCCGGAATAGCTTTCTAGGTCTTGAAGGGAGCAGGTTACTTGATAGAAGCAAGGTAGTTCAAAGCAGCCGGACGGTTCAGAGCGGCCGGTCAGTTCAGGGCAGCTATGTTATACAGGGTCTACAGGGACTACAGGGACTGCAGGGAGTGCGCAGTGTTCTGACCTCCCCACCCAAAACTCAAAATAAGAGCAAGGTTAATTACCTCCTAATGAAGGAGCTTATTTCTATGCAACAATCTCTGTCCAGCAGCCCAAGAGCTTTGATTAAAACGCTTGAAAACAGGAGGGACAAATATCCCCATGAGATTCCTATGATTGATCCCATAATAAGCCTTGCATCGGAAATAGGTATTTATTCCAAAGTGCAGAAGCTCCTTGAAACTCTTAATAGTATTCCCGGTGAACAGGGAATCATATTTACATTAAGACTTGAAACAGCATATATGCTTTGTGACAGTTTAAATGAAAACTATATGACTGCAAGAGTTTATGAGGGCAGATTGTCGGGATATGAAAGACAGGCTTTGATTGATGAATTCAGGCGAGGCAAGGTCCAGTATATTGTAGCAACCGATACTGCAGCGGAAGGTTTAAACCTGCAGAATGCCACTATTGTTGTAAACTATGACCTTCATTGGAACCCTATGAAAATAGAGCAGAGAATTGGAAGAATACACAGAAGAGGTCAAAACAAAGATGTTAATATCTTTAACCTGGTTATGAAAGATACAATAGATGATTATGTTCTGAAAGTTCTATATGAAAAAATCGACCTTTTTAAAATGACTATTGGGGGAATTGAGTCAATATTATCAGAAATAAGGGATGACGACTTCAGCATTGAGGAAACTATAATGGATATAATTATGCGTTCATCTAAAAAGAGGGATATTGAAAAGGAACTTGATGAACTTAGAGAAAGTATGGAATATGTAAAGGAACAGAGTATGCTAAGAGAGGAATTTTCCAGAGGTATTCTGGATTAGTACGGAGGAATTATGGGTTCGGTTTATAGCTCGGAGCTTCACAAATTTGTTGAAAGCTACTTCAATACAATAGGTGCATATATTTCAGAAAAGCAGGAAAACTTTTTTATAGTTAAGTTTCCGGATGGTTTAAAGGAAACATATACTTATGTTGCCAGAGTTGCCGCTGAGAATAAGGATATAAAGCTTCTTGCCAGGGGAAGTTCCTCTTTAAACAATATGATAAAAGAATGTTCCTTAAAAGCCGGTTTTTCAGAAGTTGATGCGATTTACACTGAAGAATCTGTAAAATCTACTCTTGCTCATAAGAACTGTTGTGATTTATGTCCTTTTTTTACTATTTGTGATAATAAGGATAAATGCTGTGATTTTTGTCCTTACTATAAATCATGTAATACCAGATTGCTTAATGCTGAGTTTATAAAACTTGGGGATGTTAAAGAATCAATTCCTCTGGATGTTTTATGTTTTATATTTTTAGTAGAGCTTTCCAATGACTATAGCTTAAGCCAGAAAGTGGAAAAATTTGTTTCTGTTCTAATTGATATGAATACAGGTAAAACTATAGGTGATATTTGTTTTAATGGGCTTGCAGGTATTGAAATGATGCAGTCCTCCAAATACATTTCAATAAGTGAAAAGGATTACCAGCAATTTATGAATATCGCGAGGCAGGAGGCCTTCGAAGCGGTAAAAAACCAACTGGAAGTATTTAAGAAGGAAATTGAAGATACCCTTAAGGATAAAATCCGTGCAATTGTTGACAAATATGAAGAAGAGTATATTGAAAATTACACGAGAAGTACTCTTGAGCAACTTGAAAAGTTTCAGGATGAGGGACTTAAACTATGTGAAAGGGAGATACGAGGTTATGCTATTAACTGTGATTATCATCTTAAGAATGTAATATTATTGCATACAGTAAAGGATTTAAGAAACCTTATATTTAAACTTCATGATAACAGCCATGAAGTTAGTATACCTACAGAAATATTTCTAAACAGAGTGGATATACGATGTGCGGAATGTAACGCTGAAATTGATTCAGGTGCTATTTGCAGCAACGGACATGCTGCATGCAAAAACTGTATTGATATGTGTATTGCCTGCGGCAAACCTATATGTAATGTATGTGATGATGAAAGCTACATTTGCTCAACCTGCGGCGAGATTGTATGTACTAGTTGCATGTCACAGTGTGCTTCATGTGGAGCTGTAGTATGTCCAGCTCATAGTTATCGCTGTGTGACCTGTGGGAATACCTTCTGCATAGACTGTTATGAAATATGCAATATTTGTGGGAGCAGCGTCTGCGCTAATCATGCCGGCACCTGCAGCAGCTGCGGTGCCTATGTATGCTCGGATCATATGCATAAATGCACCGTATGTAATACTGCTTATTGTGACGAACATATATATAATTGTTTCATCTGCAATGATAAGCTATGTGAAGAACATGCACTAAAGTCTGCATTCAGCGGAAAAACCATCTGCACCAGACATTCAGGAAAATGCGGAAAATGTGAAGGCGTTTTTGCTCTTGATGAATTGAAAAAATGTGCTCTTTGCGGTATTGGCCTCTGTCCTGAACACATAAAAATTTGCAGTAATTGTGAAAAAGTTTACTGTGAAGAACATATTAATCACTGTAAATCCTGCGGCCGTGACTACTGTAGTTGCACGCAAAGTGTTAAATGCAAGCTCTGCGGAGGAACATATTGTCCTGATTGTGTTGACAGCAAAGGCCTGTGCAAGGCATGTGAAGGCCTGGCCTATGTTGATAGAAGCGATGAAAAGATTCAGAGCATCCTTGAACTTGTACCTGATATTGCAAAGTGTAGAAAATTCTATCTGGGCAGAGCAAATGAAATAAATGTTTTATATGCAAAGAACCTGATAAGTGGGTATCTGGCAGTGTTTAACAATAATAACGAGATACTGTCCAACAGGAAAATTAATTTTATTGAATTTTTAAAGACAAAATTTATATAGTAGGAGTTGCCGAATACTATGAGACCTTCGTCGTTACGTGATAAGTTACTTGAATTATACGCTGAACAGGAAGTTGCCGCGCAGGAAGAATATGATATTGACGCTGTCAAAAGGTGTGTTATCAATTACCTTCGCAAAAAATACGATAATAATAAGATTCAAAGGGTCATTGACGATATGTACTCCAGATATGACCTTACTGCCGACTCTAAAGAAATAAGGCGAAGAAACCAACTTACTGAATACATAGATTCTATTGTCATGAGCAGAATCAGGGACTCATATAAATCATCCAAAATTCTGGATATTGATTCTCTTGACGAGTTGAAATTTAAGGCCCTGGTAAAACAGGTAATTGGGCATTTTGGATATGAGACACTTTTTGTTCCTGTTAACAGTTTAAATAATATTGATATAATAGTTCATCGCAAAGATATAAAAATTGCTGTTTTAGCTATAAAAGGTGAACCGGGCAGCATTATCGGACTTAAGACAATCAGACGGCTTAGATATATAGCCAACTATTACCATTGTGAGCAAGCATTGTTAATTACAAATACCTTTTTTGATTCGGAAGCTTTTAATGAAGCAGCGGAAATAGGTATTACCCTTCTTGACCGGGATAAACTTGTTCCTTTAGTGAAGGATTTGATTGACGGTCGTCAAAAGGAAGATAAGGAATTTTTAATCGACGATATTGAAGACCAAAAAAACTCCATATTCTTGGAGGGAGAGATAAAATTCCCCAAAACCAAGGTACAGGTCGTATTTGTAAAGTATTATATTGATAATGATACCAATTACCTCACATTTGAAGGTAAACTGGTTAACACTGGCAAAAAGCCTGCTTCAAATATAAGTGTGGAAATAAAACTTTTCAACAGAAACAATGACAGCATCTATTCGAAAAGCTTTCCAATTGAAAAAGAAAAACTTGAAAGCAAGGAAGAAGCTGCCTTCAAGTTTTATTTTAACGAAATACCTCAGCATGATTGGGAAAATCTATGCAGGTACCAGCTAAAACTGGAGTATAAAAATACTTATAAGGAGTGAGTCGCTTAAGAGTGAGCTGCCGCACTCCATTTACACCTTCCTGTGCATTCACCATCCTCTTCATGCTCAATGTCAAATGTCATTTCTATTCCATATTTCTTTGCGACAGGGGCATATAATACGGGGCAATTGTCACAATAAGTTAATTTGCCGTTATAGACCTTTCTATTTCTTTCATGTAACTCCTTTACCGATGGGCATTCATGCATTATACCTGAAAAGACTCCATCCTTCAGACTTATCTCATATTCCGCATTTTCTCTTCCCAAGGTGCCGTCTTCCCCGCCCCAATACTCTACCATTCCATCCATACCTTTGTTTTTTATAAGCTCATCTAAATGAGTGCACCATTCTTCAGAGATAGTTTGCCATAAATCTTTAACAGCCTCTACACCATATTTTGCTTCTATATACTTAAAAGCCTCGTTATAGGTTGCAATAAAATCATGAACTGTCATATTTTACACCTCTTTCTTTGTAAACATCCATTTGCAATGACCATTATTGTCACATTGACACATGCAGAAAGTATGCCCGCTTTTATCTGCGAGAATATTATTCATAACCTCATGGTGTTTGCAGTAGCTTTTAATGGGAACAAAATGAGGATTGGGAGAAGACTTCATAAACTCATAATCCGGGCACTTGTTAACTTCAATTGTAAGCTTTCCGTTTTCGAGATATGTTTTACATTCGCCTTCATCCAAATTAAAAATATGTTCATAATAACCTCTTATACCATCAAGCCCTTCATCTTTGAATTTTTCAACTACATCCTCAAAACAGTTTTCAGCTATAAACATCCAATACTCTTCCAGTGCTTCATATCCATAATTCTTTTCAAACCAGTTATATATGACGTTATAGAGTCCAAACCACTCTTTAATAGGAGCCATGTTAATTCACCTTCCATTTATTTGCTATGGGGACAGTCCTTCTTTTTATAGAGAACAGTCTCCAAATAATTTTGGAACCATACTTCAAAAGCTAAAAGCTCAGATAAGCTTATGTTCCTTCAAAAACTCCTTAATGCAGGCAAATTCTTCTTCTTTACCTGCAACAGTATAATCAGGGCAAAAAGACCCTTCATATCCCATCAAGTTCATTGCATAACTAAATCCTCTCATTACACCAACTTTGATAAACAGGTTTCTGAGGGTAAGTATTTGATCAAGGCACGCTGCACCGCCGCAGTAATCTCCTTGTTCCATAAGTCTATACATTTTATCTGCAATAGGATGAGTACAGCTGAACATTCCATCCAAATTCATTTTTATACCATATTTATAAGCAACATCGAAAATATCCAGGCCGCTGAACAGCACACTGAAATCATCCTTCTTTTTCTCACTGCGCATAAGAACCCTTGCAGTAAGGATATCTCCTGTCTTTATACCTTTTATATTATCATTATCCATAAGATACTCTACCGTATCTGCATTTATTTTAGTTTTTGTGATGCCGGGAAGATCATATAAGTATACCGGAAAAGGTGAGATTGCAGCTATCTTCGTAAAATAAGATTTTAATTCTTCCTGGCTGGTACCCATATAGAAAGGAGTTGTTAAAACAACACCATCTATCTTTAGCCCTTCAAGACTTTTTATTCTTTCCTCTACCCTGACAACGGAATTGTCCATGGCTCCAACGAAAACAGTGCACTTACCTTTTGCGGCTTCTGCTGACATTTTTGCAACTTCAGCATACTCAGATTGCTTGATATACGGTTCAAGTCCCATGCTTCCCATAACCAGCAGCCCGGAAGCATTATATTCAACCTGGTCTATTATATGTTTTTCCATACTGGATTTAACCAGATTTCCATATGAATCTACCGGAGTACCCAACGCAGTATAAAAACCGTTTCTCACTTTATTTGACATCATTAGACTCCCCTTTCAAAGAAGTTCATATAATTTTATCTTTTTACGAGCTTTTTAAGTTGTTTTGTGAATGTGCTTAATACACACAATTATAAATATAACGTAATTATATCTAATTTGTTGCGTACTTAAAATGCTATAATGATTCATTCTTTTATATGAAAATGACGATTTAGCGCAATTACTTAATACTACTTTGTTATGTTGCTAATGGAAAGCGCATTTCTGGAGGGTACTATTACAATATACCTTTTTTATGGTAAAATTACACCCATAGGTGATATCCCCAGGATATCGTGCCCTTAAATATAGTGTATAATTATAATATAATAGTATATAGCAGCTATTACTAAAAATAAGAGATAAGGACGGTATAACCATGTTCGCAAACCTGGATAGTTTAAACCTAAAGACCAAAATAGGGGGACTTGTATTTGATATTATACTGGATAAAAGGTTTTTTACCCCGGATATGGATAATGTAGTACACAAACATAAACACTCCTTATATGAATTTCATTACATTGCCGAAGGTGAAGGTACTGTCTATATAAATAATAGTGAGTATAAAGTATATCCCGGCTGCTACTTTATAGTTAATTCCGGCGTTTATCATAAACAATTGCAGGATAATAACAATCCCATACATAAGCACTGCTTTAAGTTTGAATATAAATACCAGTCTCATCTTGCAGATAGTTTTTTTCCAGAGGAAGAGTCAAAGAGAATTGCAGATATACTAAATCAGCTGGATTATTTTATCAGTACACAGAATATAGTAAATGATACCACTAATCATATTAACAACCTGCAATCTTTTAGTCATGACAGCAGTAATAACTCTGGGAAAATAATTAGCCTTATTCATGATATTCAGGAAGAACTATCATCTAAAAAAGTTGGCTTTTATGCAAGAATCCAGTGTCTTTTTACACAACTATTTATCTTTATCGTAAGAGACATCACTTTAGATAAGGAAACCAACTATTCAATACCTCAGAAACTGCCATATGAAAAGCGCAGCGCACTGATTGAAGGGTTTTTTGATACACATTTTAATGATAATGTTACATCAGATGATTTATGTAAATTATTGAATTTAAGTACCAGTCAGCTAAACAGAATATTGAAAAAGAAATACAATTCAACATTCGGACAAAAACTACTGGAAATGCGTATTGAAGCTGCAAAAAGATATCTTGAAACAACGAGCTTTCCAATAAGCATTATTGCAGAAAAAGTAGGGTATTCATCTGCTGCTCACTTTTGTAATATTTTCAAGGATAAATGCGGTATAACCCCAGGTGAATACAGAGCTTCAATGAGTAGAAAAATTCAATAGAAATCTGCACACTTTGCAGTTAATATTCCAAGTTATCGCCTGGATAAACATAGGGTTACCAATGCTGCGGAAAATGGCTTGTTTAGGATGCAAGGATGCGCGGCACATTTAATCAAACTCAGCACGACATTGAGTCATACTGAGTTTAGGTGCAGGTATGCACCTCTAATCAAAACATTTCATCAAATAATAGCTTAACATCCACAGATAGCCCTTCAAATATTTCCGATTTGGCAGTTTCCTCTTTCTTATAGACTTTCATTTTATCAATTTGATAATCAGTGAAAGTATATACTGTAATCATTTGGTTATCAGGATCAACCAGCCAATATTCAGACACTCCTGAGGTCATAAAAGTATTAAGCTTATATAGCATATCTATGCTTCTGGTGCTTGGAGATAGAATTTCCAATGTTAATGTGGGAGTTCCCATATATCTGCCTTTTTCATTAATGTTATTCTCCAGATCACACAACACAACTAAATCAGGCTGCATAACATCGGGATCTTTTATATCCTGTTTTTTGAAATGCACATCAAAAGGAGCAATAATTGGCTTACATCTTTTTCCCCTAAAATACTCTTTAAAAGTGACATGTAAATCGCCTAAAATAGATTGATGAGAAAAACTCGGTGAACCCATAATGAATATTTCACCATTAATAAATTCCATCCTGGTGCTGGTATTTTCATATATCTCCATAAATTCTTCATATGAAACTGTTTTTCTGTGATAATCATAATTTACCGCGTTTTCACGTACAGTAAAATACTTCTCAATATCGGATACATAAGGCACAAGCCTTGCTACTCTTACATTGTTTTTGGTAATAATAACCTCCTTATTTTCATCTGTAACCTGTGTCAAATAATGACTAAAATTATTTCTCAATTCACTTGCAGCAACTAACATAAAAAACACCTCCTGATATTATTGTACATAGTATTGTACAATATGTCAAGAGGTTAATTCATATTTTGTGCATCCTTTCGTACAATATGTTAAAGAGTATAGTACTTTATCCTTTCAAGGAACCGATCATTACACCTTTTATAAAATACTTCTGAATAAATGGGTACAATATTAATACAGGAACACTTGATACAATAATCAACGAGTATTTCAGCAAATCTGCCAGTCCTTGCTTGGCATTCATAGTTTCAGGATCAACAATCTCATCCATTGGAATGCTGTTGGCTACCAATATTTCCCGGAGAATTATTTGAAGCGGATAAAGCTTGCGGTCAGATAAATACAAGAATGCATCGAAGTATGAGTTCCAGTGCCCCACTGAATAATAAAGCGTTAATATGGCGATAAGGGCTTTAGATAATGGCAGAACTATTTTAAAGAAATAGTATGAATCTGAACAACCATCAATTTGTGCTGCTTCCAACAGTTCATTTGGAATGTTCTGTATAAACGTGCGCGCAATTATCATATTGTAGACGGAAATAGCTCCCGGGATGATAATAGCCCAGCGGGTATTGATCATTCCAAGCTTTAGCATAAGTATATAATTCGGGATCATGCCTCCGCCAAATAACATGGTGAAAGTGAAAAGAAAGGTAATAATACCACGGAAAGGCATCTCTTTACGCGATAGTGCATAGGCGGCTATCATTGTCATTGCTATATTAATGGCTGTACCTGTCCCTGTATAGATAAATGTATTTAAGTAACCACTAACGATATGGCGGCTTTTAAATACTGCTTTATAACCCTCCAGGCTGAAATCTACAGGCCATAAAAGAACTTTGCCTGCAGAAACTGCTATCGGCGAGGAAAATGAAGCTGATACAATGAAGATTAAAGGATACAACACTACTAAAGTAATTATTGTAAGAAAAATATTCACCAGTAAATAATAGATCAGGTCGCTGGTCTCCATCTTAATTCTATTAGCTTTATTATTCTTGTTGATTAAATTGTTTCTGTTTGTTTTACAGGTTTTAACGGTTCTGTCACCTACTTTGTTTTTATATAAATCTGTCATAGTTGTAGCTATATTCATAGTTTTCTCCTTTACCATAAACTCGTATTGTTAATTCGTCGTGAAGTCCAGTTAACAATTGTAAGCAATATCATATTAACTACTGAATTAAACAGGCCTATTGCTGCAGCATATGAAAAGTCGCCGCCCCCTGCAGAAAGGCCCACCTTATATACATAGGTAGATATAACTTCACTGGTACGCAGATTCAAATTGTTTTGCATCAAAAAAGTTTTTTCAAAGCCAACGCTCATAATATCACCGCACCGTAAAATCAACATAATGGTGATTGTTGGTATAATAGCAGGAAGGTCTATGTGCAAGACTCTCTGGAACCGGCTTGCGCCATCGATTAAAGCTGCTTCATGCTGCTGTATGTCAACATTTGACAATGCTGCAATATATATAATTGAACCCCATCCAGTACCTTTCCATATTCCTGACCAGACATACATATGAGGAAAGGCATCAGGATTAGCCAAAAGGTCAGGTGCATCACTGCCGGTTAAAAAAGTATATAAAGTACCAAAAATGCCAGTTCGTGTATTGAAAAGCTGTATAAGCATTCCCACTATTACAACAGTAGAAATAAAGTGAGGCATGTAGGTGACATTTTGTATAAATTTTTTATAACGTTCCGACCTTAATGAGTTTAGTGCCAATGCAAAAAGGATTGGTATCGGAAATCCGGCTATCAGTGAGTAAAGCGAAATTCTCAGAGTATTAGCCAAAACACGATAAAATTGATAAGAATTGAAGAATTTTACAAAATTTGCAAACCCAACCCATTCACTTCTCCATATCCCTTTTGTTGGATTAAATCGACGGAATGCAATTTGAACACCCAACATTGGCCAATATTTAAAAACAGCTAAATATATTAGAGGTAATAGCAAAAAAAGGTACATCTGCCTATGGAGCCTCAACCTCTTCATAAAATCAGATTTTCTTCCTGGCCGGGGTGTCACCCCAGCTTGATTTTGTATTGGAATCGTCATGATATCCCTCCAGATCAATATAGTTAATAATAAGTACCTGAATTTTGTTTGAACATAATTTTGATCTCAAGCTAAACAAGTTTGCTTGCACAAATTTAGTCCATATGCAAAACATAATTAAAATATATAGCCGGAATACCCATATGTAAAGTTGAAATAATGACAGTCACATTAATGCAGTAAGAAATCCTTGTTTGAATTGCCGGCATCAGTATGAAAATAGTAAGAACAATTCAGGATGACTTTTACAGATAATATTTACATAATATATTGTGAAAATGTACTATTGACTTCTTTTTAATGTTTAGGCTACAATTGGTGTAAAGATTGTACAACTCTATATGTACCAGGAAGAATTAATCATACATTACATTAGGGAGGAATTAATCACACATGTTCAAGCCAAAGGTCTTCTATCGCATATTATGGGCTGATTTACTCATAGTTCTCATTCTCGTTGGTATGATGATTCCATTGTGTTATCTAATGATTACCACTACTCGTGAGCGTGAATTGAATGACAGCTATAATATAATGCTTAATTGCATTGATATACTGGACAGCCAAATAAAGAGTTTGGAAAGCATATTGACCAAAGCATATGTTAATGAAAACCTTGTTCGTGTCAGTATAATAGATGACAAAATGCAAACCAGCGACTACTATGCAATGCTTAAAGCGCAACAGTATATCGCTGCTATTGCTTCATCCAATAGTTATGTTGCCGACATAATTGTTGTATTCAAATCAAACGATATTATACTGTCCAAATACACCAGCTTCAACAGCACAAATGCCCTCAATAAGTATTATCACATTGATGGTATGGAAAATATTATGTTTTCTAATGAAACCGAGTTTGTTTCCGGACATCCGTCCGTGTTGGAACGTTCCTTTAACTACTTGCCTGAGACTACCATTACTTATCTTTCTTCGGATCCCAATAACAGCAGGACACCCATGGAAGTCTTCTGTTATAGGCTACCATTGGGTTTGCCTATGTATACTAAAGAAAATGGTATGGCATATATTTTTATTAATAAAAAATATGTACTTGATACGGCTCTTCCGCAAAACTTCAGAGAAAATGGATTCTTTCAGCTTCTGGACAATCAAGGAAACATTATACTTACTTATGGCAATAATTCAATTTCACCTGCTTACAAAGGAGTAAAGTACTATAACCAATTTATTGATGGCACAAGCTACTCAATTATGAATGTAAGCAATAACACCAGCACACTTCGTATAGTTGCCGGTGTTCCTCAGAATACCTTTTTGTCAGGTATGCGGAATATCTTTGTGCTAATTGGATTTTATATTACTTTAGCCATACTTTTAGGCGTACTTATCTCTCTTTGGACTGCTTATAGCCAATCTGCCCCATTGAAAAAGCTATTGCAAAAACTAGAGCTTCAAGGCTTTACTAGAGAAGAAAGTTATCGGAATGAATATGATTTTATAAGTACCAACCTGGTACGCATGAAATCAGAAAATAGAGACATTTTAAAACAATTGGATGCGTTTCGGAGCACTTTAAAAAGCAATATGATTGAAAGGCTTTTAAGTTCAGGCCAATTATCACCCATACAGCAAAATGACATTTTAGCACACCTTGATAATTTTCCTGCGAGTTTCATTGTTGGTTATGGCGAATTTCAATCACAGATGCGATTGGATAAGCAGTATTCAGACGTTTTGAAAGTACTGATTATCGATCACCTTAAAAAAGTATTCCCTTCAAATATAATCTATCATAGTTTAGGTGAAAATGCCTTTGCGCTAATCATTCCAGTCGATGGACAAGGTAAAATAGCAGACACTTTGATAAATGCGATTCATCAGATCAATGCAGAGATACCCGCAAAGATTGTACTTGCTATAAGCACTGCATATACCAGTATAAGTAATGTCAATACAGCATTTGAACAATCACGCCTTGTTTATGCGCTGGGAGATAAGAATAATTGCCTTCTCACTCCATCTGACATTATACACTCATCTAACTCTACACTTAATATAAAGGACTACCTTGAATTGTACCGTTATCTTATTACTGCTGATTTTGCAGCTGTTGAACAGTATATCCGGCAGATGTTCGACTTTGCAGCCAATATACCTAATACAGATATGGAGCAGCTCTATTATATAATTCGCATGACGCTGCTTTTTGCTGTACGAGACTATACAGGTGATGAGAAAGTTTTCCCTGATATTCCTAAATATCAATCCAATCAGAGTCCGGAGCAAATGATAGAAACCTTATGCAATATCAGCTGTGATATCTGCAATATAGTCAATAGTAATAAACGCAGTCATAATTCTGAGCTTAAGGAATCAATTCTGGAGTATGTCAAGCAAAACTTTAGCGACAGTAATGTTTATGGCAAGCAGATAGCAGAACATTTTTCTATTTCGGAGAAATATCTATATAATTTTATAAAAGAGCAAACAGGTTACAGTCTTGGAGATTACCTCCAATATTTAAGATTGGAACTTGCTGCTAAATTACTCATGGATTCTGAAAAAAGTATTGCTAATATATACAATGAATGCGGCTACACAACACATAATACATTTTATAAAGCTTTTAAACGGGTTTATGGCATATCACCCAGTGAATATAGAGATCGATATATCGGGAAGGAAAAATAACCCGCCACGAAAGTGGCGGGTATGTGTATAGTTTCTGTATTAGCCTGTATTAGCTTTTATTGATTTTGATTTAAAGTATGAGCTTATGTAGTCCAGCAAGGATGCCGTTAAGTAAATTATGTTACATATTTATTACTTATACATGCGATCATATGCAGCCTGGCATACCTCAAGAAATTTATCCAATCCTATACGTTTGATTTCCGCCAGATAAGAATTCCAATCCTTTTCAATGCTCATATCACCCATAATAAAGCGGGTTTTACATTCGTTTACATATGTTTTAAGAGTAGCTTGTATTTCACTTACCTGGTTTATCTCATCCTCGTTTAAGTTAAGTAGAGGCACAAAAGTTCCCGGCTCAGGTTTATACTCATGATATTTGCCCACAGTAAGAGCAATTCGGCGGCTATAATAAAGAGGATCACGATCTTTCCATACTCCGCCCTGTAAAACGTTTACAGTAAAAGCAGGAATATTGTTGCGCCAATGGCTGTTCTGAGAAGAAGACCATATATTATTATCTTGTACGAACATCGGTTTATAGCCAAATTCATCATAATAGCTAATATCACCCTGTTTTGGAGCTGACCAATCCTGATTCTCTACACCATAGCGTGCTTTTATAAAGGCTTCTTCGTTAAACAATGAATCTCCAACACGAAATGCCAATTCTGGGTTTTTGCAATCACGTGTAACAAACCAGCGATTAAGTACTGCTGCAGGAGAGTATGATGCGAAACGAACACCTGCAGGACCTTCAAGGGGAGGAAGCCCTTCAAAATCATTAATATATGGACTGGTTGCTACCGGAAGCAATGTAATAGAGGTAAAAGCAAAGCTTCCCACTATGCAATCATCAGGATTGTTTGCCATAGCTCGCAATTGAGAATTGTCCTGGGTAAATGATATTGGATCCAGCAATTTTTCAGTACATAGCTTGTTCATGTATCGCAAACCTTCGCGCCATGCGTCTGTTGCATAGGCTACACTGAGCTTGCCATCTTTAACCAGGAAACGGTTATCAGCGTCATCATACACAAAAGAATTCATAAGAAAGATGCTTGGATCCTGTGAATCGCCGGTACCACCAACAAGAGGATACTCGTCTGCTTTTCCATTATTATTGGGATCACTCTCTTTAAATGCTTTTAAAACTTTATAGAATTCATCTGTAGTAGCAGGCATTTTCATACTTATCTTATCAAGCCATTTTGTATTAATCCACAACTTCTGTTTGACTTCACTATGAAGCTCCTTAATATATTGAGGAATTGAATACAATTTTCCATCAGCTGCTTTAGCAAATCTTATAATATCGATTTCCGGATATTTATCTAATTGCTGCTTAACATAGAATGACTGGTTCTCGTAAAAATCATTCAGAGGAATAAATGCACCGCCGCTTCCATACTTATATGTTGTTATTATATCAAGCGGCATATTAACAACATCCGGTAATGTCTGGTTTGACGATATCATAATTGCAAGCTTATCTTTTGCATCCATGGCAGGCAAAAGAACAAAATCCAGGTCTGCATTGCATCTGTCCTCAACCCATTTCGTAAAAGCGTTTGTTTCATAATCTTCTACAAGCACGTCTTGAGCCATAAGCAATGACAGCTTTGTCTTTGTTTTAGCAATGGGAAATGTACCAACCGGATTAAGCAAATCAGTTTCACCTGAACTCGAAGTCTTTCCTTTTGCGTCTGATAATGTTGAACCCGGAGCAGTTGGGTCTGTCTTTTTCTCAGTCTTCTGGCAGCCAACTGCACCTGCACTGATAATCAAACTTAATACAATGACAAACATTAAAACTTTTGAGTAATACTTCATCTTTTTACTTAGCCTCCTTAATAAATATTAAGTAATGTAGTATGATAAGTTATAGATTGCAGCTGCAAAATCAATCAGTTTATCGCAGCTTTAATCTATGTATATGATGCCACAATCATTGCAGACATGTAAATGTGATATTTTGGCAGGTTAGGTATAATAGTATGAAATAGCTAATTGATTTTTCTGCACAACCTGTATTATAGTAATATGGTGCTTGGTACAACCTTGGTATGCGAGATTTCTGTCGTGATTATATTGAATAAGTAAGTGGTGCGCAACGTTTATAAAACAGTATAATGCTGCAATTTATACTAATAGCTTTCATATTTGCATATACTTGCACATGGATGCATTTTTTTGTGCTGTATAGATGCGCTTTAGAAAATCATTCTTTCAACTTTCATATTCATGCTATTAATTCAGTAAAGTATTTCATACTTTATTATTAAAGTGAGCAATTTTTTACCCTTTACACCTGGAAGTTTGTGTTATATACTTAATAAAATAAAACAAATAAAAGCAAAAGTACAAATATTTTCATGTATAAATGAATAAATAAATCTGGTTTTTGTCTTGCTTATTTGTTAATCTTTATTTTCTTATAATTTTCAATTTAAAGGAGTGGCTCTATGTCTACAAATATTTCAATTACTCACGATCTTCATCAACACAGTATTACATCATTTTGTTGTTCTGATAAGGAGATGATACCTCAACGATTGCTTTCCAATGCTGTTGAAAACGGTTATGATACCATTTGTATTACTGATCATGTCTGGGACGCACTTGTTCCCGGGGCTTCAAAATGGTATTCAGAGCAGCCTATTGAGCATGTATGTCAGTCATTGCCTTTGCCATCAGCAGAAGGCATCAGGTTTTGCTTTGGTTGTGAAACCGAATATTGTGGTGGTGAAAAGCTGGGGTTGGCCAGGTCGTCATTTAGCTTGTTTGATTTTGTGGTGATTCCGATTAATCACTTCCATATGCTGGACTTTGTACGTCCTTCGTCCATCAATACTGCCATACTCGTTGCAGACCTTTTGCTAACTCGTCTGGAGGAGCTTCAGCAATTGGATCTCCCCTGGGAGAAGATAGGAATTGCACATCTTACATCTCGTTTGGCATTTAGAGAAGGTAACGTTGCGGATGTATATGATTATATGCCTGAAGATCGCCTTTTACAAATCTTTGGCTTTTTTGCGCAATACGGAACAGGAATAGAATTAAATGCCTGCTCATTTAGACCTGGATGGGAAGAACGATTTAATAGTTTAATGCGCCCATATAGCTTGGCTAAGCAGGCTGGGTGCAAGTTCTATTTTGCCTCTGACGCCCATAAAGTTTCTGAATTATCCATGATGAATCTATTGCATCCGGCTATAAATGCTTTAGATTTAAGGGCAGAAGATTTATATAGAATTCCTTAAGAAAGTTGCATAAAAAATCAGCGGGTAATCATTGCTTAATTAGCTTGTTTACCCGCTCATATGAAAAACGTTATCTCACTTTCCAGAATTTTTATAAGTAAATGATATAAGTTTATATGCCTAATATCTCCTCAATAATTGGTTGTAGACTATTTGCCATCCTCATAAATCCTAAATCTGTAAGATGCCCAATATCAACAGTGCACTCATGGAAGTCATCACCTAGGAAGTCCCGTCCATCGCGGAAATATATATTTTTATCACCCTTCTTTGCACATTCGTCAACAACCTTTCTCTGTGCATCAGCTTTATCACGAAGCTTTTTGAATTGTTCACTCACTATTGCAGCTTGAGGTCTCGTCACTCTAGATACAACCAAAATTGGTGTGCCAGGCAATCTTTCCCTATATAACTGGATGAACTTTGGATATTTCTCCAAAATCCATGCATCATCGGGACAGTTCCCATCCGTTTCTATTATTAAAAGACTGGTCCGCTCTATTTCACGGATAGCTAGTGCCATCTCCGCCTCACATTTGCCGCTTCCTGAAAAGCCAAGGTTTATCACTTCCCGATTTAAACGGCGTGATAAAATATTTGTATGTGCCATACCTGGCCGTGCTGCGCATGCACCCTGCGTTACGGAAGTTCCATATATAACTATACGGCCATTATCAGCCAATGAATCCGGCTCAGAAAGTATAGCATCTTCATCTACACCTAATAGCAACTCATGCACTCCCACATATAGCGGAAAGTTTATTATTATGTTAAACTCTCTGGGTTCAGGGAAATCAAGCAATTCATACTCGTAACTATCGTTGTTGTGATTAAAACGCGTTGATGAAAAGAAACATGGTTTTCCTCCTGCTTCCTTCAGGTAGCAATCAAAACCGACCTGTCCTATGGGTGTCATGTGGTCAAAATTTGCAGGTTTATGCAGTTTTGCCTTCACTATAAGTTTTCGGAGTTTTCCCCGAAAATGCAGTTGAACCCCGGCTGTATGATTTGCAAGATCGCTTACTACTTCTGGTATAGGCTCCGGAGGGTTTAACTGAAGCCGTCTATATACCCCATCCATTTCAAAAAATGGCAACCCGTATATTCTAAAAGGTTTCCGTGAAGGAGAGTACCATTTAATATATTGGTCTTTATTCATAATATATACCATTCCTTTCATTTCATTTAAAGTACAAATATTTTACTCTACTATAGAGTTAGAGGTTAATCCTATATTTATTGCAGCCTAGGAAATTCCGTGCTCTATTAAGGCCAATAGGAAGTTTGCTGTCTTAACCATATCATTTATGCTTACAAATTCATCAAGGGCATGACTCTTTCCAGCTCCTGAACAAATATTAACTGCCTGAATACCTTTACTGTTTAATATGCAAGTGTCGCTTACACCGCCTGTAGATATCAGATTCAGGTTGAAATTTGTGAGTTCAGCTGTCTTTTTTAATATTTTTATTATTTCATCATTTTCATCCATACTAAAACCGGGACTGGTCTGTTTACTCTCAAATTCCATACTGCCGCCGTATTCTTTTGCAGCAGAAAGAAAACATTCTTTCATATGATTTATTTGAGTTTCTAATTTTTCTTTATTCAGGCTTCTTGCTTCGGCTTTTATATCAACCCTGTCACATACTATATTTGAAGCCTCCCCGCCTCTTATAATACCTATATTGGCAGTTGTTTCAGAATCTATTCTTCCAAGTTTCATCCCCGCTATTGCTTTCGAAGCAATCTGTATCGCATTTATTCCTTCTTCAGGTCTTGAACCTGCATGTGCTGCTTTACCCAGTACAGTAATTGTTGTGGCATGCTTTATTGGTTGTCTTATTGCTACATTACCGCTTTTCCCGCCTACATCCAGAACAAATCCGTATTTAGCATCTATTTTTTCATAGTCAAGATTTTTTGCTCCTATAAGGCCTTTTTCTTCTGCTATTGTAAACACAGCATAAATATCTCCATGGCTTATATTCTTTTCTTTCAAGACTCTGACAACTTCCAAAATACACTCAATACCTGATATATCATCAGCACCAAGAACTGTTGCTCCACCAGATACTATAACATCTCCCTTAATTACGGCTTTCTTCCCAATTCCAGGTACAACAGTATCCATATGTGCTACTAGCATTATAGCAGGCACATCCTTGTTTCCCTTAATTTTACATATGAGATTTCCTGTATTGCCCCCTACCTTTTTCCCTGCATCATCTTCGTAAACATCATATCCTATTGCAGTAAGCTTATTTTTTAATCTATCTGCCATATCTCTTTCTTTATATGACAGGCTGTCAATTTCTACAAGCTCAATAAATTCATTTACCATTCTTTCTTTATTTACCAATTATAACACCTCGTTTACATTATATTGCAATTATTCAAGCTATTCAACAGCTCAATAGCATACAATGGTTCAAGAATACCTTTCATATAATCATTGCACAAAAATCCAGCGGCCTTGCGAATCCTGTATTAATTTATAATCTATGCCCGGTTTTCTAAGCATTTCCTTAACCTCTTCAGGGAAATAATTTTCAAGCCTTAACTTTTCATACTTTTTAATCAGTTCAACCATATCATTTGCGATTCTAGACCCTATACTTGATGATTCCTGAAACCCAACTGAAGAATTAAATCCAATAGAGCGGCACAATATGTATTCAATATCTTCATATGAAATGTGTGATGCTCCAATTGAATACCAGCCAATATCAATAGGTATAAAATCCCGGTTATTTGCTTCTATTTTTCCCATATTAGAATCTAATGATCTTTTAATATCCTTTTTCCCATCAGCAATTGCGTGTCGTGAAATAATGTGCCAGCCAAAATGAGAATTACTGCTGCCTTGAACAAGAATATTTTCTTTACGGTCAAGCTTGTTATAAAATGTATATTGCAGTTTTGCATTATAATACCAATGATTTGTGTTTGGACTTGTGTATGAAGGAAGCTGCTGAAGCTTTTCCGATCCATCAAAGTAAATCATATCAAAGCCGCAATAATTAAATATATCTGCCATTCTTGTGCTGACCTCATCAAGCAGAGTAGTTTCAAGGTCAATTTGAAAGTTTCCATACACACGTCTTAAATGATATATTTTTGTTCCAGATTTATGAGAAGCTTTTTTTGTACCATATGCTCCGCGTACACAATCTTCTAAAGTAATTTCAACCTTTCCTGCGGCACTTCTATTAATATTTTTAATTTTATAATGAATAATTTCATCATCAATCAATACATCAGTCCCTGTTTCCCGATAAGCATCAATTACTTTAATAGGAAATGCACTGTTTGCAGATTTTTCTTCCGAACAGTCTATTGTTATTGTTTCATTAGATATATCAGCAGTTAAAACAGCTACACCATCTTTATAAAGCCTTTTATCCGGCACAGGTGTAACATAAGGGTCACTGACGGTGATTTCAGCAGGAAGGAAGTGTAATCCTGCTTTAAGACCGACACTGTGGATTTTATCGACCACTGCTTTCATCCCTTCAACACCATTGGGGAAACTTCGCTTATTGATATTATAATGTCCCGCTGTTGCTCTCCATACAACTGAACCAAATAAAATCATTCCTGCATCCATTTCCTTAACAAATCTTATGACATCATCAGCATTTTCTTCTGTCAAATTACGGATAAATAAGTATGATTTTCGTACATCATCGGACAGCTTACCCCATTTACCGCCTAATTTAGGTGAAGGAAGATTTTCATTCTCCTCAACCTCCTGTACGGTTTCTAAGAAGGTCTTAAATGGGGTGGCAATAATAGCAAATTTATTTCCTTTAATACCAAATTCAGAGTAACATTTTGCATTAAGAATAGTTGAGCTATCGACAGTCTCCGGAGCACAATGGACGGGAAGTGTAAGAGCCATTACACAAACTGCAAAATCATTATTATAGCAGGCATTAACTTTTGTTGACACCGTACCGTTAATATTTGTATTTAAATTCGCAAAAGTAATATCATTAATAGAATCCTGATTGGTAATCTCATTTATTTCAAAAGAAATGTAATGATTATATACTTTAATCCCTACTACTGCTCCAACTTTATCACCTTCGCTGTTTGCCAGTTCAAATCTAATCTTGCCTTCATTGACTGCTTCTGTGCTTATAGTCTTTAGATTTCCGTTTTCAAAAGCAGCCCTTACCGGAAAATATTTATTAAAACTGCCTTTAGCTGCCATAACAAAGTACTCTTCTTTATTGAGGTAGCTATTACCTGATATTTTATCTGTGAAAGCTAATAATTTCCCCTCATCATTAATTTCCAAACTTATATATTCGTTTTCTATTTTAATATTCTTCGAAGTATCATCATACATAACAAATCCCCCGTTTTCCAATGCCAGTTTATTATTTGCATTTTCCCGGTTTTTTCCGTCTAAAGTAGTTTGTTTTCCCTGACTGTTTGGTATAGAATTATTACATCCTATTAAAGAACCAAATATAACTAACACTGCTAATACCATTATTAATACTCTTTGAATAACGGACATATTTATAATAACCTCCCATACTTGCAATTCTGACAACTAAACAGTTATCTTTTTTGTATTCATGCTGTCCGTGATCTGATTTATCATAGTAGATGCGCCAGTTTTATCCGGCGCACCCACTAGGTACTTTATATATGATTCTTGTATAAATGCACTGCATTAAAAACCAAAACTTTTTTATGATTAGAAGCTATTCCATCTATCTAAAGCAGTTTGTCTGATTTTTATTACTTCATCTATACCAATGCTCTTTATTCTTTCAATGAAAGCGTCCCAATTCTCTATAGGTTCTTCTCCAAGGATAAATTTTACTTCCATTTGGCTTACATACTTTCCAAGCTCATCTTCTATGGAGTTCTTTTTCTCATTTTCATCTTCAGTATACCTTAGACCTGGATAGCCTACTCGGTTCATATATGGAAAGTAGTGTTCTGCTGAGCCTTCAACTTTTATTCTTGTTGATAGTAAAGAATTTTTATTACTCAGTGCGGAGGTGATATACATTGGCGCTCCTCCATTTCTGAATGGCGATAAATAATAATCTCCGCTCTTGCCATCCGGAAGGGGTATATGACTAAACAGGGTTCTTTCATCATTCTCATAAACCCAATGCTCTCCTTCTTTACCCCTAAACATTGTGAATCCGCAGATCCCGTTTATTGCATCTTTAGGTTCAGAATAGAATAAATCAACCCATCTCATACTTGCTTCAGGATATTTATTTTTATTTGTAATAGCATAAGTTCCTGTTACATACCCTGGAATCAAATATGTCATTTTCTGACTATTAAGATGTGAAGTCAAAGGAGGCAGCACTCTATATTCATCCTGTTTTTCTTCAGGTATTTTGGCCAGGCTGTCATTCATCACACCAACTCTGTATTCTCCCAATTTGGCATCAAGTTCTGCTGTTTTATGAGTGAATATATTCTGGTCTAAAAGTCCTTCACTATATAATTTTCTCATATATATTATGAATTCTTTATACTCATTTTGTAAAGGTATATATACTGCCTTGTTATCTTTAGCATCCCATCGGTTACCGGCACTGGTGACGAATCCAAACGCCGGAAGCAAATAGAATGATGCACCGCCGATATTTACATCCGTCATTGGAATTTCATCTTTCTGGTTATTACCATTTGGATCCATGTCTTTAAAGGCTTTTAATGCCTGGTAAAAATCATCAATGGTCTCCGGTATTTTCATACCTACATTTTCCAGCCATTTAGTGTTGATGTAGCGGACATTTGCCATGGAATTGGTATAATAAACATAGGGAAGAGAATAAATTTTCCCTTCAATAGACGAAATAGCCTTTTTAACATGTGGTTTTTCTTTTAATATCTTTGAAAAATTAGGAGCATATTTGGGAATTAAGTCATTTAGCGACACAAGTAGATTCTGGGAGCCATATGCCTCTTCATCTTTAACACTCAAAGTTGCTTTGAAAAAAATATCTGGCAGGTCGCCGCTGGCAAAGGCAAGGTTTTTCTTTTCAGCATATACATCACTTGGTACTGAATAAACATCCATATGAATATTCGTTTCTTCCTCAAGCCATTTCATAACTATAGTATCTTCCCAAGGTCCTTGTGCAGAATGTCTTGAGCCCATCATTTTTAAAGTTATTTTTTCATTTACTATAGGTAATCCTACAGGATTAAAATTGCTTACCTCTTTCGTGCTTTGAACGGGTTTTTCACTGCTCTTCCCACTCGTTTGTACATTTGCATCATTTGAATCGGTCTTTTTCACACAACCTGTAAATGATGTAAGTAAAATCATTAATACCAGCATAATTGTGAAACTCTTTTTCATTAAAATACCTCCTTCAAAGATCAAAATTTGTTATTGACGTGTCCAAATACCTAGTTGTATAATTTTAGTTATTGATATTGTTGTAGATACAATTATACCTGCTGCAGCATAGTACAATTTCCTTATAATAAAGCATACATCAATGCAGTATTATATTAAACTACCTTTTTTGTCCTCAAAGTTATTTTTTTTGTCAAGTATATATTTTATTACTTTATTCTACAAGCCCAGTGCGCTCAATTCCTTGCATAAACTTGCTTTGAAGAAATGCAAAAGCAGTCATTACAGGAATCACCACAAGAAATGTTCCGGCCATCAGTACGGCATTATTGATAGCCATCTCTTCTTCCATGGCTTCCAATTCAATCAAACTGTCAAAAATCTCCTCTGACGGAGGAGTATTTACTAAATTAACCAGTTCATTAAGCCTGGAAGGCAATGGAGTCTTCATCATCTTGCTTATATAGATGGAAGGTTCATAAAAGTCATTCCAATGCCATACCAATGATAACACCAAAGTCACCAGTAAAGCCGATTGGGCTACTGGTAGTACTATATTCCAATAAGTTCTGAAAAAACCGCATCCATCAATTTTCGCAGCGTCCTCCAATGCTTTTGGAAGTCCCAGATAAAACTGGCGGAATATAAATATGAAGAGACCACCTTTCAACCCATAACCGAAAAATGTGGGAACTATCATTGGAAGATATGTATTAAGCCACTTCAGGTTACAAAATATCATATATTGAGGAATTATAATTGTTTGGACAGGAACAATAAGACTTAAAATAACTATGGAAAAAAGCAATGTTTTTCCCGGGAAATCATACCTTGCAAACCCGTACCCTATAAATGAACACGCAAGTATATGTCCTGCAGTCCCTAGCAATGTCAATATCAGGGAGTTTTTAAGGTACTTTATATAATCAAGAGCTCTAAAAGCTATAACATAGTTTTGAATTTTAACAGTTCTTGGTACCCAGTTAACAGTAAAATTGTACAAATCCGCATTGGTTTTTAATGATGTTACTATCATGTAAAAAAACGGAAAGAGAAAAACAAACGCCAGATCAAAAAGCAAGATATATGTTCCTATTCTAAACACTCTATCACTCAGTTTTAATGCTCTTCTTTCCGCCATCCTTTCCTGCATATTCCTTATGAATCCGGGAATCGAATATTGTGTCTTATTATTAGAAGTTCTCCATTTTTTAGTAGCTGCTTCTTCTGTCATTTCTTTTAGCCTCCTTTGCATCAGTAGTATATACATAATTCCTAAGCAAAATGAAAACCAGCATAACCAATATTATAATAAAAACAAAATAAATCCACCCGATGGTTGCTGCATATTCAAACTCCATCCCTTTAAAGGCAAGATTTTGAATGTATTCCAGTATCGGATTGGTTATGTCGGTAAATGAAGCAATTAATGTATATACAATATTTAAGAGTAAAATTGGAGATATCATTGGAAAAGTGATCTTCCAAAACATTTCCCATTCAGTTGCTCCATCCACTTTGGAAGACTCATATAATGAAGCGGGAATACTCTGGAGCCCTGACAGAAATAGTAGTATTTGAACCCCCGAACCCCATAGGACAACTATTATTATACCAAAAAAGCTGTCAATTGCTTCTACAACCTTAGGACCCAAGTACATCAGCAATTCCCTGGGTAAAAGTCTCCCACCTGAAATAGAAACAACCTGCCTATCAACCCCCTGACCTAATAACTGCTTCATTACTTCTCCCATTCCCAGTAAAAACGGAATAAAGAATACTGTTCTAAAAAAGCCCCTGAATTTCACATTTTTATTTATTAATATTGCTATAATTAATGCAAATATAATTGTCAATGGTGCTTTAATTAATGTATGACGAAACACGCCAACAAACATGGGAATGAATTTAGTATCAGTAATAAATGCTTTTAAGTAATTACCAAATCCTATCCATCTTATTATAAAGCCCTCTATCCTCTGTAATTTTCCAAAACTTAGCTTAATTGACATATACAAAGGAAATGCAAAGAATATTAATGTTCCCAGAATAAATGGCAAGACAAAGATGTATCCTTCAAGAATATTTCTCTTTTCTGCTCCAATCCGGAATTTTTTCATTAAAATCCACTTCCTTTCTCCACTATTAAATAATCTTGTGCTTCAATTACATAACCATCATAATATGTTTCTTTTTCATCATAGTTGATGTAAATAGTGGTTCCATTACTATAGCGGATTTTCACCAGTTTGTCATTTACTTTTTTATGTTCTGCCATTTTTTCAGACCATATTCCTTTTAGTCTCTGGTTGAATTCTTCATATATTTCTGTAATAGTTTGAAGCCAGCTTTCGTAATTTGAATTAAACAACCGGTTATATTTTGTATGCTTCAATTGAATTGCACTTTCATAAGTCAGCTCAAAATAAGGCATACACCCGTACTCAACCCACTGCAGCTTTTGTTTTACAGGATCGAAAAATAAATTACCCGGTTCTGAAGTATATGGTATCATTCCATGAACCACCATTTGATAAAATGGAATGGTTTCGTCGTTAATATGGTAGTTTGAACTATTAACTGGTATATTAAACAGTCTGTCGGCATATTTCAGTACATATGCATTGCCGCCGCCTACTGCCAATGGCTTTTCCTCTATGAGAGAAGCATTGAGAATATCCTTCCATTTTTGTACTGTATCATTTCTTCCGGATGGCTGCTTTTTATTATAATCATGATATACAAACTCCCCCAAATCTTCCAGCGCCACTCCTGCGTAGGGAAAGGTATTAAGTTTTTTCAGGAATTCTGTGAACCTGTTAAAGGCGGAAAATGGATTTAAAATAAATCTATTTTTATCAATATTAGTAACAGGAAGACTATTTCCTTGTATAGCTATATCATTTTTTTGGGAAAACCCTCCGTTATCCCCAAGGGCATGGAGAAAACCGGCTTGTAAAAAAACACTTACATTATTTTCCTTTGTGTATCCAAGATATTTATTTAACCCTGAAATCCCGCCCAGCAGACGTTCCGGCGGCCAGTTAACAGGATAAGCTCCATATCCTCCTTTGCTCCATCCTATTAAGTTTATTTGTAGCTCTTTTACTCCATTGCTCAAAAATTTTTCCGTAATAATTTTTGCCTGCTCAAAGCTTGTCATGGTAATAAACTTATCAAATAGCATTCTTTTTTCCTTTATACCCATAAAAATATCCAGAGCCAATGGTATATTGCCATCAGGTTTTACAGCTTGTTTCAATTGATTATTTTTAATTAAGTACTCTCTATAGGAATTAGCCATTCCACTGTAATTTGCGTTTTGACCTGCAATAAACATAAAACGCACTTCATGATCCTGCAATACTAACTCTTTATCCGGTTTGCTGCTTGTAGTTTTTTTAGCTATGTCCTTTCCATTAATAGTAATATTAGAAAGTATCAGATTATAAAAATGCCTATATTTAAACTCAACACCGGCCCAGTTCAAGTTAACTGCATAGCCCTCAGGACTTACTTGAATAGCTGTTTCTTCCTCTCCTTTTGTTACAACAGCAAGAAAAGCATTATCTCCATTTTTTATACCATAAACAGGTAATGACGCCTGATATTGCTGATCTTTTTTCATTTGTCCATATTCCTTCAAACTTACCTCTTCAGGGCTGTAAATAAATGCCTTATAAGGCTTTGAATCTTTAGGACGTTTTTCAACATTTTCAAACTTCATAATAGCTCCGCACCCGTCGGGGTAAAAAATGTATCCATCTACACTTCTGTCAGAAGCTCCGAAAAATGGCATAAGTTCTAATGCTATCAACCCGTATACATCATTTTCTTCAATTTTATCTACAGGGACTTTCACAACTAAATTGTCCCCCTCCAGCATTATTTCAACCGCTACTTTGATTCCCTGCTTGCCAAAAGAATATTCCATCATTACTTTATTATTAGGAAAGGTAACTTTTATATCGTCTGCATCTGAAGTAGAAAATGCTTTTTCTATAATTACATCATTTTTATTCATATTAATATAACTAATTGCAAAAAGAGATGACATGGATTTCTTCCAGGATACACCAACATTTTTAAAAGCACCCTCATCAGATTCAATGTCTATCGTGGATTTCCACATATGCCCATTTCTTCTGTCAAATACTGCTATCGCTCCTGTATTCAAATTGCAGTACAGTAAAAGGCTTTCAGTTTTCAACGCTTCTACATATTCGCCGCTTAGTTGTACATTTAAAGGAGCTGCTTCGCTCTTTAAGGGAAATTTTGCTGTCAGTAATAATGCTAAGCTCACTATAAGAACCAATGCTTTATTTCCATTTTGTTTTTTAACCAACATTATACAATACCCCCTCCTTTCAAATAACTATCATCTTTATTTCCTGAATAATACCTGTAATAAATTCAACCAATCTGCCTGATAAAACATAAATCATCAGACAAACAGCCCATATAAGGCCCATATTCAGGGCACTCACTACACAAGTTGCTGTTGTCTTAGGTGTTTTATAATCATTTAGTATTTTTACCTGAATAAAGAACAGAATCAATATCCAAATCCATGTGCCATTTTGAATAAATCCATACAACGTTTGTTCACCCCTTGATAATATATTTGATAACAGGGCTAATGGAGTGTTTATCAAAATATATGGTATCATGCAGAAAGAAGATGCAATAAATATCTCATTTATTTTTGATTCACCGTCTGTAATTGCAGTAATGGCAAAACTGGCAACAACCCAGGTAACTACCGGAAGCAATAACTTAACCGCTTCAAGTATAATATTGGAATCACGCAAATCAATATCTGCCAGAGGATAATGCACAACAAACATATATAATATTCTGGAAACAAACGCCAGTAAAAGAATTATCACTCCAGGCTTAACACTTATACGCTCCCTGTTGCTCTTTATTAGTTCAAAAGTTTCAACAGGATGGAATATTATTGCTGTTGAAAACTTTAGAACGTCACATATGCTGAAGAGTTTAGTTCCTCCATTTCTAAATTGCTCCAGGCCGCTTTCCGATAACTTGCGGATACCTTTAATGAAATATATTAATCCAACAACAATGGCCGCAATACATAAAACCACCAGTGTAAAGTATTTACGGAAAATATAATACCGGTATTCAATATAGGCTTTTGAGTAGCCGTTTCTGTCATCAGCTTCTTTAAACTCTTCCATGGCATCCTTCCATTTTTTTTGTTTGAAAAGAGTCTTTGCAAGGCCTTCATGTGCAAGCCGGTAGTTCTCATGAGTTTTTAGAACTTCCTGCCAGGCAGCATATGATCTGTCATAATCTCCATCAGAATATAATTTTACTGCGTTATGTACTAATTTAATAAATCTTGTAGGCTCAAATACCTGGATGTTTCCTAACCCCCGGTCCAGTACATAAATACACCCTTGTGGATCCACTGCCAGAGATGTTGGAATGGAGAAACCACCTTTTTGGGCTTTTTTACCCCCGAACACCGTTAATAAATTACCTTCCTGATCATATTGATATATTTTCGCAGTCTGCTGTTCAATTACAGTTACAACACCATTTTTGTCAACTGCAATATCTTTGAAAAAAGGCTTAATTGATTTTCCTTCTTCGTCTTTTCTTTCACCGAATACAAAACTCGTACTTTTTAATTTCATTTTTGTAATAAAATCCAGGCTTAGCAACTTCATATCCTGTTGTATTCCTCCATATTTCCGGTAGATGTTCTCACCAATAGAGTTTAGCTTTTTAATTTCCCCATCTGCCGAATCCATAGTTACTGCATACAGCATACCTTTTTCATCCATCGTCAGGTTTAAGTATGCTGCTGCTGTACGCTTGGCAATTGCTCTTTTCTGTTCTTGAGATGCAAACATCCTGAGTATAGCATCAAGCAGTTTGAATCCTATCTCATTTTGCCCCATAAAACCCCGAAAACGATTATATGCATCTATAGTCATAACGTTTTGTCCTTTAGTAACATATAAATAACCAGTTGGGCTAATACACAGCTTTGATGGACTGAATGTATATGAAGCACCTAACAATTCAGACTCAGGTTTTAAAAACTCCTCAACAAATTCCCCGTCGGCAGATAGATGAACAACACGTTGGTTTCCTGTATCCGCTACATACATATTGCCAAACTCATCAGCATATACACCCATTGGCGAGTTAAAAGGCTTATTTTCAGATCCCTTGAAAACAGCAACAAGCCTTCCATCGGCGGTCAGCTTAACAATCCTGTTATTGCCGGTATCAGCAACAAAAAGGTATCCCTCTTTATTTATGAAGAGGTCGTCAGCATCATTGAAATATTTAACCTCCTCACCTGCGTTTTCCAGCCTGTTAATTACATGCTTCAAAATATAGGTTTCCGGAATCGGTATTCTTTCATTGCCATCAAGAATATAATCACGGCTTTCAGCGAAAGCAATGCTATTGACTATCAATATTACCACTACAATTACCAAAAGAAAGGACATTGCTTTTTTTGATTTAAACGCTCTCACTTATTTCCCTCCTTTATCCTTTAATTCCTGAGTAAGTCATAGTCTCCATGACCTTTGACTGCATGAATGTAAATATTATGACAGTAGGCAAGGTCATTAATAATGTCGCAGCTGCAACTGCACCTGCTCTTGCAATAGACCCTCCAGCTCCGATTGTTTGGAGGGCCGGGGGAAGAGTCTTCTTCGCTCTGCTGGTAATATAAATCAGAGGAGAAAAGTAATCATTCCAGTTGCTCACAAAGGAAAACACCACAAGAGTAGACCAAGCCGGGGTTAGTGACGGCATTACAATCTTCCAGAATACTATCCATTCATTTGCCCCGTCAACTCTTGATGAATCCAGAAGCTCATTGGGAAATTGTTCAGTAAACTGCTTCATCAAAAAGAAGTTGTATGCCACAGCAATATTGGGAATGATAAGTGCCCAATAACTATCTATCAAGCCAAGAGAATTTACTACCATATATCTTGGTATTTGCGTTACATGAGGTGAAAACATCAAGGCTGCTATAATAAAATTGAAAATAGCCTTTGAACCCCTGGGTTTATGCTTAACCAGGCCATAGGCTCCCAGAGATGACACTATCACGGTGCATGTTACGGTAATAACAGTTACATAAAGGCTGTTGAATATATACCTTGCAAAAGGTACTGTAGAACTGCCCAGCGAAATAACCAGGTCATGGAAATTCTGTATAGTTGGTTTTCTTACCAGATATCTGGGTGGAAAGATAAACAGTTCGTCCAAAGGCTTGAAAGCTGTACTTATCATGTAAACAAGGGGTAGTGCTGTAAATCCTACAAGAAGTATCATAAATATGTAAAGCAATACCTCGGGTAGAGTCATATTTGACTTATAAGAGCGGATTGGCCGGGTGCTATGACTTCCCCTTAATCGCTTGATGATTTTTACAGGGTATTCCATTGAAGTTTCATTACTCATTCTCAATTTTCTCCTTCCTCTTCCTTATATATCTTTAGATGAGAGCATTTTCATTACAAGCCGTCCCATTAGAAATGTCATAAGAAATAGTACAATTGCCACTGTAGAAGCATATCCCATCTGAAAGCGGATAAAAGCATAGTCATATAAATGAGCTACAATGGTATGAGCAGCGTAGTTTGGACTTGGCATGCCTGCTACGGATACTGCTATATCAAATACTCCAAAGGAGCCCACAATCGAATTGATGGCACCAAATAACAACTGAGGTTTTAGGGTTGGGAAAGTAATAAGCCACAATTCTTGGAATTTATTCTTTATTCCATCAATTGCTCCCGCTTCATAATACTCTTTTGGTACATTTTGCAAGCCTGCCAAAAATACCAAAAAACCCGTACCCATACTCATCCATATTGAAATAAAAATAACTACTGACAATATATATTTAGGATCCATTGTCCATAATATAGGCTCGCTGGTAATTCCAAGATTAATAAGGATATTATTGATAAGTCCGTAGCGGTCATTAGAGAAAAAATACAGCCAAACAACCGACATAGCAACTCCGCTGGTTATTGAAGGTGCATAAAAAGCCAGAGAAAAAGCATTACGGAG
>Ga0116194_1000527_pt1 | contig 31471 bp, 28 predicted proteins | sample AD_SCU001_MetaG_FD_89887 | JGI IMG/M metagenome (GOLD analysis project Ga0116194, IMG submission 89887) | Active sludge microbial communities of municipal wastewater-treating anaerobic digesters from China - AD_SCU001_MetaG | ecosystem: Engineered > Bioreactor > Anaerobic > Digestate | place...
TCCCATACCAGGCTGGGCGCTGATACTGGGAGACCTGATGGTATACTTCGGGGACAGAATGCAACAGAAACACTAGGACTCAACCCCGACAGTGGACTTTACACAAAATATTACGCACTCTCAAACCTAAACCCCTTTATGGATAAAACCAGGCAGCCCTCATGGATCTTCAGGGAGCCCCTTGTATTTCCTGATATTTTGGACCTTCCACTTTAAAAGGGGCTGGTTGTTAATTCTCCTTTGCAGAATAGGATCAGCAGTTAGGAGGGCAGGGTCGATGCAGCCATGATCCAGCAACAGATCAAGAAAAGCACGCTCCTTGTCAGTAAATGGAAGGATAGCCGACAGCATGCTTCTGCACTCGCTCTCCATCTTTTCTCCAAATTCTTTAATTTTTTCCCTTGAGCCGATCGTTTTAGTACGCAAAGTCGGGATCAATTGATTTTCCAATTCAGAAACATCCAGTTTAACTTCATCGACATTAATGGTTCTCCAGTCTTTTCTGCTCATGGCTCCGTAAACCAGAAAACCGATCCGTAACCTTTGAAGATCCAGATCATGCATGCTGAGAATTTTATGACTATCGAACAGATCACGAGTCTGTTTCCGGGCAAATAGGGCCGTGAGTTTTCCGGCAGCCAATTCATGGATATCCAGAACGGGCACACCTGTTACTTTCCATGATCCCAGTATATGAGAATCCCTCAACGAAACGTTCCATAGAGTAACACGGTACATGAAATTCAGATCGACCTCGAGATTGCCTCCCTTTCCGAGGCTGCTTTCATACCTTAGAGACCATTTGCCACCTGCATGTTCTTGAGGCATGCGCCTTACGGTTAAGCCTTGCCTGTCAAAAACTGATTGCATGGCTTTTTCGATCTTTGGTCGTTCTGCGAGCATAACCTCCAGATCTTCCGAGCCGATGTAATTAAGATCTATGTCGACCGACAGTCTCGGTGCGTCAAAGACAAAAAGGTTTAGAGCCGTTCCACCCTTAAGTACCAGTTAGCCTTTAATTGATGGATGCCTCCATAAGGTCTCGAGCAGCCCGAAAAGCTGGACGACTTTCTCCAAAACCTCCGTTCTGAATCCTGTTGTCCCCGCCTCGGCGATAAGTTTTTCTCTGGATATCTTCACAATACTTCTCCCCAGGATCGCTTAAGAACTTCCTCGGGAACTACAAGATTCCACTTTGATACGAAGCTCCCAGGTTCTCTTCGAGACCGGCTTAAATAGTGCGGGTTCAGGGGGCGCAGTTTTTCCAGTTCCTCCAGATACCGATCCTCGACCATCAGTTCTTCCCGGTGCTGTTCGAGAAAAAAACCGACTTTTGCTGCGGTGGTGGAGTTTCCGATCAGGAGAACGTACTCGAGAGCTTTGTCAAGATCAACAAAGCCTACAGATCCCAGGGATCGCCATATTTCTTCCCAACTGCCACACAATTCGGGTTTATCCAGCGTATCCACCAGCGCCCGCTCAATGCTTGTGACCCGCAGATTCATGCCTGCACGTTCCTCTATTCTGACCTCGAACAATTCTTCCCCCCTGTCGACAAGAGCCTTTGGGAAACGGGTACCTTTGAACGAATTATCTTGAAAGGCGAAATAATCTGCTGGCCGCGAAGCCGAATATGTGAACATGTTGCGGACAGAGTAGATATTTCCAAAAAAACCGAAAACGCTAAGGTGCGAAATGACCGCATCAGGTGTCATTTTGGATGCCAGAAGATATGGATCCACCGAAAAGGTTTCGGGAGTGGAGCCGGCCGGGACAGTGGCGTATAATCCCCTTTTGATATTTATTATGCGGCAGGTCTTACGGTAATAACTTATCAGGGCCCCCTGTGTTCTATTGCTGATGTTTCGGGGCAATAAATATTTCCGAAAATCATTGCTGGTGAAGACCGGGTTATCAAGAAAGAACTTGTCGTGTTTGATCTCAATCACCTCATTTGACAAAAAAACGAAATCAACGTAAGTATTTTATGTATTTTGCGTTTTTTCGTCAAGTCAGACAGTCTCAAGGTTTGGTTGCCTTCAGTCTCCTGGATTTTTCCGTTCACCGTTGACGGTTGACCGTTCACCCAGTTGATTTTGTTTGTCATTCTGAGGACCAGCGGGACGAAGCGGAACGTCCGCCCACCGGCGGGAATCTGACCCAAAGATCTTCTCACCGCAGTGGACGCAGACGTGGTGCCCTAGCTGGCGCACCGCCAGCGTAGGGTAGGGTGGTGCTCCGCAGAGAAAACCATTCTTTGTGAAAACCGGGGACCTAAACCAGATTCTTCGTCATTTCATTCCTCAGAATGACAAGCTCTTGCCTTCCCTGTCTCCAGCCTCCCGTCTCCTGCCGCCTCAGGCTTCCCGTTTACCGTTGACCGCTCACCGTTTACGCCCTTGCCCCTAAGATCTTCTCACCACAGGGGTCACAGTGGGTGGGGCCCCGCAGAGAAAACCGTTCTTTGTGAGAACCGGGTTTGACTTTCCCGTTTACCGTTGACGCTCTTCGTTTCTTACACCACAGACGTGGTACCCTACGCTGGCGTACCGCCAGCTTAGGGTACGAAAGCGAAGGCCATGCAATTCGGGTGAGCGAACGTTATTCTGCCTCTTCTTTTCAACAGAAATTACCCCCCTATTCCTTGACTAGACATGCAATATGTCATATATATTAAAAGGTTGTTTGGAGGTGTTCACATGAACCCCTCTGTTTTGTTGCGTTATAAGGAAAATAATGACTCTCGCAATATTTAGCAAGCAAGCCCTTTTGAAGGGGGAAAACATGCAGCGAATTTTCGATAACATAAGGGATGAACTTCTTCCAGCGCTTTCCGATGCAATGAAACTATCTGAACGATCAGATTTTTGTGTCGGCTACTTCAACCTCCGCGGATGGCGCAAAATCGATGAACTCATTGACGAGTGGGCAGGCGGAGAAGGAAGCTGCTGTAGGCTCCTCGTCGGAATGCAGCCTTTGCCTCAGGAGCAACTAAGATCCGCCATGAGCATTATCAAGAAAGACGAGCAGATAGATAACGCTACTGCCATAGCGATGAAAAAGAAGCTTGCCCAGGAATTCCGCGATCAGCTGACATTTGGAGTTCCTACTAATGCTGATGAAAAAGGTCTTCGTAAACTTGCCGAACAACTAGAAAAACAAAAACTCGTGGTAAAACTCTTCCTTCGCCATCCACTTCACGCAAAGCTTTACCTCACCTTCCGGCAGGATCCCATCAACCCGATCATCGGCTTTCTTGGAAGCAGCAACCTTACTGTTGCGGGCCTTCTGAAGCAGGGAGAGCTCAACGTTGATGTTCTCGATCATGATTCATGCTCCAAGCTCTCAAGATGGTTTGATGATCGGTGGAACGATAATTTTTGCATCGACATCTCCCATGACCTGGTCGAAATCATTAATGAAAGTTGGGCACGTCCGGAACCGATACCTCCTTACCATATCTATATCAAGATCGCCTATCACCTTTCACAGGAAGCCAGATCAGGGCTTACCGAATTTAAAATACCCAGTGACTTCGGGAACAAACTCCTGGAATTCCAGAAAGCGGCGGTCAAGATCGCGGCCCATCACCTTAACAAGCGCGGGGGCGTAGTTATTGGCGACGTAGTGGGATTAGGCAAGACGCTCATGGCAACAGCACTTGCTAGGATCTTCGAGGATGACCACGGAGTAGAGACACTGATAATCTGCCCAAAAAACCTTGTCAGAATGTGGGAAGATTATCGTCAGGAGTATCGCTTACGAGCCAAGGTGCTTTCCATAACCCAGACCCAGCACGAACTGCCTGAACTCAGACGTTTCCGGTTGGTACTTATCGATGAAAGCCATAACCTGAGGAACCGGGAGGGCATGAGATACCGTGCGATCGCCGAGTACATCGCTGCCAACGATAGCCGGGTGATCCTCCTTTCAGCGACACCTTATAACAAAACTTACCTGGATCTTTCAAACCAGTTGCGCCTGTTTATTGGTGATCACAAGGACATTGGCATCCGTCCTGAAAGACTCCTCAGGGAACTTGGGGAAACAGAATTTATTCGTAGACATCAATGTCCTGTAAGATCTCTGGCTGCATTCGAAAAAAGCGACTATACCGATGACTGGCGGGATCTTATGAGGCTTTATCTTGTCCGCAGAACTAGGAGCTTTATTGAGGCCAATTACGCCAAACTGGATACCGAACGGGACAGGAAGTATCTCGAATTTTCCGATGGGACAAGGTCCTATTTCCCTCAGAGGATCCCAAAAACAATCAAATTCAAGATCGATGAAACAGACCCCGCCGACCAGTATGCACGGTTTTTTGCAGAAGAAGTTGTGGAGGCTGTCAACAGCCTGACTCTTCCACGTTATGGATTGGGTAATTACCAGCGATCGTCTCCCCAGGCACCTCCGACTCCGGACGAAGCAAAGATATTGGCCGATCTGTCGAGGGCAGGCTCCCGCCTGAAGGGGTTCTGTCGCACCAACCTGTTTAAACGCCTTGAAAGCAGTGGACATGCATTATCTTTATCCATAGAACGTCATGTTCTAAGAAACTATATTGTGCTTCATTCCATCGAAAAAGGACTTCCCATTCCAATAGGTACCCAGGACATGGGATTACTGGATACCTGGTCAAACGATCAGGATACTGATCTGTGGACCCCGGCATTGGATAACGGCGAGAATGGATCTGAAGAAGAAATCTCCGGATTTTCAGGAGGCACTTTTTCCGAACAGGTACTTAGAAGAAAAGCCTCGGAAGTTTACGACACTTACTCCAGGCAATATCGACGTCGGTTCAAATGGCTCAAACCGGATCTTTTCACCGAAGAACTTGCAGAAGATCTGCGTAATGATTCAGAGATACTGATGGGTATATTAGGCGGATCAGGAAACTGGGACCCTGACAGGGATACCAAACTCCAGGCCCTTCTAACACTGCTCGAGGAAGAGCACCCAAGTGAAAAAGTTCTGGTCTTTTCCCAATTCGCTGATACGGTCAAATACCTGGAAGAGAACCTGAAACGCCGGGGAATGACAAGCGTTGCTGGTGTTACTGGGGATTCCGATGATCCGACCTCAGTTGTATATCGTTTCAGCCCCAGGAGCAACAATAGCAATAGGAAGATAGATAATAGTGAAGAACTCAGAGTGGTGCTTTCAACCGATGTGTTGAGCGAAGGGCAGAATCTGCAGGATTGTTCCATTATTGTGAACTTCGATCTCCCCTGGGCCATAATCCGCCTTATCCAGCGTGCCGGACGTGTTGACCGGATTGGTCAGCAGGCAGATACCATAATGTGTTATTCGTTCCTTCCTGCCGATGGTGTGGAGCGGATAATCCGACTGCGATCACGGGTCCGTCTCCGCCTCAGGGAGAACGCGGAAGTCGTAGGCGCAGATGAGCTATTTTTTGAAGACCAGGACGACGACCAGGTCATACGTGATCTCTTCACCGAAAAAGCCGGGATCCTGGATGATGATGAAGATGCAGATGTGGACCTCGCGTCCTATGCCTATCAGATCTGGAAGAACGCTACAGACAAAAACCCTTCACTTGCAAAGATCATTCCGGCAATGCCCAACGTCGTCTATTCGACAAAACCCCATGATCCCACCCCTGAACGCCCCGAGGGAGCACTGGTCTTTCTGCGGACAACTGAAGGAAACGATGCCCTTGCATGGGTCGATAAAGAGGGGAAAAGTGTCTCGGAGTCCCAGTTTGCAATTCTTAAAGGGGCAGAATGCTCTTCCGGAACCAAAGCCATTGAGCGATTCCCAAAACATCATGAACTTGTGGCGAAAGGGGTCAAAATGATAACCGAGAACGAAAGATCTGCCGGTGGAGAGCTTGGTCGACCCTCAGGTGCGCGCTTTAGAACGTATGAACGTATGAAAAGATATGCCGCGCAGATCCGGGACACTATTTTTGAAACACAGGAATTGGCAAAAAGCATAGAGGAGATTTACAAATACCCCCTGCTTCAATCCGCGATCGATACCCTTAACAGGCAACTGAAGAGCGGTATCGATGATCAGGATCTTGCGCAGCTCGTCATGTCACTGCGGGCGGACGCAAGGCTTTGCAGGATCACTGAAGAGGGGCCATCGGTTGAACCGCAGGTCATCTGTTCGCTCGGATTGAGAAAACCCGACTGAGGGAGACCGCCATGCAGGTAAACGTTGCCGAAGCAAGGAAATGCTTGAGAGATTTTAATCTGCAGACACTTTTTCGCGAGCACCTGGGTTGGGACAATTGCCGAACCCGGGTGGATGTGACAGTAGGTGATTATTCCATAACCCTTGTCGGTGTGGCCCAAAAACGCGGTTTCACCGCTTTCTCATGTTCTTCGATCCCTGATCGTGCAATGCGCCTCAAGATTGACCATCAGGTTGCCCGGTCTTCCAGGGAACACTTGATAATATATTCCGACCAGGATAAAGGTCAGCAGATATGGCAGTGGATCCGTCGGGAGCCCGGTCTCCCGATGGCATCCCGCGAGCTTCGCTTTGACATTAATCAGTCAGGGGACCTCCTCATTCAGAGGCTGGAACAGATAGCGGTAAGTCTCGAGGAAGAGGAAAATATAACCGTTGTCGATGTGGTTGGCCGTGCCCGTGCTGCGTTTGATGTGGACAAGGTCACCAAGAGATTCTATGACCGTTTCAAGACCGAGCACACTGCCTTCCTGAATCTGGTGCATGGTATCGAAAGCGATCCCGATCTGCAGTGGTATACGTCGCTGATGCTCAACAGGCTGATGTTTGTTTACTTTATCCAGAAGAAGGGTTTTCTGGACGGAGATACGGATTATCTCAAAAACAGGCTCGCGATGGTTCAGCGTGAAGGTGGCAAGGATAAATTTCATACCTTTTACCGATTCTTTCTCCTGAGGTTATTCCACGACGGTTTGGGCAAATCTCCTGAACAGCGCAATCTTGAGCCTGCTCTGCAAAATCTGCTGGGCAGGGTCCCTTTCCTTAACGGCGGATTCTTCGAGGTTCATCAGCTTGAGGATAAATATTCCGGTATCGATATCCCTGATAAAGCCTTCGAGAAACTTTTCGACTTCTTCGACCAGTATTCCTGGCATCTCGATGAACGCCCTCTCAGGGCCGACAACGAGATCAATCCTGATGTTGTCGGCTATATCTTCGAGAAATACATTAACCAGAAGCAGATGGGGGCCTATTACACCAAGGAGGACATAACAGAATACATAGGCAAGAACACCATAATTCCTTTTCTCTTTGGGGCCGCAGAAAAGGAATGCGCCGTAGCCTTTGGGCCGGATAGCGCTCTTTGGAGACTGCTCCGGGACAATCCGGATAGATACATATACCCCGCAGTTCAGCATGGAGTTATCCTCCAAAATGGAGAGGTTTTTCCGGAGTCCGAACTGCCTGATTTTGTCCAGACTGGAATGCACGATCCGAAAGCTCGTATGCACGATAACCGTTATAACCTTCAGCAGGCCGCAGCAGATGACCCTGTAAGGCTGGTTACCGAAACCTGGCGGGAATATATTTCAAGGCGCAATCGGTGCCTGGAGATCCGCGAGAAATTGCAAAAAGGGGAAGTCCATCAGATCGATGACCTTATTACGCTGAATCTGGATATATGGCAATTTGCCCGTGATGCCATCGTCAACGCGGAGGGACCGGAACTGCTCCGCGCATTCTGGCATTCCATAAACTGGGTAACCGTACTTGACCCGACATGCGGTTCGGGGGCCTTTCTTTTCGCCGCCCTGCGGATACTGGAAACCCTTTACAGTGACTGCCTTGAGCGCATGGAAAGATTCCTGGAAGAAATTTCAGACAAGCCGCACCACCCGAAGCAGTTCAGCGACTTCAGGGCGGTTCTGGATCAGATCGCCAAACACCCCAATGATCGCTACTTCATTCTCAAGTCCATCATTATCAACAATCTGTTCGGTGTGGACATAATGGAAGAGGCCGTCGAAATTTGCAAACTTCGCCTCTTTCTCAAACTGGTCGCACAGGTCGAAACACCGGAGCAGATAGAACCATTGCCGGATATCGATTTCAACATTCGCGCTGGTAACACTCTGGTTGGGTACGCAACATCGGATAAGGTTCGCAAGGCATTTACAGAAGAAAGCTCCCCTGGAGGCCTTTCTCAAAATAAACTGATGCTTGGAGATTCAGAGGAAGAATACCGGAAATTTGAGGAAAGCCTTGGAGAAGTGGAAAGACTTTTCAGGGTTTTCCGCGATCAGCAGACGACCCATGGCGGTGTTGTAACCCATGAGGACAAAGCAGAGATCCTAGATCGTCTTTCTAACCTTTCATTGGAATTGGATTGCTTCCTGGCAAAGGAATACGGAGTTGATGTTGAAAAACAGGAGAACTTCAAAGCATGGCAATTAAGCCATCAACCTTTCCACTGGTTTGTAGAGTTTTACAGGATTATGGAATCCGGTGGGTTTGATGTGATTATTGGAAACCCCCCCTATGTTGAGTATAGCAAGGTAAAAAAGGATTATTTAATTTTTAATTATAACACGGAGTCTTGCGGGAACCTTTATGCTTTTGTTATTGAACGTTGTTTTGAAACTTTGCGAATCAATGGCCGAATTGGGATGATTGTCCAGTTGCCGATTGTTTGCACAGATAGAATGGGACCTCTTCAAAAGGGATGTATAAATCAAAGCAGTAGTATTTGGTTTGCTAATTTTGATGATCGTCCCTCTCGATTGTTTGAGGGGTTGGAACATATCCGCGCAACGGTTTTTACATGCCAAAAAGTTGAGGGTTTAAATCGGACTGTGTATTCGACAGATTACAATCGTTGGTATTCCGAATTTCGCTCAGTTCTATTTGATAGTCTTAATTTTCAGGAAATTCGTAATTGTTTGATGGACGGATCAATTCCCAAAATCGGTAAATCTACGGCCCAAAAAATCAGAGAACACCTTGATAGTTTTGATTCTGTTAAAAACTACCTAACAAGATCCGATCAAGGTGTTTCAGTTTACTTTCACAACGCCCCGCAATATTGGATACGCGCAATGGACTTTACTCCTTTTTTCTGGAATGAGAGAAATGGTGAACAGATTTCATCACAGGTCAAGAGGTTATTACTTAAGGATGAGTCCGATGCCACTGTGATAGTGGCTACTCTGAATAGTTCTCTTTTCTATTGGTGGTTTTTGATTCATTCTGATTGTAGACATCTTAACCTGCGTGAGATTGACAACTTCCCGCTCGGGCTAGAGTTAATGGATGAAACTGTTAAATCACGTTTGGTGGGGTTGGTTCACAATCTTATGGCCGGTTATCAAGGTAACAAATTGCGGAAAGAGTGCCAATACAAAACGACCGGGAAAGTGGTTTATGACGAATTCTTCCCGAAATTTTCCAAACATATTATCGATGAAATTGACCGAGAACTGGCATTGCACTACTGTTTCACAGAGAAAGAACTCGATTTCATTATCAACTACGACATCAAATACCGCATGGGGAATAATGATTTCGGAGAGGAAGATGGCTAATGATTGAGAATAACCCTGCAAACGTATCTTCCGCTTTTGAAATGCTGCTCGAAGAGGTTGAAGCCGAGATCGATTTCATCAATGGTGTAGGCTCCAGATCTTTTGAAGGAAGAAATTACGAAAGAGCTCAGGAAGCCTTGGAACGATCAAAGTCTTTAGTTGTTTTTCGGGACCGCATCGCAGATTTGCGTAAAGAATGGGAACAGATGATTGCCCTGTCAAACCAGGACGAAGACGAGGAAACTCGAACTCAGCGCCAAAACCTGGGTAAACTTCGTAAAGGATTGCGAACACCTGAATCAGCCTATTACAAGCCGATCATGCAGGTGCTTGATGAAATGGGTGGTAGTGGCAGGGTCTCAGAAGTTCTTGACAGCGTTGGAGAGAAAATGAAGCCTGTACTTAAGGATGTTGATTTTGCTCCCCTCGCCAGTAATCCAGAAAACCCCCGCTGGCGCAACGCGGCCCAATGGGCTCGCAACAGTATGGTTAACGAAGGATTCCTAAAAAATGATTCGCCCCACGGAGTCTGGGAGATATCAGACAAGGGCCGCGCAATGCTGAAAGATCAAAAAACTACTAGAGGGGGCAACTGACCACGGACTGTATCGAGCGTGGAAACGAGAACTATCCCAAAAACATTTTAAACCGGCTGGGAAGCGATTCTCCTTCCTGCCTGTATGTACTTGGCAACTTGTCTATCCTCGATAATCGCCTAATGGGGCTAGTGTGCTCAGTCCAGGGAACCTCAGAGGGGTCAAACCTACACTTTTTACTAAATGTGAAAAAATCTTGAATGGGTGAAGTTTGTACCTAAAACCGCAAAGCCCTTCGGGAACGGTTTCCGGCGAGTCCGTCTTCCGGGGAGGTTTCCCGAAGAGGCACGGACCGCTCGAAGAACCTTCAATTGACAACAAGACAAATAGTTCTAAAATATAAGCTATAGCTTATATGGAATGTGCGCAGATGCCTTGGACAGTCATCTATAGCAGCGTCTTTGAAGAATGGTTGGAATCTTGCTCTGAATCCCTTCAAAATGAGGCTCTGGCCCACATCGAATTATTGTCAATGATGGGGGTAAAACTCCCCTTCCCGCACAGTTCCAAAATAAGAGGAACAAAGTTACCAGGTATGAGGGAACTGAGATTCAAGCATGGAAAAAGCGAAATCAGAATTCTTTATATTTTTGATCCTTTGAGACAGGTGTTCCTTTTAGCCGGGGGAGACAAATTGAGCAGCAAAAAGTGGTACGAGAAGAACGTCCCCTTTGCTGAAGGGATATTTAGAGAGTATTTGGAATCGCTGAAAGAGGATGGAGGTGACATGTAGTGAGAAAACACAAAGACTTAATGGACAGTCTCACTCCTGTCCGCCGGGAGCAGATCAGGGCGCGTGCGGAAGAGTTGAGGACTGAGATCAGGCTTGAGGAGATAAGAAAAGACAGGAAGGTGACCCAGGTTGAGCTTGCCCGGAACATGAGAGTCAGCCAGCCGGCAGTGTCCCAGATGGAAAAAGATCCCTGCATTTCTCTGATCCGACTGAAAAATTTCACGGAAGCCTTGGGCGGGAAGCTGAATATCCAGGTTGAATTTCCTGACGGCAAGAATTACAAGGTGCTTTGAATACAAAGGGGAAATCGCGAATCGTAAATCGTGAATAGGAAATCGAAAAAGCAAGGGCGGGGCGTGTCATTCTGAGCGAAGCGAAGAATCTGTTTCTTGTTGTAAAGGACGACGGCGGGGGCAACCCTACACTTTTTCGAGACCCGAAAGTCTCGGGTCTACGTTTTTGATTAAATGAGTTTTTCTGGGAGATTTTCCGGAAGAGCAGCAGGGGCAAGCCAGAGGGTTCCCTTTCCATCTTTTAATGCGGGTTGTAGAATTAGCAGCGGAGGAGATTTTGGTTGAAAAAGAAAATCGCCCTTGAAAAGATCGCGAAAGTGAGCAGGGAGATTACGGAATTTCATGTGAAAGCTCTATACCTTTTCGGTTCAGTCGCCCGTGACGAGGCAGAAGCCGCGAGTGATGTAGATATTCTTGTGGAATTCACTCCCGAAGCACACATCGGGCTTTTCCACTTCCTGAAACTGAAAAACTTTCTGGAGGGCATTCTTGGCTGCAAGGTTGATCTTGTTACTGCCGATGCGCTGCACCCAATGATGAGGGATTCCATCCTGGAGGAACGTATCCGTGTCGCCTAGGGATTGGAGAATCCGCATACACGATATTCTTAATGCCGCACAATCAATCGAAACATATACAAAAGGGATGAGTTTCGAGGAATTTTCTGCTGACTCAAGAACACTCGATGCGGTTATCCGGAATCTTACTGTCATTGGAGAATCAGCCAATCATGTACCGGAAGAAATTTGTTTACGATATGCGGAAATCCCCTGGCAGGAAATGAAAGGTATCAGAAACGTGGTCGTTCATGAATATTTCGGGGTCAGCCCCCAGATAATCTGGGACACTATAAGTATCGACCTCCCGCAGATCATTCCCTCCCTGAAAAAACTTATCGAACACGAAGGTTAGGACCTGCCTTGCTGATGAGAGAACCCCAGAGGGGGACCTAAAAGGTGTCAGCACATACTCATTTGACTTTCTTCTTCATTGGTGGATATCATTATCTGATCATCATGGCATAGGGAAGGGGTCCTGAGAATGTTCACTGATCCCAGGAGCAGGCGGGTTTATAATTTCTTTCCCACTGTCTGTTGAACCAGAATTCAATATCTGATGGCACGGCAGACTTCCCGAGTCAATTCGATGAGGTCATTGAGCTGCTCATGAAGAACAGGATAGGGATCATACAGCTTCCGTGCCCGGAATTACTCTGCCTGGGCCTGGATAGAGGGGATAGTAACGGGGCAAAGAGACCTGTACTGGATGAAAACACAAGGATCCGGGAGCTGCTGAGTGAAAAGGAACAGATCGCCGTTATTCGCGATAAAGCCGAGGAGGTAGTCCGGCAGATCAGGGAATATCAACATTATGGGTTTCAGATCCTTGGCTTGATCGGGGTCAACAGGTTGCCAAGCTGCGGGATAGAAACAACTTCAAGAAATGGGAAAGAACAGGCGGGGCAGGGAGTTTTCATGGATATCCTTTCGAAAGAGGTTTCAGAGAACGGGATCACCCTCCGTATGATCGGGACAAAAACAAGCGAGAAAGAGCTTTCACTGAAAAAGATAAGGAAATTTATTGATGAAAATTAACTTTGTAAATAGATGGTGTGCCTCAGGACCCAGAAAACAGGGAAGGGAAATATTTTTCAGAAAGGGGCTGGAGAATATGAGAAGTGCCGTAAAGAATATCTTCCTCGGCGGCTGTCTGTTGATCGCGGTGTTTCTGGGTTCAGCAATTGCCCAGGATGCGTCGATCACGCTGCAAAAGAGCATCTATGCCCCAGGGGAGGAGATCTATGTAAGTTTCACGGCTTCGCCGGATTTTGCGGAGAACGCGTGGATCGGGATCATCCCCTCTAACGTCCCGCACGGCAAGGAGTCCGTCAACGACCAGTATGATATTTCATACCAGTACCTCGAAAAAAACACCTCGGGAGTCCTAACGTTCATCGCGCCCTCAGAGGAGGGTCACTACGACTTTCGCATGCACAATACCGACAGCAGCGATGGAGTTGAAGTGGCGTCAGTTTCATTTTCGGTTCAGGGGTCCCTCTTACCTCAGCAGGCATCGTTGACGCTCCAGAAGAATGTTTTTGCTCCCGGGGAAGAGATACTGGTGAGATTCGCCGCTCCTCCCGGTTTCGCGGATAACGCGTGGATAGGGATCATTCCATCCGATGTTCCGCACGGCAGGGAGTCCGTTAACGATCAGCACGATATTTCATATCTGTACCTTCACAAGAAAACTTTGGGAGAACTCAAGTTTACGGCCCCCTCCCAGGAGGGGGACTATGATTTCCGAATGCACAACACAGACAGCAGCGACGGGGTAGAGGTTGCATCGGTGTCATTCACGGTGTCCATGTGAATTTGAGCAACAATCCGTGTAGGTCTGACACCCAGGGATTTCTTATTCTCTTTGTGCAAATTTGTACTATTATTGGGGAAAGATAAACGGAACCTTCCGGAACGCCCGACCATCCGGACAGGACAACGAGGAACCACAGGAGAAAGGGGAAGTAAGTAGTGATGCGTGAGGCAGTTTTCTGTCCTGGGGAGCCCCTGCTCTTTTTGGGCCGGTTCCTTGTCCGACGCTGATCTTGGAGGGTTGAACGAGGCAAATCCGGGAAAAGCAGGCTTTTTGTTCAGCAAGGGAATATTGACCATGCACAAACGAAGGGAGAGGATCATCATGTCCAAACGATCCGGTTTTTTCCTCACCGCAATACTGACTTTATTCCTGATCCCGCTTTTTTCAAAACCTTCCTGCGGCGCACCGGTGAATTCTTTCGATCCGAACCTTGCGCCCCCTCCTCCAGACTATTCGTCACCAAAGAGCTGGGCGGTACTGCCGAAGGACCCTCTCCCTTTCGCCGTGGATGTTTTCTTCGTCCACCCCACAACCTTTAATGGAGACGAGAACTGGAACCAGTCCCTGGAAGGGGAGGCCGCCGACCGCAAGGTCCAGGGCGTCATGTCGGGACAGGCCGGAGTCTTTTCTACATCCGCATGCCTGTACGCCCCGTACTACCGCCAGGCGAACCTGGCCGTCCTGCACACCCCGGAAGACAGCCCCGAAAGGAAGTCCCTCGACACTGCCTATTCGGATGTGGAAGCCGCCTTCGACACATACATGGCCACCTGGAACAGGGGCAGGCCCTTCATCCTGGCCGGACACAGCCAGGGCTCGCAGCACCTGATGCGCCTGATGGAACGCCGTTTAAGCGACCCCGAAACAGGAAAACTGCTTGTCGCGGCCTATATCATCGGCTGGTCCGTAACACGTGACGATCTCGCCCGGCATCCTCACCTGAAAATGGCGGAGACCCCGGACCAGACAGGCTGCATAGTCAGCTACAACACCCAGGGGCCCAATCCTGGGTACAGCATCGTCAGAGAAGGCGCTGTCGCCGTCAACCCCCTCACCATGACCATCACGGGAGAACCCGCCGAAGCCGCCCTGAACCTGGGGGCCGTGTTCTGCGACGAGAATGGGGTCCGGGAAATCCCGCACTATACGGGAGGACAGACCATCAACGGGGCCTTCGTGATCCCGACGCCTTCCAACGTGGAAGACCTGGACGCCATCCAGATTCCGGATTTCTACCACCCCTACGACTACGCCTTCTTTTTCAGGAATCTCCAGAAGAATGCCGAGCTTCGGACAAAAAAATACCTGGATTCCCAGGTCGGACAGTGAACCTGAAGGGTGTCAGACCTACACATTTTACAAATTAATTAATTTACATAAAAATTAACAGGGATGCTGTAGCCTGAGGCATATCCTGACGTGATACTGAGTGTGCCTGCCGAAACAGAACAGTTGTTCTGGCAGGCAATTTTTCGCAGATTGTCCCATTGCTTTGCGCCACGCCCGTGGAGTTGAACCAGATATCCTTGCAAAGTCGTTACTTAAGCCCTTTTTCCCTTCCGGAACTCCATCCTGTTTGATAGCAAAACCCCGGGTTCAGGGCTTGATCCTGAGCCTATGGGTTGAAGTTTTGAAAAGCAAACAATAACAAATGGGGGGGAACGGGTAAGGTCCCCTGCCTCAAAGTTCCGGAAGGAATTTACTGGTTTAAATATAATTGACTCTAATGTGATATTTGGTTTAGGATTATCAAATAAAACGCTGCTTCTGCGGTCGGTTAAAAAGTTCCGGCGCAAAAGAGTATTGGTCATTTCAAAGGGGACGGCCCGAAAAGAAAATGGAAGATCCGGGGTGATCGGAGAGATTGATCTACAGGTTAGCAAAAGACGGCAGGATAACACAGCAAACAGGATGTAAACGACCTGGTGGTGAGGATATAGAGAAAAATCCGCAAATAGCGTCATATATCTGTACGTCTTAAATCCTTGAGAGGGAAGGAGAATGGATATGAGTAAAGAAGGCAAGTGCCCGGTAACGGGCAGGACAGGCAAAGCCAGTGCCGGAGGCGGCACGTCGAACCGGGACTGGTGGCCGAACCAGGTAAACCTCAGGATCCTTCATCAGCACTCAAACAAAAGCGATCCGATGGGTGAGGAGTTCAACTACGCTGAAGAGTTCAAAAAACTGGATCTGCAGGCTATAAAGAAGGACCTGTATGCGCTGATGACCGACTCGCAGGATTGGTGGCCGGCCGATTACGGTCATTACGGGCCGCTCTTCATCCGGATGGCGTGGCATAGCGCAGGCACCTACCGTATGGGCGACGGCCGCGGAGGAGCGGGATCCGGTTCCCAACGGCTGGCACCCCTCAACAGCTGGCCCGACAACGTGAATCTCGACAAGGCGCGCCGGTTGCTCTGGCCGATCAAGCAGAAGTACGGAAAAATGATCTCCTGGGCCGACCTGATGATCCTCGCCGGCAACTGCGCTCTGGAGTCGATGGGTTTAAAAACCTTCGGATTCGGCGGAGGCCGCGAAGATGTCTGGGAGCCGGAAGAGGATATTTATTGGGGTTCTGAGGCTGAATGGCTTGGCGACAAGCGTTATTCGGGCGACCGCGATCTCGAGAATCCGCTCGCCGCCGTGCAGATGGGCCTGATCTATGTGAACCCTGAAGGCCCTAACGGCAACCCCGACCCGGTCGCCTCCGGCCGTGATGTTCGAGAGACCTTCGCGCGCATGGCAATGAACGACAAAGAGACCGTCGCCCTGATCGCAGGGGGCCACACCTTCGGCAAGTGCCATGGAGCAGGCCCAGCGACCCACGTCGGGCCTGAGCCTGAAGCCGCAGGCATTGAAGAGCAGGGGCTCGGATGGAAGAGCAGCTTTGGAAGCGGCAAGGGCATCGATGCCATAGGCAGCGGGATCGAGGGCGCCTGGAAGCCGAATCCGATCAAATGGGATATGGGATATCTGAAAATTCTTTTCAAATACGAGTGGGAACTGGTCAAGAGCCCGGCCGGTGCGCATCAGTGGCTGGCCAGGGACGTGGCCGAAGAGGATATGGTGGTTGACGCGCACGACCCGTCGAAAAAACACCGGCCGATGATGACTACGGCGGACCTCTCCCTTCGCTACGACCCTATCTACGAACCGATCGCCCGGCACTACCTTGAGAATCCCGAGGAATTTGAGGATGCCTTCGCCCGGGCCTGGTTCAAGCTTACGCATCGCGACATGGGTCCCCGTTCGCGCTACCTTGGGCAGGAGGTCCCTGAAGAAGATCTTATCTGGCAAGATCCTGTTCCCGCGAACACTCATGATCTTATCGACGAGCAGGACATTTCCGAACTCAAGAAAAAGATCCTTGCGTCGGGGCTGTCTGTCCCCCAACTGGTCTCGACAGCCTGGGCGTCGGCGTCCACCTTCCGAGGTTCCGACAATCGCGGCGGCGCGAACGGGGCCCGTATCCGTCTGGCACCGCATAAGGACTGGGAAGTAAACCAGCCGGCCCAACTGAAAATGGTGCTGCAAACACTTGAGCGGATCCAGGAGGCGTTCAACAGCGCGCAGTCTGGCCGTAAGAAGGTTTCAATAGCCGACCTTATCGTGCTGGGTGGATGCGCAGGTGTTGAGCAGGCCGCGAAGAATGCCGGTCACGATGTGAAGGTTCCCTTCACTCCGGGACGCACGGATGCGTCGCAGGAGCAAACCGACGCAGAGTCATTTGCCGTTCTTGAACCGGTTGCGGACGGGTTCCGTAACTATATTAAAACCAGGTACTCCGTACCGGCGGAAAAACTGCTGGTTGATCGAGCGCAGCTTCTGACTTTGACTGCTCCAGAGATGACGGTCCTAATTGGCGGGATGCGGGTTCTGGATACAAACTTCGGACAGTCCGCGCAGGGTGTCTTCACAAAGCGGCCAGGGACTCTCACCAATGATTTCTTTGTGAACCTGCTTGATATGGGCACTACGTGGAAGGCGGTATCGGAGGACGAAGACCTGTTCGAGGGCCGGGTTCGCGCAACAGGAGAACTGAAGTGGACCGGCACCCGTGTCGACCTCATATTCGGTTCGAACTCCCAGCTCAGGGCTTTGGCTGAAGTCTACGGATGCGAAGATTCCATGGAGAAGTTCCTGCACGATTTTGTAAAGGTGTGGGATAAGGTGATGAACCTTGACCGTTTCGACCTGGCCTGATCCCAGAGTAACCTTACAGGTTTCGGGCCGTACATATTGGAGAAACTGGTTAAAGGCTCGATCCTTGCGGAGGCTTCCTGTTCAGGTTTTTGGACCTTTCCGGATCTGACAGGCAACAACCCTGAAGGACGATGAGCCAAGATCATGATCGTATAACGGGCAGGGATGATCCTCCGGATGATGGAGAAATTGCAGGCTGGATAGGCAATGAGGACTTTGGATACTGGAAGCGGACGATGGAATGGATCGAAGGGTCCTACCCTGATGTCTTTGTCCCGGAATGGATCTACGGCGGGAAGAAACACGGCTGGTCCCTCAGGTTCAAGAAATCGAAATCTTTCTGTACGTTGATCCCCGAGAAGGGGCGTTTCGCATTGCTTATCGTCTTTGGCGCGGAAGAACGGAAAAAGGTCGAAGCAATAAGAGAAGGCCTGTCACCTCACGCCAGGGAGGAATATGACAAGGCTGAAACATATCACGACGGGAAATGGCTGCTCCTTGCGATAGACAGCGAGAAGGCACTGCAGGACGCCTTCTCGCTTTTAACTGTCAAGCGGAAACCAAAAAGGATGAACATCTGACCTGTTACTGAATTTCTTCCATAGGGCCCATATTAAACCTGGGGGCACCAGCAACGGGATCAGCATGTTTTGCGGACCCCGGACGGGGGCATGCCTGCAACTTTTCCCCTAAATGGTTTTTCAGTTGATCTCACCGGTGGTATTGACGAACCTTGTTGAAGGCATATCCGTAATGCAGTATGATTACAAGAGAGGATGGCAGGCTTCTGACCTTTGGTAAGGAAAGAAGGGGCGATCGATTTGGGGGTAGAAAAAGGGAGCAGGGAATATTTCGACCTGGTCGCCTCGAAGTGGGATGAGATGCGGCGAAGTTTTTTTAGCGAAGAGGTGCGGGAGGGGGCCTACAGGGCAGCGGGACTTGTCCCGGGCAGGGTAGCCGCCGATATTGGGTGCGGGACTGGATTCATTACGGAGGGCCTGCTGGAGAAGGGGATGAAGGTGATAGCTGTTGACCAGTCACCTGCCATGCTTGCTCAACTTCTTTCGGTCATGAGCAGCCCTTACCTGGATATCAGGCAGGGCGAAGCCGAATCGCTTCCCATAGATGACGATTCCGTCGATTACGGCTTTGCCAACATATTTCTGCACCATGTGGAATCACCTCCTGTTGCGATAAGGGAAATGACCAGGATCATCAGACCAGGTGGAGTGCTTGTAATAACAGATATGGACGAACATGATTTTGATTTTCTTTTGACTGAGCAGCATGACCGCTGGGCCGGTTTTGACAGGAGCGACATAAGGGAATGGTTCCTTGGCGCAGGGCTCCGGGATGTGAAGGTGGGCCCTGTTGGTTCCACCTGATCCGCATTATCGGATGAGGGCAGCACCGTCGGTGCTGTCAGTGTATTTGTCGCCAGCGGGAAAAAAGGATAGCCTGTTTTTGAGTCAATCCCGAGAACAAGGCCTGGAGAGGTCTACTATGTCGATATCGTTTCAACACGTTTCATTCGCCTATCCCGGGAACGCGTCCCCGATATTCGGGGATGTAACGGTACATTTTGCAGAAGGTTGGACGGGGATCGTCGGCGCGAACGGGGCTGGGAAGACAACTTTTCTGCAGCTTGCCATGGGACAGATCGAGGCACAGACAGGGACGATAAAACGAAAGGGCAGCATGGTGTTTTGCCCGCAGCGTACCGATGACATGCCCGAGAATCTGTCGCGTTTCGTATCTGCAACTGATGCAGAGGCATGGGTGCTGCGTGGAGAACTGCAGGTTGAGGAGAACTGGGCGACCCGCTGGCCGACCCTCAGCCACGGTGAACGAAAACGGGCTCAGATCGGAGTCGCCCTGTGGCAGAGACCCGATGTCCTTCTTCTGGATGAGCCCACCAATCATATTGATCTGATCGCCCGGGAGCTTCTTGTCGCGACGCTTTCCTCATTCAACGGCATTGGACTGCTGGTAAGCCATGACCGGGATTTGCTGGATCTTCTATGCCAAAGGTGTATTTTTCTGGATCCCCCGGAGGTAGTGGTGAGGCCGGGCAATTATTCGAAAGCAGTCTCTGATGCCCAAAGGGAAGAATCCAGCCTGATCGCAAGGCGTGAAATTCTGCAGCAGAACCTTGAGCGGCTGAAGATCGAATCCAGACGACGTTATGAAAAAGCCTCCCGGGCGGGAAGAAGGAGTTCAAAGAGGAACCTGGCGCGAGGGGATAGCGATGGTCGTGCCAGAATCGATCTTGCCAGGGTTTCAGGGCAGGACGGGCAGGCCGGGCGGCTGGCAAGACAGCCTGAAAGCCGTATTGCCAGACTGCATGAAAAGATTTCCGGGATAAAGATCAAGAAACGCTATGACACCTATTTCTGGCTGGAAGGTTCTGTTTCTCCCCGCAAATGCCTCTTTTCCATTGCGGGGGAGATCATCGACCTTGACGGCCAAAGAAGGCTGAAAGTTCCAGAGTTTTCGATCATTAGGGACGACCGCATTGCCATTACCGGCGAAAACGGGTTGGGGAAGAGTACTTTCGTTCGTTTCATTCTCGACAGTATGGATCTTCCCGGTGAACGCCTGGTATTTCTCCCCCAGGAGATCGACCTCGCCCAGACTCGAAAGATAATGGAAGACGTTCATCGTCTTTCCCGGGAGCAGCTCGGAACGGTGATGACCGTGGTGAGTGCCCTGGGATCAAGGCCGGAAAGGCTGTTGAACAACCTGGATGCGAGCCCCGGGGAACTTCGCAAAGTGTTGCTGGCTCTCGGAGTGATCCGCCATCCCTATCTTATAGTCATGGATGAGCCGACCAATCATCTCGATATTCCGGCAATCGAGTGCCTTGAGGATGCATTGAGGGTTTGTCCCTGTGCTCTTTTGCTGATCAGCCATGACCTGCGCTTTCTCTCCCGTGTTGCCCGAAAACGATGGCATCTGCAGCAGCATGGAAGGGAGATAACCTTTGCCATGAAGGAACTAGAGAGGACGGGCTACTGATCCTTGAGGGGTATCCTGAGGGGACAAATTTGGCTCCCTCCAGAGGACACCGGAAAGACAAAAGTAATGAAATAGTCAAAAGTGCAGGTTTGATCCCTCAGAAGTTTCGAAGCTCCTGAAATAGTCAAAAGTGTACGACCTGTTGCCCGAATTGCGAATATCAGGGCACAAGGAGCTGAATGCCCTTAAAACAGATATTGCCAGGGGTTGTTCGCCAAGATGGGGATCCAGGAGCCGGAAAACAGCAATGTCTTTTACACCAACATAAACATTGCGGAAAGGGTTCGCCCTGGAAAATCTGGGGGCTAAATTGAGCGACAGGGCGCGCGAGTCTGACGCCAATGGAGTTGCTGTAAATCAACTTTTTTCTGGGCCCATCGGTTTGACGCCTCAGGGGAGGAGATGCAGCAATAAAAGTATATCGCCTTTGATCCTCACAAGAGATACACTTTTGCTTCAGCAACCCGGAGTTAATCACGCCTGACCCCGCTGCTCCTTTCAGTAAATTCCGGTCAACCCCGTTTTGTCCTAGAATGTTTGAAAATGGTGGATCAACCAACGGAGGTGAAAAGAATGACCGGACTTTTCCTGAAGAATTATCTCTTTACATTGTTGCCGTTCGTTGCGCTGGATGCTGTCTGGCTGGGCCTCGTGGCAAAGAAATTCTACAGATCACAGATCGGCTACGTAATGGCAGAAAGACCAAACTGGATTGCTGCGGCAGTTTTTTATCTCCTTTTCATTGCGGGAATGGTCTTCTTTGTGACCGGAAGGGAAGGGACTCTGCAAGAAGCAGCATTCAGGGGAGCGGTTTTCGGTTTGATCTGTTACGCGACATATAATCTTACGAACCTTGCGACGATCAGGAGATGGCCGGTAATTGTGACGGTTGTGGACATGACCTGGGGAACGATCCTGGGAGGCAGTACTGCCTTTATCGCAGTCTGGTTAAAGGGTCTTTTCAGTTGAAGGTCGAATCCAGCGGGGCCAGGCCGTAGACTTATGGTGCTTTCGGCAGCGGGGCCTATCTGAAGGAGATCGGAGACCTTTGCGGGATCTCGCAATCGGGAGTGCTCAAGGCCGGCAATGGGAGGGACAAGGTTATGTTCGTCGTGAAATGGCAGTACGAGGTTAAGGAATTGATGGAACAAGAATTTCTGGCAGTCTATGATCGAAACGGGGAATGGTATGATTTTTTCAGCAGATCCGAGAATTATCTGGGATCAGTCCTGAGCAAAGGGGGAAACAATACTTACCTGTTGATCGATACCTGGAAGGACAAAGAATCATATTATGCGTTCATAAAAGAAAATGAAGTGGAATATAACGAAAGAAGCAGGAAATATTCCAGTCTTTATGTGAAGGAAGAAAAACTGGGAGTTTCCGAAGCATGACAATCGCTCCACCATGACAATTCCTTCGGCAAGATGTCACAGGTCAGGGACTTTGTTTGCAAAAGGACCCTGGTGATAACGGACTGCAAAGACTACGCAGGTCCGGGATTGTTCAGGTTCGCCTATCTCATCTTTTCCCTCAGCCCGGAAAGGGACTCAAGAAGTTCTTTCAGGCCCTGGTTGTCGCTGTCGGAACTCAGTGCTTCTGTGGCAAGGGCTATTTCCTCGTCCAGGGTGAAGGATGGGTTGAACTCCAGTTGTATGTTGAAATCAGGGTCAAGAGAGTAGAACTTCCACTGGAGCCTGTCGGGCAGGAATTCGTAATTCTCTTCGGGGTAAAACCACCTGATAACCCCGGGTCCTTTGGGCTGGTAGAAGACGTTTATGACTGCCTCCCCGATGCTGCCGTGCCAGCCGGAGCCGGTAACACGGATGTACCCCGTGGAAAAGGTCTCCATTCCGGCCAGGAGCCTGTCAACGGCCGAGCCGGCGGGAGGTTCCCGGGACATTCCGTCTTCTATCTTCTCGATGAAATCCCTGTATGGCGTTATGAGAAAGTCGTGGTTCTTCCTGGGCCTGACCTTGTAGCTGACCTTCAGTTCCGTCTCGGCCTGGCCTGGGAAGGTCATATCCCAAATAGCCCAGTTTACGGTAATTCCGTCCCCGTCAACACTCTCCGGGTAGTAGAGTTTTTCATTCTCCTCGCGGTAAGTAACGATATTGCCGTTGACAGACACTTCCAGACCTTCAACTTAGTCACTGTAGTCGGTGGGGAAACCCACTTCGAGGGTGGTTTTGCCCTCCGAAAGGTTTGCGAACCTGAAAGTGGCGTCCACAGATACGGTTACCTCTCCGAGATGTATCTTGACCTCTTCGAAAGCCATCCATGCCCTGTGTGTCCTCGCCGATGAGGCCAGCCCCGAGTTCAGCGGATCCGGGGAAGCATCTCCGAAGGCAGCGCAAGCCACGGACAATGCCATCAGCAATCCCGTTGCCAGGAACCTCGTCATCTTCAAAGCTTTAACCCCCTGATCGGCATTGTCCTGTCATAGAGCCTGATGCAGAATTTTGTATAAGTTTTCCATTTTAATCGCTTGCTGTCCGTTCTTCCCGGTTTTCGGAACCCTGAGAGGGCTGACACCTAAAGCCCGGTTTCAAGTACGGAAAAAAGGCGAAGGCCAGGTTCCTAAACCCGGCCTCCGCTTCTGGGATCTTTGCTGTGCCTAGCAGCCCCTCAAAGACCCCTATATAAACCGGGAATGTTCCCGGTTGAGGGCTTCTATCAAGTAGAGAAATATTACACCACCCTGATTTAAAAGTCAAACGCAAATTTTGACAGCGCAAATTTTGAACCAAAATCAGACCCTTTGGCGAGGTTGCGAACAGCCATTCTTTTTCAAGCCATTCAGGAGGTTTTACTCTGAGGAGCACCCCATCTCTTCGTACTCCCTCATCAGGTAGTTCATTTCCTCAGAGAATGCCTCTATTTCATATTCGGCGAGATCATCGACAGTTTCAGGAATTCCGCCTTCATCGTCAGCATATTGTTCAACATGGACCTTTTCATGGTTCAGGGCGGCGTTGAACCGAATTCTCCCCGCGTCTTCCCCGTAGGTGTTCTCCCAGTCTGTGAGCATTGCCTCAATGGAATCGTAGTCTCCGCCCACCTCGTTCCCGTTGCCGTCATAGGTTATTAGCACCGTGTTCGTCCCGTTGACCTTCCCGTTTATTGTCACCTGCGTGACGTTGCCTCCCTGAGGGCTGCCCGTAAAGGGAGTGGTCCACAATAAAGCCCTGGGTTCAGGGGGTGCTTCTCCAGGCGCTCTTGGGACCTGTTCCATAACCCTTTTTTCCACTGCATCCTGATACTCCTCCCTGGCATTATCCCCGTATTTTGATTTGATCTCTTCACGGAGCATCGGATCACCGTAGGCCTCCAGGATATTCTTGACCATTTTTATTCTGTCCGCGAGTTTTTCGCAGTCATCTTCTTCTTCGTCATCTTCCGCGCTCATCGGGATCGGCATCGGTTCTACACCGATGAACCATATAAGGGTGTAGCTTACGTCCCCGTTGCCACCCTGGGGAGGGTCAAAAGGTTTCTCCCCTTTGAATTCGGTCATGTCCGAAACGGAGATGCCGAAACCGGGGACACCCCCTTCATAGTTGGACTTCCAGAAGCGATAACCGGTCATGGTGCCTGAATCCGGCAGTTGCATCTGGAGTCCTATGGAGAAACCGGGGAAGCTTTTTTCAACATCTTCGTAGATGCAGTCTTTTGGGTCTTTCAACCGGGTACCCCTTACCGTGATCTTCTGAACATCCATGGAGGGGGTCCCGCCGGAAAGGGCCAGCTGGTAATAGTCCGGCATGGCATTCTTCATCTGTGACTGAAACCGGGACTGCAGCTGGGCGGCGAACTGTTTTTCCTTTTCTGAAAGGTTTTCCATGAATGGGGCAGCCGCGGAGGAAAAGTTGTTTATCAAGAGCCCGGGCCCATCGGTGATCCGGGCGGAATTGCTTCCTTTATAATTGCTGATAATCGGACATCTGGTTTCGCTTTTAAGATCTTTTGTGATCTCTTCGTAAATCCACGTCGCGTTCAGGTTGTCCGGCAGGTATTTCTCGACGGGCATAACCATGATGCCCTGTTGGCTGACCATGGGGCTGCCGGAAGGGTCAAACGTCATGGATCCGGTGATCATTATCCTGTAGAAACCCGATTCTTCAAGGAGGTCTTCGCCATTGGAGTCTTTGACGATGTGGTTCCATTGCGCGTAAGCATGGATAGAAACAGGGATGGTCTCTGAAGGTGACCCGAAAGCCGGGACGAGGAGATGGCTGAGCCCTGTCAGGAAACAAAAGGCTATGAAGACAAAAACAAACAATAAACCCTTGCGCCAGGATCTTTTCATATCTATCACTCCCGTTTGTTGGAGATCAAATCCTGGAGAAAACAAGTAAGCGTATTTGTCAAGCATCTTATTAAATATACACCCTGATCAATTTATGTCTAACTTTCTTTAAGCATCGAAGATGGTTTGGGCTCCTTATGGGTATTCAGACCTGCACTTTTGAGATAATGGAAATGTAAATAATTCTTTGGGGGAAGAGCGGCAGCGTTGGAAGGTTCTGACCCTGATGTTTTGCCAGATGCTTTTTGGCCAGGGGATTGACCCTGACCAGGATATTCTTTAGTCTGTTGAAAAGGCGAGTAATATTAAGCCGGGTTCTTTGTTCTTGCAGGAAAAGGAATAGATGTTCTAGATCAAGGGCGAAAGAACGAACTTTATGACAATGTGCAGGTTTGCCCCCTGGATCTCATGCAAACTTATATTGTTCTAATACAAGGAGGTCGTGCACATGGAAGTATCAGATCTGGAAAAGCTCAAGATCAAGGCGTCCGGGCTTGCAGAAAAATATGAGCAAGAGTACGGGGGATGTTCTCAATGCGTTCTTGCTGCCATTAAGGAGACACTTGGCGGCATAAGTGATGAAGTTTTTAAAGCCGGGACCGGTTTAGCCGGTGGGATAGGTTTATCGGGCTACTCCTGCGGAGCGCTGACTGGCGGCGTAATGGCTTTGAGTTGTTTTTTGGGTCGTGATTATGCCAGGTTCTCTGATCCGAAAGGCGACCGTATCAGTTCTTACCGCCTTGCGGCCAAGCTACAACTAAAATTCGAAGAAGAGTATGGTACATCATTGTGCAAGGGTATCCAGACGAAGATAATGGGGAGGTCTTATAACTTGTGGGACCCCAGTGAAAAGGAAGCCTTTCTGGAGGCGGGAGGCCATGGAGATAAATGCCCCCTGGTTTGTGCCAAGACTGCTGCATTTGTTATAGATATCCTGAATGAAGAAAAACTGATATAGGGATGATCCTCAGAAGACCTTAGAGTGGCTGCACCAACACTTTCGACAAAATGGTCAATGTGGAGAATGTTGGATCATCACTTTCCCGGGTATGAGGATCTTCCTATTGGGTACTGGCGTTTCAGCGTGGCGAAGCTGAATGAGACCGGGAAATTTGACTGGATATCTTAATCGTGCGTAAATCGTTCCTGCCTCAGGCTTGAACTCAGGTCTGGAAAGGACAGGCATCCGGAAGGAGAACTGCTACGGACGGTGGAAGATCTTGAATAGGTCAATAGCGTAGGTGTGACTCCAATGGCTGCGCGAGGAGATGAGACTGTGAATCAAGCGAAAGGTCCATGGATCCACCGCTTCATGATCTACTTTTTTACCGTGGTCCTCGCTATTCTTGTATTCTGGGTTCTCGGATTCCTTGTTGAGGATATCGGGGCCATTCGAGGTCCTCAATATCCTGAGATAGAACAAAGATATGTAGACCAGGATCTGGTCGACAGGGCGAAAACCCTCATGGCGGAAATTACAGACGTAGACCGTGCAATTTCCGACAAGCGCGAGGAAATGCGTATCGTCAACGACAGCTCCCAGAACCTTCAAAATACCATCAACCAGCTTATAGAGCTCCAGAAACTGGCAGTCCAGAGGTCCGTCTCTCTTTCGGACAAGGAGCAGACCAACCTTTCCGAGAGTCTTGCCCATTTCCTTGAAAGCCAGAAGCGTTACCAGGCTTACAACACGGAACTATCACGGCTCACCGACCGTAAAAGGTCTCTCGAGTCCGAAAGATCGGCCATTGAAAAGAAGATAGCCGGGCAGACATTGCCTGCAGGGGAGGAATTCCGGGTCCTTCGGGAGAAACACGATCTTCGTCTGGCGGGGTACCAGCTACTGATCCTTCTCCCCATGCTGGCCGCTGGTGCCATTTTTGTGGTCAGGAAACGTGGCAGCGTTTACTTCCCGCTTTTCCTTGGATTCGCGGCGGCTACGCTTCTGAAGACAGCTTTCGTTATACACAGGTATTTCCCTGCCCGATACGTCAAGTATGTTCTTGTAGGTGGGCTCCTCATAGCCGTTATCAAGCTCCTGGTGTATTTCATCAGGGTCATTGCCTTCCCTAAAGCCGACCTGCTGATGAAGCAGTATCGCGAGGGCTATGAAAGGTTCTTCTGCCCGGTATGCGATTTTCCCATCAGGAGGGGCCCACGGAAATTCTTGTTCTGGACGCGCAGTACGGTCGGCAAGTTGGAGCTTCCCAGGGGATCGGATGAAGACAGTCCATACTCATGCCCGGCCTGCGGAACGGTTCTGTTCGAGGAGTGCCCGAAGTGCCATAATATCAGGTATTCTCTGCTTACTTTCTGCCAGCACTGCGGTGCAGTGAAGGAGATAGAACACGGTTCTGATAACGCAAAAGTATGATTCTTGATACCAGTAAGGAAAGAACTTAGCGAAAACCTTCCAAAGCCCGGTTGTGTCAAATGTGTACGGCCTGACACCAAAAAGGTGTCGCTGCCCTTTGGAATGAATATATCTCCATTGACAGATTCCACACTTCTCCTTAAGATAGTAAGCGATTACTTACTATTTAGGAGAAGGGGTGTTTTCATGGTTCAAAAGGGCAAAAATCTTCCCGCCCATGAGCGGAAAAGGGTTATCGTAGAGACGGTGATCTCCCTTGCCGCCGAGGGTAAGCCCTCGGACATCACCACCGCCGCCATCGCCGAAAGGATGAACCTGACCCAGGGAGCCCTCTTCCGGCATTTCCCCACGAAAGAAGCCATCTGGAAGGCCGTTCTCGACTGGGTGGGAAAGAGCCTCTTCTCCCGCCTTGATAAGGCCGCGGCTGATGCAGGCTCCCCCCTCGAAGCCCTTGAGGCGATCTTCCTTGCCCATGTCCAGTTTGCCTCGGAGCATCCGGGAGCGCCACGCCTCCTTTTGAGCGAGTTTCAACGCACAGAGGAAAGCCCCGTACGAAGCCTTGTCCATTCCCTTCTCAAAAAATATGATTCCCGGGTGGTTGCCCTTCTGGAGGAGGGGAAAATGACCGGGGATGTCGACCCTGCCCTGGACTCCCCCTTTGGGGCTGCCCTGTTTACAGGGGCCATCCAGGGTCTTGTCCTCCAGTCACAGATCGAGGAGGACAAACGGGACGGGCTTCTTAAAGCCCACAGGGTTTTCGCGATCTACCGGCGGGGCATCGAGAGGAGGGATCCGGCATGAAGGGCCTGAAAGGGAAAGGCAAGACGATATTTCTTCTCTTAGGTTTTCTTGTGTTGGCGGTGTTCTTCTTCTATTTCATGATGCGTTCTGGTCCCCTGGCCCCTGTGGAGGTGACGGCTACGGTGGTGGAAGTTCGCTCACTGACCCCGGCCCTCTACGGCATTGGTACCGTGAATTCCCAGGCGTCCTACCGGATCGGCCCCACCATTCCCGGACGGGTAAAAGATCTGTCTGTGCGGGTGGGTGACCTCGTGGAGAAGGGACAGGTCCTTGGCGCCATGGATCCGGTGGACTGGGAACAGCGACTCACCGCTCAGGACTCAGCGATCCGGAGGCTGGAAGCCTCCCTTCAGGCAGGGGAGGCCCGCATCGCCGAGGTTGCCGCCAGGGGAAACTACGCCTCGGCATTGGCAAAGCGATATGACAACCTGTTGAAGGTGGGCGCGGTCAGCCTCGACGCCGCCCAGGCAAAACGGCAGGAGGCCCAGGCACTTGCCGCGCTGGAAAATTCCGCCCGGGCCGAGCGGGACGCCATCCGGGCAGACCTGGCACGGGCCCGGGAAGACCGTAAGGGACTGGAGCGTCAGAAGGACAATCTCCTGCTGGTCTCTCCCGCGGAAGGACTCGTTACCGCCCGGAACGTCGAGCCGGGGACGACAGTGGTGGCAGGCCAGGCGGTTGTGGAGGTCATCGACCGGGAAAACCTGTGGATATCCGTCCGGTTTGACCAGGCCATGGCCTCGGGCCTCACTCCCGGTCTTCCCGCCTCCATCTCCATCCGCTCCCGGGGAGACACCGTGTTTCCGGGGAGGATACTGCGGGTGGAACCTTTGGCGGATGCTGTCACGGAGGAGCTGATGGCCAAGGCGGTCTTCGACACGGTCCCAGATGTGCTGCCCCCCCTGGGCGAGCTTGCTGAGGTCACGGTGACTCTTCCTCCTCTTCCCGAGACCGCCGTCGTTCCCGACAGCGCTCTCCAGCGCCTGAACGGAGATCTCGGCGTGTGGGTTCTCGACAACGGGTCCATTACCTTCCGGCCTGTGAAGACGGGACGAAGAGACCTCGATGGTTTCGTCCAGATCATGAGCGGCCTTGAAAAAGGGGAGAATATAGTTCAATACATGAAAAAAGCCCTTTCTCCTCGCAGCCGCGTGAAGGTAGTGGAGAACCTGGAGGCAAAAGAATGATCAGCCTCGCCGGGCGTGACATTCTCCACGGATGGGGAAAGTTCGTGCTCACCGGCTTCGGACTGGGTCTTTTGATCGGAGTGACCCTCACCATGGGAGGAGTCTACCGGGGGATGGTGGACGACGCCAGGGTGCTGCTCGACAACAGCGGAGCGGATCTTTGGGTGGTTCAGCAGGATACTCTCGGACCCTACTCCGAATCGTCCAGCATCTATGACGATCTCTGGCGGAGTGTGGCCGGGATGAAAGGAGTGGAGGCTGCGGCCAACGTCACCTACCTCACCACCCAGATACGCCGGGGGGAGGAGGACGTCCGGGCCATGGTGGTGGGGGTCGAACCCGGGGTCCTCAGCGGGCCGGGGCAGCCCCGGTATCTTGTGGCGGGAAGGCATATCACCCGGAGTCATTACGAGGCGGTGGCGGACGAGGCATCCGGATTCCGCCTCGGCGACTCCATCGGAATACGCAGAAATTCCTACCGGGTTGTGGGGATCACCAGGCGAATGGTCTCCTCGGGAGGAGACCCAATGGTCTTCATCCCCCTGAAGGATGCCCAGGAGGCACAGTTCCTGAAGGATAACGATTTCATCCTTCAGCAGCGTCGGCGGACAGAAGCCAACCCCTCATTGAACCGGCCGGGAATTCCAGGGTTGCTCGAGAGCGTGCTGGCCTCCCAGACCGGAAATTCCACTGTGAACGCCGTGCTCGTTCGCCTCGCTCCCGGTGCGGATCCGGAGGAGACCGCGGAGCATATCCGTCGATGGAAGCGCCACGAAGTGTACACTCGAGAGCAGATGGAGGAGATCCTGCTCGGCAAACTTATTGCCACCTCTTCCAGGCAGATCGGCATGTTTCTCGTCATCCTCGCCATCGTGAGCGCCGCCATCGTGGCCTTCATCATCTACACCCTCACCATGGGGAAGATCCGTGAGATCGCCGTTCTCAAGCTCATCGGAACAAAAAACCGCACCATCGTGGGGATGATCCTTCAGCAGGCTCTCGGCCTAGGGGTGCTTGGTTTCATGATCGGCAAGATCTCCGCCACCATCTGGGCACCGATCTTTCCGAAGTATGTCCTGCTTGAGGGACGGGACTCGGTGGCGGGGTTCATCGCCGTTATGATCATGTGCGTTGCCTCAAGCGTTCTCGCCATTCGGATGGCCCTTAAGGTGGATCCCGCCGAGGCCATAGGGGGATAAAGGATATGTCCGGAGGGAAAGGAATTACGGTTGAAGGGCTTAAGAAGCGCTATGGGTCGGGAGAGACGGCCGTGGATGCCCTGAAAGAGGTCAATATGGTGGTCGCACCCGGAGAGGTGGTGGGTCTCATCGGTCCCTCGGGGTCGGGTAAAACCACCCTCCTCAAGTGCCTTGGGGCGGTTATCGAGCCCACGGCGGGAAAGATGACCATCGGGGACAATGTGATCTACGAGGAAAAGTGGAAAATAAAGGATTTGAGGGCGCTGCGCAGGGACAAGATCGGGTTCGTCTTTCAGGCCCCCTATCTTATTCCTTTTCTGGACGCAACCGACAACGTGGCCCTGCTCCCCATGCTGGCGGGAAAACCGAACGGCGAAGCACGGGACCGGGCAAGAGAACTCCTGGATGCCCTCGATGTAGCCCATCGGGCCAGGGCCATGCCCTCGGAGCTGTCAGGGGGAGAGCAGCAGCGTGTATCCATTGCCCGGGCCCTGGCGAACCAGCCGCCTGTCATCCTGGCTGATGAACCAACTGCTCCTCTGGACAGCGAACGGGCAATGGCAGTGATCCACATACTGAATTCCATGGCGAAGCAGTACGAGGCGGCCATAATTGTGGTAACCCACGACGAGAAGATAATTCCCACCTTCCGCAGGATCTACCGTATCCGGGACGGAAAGACGGAGGAGGAGGCGGGAGAGGGGCGTTCCACTGAACCCACGTAGGTGTCAGAACCTACACGGGCTGTTGCCCAAATAGTTTATATCAAGGCGCAAGTGGCTGAATACCCTTAAAATAGGTATAGCCAGGGGGTGTTCGCCATGATGGGAATCCAGGAGCCGGACAACAGCAAGA
>Ga0116194_1000533_pt1 | contig 31059 bp, 28 predicted proteins | sample AD_SCU001_MetaG_FD_89887 | JGI IMG/M metagenome (GOLD analysis project Ga0116194, IMG submission 89887) | Active sludge microbial communities of municipal wastewater-treating anaerobic digesters from China - AD_SCU001_MetaG | ecosystem: Engineered > Bioreactor > Anaerobic > Digestate | place...
ACGATGCCGGCGGCAACAAGAATAATCTGCCGGCCGGCTTTACACTCGGCGACTTCAAAGTTGGCGGCGCCAACAGCACAGCCCTGTCGGTGGTTTTCGGCATCGACGGCAATATTGCCTGTAACGGTTCCAGCGCAGGGTCAGCCAGCGTCGACATCAAACGTAACGGTGTTAAAATCAGCACAATTCACATGAACGGCGTCGGCATACCAGTGCCCGAAATGACAGCCTCGGTTAATCCGGCAAACCCTTCCGGGTCAGGCAGCACCCGCTGCAGGTGGTTTTAAGCATGAACAGCAGAAAAGGCATAACTCTTATGGAGCTTCTGGTCGCAATTCCGATGCTGGCAATAATTGCGCTGTCAATCTCCTACACGCTTGGGTCATCCAGTCGCCTTACCGCCACCCAGATTGCCAGGGTCAAGTGCCAGATAGCAGCCTCAAACCTGCTGACACTTATTAAAGCTGCCAGCGGCACCGCTTCACTCGACACTTTTGCTGTCCATGTCGATGGCGGTGAGCTTAAAAAAACTTCGGTGGCGCACCCGGATGGCAGCATAAGACTTACTGCCGACGCTGCAATTCTTCCCAACACCGACTCGGCCCATGGCACCATGCCGAATGTTTTCAGGATTAGAGTTTATGCTCCGGCTTTCGATATGAGATCAGAGATAAAAACCTACTTCGGTTATTGAGAGGAACACAGATGAAAAGAGGCTTAACCCTGTTCGAACTGATGCTGGTAGTCGGAATCATTGGCATTCTTGCCGCTTCCAGTGCCCCTTTCATGGCAAGAACCATCAGCTGGTTCTACGAAATTGCCCGCTCTGAGACCGCAATAAACCAGCTTTATGATACCGGCATGGTGATGACCCGCGCCATTACCCAGAATCAAAGTCTACTGGCCAGTTTTACGCTTGACGCCGGCATTCTGAAGTTTGATGGCAAGGCGATTCAGGAAGGTGTCAGCTCGAGCTGGGCAACCAGAAACGATCTTGGCGGGGTGGTTACAATAAATCTGGCAACCACCGGCAATCCATCTGAGACATTACGTTTCGTCGTTCTGCCAATCAGGTAAAATTATGAAAAAAGATTATATGTCGTTAAGCATGAGTCGGCGTGGCGTTCTGCTGCCCATCGTCGTGTTTCTGATTCTTGGCATTGCAGCCGTTTTTCCGTTGCTTACTTCAATGAGTCAGACCACGTTGAGCCGCACCCAATACAGCGAAGAATGGGCCCGAATTCAATGGGCGATCGAGGGCGCCAACCAGAAACAGCTGCAGTCCACAACAACGGTTGTCGACCCCTATTCAGGTGTGGTGACGACAATAGCAACCTTCACCTACCCTGAGAGCGGCGGCAGCTTCGATGTTGCAGTGGCAATATCAGAAGGTCGCACTCTGCTTGGCAGGCACCGAAATCTGTCGGCAACCGCCAAAGCTTACCGTAACGGCGTTGACGCGGGCTACAACCTTTCAGGGCTCGCTGCAGCGACAGTTTCCGTGCCGGGTGTTGCTGCCGGCGGCGAACACAGCTTTGCCTGGAAAAAAGACGGCACCCTCTATTCGTGGGGCAGAAACAGCAATGGTCAGCTTGGCCTTGCCGATGCATCAGACAGAAGCACAGCGCAGCAGACACAAAACGGCGCATGTCCGAGCAACACCCTGCCATATTACACACAGGGCTGGATGGTCGCCGGCGGCGGCTCACATACCGTTGCACTTGACTACTTCGGAAAAGTTTACAGCTGGGGCCGTAATAACCGCGGGCAACTTGGTCATTCAGGCACCACAAATGTGAATGTGCCACAGACTGTTATCAGCGGAGGCAGTCAGCTTCAGAACGTCAGCGACCTGACCGCCGGCGATGAGTTCTCGCTTGCCCTTACCACTTCCGGAAACGTCATGTCATGGGGTGACGACCTGAGGGGGCAACTGGGCTATAACCCCCCGGAAAAAATATTCACCTCTCCTCCGGCTTACATGGGTGCACCTCAGACGGTAGTCCGTCTTTCCGGCAGTGGCGCACTGTCGAGTATCGTCGGTATTGCAGCCGGTGCCAGGCATGCTTTAGCGATAGATATCGCCGGAAATGTTTTTGGATGGGGGGATAATGGCTACAACCAGCTCGGGGCAGCTTTCACTGACACCTACAGCCGCAAACCAATCAAAGTTAACGATACCATCGCAACCTGGGTGGCACAGGTTCCTTCTGCAGGCAACTCAAAAGATCCTGTTCTTACGCAATTTAATGTTTCTGTCGGTCATTTTATTGCAAGTTTTTCTGTCGATGTTGATCGGGATTACAATGAGGGGGGCTGGAACTACGATGTTATAAGGCTTACCAATATCAATACTCTTGCTAACACCGATATTTTGCCCACTTCCAGTACTGTCTCAGGCTCCAGATACACATGGAGTTATCTAAAAAATCAAACAACCACCGATTATTCCATAGCAGATGCAGGCACTTATACCGTCAGGATCATCAGAAGATATTATCCAAAATCACTTTTTAACTGGACGTGGGGAGAAGAAAATATCAACTCGAGGTGGTATAAGAGTACATCTACAGATGCAACTTTTACCAACAAAGGTGTTTTCAGTTTTTACGGCCAGCCGGTCGAAGAACCGACGAATTTTTTCGGTATAGCGGCGGGTGGCGACTTTTCTATGGCAGTACGCCGCGACGGGTCGACAACGAAACTTTATACCTGGGGCAGGAATAATCAGGGGCAGCTCGGGCATGGCGATACCGATCAGCGCAATCGCATGGCGCCGATTACAAGTTTTCCGCCCACCGGCGAAAAACTCAGAACCATTGCCGCCGGGCGTGAACATGGTCTGGCGCTTACTGAAAGCGGCAAGGTTTATTCGTGGGGTAACAATACCAATGGCCAGCTCGGCAGAACTACGTCGGGCACTACCAATAGAACGCCGGGGCAGATTCCTGCCACAAGTTTCAACAATAAAAAAATTACGGGCATAGCCGCCGGGTCGTATCATTCACTTGCGATAGACGAAGACGGCAAGGTTTATGGCTGGGGTCTGCAGAACAATGGCCGCGTTGGCAATGGTTCAACTTCAGGCAACAGAACGACACCGGCTCAATTAACAGGTTTCCCCTGATACGCAGGCCACGGTAAAAGGTGTGGCCCGGAATTTTCGACCCGAAAACCGGGGTTTGTGAAATAAAAAACAAATTATTGAAGTTTTTTAAAAAAGCACTTGCAATGGCTGATTTTATTGATAAATTATCAAGTTTTTATAGAAGGATCAAAAAGGAGATAAGTAACGATGTGGCAATCACCACGGGCTGAAGGTTTCGTGGAGCTTGAACAGGATTTTGCCAGACTGCTGAAACCGGCAGATGGCAAAAAATGGCTCAGCCAGACTGTTTCAGCCAACGACGGCAACCTCTGGGGCGCCCTCAAAAAAGAAATTCCCAGGTTCTTTGCCGGCTTGAATCAGCTTAATTTTATCTGTTCGGGGCAGGGTGGAGTAAGGTTCTGCGATTTCCCGCAGGAAGCCAGTGAATCAGAAATTCAGGGCAACCTGCAGTTGAAACGCAAAGAATACTTCAACGCGCGCGAAGAACTTCTTTTCAAAGTTCGCATGGGCTCACCCAAGGTCGATAAAACCCGTGAAGTGCTTGTTTCTTTTCTGCCAAAACAGATTCTGACAGACGCACAAAACCTCTGCCGCGAATGCGGTTTTACCATGGGCCGTCTGACAACCTCCATCGACACTCTGGTTGGCGCTTACCTGCGCCAGCTGCAGCGCCCGGTTGCCGATACCTGTGTCATTCTTCAGGTCGGCTATTCCTATGTAAACATTCTGGCCGTAAAAGGGCAGGAGATTATCAGTGTTCGCTCACTACTCACCGGCAGCCTGCGCGAACTTGAGAACCTTCTCTTCTCTGGCTTTTCGCTGCCTAAAGCAGATGTCTGGAAAGTCATCAGCGGTGCAAAAATGACCGACGTTCCCGCCATCGATGACGCCATAAGAACTAATCGCCTTGAGCTTTTGACTCATATTGGCAGCGTGTTCGCCGAACTGCGCAGCAAAAAAATGATCAGTGAGAAAACTGTCTTCTATGTTTCCAACAGCATGGTTGAAGAACCACAGCTGGGCATGATGGCAGCCGAAAGATTCGGAATCCAGGTCGAGCTTCTTGCCGGCATGCAGAACGACGAATCGGTAGACAGCCCCGAAAGCGCCCGGGCTGTGTGGCTCAGTGGCGCGCAGATGCCTGCCGTCGCCAACCTTGTTCCGCCGGTATCCAGAACTGCGATTCATCTTGCCGTTCCGACCAGAGCTGCGGTGCTTGCTGCCCTGGTTATGGCCGCCGCCCCGCTGCCTTTTCTGAACATCATCAAGATGCGCTCAGAACATGAACTGGCCTTCTGGCAGCAAAAACACCAACCTATTGAAGCACTTGAAGCTGAGTTCAAGGCCGCCTCAGATGAACAGGCCAGGCTTGCTGCACTGGCCGGCGAAATCACCGCTGATATTGACCGGCGCGGTTTTGTCACCAGCCTGGTCAGGCATCTGACCGAAGAATTGCCACCTTTCAGCCGCCTTGAGAAGATTGAATTTAACCTTAAAGAAGAAACACTCTTCGTCAACGGCTACACGGTCGATACCGAAACTGCCCTGCGCTATCTCGACCGGGTCAAACTTTTTGCCGGTATTGGCGAACCTGAAATAAACCTTGGTGATGTCGACAGCCGCCGGGTCAGGTTCGAAATCACGGCCAGAAAAGAAAAGAAGGGCAAATAACATGGAAAAATTGCTTAAAGCCATAATTGTGATCGGGCTGCTCATCATGCCCTGGAGCTACTATTACATGCCCCGCATAAACGCCGTAAAAGCCGACAAACAGATGACGGCCAATCTCAAGGGCAGCATCGGAAGGTTTGCAGACGGCAGAGAGGCCATGTTCAGGTCACTCCTGCAGCTGCAACAGGAAAACATCGGCAAAGAAAAGCACCGGCTCGAATTCATGCTGCCGTCATTTGCCAAGGCACGCGCCAATCTGATGGCACCCTTCGAAAACCTGAGAAACGCCGTGCCGGGTGACTGGCATGTGGTTCCTGAGGGTAAGTTCAGAAACAGCGGGCCGCTGGTATTCTGGCCGTTCAAATTCACCTACACCGGCTCGGCCGCCGACGCTGTAAAAGCACTGGCGAGCATGGAAGCTTCAACGCAGTTCATGCTTCTGCGACAGTTCGAAATGAAAACCCGCGAGAACATGGTCGATCTCAGTGGTATTGTTGAACTGGTTTTTCACAATACCGGCGAAGAGATCGTCGCTGATGGAGGCGTAAAATGACCCTCTGGATGAAAACGGCTGTGGTTTTTTCTGTCTCTCTGCTTCTGTTTTTCGGCTATACGGTTCACAAGATCAATGCGACCGAATTTTTACCCGAGCCCTCTTATCTGGCACCACTGAATACACCAATGCCGCTGGTGCGAAAAGACGTCAGTTTTGAAAAGCTGGTTGAGAATCTGCCAACCGAAAGGCAGTATTTCAGGCAGGTTTTCTTTGAGATCATGAACCTGCGGGGCATGCAGAAGAACAGGTTTGGCACCTGGCTTGCCATCTTTGCCGATGAAAAAGGCAATCTGGTGCGCATCGGGCCCGGCGACACCTATGATGGCGTGAAGGTCGAATCTACTTCAGCTACCGGCTGTCTTGTCCGCTACGGCAATGTTGAAAGAAGCTTTGAGCTTCCGTAATGCCTGCTTCTGCGATTTTTATCGATATCATTAAAGCGTAAGGAATTTGCAAGGGAGTTACACATGCAATCGAATACATTTGAGAAGAGCGTGTCGCCATCAGCTGCCAGAGGTGGCAGTCGTACCGCCAGAACCGGGGTGCGTGTTCTGGCCATGGCATTTGCTGCTACCGCACTGCTGTTACCGATAACCGGTGATCACGCGGTATTGCAGGCCCAGTCGGGCAGCCTGCAGAATGCCGAGATCGGGCCGAGAATAACTATCAATGTCAGAGATATTTCTGCCGAAGCGGCAATCGGCCTGATTGCCGACCACTTCGGCTACCGACCGGAAATTCAGATACCGTTGGATGAAAAAGTCAGCCTCGATCTTGAAAATGCCACTTTCGAACAGGCAATGATGGCAGCTATCGGCAAACAGCCGGTTGACTACATGACCGAAAATAACCGCCTGCATGTTTTCAAACCCCGCGAAACCTGGTCAAGATTTTCTGATATGGGCCCTGACGGCATGACAAGAGGTGGCGCACCGGCTAAACCAGCAGAACCCAAAGTTTCGCGAATCGTGCCGCTTGGCAAACGCAAAGCCGAAGATCTTCAGAAGCTTCTTAAAGAGCTTAACCCGACGATCAGCGTTGTGTTTGACTCGCCAACCAACTCACTGATACTGCTCGGCGAAGAAAGTCAGGTGAATGAAGCCGAGTCTTTGTGCCAGAGTCTTGACGAAATGCCGGTAACAGAACGGCAGGCGGCTTCGGCACCGTTAGTGCTCAGGCAGCAGTATATCACCCAGGTATTTGAACTCGAGCATGCTGACATGGTCGAAGTCGAAAAAGAACTTGGCACCGTTATTCAGCGCCAGGAATCTGGCACCAGCGGCAACAACAGTACTACCGGCACCACACAATTGCGCGATAAAGACGGCAAGCCAATCGAGACCGAATATTTCGTTATCGACAAAGCCAGAAGAATTGTTCTGGTGCACACCACCGAAGAAAAATTCGCGGTGGTCAAAAAGTATTTCGATTCAATCAATAAACCACTGCCCCAGGTGTTGATCGAAACCCAGATTGTTGCCGTCGACTCTGATTTCGAGCGCAATCTCGGCATCAAATGGAACACTGATGTTGCTTATCGCGGCCCGGGCAACCCCTGGAGCAGCGCCGGCGACCCGCCGGCCGTCACCCCGGATCAGGCGATTCTTCCGGGCCCACAGGCATTTCAGTTTGGCAAATGGGATCTGCGCAGCCTGCAGGGTCTGCTGAACACTGCCGAAACCAACAATAAGGCCCAGGTTCTTTCAAGACCGCGCATTATGGCCCTTACCGGCCGCCAGGCCAGTATTCACGTGGGTACCGAACTTCCTTACACCACCTCGACCACAATTACCGACGGTGGCAACGTGACCCAGAACGTTGAATTCAAACAGATTGGCGTTAAGCTTGACGTAACCCCGACCATCCACACCCTCAACAAAACCATCAGGCTGCACCTGATTCCTGAAGTTTCTGACTCGATCGGTCAGGCTGCCAACGGCGCCCCGATTATTTCAACCCGTCGGTCAGAAACGACTGTTGAGCTTAAAGATGGCGACACCATGGTCATCGGCGGCCTGATCAGCAGCGAAGACAGCAAGGGTGGCGGCGGTGTGCCGATGCTGCGCAATATTCCGGTAATCGGCAAGCTTTTCCAGTTCTCGAAAAAGACCAAAAAGAAAACCAACCTGATCATTCTTCTCACCACCAGACTCGTGAATGAAGGATTCGAGAACACCGTTAAACCGGCTGTGGTTGAACAGATTTCGGTTCTGCACGGTCACCCGGCGATTAAAGGTATTGAAGGTGACATCGCCAGCATTACCGAAGTGATCAATCCTGATGCGCCGGCGGTCGAAACTGTTGCTGAACCGGCTGACAAGCCCGCCGCTGTGACTGCCGCCAAGACAGTGGTCGAAGAATCCGGTATCCCTGGTCGCGAAGAGAAACTTAAGGGCAAAGAATATCTGCAGAAGCGTCTGCGTCAGGTCCAGGAAACTCTTCACAGCCGCAGTACGGCGCAGACGCCGAAAAAGTGAGGAAAAAAATGAAAAATATCGACATTAAATCGGCTTCTTTGCTGGTCTTTGCTTTAATACTCGCCTGCATAACTCAGTTCATGACCGGATGCAGTCCCTCCAGCGGGGACTACGGCGTCTTTGATCTGCGCTCCGACAAGCCTGACGTGCTGTCAGTTCCGCAAACAACCGCAGCTCTTAGTGGCAAAGTCGTTGACAGTGTCACTAAAACCGGACAGGCAGGCATAAATATCAGTCTTTTTTCAACAGCCCCGGTTTTTCAGAACAAAATGAATTCAACCCCTGACGGCAGTTTTCTCTTCAAAGGTATCGCGCCCGGCACCTATCTGCTCGAAGCTGCAGCCGGGTCGGCACTCTTCGACACTGCCACCTATACCGTTCTGGTAAACTCAGACGGCACTGTTCTGCCGGCGAACATCGCTCTGGCAGTCTACCCGAAAGGCTTCACAGCTGAAAAGCTTGTCGACATACATGGCCAGGTAACCGCTTCAACCACAACCATTCTCGAAGCTGATGTGACTGTTGAGCTTTTCAAGGTCGTTGATACCGTCAAACAGGCCCCGGCAATTTCCACCGCCTATACCCAGGCCAAAGGCCTGTTCCTCTTCCCGCAGCAGAAACCCGGCATTTACAAAATTGAGCTTACCAAAGCAGCAAGAAAAGACGTTTATGATGTCGTAATCAATGAAAAGGGTGAAGCAGTTCCGGCAATTCCTCTCGAACTTATTCTCCGTGACTGATAAAAAACGTCGTAACACCAAAAATCTTAACTGCCCCGCATTGGCGGGGCAGTTTTCATGTACGAAACTTTTACGCAGGCGAAGTTATGAAATAACAGAAGCCCTCATAAACAAAGGCAAAAGCGCCGTTTCAAACGTTCATGTTTTCATTTGCCACTTGACTTTTATGGCCGGGAAGAGTAGCATCAGCCCGTTCTTCAATGTTTTTTTTAATCTTTAGGAGGGTACTCTCTGATGAAAAGAAGATCTGGTTTTACCTTGATGGAACTCTTACTCGTAGTCGCCGTTCTGGCAATCGTCGCTGCCGCCGCAGCACCAACTTTTTTTGGTGGCGCAAAACAGGCAATGGATGAAGCCAGAAAAAGCACTTTTATGGCTGCCTGGTCTCAGGTCATGTCACAGGGAAGCATGACTACGAGTATTGAAATGGCCAAAGGAACTGCAGCCACCTCTGTTGACTTAACCTCTATTAAGGCTGGTTATAAAAAATTGAGTGACGCACCAGCAACTTTAACCGTGCTTCTGGAGGGTACTACGCTGAAGGTAAAAGAAGAAAGCTCCGCCGGCAATTATACTGACTCCGCAGCTGCCTGGGAAGCTCTAAAATAATAAGATTACGTTTGAAAGGGGCTGCCTCAAGGTCGAGGCAGCCCCTTTTGTTTTTATGAAATCTTTTAGAGATACGGCTGACAATTCAATGCAACTGGTTATAATGTAGTGGCCTGGCAAATTTGAATCTGCAAAATCGTTGAATTTGTATGTTCAATACTCATAGACAGCAATGGATCTGGAGAACTCAGTAAATAGCCCGAAAAAGTGAAATACAAATAATCACAAAACATATAAAATTTGAGTATATCAGAGTTGGCGTTTGCATTGGTGCTGGTGGTGTGGCAGAATGGGACCGGTCGAAATAATTAACTGAACCGGGTTAGACAAAGAATGAAAATCGAGGCAACTGGCGAGGCTTTACGAAAGATTTTAAGCGGGGCTTTGAAAAAGTGCGGGCTGTTCGGCGGGCTGACTGACGTCTGCCTGAACGGTGTTATCGATCTGGCTGGCGGCCTGCAGGTTTATGACGACGGCGAACTGATTATTGCCGGCGGCTCGGCCCCCGAATTTTTTCTGGTCATCATCGAGGGCGAGGCTTCGGTCAAGGTCGGTGAACCACCGAACCTCATAGAAGTGGCACGACCGGGAGCCGGTCAGATGATCGGCGAAATGTCGGTAATTCTCAATGAAGCGCACACCGCCGCCGTTTATGCGCGCGGTACCCTTAAGGCGCTCTGCTTTACCTCTGACGTTTTCTATAACAAGCTGCTGCTGATTCACGAAGTGGATGTGGCACTGATGAGGGTGCTTGGCGAGAAGCTCAAGCAGACTTCGCAATACCCCTCTTACCAGAGAGGCGAAAAAGAGCTGCCGATTCCTGATATGTCTCTGTTGAAGCTTCTACCAATTGAGTTCATGCAGTGGCACCGCCTGGCACCGATCAGACAAAAAGGCAATGTACTGCTGATCGGCTACAGCGAAAGCATCAACCCGACTCTGCTCAATTCGATTGCCAGACTGCTGCCAGGTATGGAAATCCGCCCGGTCTGCATCGATTCTGAATACTTCAACCGCATCATGCAAAGCTATGCCGGCGAGATGATCAAGCTCAGCATTTCCAGCAATTCCGGAACCCGCCATATCGACGATCTGCTGCGCCGCCTTGTCGAAGTGGGTGGCTCAGACCTGCATCTGTCTGCCGGTCAGAAACCACGCTGGCGCATAAACGGCGAAATTCTTGAAATTGACGGCCCGGGTCGACTCGGGCCCGAAGAAGTGATCGAACTGTTGAGGCCGGTCGCCAGAAAAGACATTCTCGATGGATTTACCCGATCGTCAGACGGTGACTTTGCCTACTCGATGGGCAACAGCTGCCGGTTCAGAATCAACCTGCTGCGCGACCACAATGGCGTCAGTGCCGTTTTCAGGCACATTCCGAACGCGATTCTTTCTCTCGAAGCACTAAACATGCCGCCGATACTGCAAAAATTCTGTGACCAGCCCAAAGGTCTGGTGCTGGTGACCGGGCCGACCGGCAGCGGCAAATCAACCACTCTGGCAGCAATGATCGACTGGATAAACCATCGGCGCAAATGCCATATTCTGACCATCGAAGACCCGATAGAGTTTGTTCACCAGAGCCACCTGGCACTGGTAAATCAGCGTGAGGTCGGCACCCACACAGAGAACTTTGCCCGGGCACTGCGGGCCGGGCTGCGCGAAGACCCTGACGTCGTACTGGTCGGTGAAATGCGGGATAACGAAACCATTGCCATGGCCCTTGAAACGGCCAATACCGGCCACCTGGTGTTTGCCACCCTGCATACGTCTACGGCAACCAGTACCATTGACCGCATTGTCGATAATTTTCCCGGCGAAATGCAGGGCCAGATACGCATGTCGCTGGCAGACAACCTGATCGGCGTGGTATCTCAGACTCTTTGCCGCAGAATTGTCGGCGGGCGCATTCCGGCCCTCGAAATAATGGTTATGGACTACGCCATGGCCAATCTGATACGCACCGCCAAGACCCACATGCTGCCGAACTCCATGCTGACAGCACAGGCCAATGGTAATCGACTGCTTAACGACGACCTGGCACGCCTCGTATTCAATGGCCTGATCACTCCGCACGAAGCCATGAGCAAGACCCGTGACAAGGCCGAGCTCGAAAAAAAGCTGTCTTCGTTCAGAGGTGGTTCAACCGTCAGCCACGACCAGAGAATCATCGCCAACCTCAGAAAATGATTATCAGGCGGCGGCCGCAAAGCTCTTGAGCTTTCGGCCGGCATGTTCTAATATCAGGTGCAATCTTAAAAATCATGAATACTGAAAAGAGGATATGAAAGATGGAACTCTCGCAACTGCTGGCAGTGGCCATGACGAAAAATGCTTCAGATATTATTCTGACAGTCGGGCGGGCACCGATGCTGCGTATAAACGGCAGCCTGACCGCCGAAGGTTCGGCACCGCTGTCGGCGGCAGAAACCGAAAAACTGGTTTTTTCGATTCTTACTGACGAACAGAAAAAAGAATTTCTTACCGATAACGAGCTTGATCTGGCGATAGCTTTTGCCGACTCAGGCCGCTTCAGAGTTAACGTGTTCAGGCAGCAGGGCCATGTCGGGGCGGCTTTCAGACCGATCATGAGCCAGATTCCGACAATCGAAAGCCTGCAGCTGCCGCCGGTGGTCTCGCAGCTGTGCAGTGCCCCCAGCGGGCTTGTTTGCGTTACCGGCCCGACCGGCAGCGGCAAATCAACAACGCTGGCGGCAATGATCAATTACATCAACCGCAGTCGGCCATGCCACATTGTTACGGTTGAAGACCCGATCGAATTTATTCACCCGCACCAGATGTCGTTGATTGAACAGCGTGAAATCGGCAAAGACACCAGCAGTTACAGCACTGCACTCAAATACGTTCTGCGCCAGTGCCCCGATGTGATTCTGGTTGGTGAGATGCGCGACCTCGAAACCATTGCTGCGGCCCTGACCATAGCAGAAACCGGTCATCTCGTCTTTTCGACACTGCACACACAGTCGTCTGCCAAAACCATCGACAGAATCATCGATGTTTTTCCACCTTATCAACAGCAGCAGATTCGTGCGCAGCTCGCCTCTACGTTGCGCGGCGTCATTTCTCAGGTGCTTCTGCCTCGCCAGGACGGTCGTGGCCGCGTGGCCGCCCGTGAGATAATGGTCGTAACACCGGCCGTATCGAATCTTATCCGCGAGGGTAAAATTTATCAGATTCCGACGGCCATTCAAACCGGCTCGGCGGTTGGCATGCAATCAATGGATCAGTCATTGAACCAGCTCAAGATGGGCGGTATGATTTCGAATGAGATTTATCAATCGAGAATCAGCCGTACCACCCCCGGAACCCCGGGCCAGAATTGAGGGAGGCACGCATGGAAATCAGTGTTGATCTGATCAGACATCTTCCTTTATTTGCGCGGCTTTCAGACAATAATATCTCTGCCATACTGCCATTCTTCAGGCTGGCCGAATACCCCGACGCCGGAGCAGTTATTTTTCGTGAAGGCGAGCCAGGTAATGCCCTGTTCATGATTCTTGATGGCGAAGTCGAGATTCGCAAAAGCATCGACAGCGTTTCTGACAAATCTCTGGCAACCCTGCCGGCCGGCACCTTTTTTGGGGAAATGGCGCTTCTGACCGGCGAAACCAGATCGGCGACGGCAATCAGCCGTGGTGCAAGGCTCATACAGTTTCCGCGCGATGAATTTTTAAAACTTATGACGCAAAACCCCGAAGCGGCCTCGTTGCTTTTGGGGGGGCTGGTCAGCATCCTTTCCGAGCGTCTCAGGTCGACCAGTCTCGAGGTGGTGACGCTTTATGAAACCGGGCGCATCATCAGCTCGACCCGCAACCACCTCGAACTGGCATCAGGCATTTTGAACCGGCTGGTCAAAGCTCTCGGTGCCACTGGCGGCCTGGTTCTGCTTTTTAACGAGATTGTCGACTGTTTTGAGTGCCATGCCGCGGCACCACAGATGCCGGTGACCACAGCTTTCAATATGGGCTGCGAACTGGTTATGCAGATTTGTGAACTGAAAGAACCGGTCAGACAGAACCGCGCCGGCGGTCTTTCACCACAGGACACCGAACTGGGTATCGATTGCCCTTCAGTATTGATCGCCCCGCTGATTACCGATCATCTCGATTACCGCAGCGGTGAAACGCAAAAAAGAGTTACCGGCGCCATAATTCTGACCAACGCCTCAAAAGATCATTTTACTCTGCCGCATCTTACGCTGCTGCAGGGTGTAGCCGGGCAGGTCAGCCAGGCGCTTATAAGCAGCCAGCTATTACAGGAAAATGAGTCTCGGCGGGCTTACGAACAGGTTTATGTAACCCCTGATTTTTAATGCGGTGTCAGCAGTCTGAAAATGCCATAGGCTGAGAAATAGCTCAAAATTCTCAATCTATGGCATTTTTCTTCGCTACACCCGGTTTTGCGCGCCAGAAATGCAATCCCGGCGGTGAGCCACACCAGCAGCAACAGCAGAAACAACATTTCAAAAAGCGGCAGCGGCATCTGACCTGGCGCACCGGCACAAGTGAACCCTGCAAGACTGCTGATAAAAGGGCTGGCAATTGTTGCGCCATGGCAGCAGCCGTTAAAGTGGCAGCGCATGCGCCAGAAAATCGAAGCAAGACACCAGGCCGGCACAATTTCTCCGGCAACTGCCGTTACCGACTTTTTATTAACAGTCGAAAAAATAATCAGGGTCAGAAAGGCAGCAACAACAGCACCAAGTATCGAAAAGCCTCCGCGATGGGCCGAAAAAAGATCAAAAGCCTGATTTAAAGAAATACCGTTAATCAGAGCATAAAAAAGGCGGGCACCGGCAACCCCGGCGAAAAGCATCAGAAGGGCAAGCGACAGAGCCTCTTCCCGGCTCAGGTTCATGCGCGAATGACTGCGGGTAACGCTGAGCAGAAAAACCAGATTCGCAAGCGAAATGTAAATATTACCGAGTTCCAATTAAACAACCTTTCAAACTGCCCTGATTATATCACGGTTCTCCGTCACGCCCACCTATTCTGCGTCATGCCTGCGCAAGCAAGCATCTTACATGCTACAGTTCAGATCAATGCTTGCGCAGGCATGGCAGCAAACGTCGACCGCCCTTCCCGCGAAAGTGGTAACCTTTAATCAACCAACAATTTTTTTATGCAACCCCCACGGGCTTTATTTTGCCTTCTGATGTAGTATGAAGTTTGACACATTCTTTCGGGCTGTGATAAGTTTTTGTGCACAGTTCAATTAATACGACAGGAACCGCTTAATGAAAAAAACCTTTGTAGTGGATACCAACGTCATTCTGCACAGCCACCAGGCGCTGTTTTCGTTTAAAGAACACGATGTAGTGATTCCACTCGGCGTAATTGAAGAACTCGACCGTTTTAAAAGCATCAACGACGAAAAGGGCCGTGAAGCCCGCCAGGCTTCGCGCGAACTCGACAACCTGCGGAACAAGGGCAATCTGTCAACCGGGGTAACCCTCGAAAGCGGCGGTACCCTGCAGATCATGATCGACTCTGAAGATGAGATGCCATACGGCTTTGGCCTCGACACCCACAAGGTCGACAATCGTATTCTTGCCTGCGCTCTGACCCTCAAAAAGGCTGGTCGCAACCCGATTCTGATCAGCAAAGACATCAACTGCCGCATCAAAGCCGATGCCCTTGGCATTGCAGCAGAAGATTTCGAAACCAATAAAATCGATATCGACGAACTTTACACCGGCTGGCGCGAACTGGTAATGCCCGTCAGCCGCATTGAAGCGTTTCTGCGTGACGAAGGGCTGGCATACGACCAGAACGACCTGTTCAGAAATGAATTCATTCTGCTCAAGGCCGCCGAGAACGAAAATAAAACCGCCCTTGCCAAATATGACGGCGTTCAGAAGAAACTTCTGCCGCTCTTTCATCTCAACTCAAAGCCATGGGGCGTTGAACCGATGAATCTGCAGCAGAAATTCGCCATCGAGCTACTGCTCTGTAACGAAATTCAGCTGGTAACCCTCGTGGGTCGCGCCGGCACCGGCAAAACCCTGCTGGCACTCGCCTGCGGTCTGCAGAAAACCATCGACGAGCATCTGTTCAGAAAACTGCTCGTCAGCCGCCCCATCATGCCACTCGGCAAAGATATAGGCTATCTGCCAGGCTCTAAAGACGAAAAGCTCAGTCACTGGATGCAGCCGATTTTCGACAATCTCGAATTTGTCATGGACCGCCTCTACAAGAATTCCGATGACGTCGACAAAAAGATCCGCTTCCTGATTGAATCTCAGAAGGTTCAGATCGAAGCGATCACCTACATCAGAGGCCGCAGTATCCCGAAACAGTATCTGATCGTCGACGAAGCCCAGAACCTGACCCCGCATGAGGTAAAGACGATCATCAGCCGCGCCGGCGAAGGCACCAAGGTCGTGCTGACCGGTGACCCTTATCAGATCGATAACCCTTACCTCGACAGTTCATCAAACGGCCTTAACTTCGTAATTGAGAAGTTTAAAGACCATAATCTGTTCGGTCATATCATTCTGCACAAATCCGAACGCTCTTCACTCTCTGCACTGGCTTCTGAACTGCTGCAAAACTGATAAAAAAAGAGGTGTCTGGCTGATGTTTCTGCCCAACAGACGAGCCGTAACCTTCATCGAGATAGTCATCGCCGTGGCCATTCTGGCGGTGGCTCTGATTCCTCTTTTCGGCCTGATCAGCCGGCAGACGGTCGAAACCGACAAAAACGCCGCCCAGGCCTTTGCGATTAACAAGGCATCAGAAGTGCTCAACACGATTCTCGATAATGTGCCGTTTGCAGCCCTGCGCCAGGGCAACCCCGGCTATGTGAAAACCGACGATCTGGCTGCCAACCCGAGGTTTTCACGCTATAACGACAGCTGGGCCAGAAAAATCATGCCGATTCTCTTCCCCGGCTCTCAAAAAGAGGCCGCCGGTTACCCATGCCGCGGTATCGTTACCGACTCACGCGGCATTCACTACCTTGTACATCTTCGTGTCGAAGACGTCGCATCAGAACGCAAACCGCCCAAATCCGAAAAAATACAGATCGGCAATTCTTTCCCCGATGGCAAACCCAAAGATTTTGCCGAATCTCCGGAGCTGACCTTCACCTTTCTGCGAAACCCAGGCATGATCTCCGATGGCTCCTGGGTTCAGGATTATTCTGAAGATCCCGAAGAAACCAGCAAACCATTCTCAGAACTCGATATTGGCTCTGGCAAGGGTGTATCTGAAGCCCCCGGCAATGTTTATCTCGATCAGGGCATGGAAGGCCTCGATGCGAACGCTCCCCGCTTCACCAACCCGACGGCTGAACGATACACGGCGAAGATGGTCACCGAAAAAGTCCTTCATGACGCACCCGAAAAATTTGCCTGGTGCTCGATGAAAAAACTCGTGGTGCAGGTGCAATGGAACCTGGATCAGCGCTATTTCAAAAACCCCGAAGAAAAGAATGGCCGCATCCAGAGAATCCATCTGATGACCATCAAGGGGGATATCGACGGATGAAAACCTTTAATCGCCGCCGTGGCGTCGCCATCGTCATCGCCCTGTTCTTCTGTTTCTGCATGCTGATTCTCTTTGTGTCGATGATGTTCAGACAATCGAGCACCGCCGGGCACAATCAGATAACCATTCAGGAGCGCCAGGCCTTTTTCGCCGCCAGAGCAGCGATGCAGCACTTTCTGCTGAAGGCAAAGCTTTTTCCCACCGAGCTTTATGATGCGGTCGAATTCGCTCAGGGTAAAAACCCGCTGTGCAATTTTACTGAGTTCGACGGTCTCAGCGAAAGCGGTCAGAACGCTTTTGAACCACTTGGCAGCCGCGCCGAACTCTATGTCAGAGTTCTGCCAACAAGAGAACTCGACAGCGACAAAAAGCCCAAGTATTTTTACTACCCGATTCCGGGCAAAAATGCCTTTGTAAGGCTTGGCAGCTACCACAACCCCGACTATCGTTTTCTTGCACCCGGCCTTGCGGCCTCAGACCCCGAAACCCGCTATATCAAGCCAGAGGCGCCGGCAGCTGAGCTGAAACCTGACAAATATCTCAAGTATTACATACGCGACTGCTGTAATATGACCTATGAAGGCACTCGACTGCAGCCGCCCGTCGAAATGGTTACCGACAAGACGATCAAAGACATCAATGATTTCGATATTGCCACCAGCGATGGCTACCCATATACGATGAACTACCGCGTCAATGAAGTGAAGATCCAGTCGATCAAGGGGTTGCGTAAATATGGCGAAGAAGCGATCGAGGTAAGCGTCGAAGGTCTGGTGAAAAATTTCCAGGGCAAGGTGACACCACAGACTCAGAGACGTGTGCAGAAGATCACCAGAAAGGGCTCGATCGACTGATGCTCAACATGCTTAAACCGGCCAGAAAAGCCTTTACCTTAATTGAAGTCATCATCGCCTGCGCGGTCATGGCCCTCTTCATGACCGGAGTTTATCAGCTGTTCATCGGTGGCAGCAAAACCGCCGGCCGCGCGCAGTGGATCAGCGGCACCGTCGATCAGATGCGCAACACCCTCAGTCTGCTGAGTAAAGAGATTCGCTCAGCCACCTACCCAACCACCCTGTTTTCAGACACTTTTTTCGACCCATGTGATAACCCCGACCCCAAAGTGCCTGCAGAATTCTACCTGCGTATTCTCAAAGACGGCAAACCTATCCTGACACCGAATAGCGGCGAACTCAAAATCATGACCTGGGTGGTCTGCGAGCCCGAAAAGCCCAAAAACCAGCCGGGCAAAATTGTTAAAAACGAACTTTATCTTGACTTTGTGCATCAGACAAGAGTTGCGCCGGTCGGCAACCTGCGTCTCAAATCGTCTGCCTTCGAATACACCACCGATGCAAAAAATGATTATGCCAAATCTGGCAAGCTTAATCTGACACCAATCGAAAGTGAAACACGCACAAAAGTGCTGGTCAACGACGTCCAGTCCGTGGAATTTTCGGTCGCCGGCACTCTGCCACCTGAAAAACCTGTGGACTTTTTTCCGATTTCCGTTAAAATACGTACTCTATACCCAAAAGATGAAAATGTTTTTAAGGAAAATTCAATCATGGCAACCCCGCAGGTTGGCATCGATACCTTTTAAACAGACCTATAAAAGTTAAACATGGCTAAACAGTGGCACCAACTAGAAAAGCTCGACCACAAGGCGCTTAAAAAGCTGCAGGTCGAGCGCGAAAAAGCGCAAAAGCTTGCACAGGACGCCGAAGAAAAAAAGCGACGCATGATAATCGGCGTGATTGTCATGGCGGCCTTGCTGGTTCTCGGCGTTTTTGTCGTTGTCATGCGAAAAAGGGCCGCCACTCTCGCTTTCCAGGAAGAACGCAACAAGCTTCTCTTCTCACGGGTAACCGAAATCACCGGCAAGGTCGAGGCCCGCCACATCGGCGCCTGGGAAGTCATCAAGGAAAAAATCGAATTCGACAAGGAATACTCTTTTAAAACGGCTCCCGAAGGTGCGATTACCGTGCAGATGCAGCTCGAAAACCAGGTTAAGCTGACCGGCAAGTCAGAAATGACGGTTATGCCCCCGGTGCTGGCCGAAAAAGAAAACAAAATCGAAAAAGAACCGGTCATCCTGAAGCGTGGCGAGCTCACCGCCGCCATTTCACTCGACGGCCGCGGCATTCTCTCGATAGAATCGTCAGATATTCAGGTAACTGGTTCTTCAGGCCTTTTCAAGGTTCTCTACGACGACGATAAAGACAAAGGCGAAGTTGTGGTCAAAAACGGCCTTGTCGAAGTCAGCAAAAAACGTGGTGGCGGCAAGCCAGTCAAGGTTTCCGGGTTTTACAAGGTTACCTTCGGCGGCGGCGATATCAGCACACCCACTCAGGCAAGCGTAATTCAGTACGACTGGCGCTGAGACCTCACACAAAACATGATACGCATTGTTAAAGCCAGGGTTCACAACCTTAAAGATCTCAGCATCTCGATTCCTACCAACTCTCTCACTGTAGTAACCGGTGTTTCTGGCTCAGGCAAGTCGTCTCTCGCATTCGACACCATTCACGCCGAAGGTCAGCGCCGCTACATGGAATCACTGTCTTCTTACGCCCGGCAGTTCCTGCAGCAGATGGAAAAGCCCGACGTCGAAGTCATCGAAGGTCTGTCGCCGACTATCGCCATTCAGCAGAAGTCGACATCGAGGAACCCGCGCTCGACTGTCGGCACCATAACCGAGCTCTACGACTATTTCCGCCTGCTGTTCGCCGCAATCGGCAAACCCCATTGCCCGAAATGCGCGCAACCGGTCGAAGCCGCCACTCCGCAGCAGATTGTCGAAAACCTGCTGAGCTACCCCGATCAGACCAAAATAACTCTACTGGCACCGGTCATCAGAAGCCGCAAAGGCGAATACGCCAAAGTGTTCGATGAACTGCGCCGCGAGGGTCTGTCGCGCGTCAGGGTCGATGGCGATATGTGGTCGCTCGATGACGAAATTCCCGAACTCGACCGCAATAAAAAGCACAATATCGAAGTGGCCGTCGACCGTATCAAACTGGCAGCGGCCGAACGCGAACAGAATACTGCGCGCATGAACGAGGCGGTCGAACTTTGCTTTAAACTGGCTGAAGGTCAGTTGCTTGTCATCATCGACAGCCCCGACAGCAAAAAACCGGTCGAAAAACTGTTCAGTGAAAACCTGCGCTGCGCCGTCTGTGACATCTCATTGCCCGAAATCAAGCCGCGTCTGTTTTCTTTCAACGCGCCTTACGGCTCGTGCCAGGCGTGTTCTGGCCTTGGCTTTCAGCTGATTGCCGACCCTGAGCTAGTGGTTCCTGACCCTGACCTGTCGATTGCCGAAGGGGCAATCGCCTCTGAAAACTTCATGGATGCAACCTTTTCGCGGCAATGGATGGAAGGCCTCGCGCAGTATTACAAATTTTCTCTTGACGTGCCTTTCAAAAATCTGCCTGATCAGGCGAAAAAGGTCATCTTCTTCGGTTCCGGTGACAAGGTTCTCAACATCAAATATCAGGGCCGCACAATGCAGGGCTCGCTGACCAAGCCTTTCGAAGGGGTTATTCCGACCCTGACGCGACGCTACCAGGAAACCCGCTCAGAAGGCGCCAAGAATTTTTACGAACGCTTCATGCGCACCCTGCCATGCCCCGGCTGTAACGGCCGACGCCTCAACGAAGTGGCGCTTTCGGTGCGCCTCGAAGGTGAGAACATCCATGAACTCTCGCAACACTCGGTCGGCCGGCTCGTCGACTTTTTCGCCGGGCTCAAACTCAACGAGCGCGAGCATTTTATCTGCAAAAAGATTCTCGAACAGATCAATAACCGCCTCAGGTTCCTGAAAGACGTCGGTCTCGACTATCTCGACCTGTCGCGGGCAGCCCACACCCTTTCAGGTGGCGAAGCCCAGCGCATCAGACTGGCGACCCAGATCGGCTCTGCCCTGGTTGGCATCACCTACGTTCTCGATGAACCGAGCATCGGCCTGCACCCGCGTGACAACCGGCGTCTGATCAACACTCTCAAAAAGCTTCGCGATATCGGCAATACCGTGCTGGTCGTCGAACACGACCGCGAAATCATGATAGAAGCAGATAATATCATCGACCTCGGCCCCGGAGCCGGCGTGCTTGGCGGGCAACTCGTCGTTGACGGGCCACCCGAAAAGGTAATGGCCGACCCCAACAGCATGACCGGCCGCTTTCTCACCGGCCAGGAATTCATCGTCGTCCCTGAGACAAGGCGAACGGGCAACGGGCGCCTGCTTTCATTGCGCGGCGCCACCCATAACAATCTCAAAAATATCAATGTCGATATTCCGCTCGGCAAACTCGTCGTCGTCACCGGCGTCTCAGGCTCAGGCAAATCGAGTCTGGTCACCGATACGCTGTTTCCGCTGCTCAACAATATCATCAACCGTTCTCATCTCGAAGTCGGGCCATATAAAGAGCTCATGGGTATCGAGGCAATCGACAAGGTTGTCAATATCGACCAGAACCCGATCGGGCGCACCCCAAGATCGAACCCGGCCACTTACACCGGCATTTTTACCCCGATTCGCGAGCTTTTCGCCCAGACGGTCGAAGCCAAAACGCGCGGTTATTCACCGGGACGCTTCAGCTTCAACGTCAAGGGTGGCCGCTGCGAAGTCTGCGAGGGGTCAGGCCAGATTCAGATCGAAATGCACTTTCTGCCCGATGTTTTTGTGACCTGCGAGCAGTGTAAAGGTACCCGCTTCAACGAAGAAACGCTCAAAATCAAATTCAAGGGGCTAAATATCGCCCAGGTTCTCGATCTGAGCGTCAATGACGCTGTCACTTTCTTCGATTCATTCGTTACCATCAGGCGTAAACTGCAGACGCTGCAGGATGTCGGCCTCGGCTACATCACCCTCGGGCAGGCGAGCACAACTCTTTCGGGCGGTGAGGCACAACGTATCAAGCTGGCGACCGAACTGTCGAAAGTAGCGACCGGTTCGACCTTTTACCTACTCGACGAGCCAACTACCGGCCTGCACTTTCAGGATGTCCGCTGCCTGCTCGACGTTCTCAACCGCCTGGTCGAGAAGGGCAACACCGTTCTGGTGGTCGAACACAACCTCGACGTCATCAAAACCGCCGATCATATCATCGATCTGGGGCCCGAAGGCGGCGAGGCCGGTGGCCGCGTTATCGCAACCGGAACCCCCGAAGAAATCGTTAAAAATGCTGATTCACTTACCGGGCAGTTCCTCGCTGAAGATATGCAGCGCACCGGTGGTCTGAACACTCATAAACAGAACGGACGCCGGAGAAAATAACATGGCAAAAATTAAAACCCGCTACGTGTGCCAGTCTTGTGGCCAGAGTTTTCCGAAGTGGCAGGGGCAATGCTCCGGCTGTGAAGAATGGAACACTCTGGCGCAGGAAGTCGAACAGCCTTCGGCGCGGCGGGTTCCCAACGCTCTTTCGGGCAGCATTTCGATCATACAGACTCTCGATGAAGTTGCAATCGAGCGGGCTGCCCGCTGGCAGACCGGCGTCGACATTTTCGACGAACTGATTGGCGGCGGTCTGGTGCCGGGTGGTATCACCCTGATCGGCGGCGAACCTGGCGTCGGCAAATCGACGTTCATGCTGCAGCTGATTTCTCGACTCGGCGTCAATATCAAGCCGCTGGCCTACGTTTCGGGCGAAGAATCGGCAACCCAGATCAAGCTGCGCGCCGAACGACTGCGGGTTGGCAATGGCAGCGACATCATTCTCGTGGCTGAGCAGAATCTCGATTCGGCGCTCAACGGGCTCGCTTCATATCTTCCGAGAATGCTGGTCGTCGACTCGATTCAGACGGTTTATACGCCGCAGATGGATGCGACACCGGGCTCGGTCACGCAGATACGCGAATGTGCGGCGATTCTCACCAAGTATGGCAAAGACCGCGGTCTGCCGGTTTTCATCGTCGGCCATGTCACCAAAGAAGGCGCCATTGCCGGGCCGAAGATTCTCGAACACATTGTCGACACGGTTCTTTATTTTGAAGGCGACGTCAATTCAAATTTCAGACTGCTGCGGGTTTTCAAGAACCGCTACGGTGCCACCGGCGAAGTCGCGGTTTTTCAGATGACCGATAAGGGCCTGAGCCCGGTCATCAACCCCTCAGATCTTTTTATCAGCCGCAAACGCAGTGATGCTCCCGGCGTCGTAGTAGTGCCCCTGCTGCAGGGAACCCGCTGCATCCTTACCGAGGTACAGGCGCTCGTCACCCAGTCGTTTCTGCCGATGCCCAGGCGCGTGGTTGCAGGCCTCGACAGCAACCGCCTGAGTCTGGTAATTGCAGTTCTCGAAAAGCATGCCGGTTTAAAATTCTATAATCGTGACGTTTTTGCGAACGTCGCCGGCGGGCTGAAACTGACCGAGCCGGGTGGCGACCTTGGGCTGGCAATGGCTCTGGTCAGCAGCCTGAACGATCAGGCGATGCCGCCTGATATTCTGCCGATCGGCGAAGTCACTCTGGCTGGCGAAATCAGGCCGGTCACGCAGATCTCCCGACGCATAGCCGAAGGCAGAAGGTTTGGTTTTAAAAGATTTGTGGTTTCGGGGTCTTGCGATTTACCGGAAGAAAAAGGCATAATTAAGGTCAGCTCTTTACGCGAGGCGGTTAAATCAGTTTTTGCGTAAAAAGTATAGAGATAGACAAATATAGGTGATATTATATAATACCGGAGGTAGAGATTGAAAAAGGCAGATACCGTAACATTCAAAGTAGACCCAAACCTTCTCGAAATCCTGCAGGCGATGCCGAACCGCTCAGAATTCATCAGATCAGCGATTCTTAACGCCCTTGACCATGTTTGCCCGCTTTGCAGCGGCGCTGGCGTGCTTTCACCCTCGCAGAAAAAGTGCTGGGACAAGTTTGCCGAAAAACATGAGATCAAAAAATGCTCCGAAACAGATCAACTGCTGTTTCTGTGCAATGTCGAATCAGACTAACGGCAAATCCATGCAAAAACCCTGGCAGTCCGGTCATGATATTCAGTCACAAGTTCTGCTGCCTGTCGGTATCTTATTAAACACAGGTTCCAGATTCTTCCGGTTAAATACAGGCCCTCGCTGCCAGGGCCAACGCCATTTTCGAACGCCCGCCCACACCTTTGCGATAACGCTGCTGACAGTTCTGGCAATTTTTCTGCTGGGCCTTTTGAGGCCGGCAGCTGCCGAGACAGCAACCAGCGGCGCCAGACTCGAGATTTTCGCCAGCATCCTTCCCCAGAAATTTTTTATCGAAAAGCTCGCCGGCGACCTCGCCAATGTCGAAGTCATGGTCGGGCCGGGCATGTCACCACACACCTACGAACCCCTGCCGCAGCAGATGAGTCGCATTTCGCGCGCCAGGCTGTTTTTTACCATCGGCGTGCCGTTCGAAAAAACGCTCGAAAAGAAGCTGCAGGCTGTCTGCCCGAATCTGAAGATCGTTGCAACCAACCGTAACGTAGAATACCGCATGATGGAAAGCAGCGAACAGACGCACGTTCACTCAGAAAGTTGCACGCACGGGCATGGCGAGCCTGACCCGCACATATGGCTCGACCCGCATCAGGTAATGATTCAGGCAGGCAGCATCGCTGAGGCTCTCAAAGAGAACCTGCCAGAACATCGGTCAGAGATCGAAGCCCGGCTGGCGAGCTTTACTGCCGAACTGCAGCGGCTCAGTGACGAACTGGCCACAATTCTTGCACCGGTCAAAGGCCAGACGATGCTGGTATTTCACCCGGCCTTCGGTTATTTTGCCGACCGTTTTGATCTCAGGCAGCTGGCTATCGAAATCGAGGGCAAGGAACCGGGCCCGCGGCAACTGGCCGAACTTATAAGAAAGTGCCGCAACAAAAATATTCATCTGATTTTTGTGCAGCAGCAGTTTCCGGTCGCGGCGGCCAATACGGTTGCCGAAGCTATCAATGGCGCTGTGGTGCCGATTGACCCGCTTGCCGAAGATTACTTCAACAACCTGCGTCACATCGCCACAGCGGTAAGTGAAGGCCTGACAAAGAAATGAGCAGCGCCGACATCGTTGTCAGGTTCAAAGACGTCAATTTTGCCTACGAAGACGGCATAACCGTTCTCGAAAACATCAACCTCGAGCTTGAAAAGGGTGAATTTGCCTGCATTGTCGGCCCGAACGGCGGCGGCAAAACAACGATGATCAGGCTGATGCTCGGGCTGCTCAAGCCGACTTCCGGGAGCATCGAGATTCTCGGCGGCAAACCGCGCGAACGCTGCCAGCATATCGGCTACGTGCCGCAGTTTTCAAAATTCGATGCAAGTTTTCCGGTCAGCGTTCTCGATGTGGTGCTGATGGGCTGCATGCAGCGCAGCTTTTTCATGGGTCGCTATTCAAAGACCCAGAAAGAGCAGGCGCAGAAGGCACTTGCCGACGTCGGTCTCAAAGACATGGCCTTTCGCAGTTTCGCCGACCTTTCAGGCGGGCAGAAGCAGCGAGCCCTGATCGCCAGAGCCCTGATGTCTGAACCGCAGCTGCTGCTGCTCGATGAGCCGACCGCCAGCGTCGACGTGCATGGCACCGAGCAGTTTTACCGCATGTTTTCAGAGATGAACGAAAAATTTACCATCATCATGGTTTCACACGATATCGGCTTCGTTTCAGCAAGCGTCAAAAGCGTTATCTGTGTTCGCAAAACCCTGCAGATACACCCGGTTTCTGAGTTGACCGGCGAATCGCTGCAGAAGATGTACGGCCTCGATGTTCACCTGATCAGGCACGACCACCGCTGCACCGAAAAGGGGCATGTATGTCCGCATTCATAAAAGACCTCATTGAACTGCCATTTCTGCAGAACGCGGTTCTTGCCGGCATTCTCTGCAGCATTGCCAGCGGCATCGTCGGCACCTGGGTAGTTCTGCGCCGTATCACCTACATCGCCGCCGCCATTTCACATTGCATTCTCGGTGGTCTCGGCGCCGCCCGCTATTTTTCGGTCGTTTACGACCTGCCCTGGCTGCGACCGGTTTATGGCGCAATTTTCACGGCTCTGGCGGCGGCGCTGACAATCGGCATCATCAGTCTGCGGGCGAAAGAACGTGAAGACACGGTGATCAGCGCTCTCTGGGCAATCGGCATGGCCGTGGGCGTTCTCTTTATCTTCAAAACCCCCGGTTACAACGAAGATCTGATGAGCTATCTGTTTGGCAACATTCTCATGGTTTCGCGCGAAGATCTTTTTTTAATCGGCGCACTCGACGTGGTGGTCGTTGCTTTGACCCTGACTTTTTACAGTCAAACGCTGGCGGTATGCTTCGACGAAGAATTTGCGCGCACCCGCGGTATGGCGGTCGAGTTCTACTATCTGCTGCTGCTTTGTCTGACAGCTCTTACCGTGGTTCTTACCGTCTCAGTCGTAGGTATTATCATGGTAATAGCCTTGCTCAGCCTGCCGGTAGCCATTGCTTCGCGGTTTTTTGACCGGGTCTGGAAAATCATGGCCGCATCTATGCTTTTAGGCATATTCTTCACCCTTACCGGTCTGGCAGTCAGCTACACGCCGAATCTGCCCTCCGGCGCCGTCACTATCGTCATGGCCGGGCTAACCTATCTGATGACTCTGGTTTTCTCAGCTCTGAAAAAACCGGTGCAAAAGACCCCGACCGCCTGAAGCATCATTCTTGATAACAGGTACAGAAACGCAAGATATTTCGGGCCAATTCTCGCGGGCTGACCATTGATTTAATCGTCACTTCGTGTTATTCTGCCTTGCCCTCAGGAGAACACCCTTTATGATTTTTCAACTGCTCAGATCTTTGCTGGTTCTGACCGGCACCATCGTTGGTGTCGCGGTTGGTTATGCAACGGCAAGCGATTACCCTTCACTGATCGAGCTCGAAAACCCCGAGTTGACCCTTGCGGCTCTGCTGGGTTTCATCGGTTATCTTTTGTGCTCGATCGCCGGACGCGAGCTGCATATGTGGCTCGAATCGCAGATCGAACATACCAACAGTTACGAACTGGCCTGGGGTGCCGTGGGCCTGCTGATGGGCCTGATCAGTGCCAACCTGCTGTTTTTCCCGGTTTATTTCATAATGTACAAGGGTCTGGGTGAAATCAAAGTCGACAACAAGTACCTTGCAAGTCTGGTGCCGCTGTTCAACCTGATGGTGCCACTGACTTTCAACCTTCTCTTTGCCTACCTCGGCGTCAAGATCATTCTCAGATACCGCCGTTACCAGTCAAAAATCAATGCCGAAGGTGTCACCGCCCGCTCAAAGATCATCGATACCAGCGCCATCATCGACGGCCGCTTCGCCGATCTTTTCAAGCTCGGCTTTCTTGAAGGCAATATTCTCGTGCCGCGTTTCGTGGTCAACGAACTGCAGTTTCTCGCCGATGCCGGCGACGACCTCAAGCGCAACAGGGGCCGCAAGGGCCTCAACACGCTCAACCAGCTGAAAACTGATTTTCCCGACCATATCGTGATTGCCGAGCAGGATTTCGCAGATATCGCCGAAGTCGATGCCAAGCTGGTCAGGCTGGCTTCCGATCTCAATGCGATTATGATAACTCAGGATTACAACCTCAAAAAGGTTGCTGAGCTCGATAAAATACAGGTCCTGAATTTGAATGACCTCGCCAATGCGCTGAAACCGATCTTTATCAGCGGCGAAGACATTGAAGTTAAAATTGTTAAGAAGGGTAAGGAGCCTTGTCAGGGCGTTGGTTTCCTGTCTGACGGCACCATGGTCGTCGTCGAAGACGGCGGCGAGCACGTGGGCGAGACAGTGATGACAACCGTAAGCAACATTCTGCAGACCGGCGCCGGGCGGATGGTGTTCTGCCGCATAGGTGACAAAAAGTAAAGGCTCTTTCAGAGGAGTAAGCATGGGTATTCGGGTTAAAGAAATCATGGACAAAAACCCGGTCATCGTCGATCACAAACAGACGATTTTCGGGCTGCGCGAGATTGTGATTCTCAGGCAGCCAGAATGTATTCTCGTCATTGACGGCGAAAAGAAACTGGTTGGTATAATGACCCCGACGCATCTGGCGACCATCGCCGATGTCGACATCGAAGAAACCGTGACTGCCGTCATGGAACGCAAGTTCAGACGGGTCAACGCCAACATGTCGGTGCGCGAAGCGGCGGCGCTGCTGTCTGCCAGCGAGCTTGAGGCCCTGCCGGTCGTCGACAACAACGACGACCTCGTCGGCGTCGTCACCTACAAAGACATCGTCAAAGACCTTGTCGAAGATCATGAAGATCAGATGCTGACGCCCGAAAGCGCCGTCATCTATCTGGCCATGACCAAAGACCCCGAACAGGAAGAATACTGGCTGCAGAAGGTCAACAACAAGGGTTACCGCGCTGCGATAACGCAGGTCGGCGCCACTGCCGAAAAGCTGCCGATCAAGCTGCGCGAAGCCACGATCGTTGCTGCCATCGCCCGTTCGGTTATCAAAGAAGATTCACGCGAAAAGTTCTCGGTCAGCAATGCTGTCAGAGACATTTTCAGTCAGTGCTACACCATCAACCCGGGTCTTGGCGGTGGCTTCAAAGTCGCTATCGTCAGAGGCGAGGGAAGAATCGCCGTTGCCGCGTTCGGCCGCTGTGGTCATGCCCTTTCGAACGGCAACGAGCAAATTTTCATGGGGAGTAACATCATTTAATGTCACAGCAGGTTCGTGTCCGCTTTGCTCCATCTCCAACCGGTTATCTGCACGTCGGCGGCGCCCGCACCGCTCTTTTCAATTGGCTCTACGCCAGAAAGACCGGCGGCAAGTTCATTCTGCGCATCGAAGACACTGATGTCGAGCGCTCGACCCAGGAATCGGTAGACGGACTGCTGCGCGACATGAAGTGGCTCGGCCTCACCTGGGATGAAGGCCCCGAAGTCGGCGGCCCGCACGGCCCATACTACCAGTCACAGCGCCTGCATATCTATCAGGAATACGCCCGGCGCCTTGTCGCCAACGGCGCGGCCTACCCCTGCTTCTGCTCAGAAGAAGAGCTCGAAGCCAAGCGCCAGAAGGCCGAAGAAGAACACCGCTCGGTTCACTACGATGGCACCTGCCGCCGCCTCAGTAAAGAAGAAGTCGACCGCCGCGCCGCCGCCGGTGAACCGCATGTTATCAGGGTTAAAGTGCCCGAAAAAGACTACGTGCTTGAAGATCTCGTGCGCGGCCGCGTCGAATGGAAAGCCGAAACTCTCGGTGATTTCATCATTCTGCGCTCTAGCGGCATGCCGGTCTACAATTTCTGCGTCGTCGTCGACGATGCCGACATGCAGATCAGCCACGTCGTCAGAGCTGAAGAACACCTGACCAACACGCATCGCCAGCTGATTCTTTATGAAGCACTCGGCATCAAACCGCCGGTTTTCGGCCATGCCTCGCTGATTCTCGGCGAAGACAAGTCGAAACTGTCGAAGCGCCACGGCGCCACCGCCGTCGGCCAGTATGCCATCGATGGCTTTCTGCGCGAAGCTCTGATAAACTTTCTCGCCCTGCTCGGCTGGAACGAAGGCAACGACCGCGAAATATACAGCGTCGAAGAATTGATCGAATGCTTCACCCTTGAACGCATCAGCAAATCACCCGGCGTCTTCGATCATAACAAGCTGATCTGGATGAACGGGCAGCATCTGCGCGCCCTGCCGGTCGACAAGCTCGTGCCGCTCGTCGAGCCATTTCTTAAAAACGCGCTTCCCGACGACCGCCGCCTCGACAATCCCGAAATTCTGCGCAAACTCGTTGAGCTGATTCAGATCAAAATGAACGTGCTCACCGACGCCGGCCCGGTTGCCGAATCGGTGCTGCGTGCCAGCCCGCCCGAAAACGAAGAGGCGGCCGCCATGATCGCCACCGACAAGTCAAAAGCGTTGTTCGCCGCGCTCGCCGAAGAATTCGCAAAGTGTGAATGGGTGCGCGACGGCTACAACGCCGCCATCAAAGCCGCCGGCAAAACCGCCGAAGCCAAGGGCAAAGACCTGTTCATGCCGATCCGCGTTAAAATCACCGGGTCGTGCCACGGCCCCGAACTGGTCGGCATTCTCGACGTTCTCGGCCGCGACGAGGTAATCAACCGCCTGAAAAGCTGACAAACAGCAATTCGACCTTTCATCAGAAGTGACAAGCAGGCCCCCGCGTTTGCGGGGGCCTGCTTGTTATATTAAGCTCGCTGCATCTGCAGACATTAACCAAGAAAAAACATTTGAATTTGAGCTTATCGAAAAAGCATCCCAAGACAGGCCTTATCACGGCCACCGTTTGATATATAACAGCCATTTGTGGGCTCAGTCATAGCATAGCGCAAGGAAGTCGGTTTAACAGTGACCATTTCGCAATTATAAGGCGTTTTAACTCTGCGGAACCAATAAAGTTTAATAGGTTTAATTGAAATAAATACACCATATTTAAAATGAAATGGTGGCTCCCTAATGAATGCTTCTATTTTGGCAATATCTTTATCTTTATCAACCCTGTTGGGGCTCTTTTTAAGCTCAATAATCAAGAGATTATTATTTTCGTCACCACGGTCATTATTTAAGCCTCGACGATGTATGATAATGTCTGGTTTTACATTACCCTGATTGGGCAGCGATTTTGGCATCTTACCGTTGCGATTGTATTCAACGTCAACATTCCACCTCTGTTTTGTATACAAGAACAAGTTTTGAGTAAGATAACACGCGAGCTTTCCTGATATTGACTGTTCATGAACATCATTTACCAGCAAATATTTATCATTCTTAGCTAGCTTATCAAGACTTGTTTTTATAAGCATAATTAAGTTTTTAAGTAACATTAAACCGCTACTTTCATATTTTTGCAGAGCAGGTCATTGAAATCATTCAGAAGAAACTGTTTCGACTGTACATGTCAACATAGAACTGCTTACTATCTTAAGCGAATAACCTTCCGGCGTTATCTATCGGACTATCATAGCACGAACTGTTTCACTGAAAGAAATTACCAAGAATTAAGTCCTTAAACGCTAATCGATTAAATATCCAACCATAAGGAAGTTGTGCATAGGACGGGTAAAAATAGAAAATACAGAACAATACTGCTGAAATAACAGCATAAGCAATTTTTTCCCTTTTATTTTTTTCACACAAGCCTTCGCAACTAGTCTCGAAATGAGAATTCTCTTTCCATAAAAACGTTTGAACAGGCAACACGCTTAAAACTAAACCGGAAAGCCAGTATTTAAATGGATGTACGGCAAAAAAAACACCTTCTTGCCAAAAACTTGAGCCAGTATTTAATTGAATATTTAAATGTGTGGAAATGGAAGAAATGTAATGCCCCCCGCCGTCAAGACAATTTTCAGAAAAATTTAAGGTGGTTCCTTTCATGATTTTTCAAGCGGCCTTTTGAATGGCGTTTTCGAAGTAGATAGTTGCCGGAGTCTCATAAT
>Ga0116194_1000539_pt1 | contig 30821 bp, 16 predicted proteins | sample AD_SCU001_MetaG_FD_89887 | JGI IMG/M metagenome (GOLD analysis project Ga0116194, IMG submission 89887) | Active sludge microbial communities of municipal wastewater-treating anaerobic digesters from China - AD_SCU001_MetaG | ecosystem: Engineered > Bioreactor > Anaerobic > Digestate | place...
CAGCTGGCTTCACTCTCACCCGGGCAGCTGGCCAGTTTTACGACCCAGCAGCTGTCGGCGCTGACATCAACTCAAACCAGAGCTTTTACCATCAATCAGATCAAAGCCCTGACTTCTGATCAGATCGGCGCCCTTGAAACCGAGGATATGGCCGCTTTTTCGACCGCGCAGATTGCAGCAATCAGTTCAGGCCAGATAAGCGGCCTGACTACCACGCAGATTGCAGGTCTGTCGACCAATCAGGTAAAAAGTCTGACCACCGCTCAAATCAGGGCCATGAGCCAGGAACAGATTGCCGGCATCGAAACGGCCGATGTGCCGGTCCTTTCAACTTCACAGCTGGCCGCTTTCACCACGGCTCAGATCGGTGGACTGACCTCTGACCAGCTTGGTGCACTGACAACGGCACAGCTCAAGGCAATGGCAACGGCACAGCTTGCTGCAATGAGCCCCGAACAGATCGCGTCTTTTTCAAACGAAAAGCTGGCGCTTCTTACCACCGGCCAGATTGCCAGCCTTACTACCAGCCAGATTGCTTCGGGCCTGACGACTGAGCAGCTGAATGCCCTCACCTCAGCTCAGGTTGCCGCGTTGACCACCAGCCAGATAACCGCCCTGACAACCGATCAGCTGGCCGCGACGGGCAGCAGTCTGCTGCCAAAACTTTCTACAGCTCAGATCAAGTCTCTGACAATTGAACAGCTGGCAACCGTCGGAGACGATATACTGGCCGGGCTGTCCAATTCTCAGGTTGCGGCACTTACTACCGAACAGGTTTCGAGCCTTGCCTCATCACAGATTCAGGCGCTTACCACCAGCCAGATTCAGGCACTCACTGCCTCGCAGATTGCAGCTCTCAGCACTGAGCAAATCGCCAGCATTGAAACCGATGATGCGGCGGCTTTGACGCTTCAGCAGCTGGCCGCTTTCACTACAGGCCAGATCAGCAATCTCAGCGCCGAAAAAATGGCAGAAATATTTTTCGACCGCATTGAGTCGCTCACCGGCAATCAGATTGCGGCACTGACCAACGCACATATCGACGCAATCAGCACCGAACAGCTGCAGGCATTGAGCGGCACACAGATAAAAGCCCTGTCGACCGAACAGTTGAATGTTTTCGGTTCAGAAGACTGGGCGGCTCTAACCAGTTCACAGATCGCAGCCATGACCTCTGAACAGATCAGTTATCTGTCAGTCTCACAACTTGCCGGCTTTTCTACCGACCAGATTCAGGCTCTGACCGCAGAACAGTTCGAAATTCTGACGACTGATCAGCTTGGCGCTCTTGAGGCTGAAGACTGGGCAATACTCGGCGAAGATCAGCTTGGTGCCATGACTTCGGCGCAGATCGCCAGCCTTTCGACTGAGCGCATTGCCGGCTTCACTACCAGTCAGATACAGGCCTTTTCAGATGATCAGCTGGTAATGTTCTCTGCTGCGCAGATCGCGGCACTGACTCCAGCGCAGACCGGCGCACTTACTTCCCATCAGATCAGGAGCCTGTCGAATGAACAGCTGGCACTCTTTGATCAGGCTGATTTTGCCGCCCTTTCTGAGCAGCAGATAGAGGCGTTGAGTCTGGATCAAATAGTCGGCCTGGGCACCGAACGCCTTGCAGGCTTTTCGAGCTCGCAGATTCAGGCGCTGACTTACGATCAGATCAGAGCGATGAGTATCGAGCAGATTGCAACAATTGAAACACCTGAGAACCAGTATCTGCTGCCTTCTCAGATTGCAGCACTGACGACGGCTCAGATTGCCAGCCTGTCGACCAGCCAGATTGCTGCATTTGCCGCAGAAAGAATAGAAGCACTTACCACAGTTCAGATCAAAGCCCTGACCGCTGATCAGATCGCCGTCCTGACTACCGGTCAGATTCAGACGCTCTCTTCGACACAGTTCAGGGCCCTTACCACTGACCAGATTGGCCTGCTCGACACAGCTGACTTTGCAAGTCTCAACGGCAGCCAGATTGCCGGGCTCACAACCGCCCAGCTCTCCGCCATCTCAGCTGATAATTTTGCCATATTCTCATCAACCCAGATTCAGAGCCTTACCGGCGAGCAAATACAGTATCTCAGCAGCAGTCAGTTCGCCACTTTTGACAATGCCGACCTCAGTGCCCTTACCGGCAGCCAGATTTCGGCCCTGACAACCAGTCAGGTAGCCAGTCTGAGTCCGGAACGCATGACGGCATTCTCTACCACTCAAATCCAGGCTTTTACCACTGAACAGATCTATTTCATGGCCAATGACCAGTTGATGGCAATGACCGCAGAACAGATCCAGGCTATGACACCAGAACAGGTCAAGGCGCGCATTCTGGTCAGAACCATCAACATTGAAAATTCTTACATAGACTCTCTGACAACCGAACAGGTCGCGGCCATGACGACCGACCAGATCGCCGGTCTCACCACCAATCAGGTCGCGCAGTTCTCAACTGCCCAGATACAGGCTTTAACAGCCGAACAGATTGCAACGCTGACAACCGCTCAGATTCCGGCACTGACCGCACCACAGCTCAACAGCCTGACGACGACCCAGATAACCAGTCTTTCAACAAATCAGATCATAACTCTCACTACCAGCCAGATTCAGGCCGGTCTGACCACGGATCAGCTCGCAACTCTCACGACTTCGCAGCTCGCCGCATTCACGCCAACCCAGATCGAAGCAATGACAGCAGCACAGATTCTCGCCCTGATGATCTGATATAACTACCTGCAAAAGCCGGTCGAAATACCGGGGGCGATCTCGGGAGACAGGGTCAGCAGTCTGCTGGTGGCGGGGAAAACCAGACCGAAGCTTTCAGCTTTAACCAGATCGGCCGACATCTCAAGCTCGGCGGCGGCCGAAGCATTGCGCAGCGAGTAAAAAACCGGTTCACTGACATTTTCGACAGCCCGCATGTCGGGCTTACTGGTTCGCAGATCCGGTTCGCGATCGCCGGCAGCGGCATGATCATAAACCGGCTGCAATCCGGCGATGCTGCCGGGATCGTCGGTAAAGGCACAGAATTCTATCTGCTGTATCTTCGACCAGAGATTTGCAGCTGCAACCTTCTGGCCGCTCAGCAGTCGCCAGCGCCCCGGGCTGGTTTCGACGCGATAAATCGGCTGCGGCAGCCGCAAATGCGGGTGATCAAGTTTGAGACGATACATCACCTGATTATAATCGGCACGCGGTGTTTTATAGCCGTCACGCGTAAAAAACGAAGTGTAGGTGCCTTCAAAATATATTGTCTGCCCGCCGTTACGATCAAACCAGCGATGGTGTACGGGGTTGTAAAAATTGTATGTATCGTGCTCGACTACCCGCCTGGCGTAGAGCCAGGGGCCAGTGAAGGTGTCGGCTTCGGCATACCAGATCTCTCCGGTATGACCCTGTGAAATCATAACCCAGCGATTTCTGAAATTATTCCAGCTGATCGAGCCACTGAAATCCGGCGAAGTTTTACCCGAACCGATCTCGGTCAGCTGCAGCCAGCTCTCGTCACTTTTTAAAAGGCCGGCCTGGCGCAGCGTCTTCTGCTGCGACGGATGACACCCCACTCCACCCTGCACCCAGGCAAAAACCGGGCGCCCGTGACGATCGCGGCGCACGCGGTATTGTCGGCCTTCAACCTGCAGTTCACCTTTTTTATCGGCTTTTTCGAGGCAGCTGTAATTAAAATATGAATCGGGGTTGGTGAAACTCTGCATTTCGGCTGCAGTGATTTCCCAGGGCTGAATTGCCCAGTGTGGTTTTTCGTTCTGCACAACCGGCATCGCATGCGCAGATTTATGGTGGCGCCCCGACCTGATTCTTTTAATTATCGAAAACTTATGCCGCAATGTCTGAAAAACGGCAAAACCGGTCTCTACGGCCTCTTCGAGGGTTTTATGTTTAACGTAGCGGGCAACGAGAATCTCACCATGCCGGCCATATTTCAGCGGTATAACCGCTTCGATCCAGACAAAGCCGGGCGACCCGGTTTCGATCATCGGCTTCGCGTAAGCGTCTTTATCCATGAAATACTGCACTTTCAATGGCACTTCCGGGTCGGGCGAACCGAACGTGTCAATCATCCCCCCGGAACCGCTCAGATTAAGGCGGTCTGGGTAGAGGGTATCGCCCCAGAAACAGTACAGGCGTCTGTTCCAGACCACTGGAATCGCCGAATCGAGGCCGATAACCCGCCCTTCAAGCCAGTTGTCAGTGTGTTGTTCAGAACGCCCGGCAAGAATCGAATCGCGGTAACGACCGGCACCGGTAATACGATAGAGGCGTTCGGCCGCCACGGTGCGCTCGAGCTTGACCTGCATACAGTCACCGGGCAATACCTGCGGGTTGATCGCCCTTTCGCCCAACAGATCGACCTCTGGGTAGCGGTAACCGTTACCGCGAATTACCAGACGCAAATTACTAAAGGCCACGTCTGGCTCTGTTATCGCGATATGGCCCAGGTTGTCGCTCACCTGGCGCAGGCCGTTGAAAGCTTCTACCTCTACGAGAGGAACCGGCCGCCCCGTTTCCGCATCGATGAATTTAAGCACGAACGGCGCCGCGATCACCTGGTCACAGAACGTCGGTAAAGTCGCACAAACAATAAAAAGCCCAGTAAGAATCAGCAGTTTTTGTATCTTTTGCATTCTAGTACCTTATCAAAGTTGAATCTGTGGTTTGATCGTCATTCCCGCGCAGGCGGGAATCTTGTATGAACCGGCATAGATCCTCGCTTTCCCCTTCGGGGACAAGCGCGGGGATGACGTAGAGGAGGCTGATTTTGCATATTCAATATTGACAGACCATTAGCCACCTTTCAGATAGAGTTTCACCGGTCATACAGGTCGACCTGAACATCTGGCAGCGGGTCAGCGTTATTCACGGCAAAATACAGATTGAACCAGCCGCCGATGGCGGGTTTGAATTCTACCGGCCGGCGGCAAGCCTGAAAGCTTTGCGATCATAACGGCCCTCGACCCTGAGCTTTATAACGCCCGAGGCAACAGTTGAAACAAGCATTTCATAATTTTCATGGGTGAGAAAATAGTCGAGATTTCGTTCGACTCCCTTGCCAGAGATCACCATCAGTGGCAGCATCAGCATAAAAAGGGCCGAATAAAAGGTAAATGGAAAAGCGAACAGGCCGACCAGGCAACCGGTAGCCCGTTCACCGGTAACCGACGAGATGAATGAATCATCTTTTCTGCTGATCATGGCACCGTTTTCGACGGCAATCACGTTTCTTTCACCGGATCTGGCCGGCATACATGGCACTTTTATCAGCGCCGCAATGTTTTCAGCAATCTGGTTGACCCGCTGCTGCGCTTCAAGAAAATCGCTGACCCTGATAACGCGACCATCAGCGTGGCAGAAAACCAGCGCCCAGGTTGTCATACCGGTTTTCGGGCTGGGGCCGCCATAAGTGACACCGATACCGACAATATCTTCGAGATTGGCCACCGGGTCTTCAGAAACGATCATAACGGCTGAAAAGTGGTAGAGCAGCTGACCGCCGACATCATCGAGAACATAGTAGCAGTCGACATTGCGCCAGCATTGCCAGAAAAAGCCAACAACCAGTGCCAGGCCGGCGATGCGCGCAAGTTTCGCGAAAGCGCCGGCGTCGCTCGACATCAGACCCAGCAGCATGAAAAAAGCGACGACGGCGGCAATTTTTGTGAAACAGCCGAGCATTCTGCCGATGGTTTTTTCGGCCGGAGTTTCGAGGTCGAGAACAAAGCGGCCAAGGTCGTCGGCTCTGAGATTGTGAATCGGGTTATCCATCATCTGACATTTTATCAGACCTCATTGAAAAAAACTTCATTAAACACTCAATGGCGGCGGAGAAGAATGATCAGGGTGAGGTCATCCTGGGGCTGGCCGCCAGCGAGCCATTCGCGGTATTTCTGATAGATGTTTTCATAGTAGCGCCGGGCATCGGTGTCGTAGGCGGCGAGCAGAATTTCTTTGAAACCGTCATAGCCGATTTCTTTGCCATCAGGATTCATGGTTTCAATCATGCCGTCAGTGTAAAAAACGAGGGCCTGGCCAGGCTGCAGCTGCAAATTAAGATTGGCAAAGCTCGACTTTTTGAAACCGCCGAGAACCGGCGCCTGTAAAGTTATTTCATGTGTCGTGCCCTTTTTCGGGTCGACGAGAACCGGCGAGCAAGCGCCGGCATTGGCATAGACTCCGGCACCGTCGGCGGGGTTGTAATAAAGATATTGAAAAGTCATTACCTTTCGCTGGGTTTTGCTGCGCGAGGCAAAGATAATCTGATGCAGCCGTGCCAGCACCGTGGCCGGGTTGTCGAGACAGTCGGCACAGCGCAGCACGCCGGCCTTGGCCATAGCCATGATCAGAGAAGCCCCTACCCCATGACCGGCCACATCACCGGCCATTACAACAAGCCGGTCGTCTCCGGTCTGAAAGTAATCGAAATAATCACCGCCCATCTCGGTCATCGGTATGCTCCGGCCATAAAGGTCGAACCGGCTGTCAGCAATGCCCTGCTGTGGCAGCAGACGCGCCTGAACGATTCCAGCCAGTGACAATTCTTCGAAATCAGCCATGCTGGAGTTAAAAATTCGCGCCATTTCGCCAAATTCATCATTTGAAAGCTCACCCAGTCTGAAAGAAAAATCTCTCTGCCTGATTGCAATGGCGCCTGTCTGCAGAGCCGTCAACGGCATGACGAAGCTTGCAGAGAAGATCAATCCAAGCCCGGCGAGCATAATCAAGGTCATGATGGCTGCACTGACCAGAAACTGCTTTTCTTCGGCGATCTGAGCCTCGATTCTGGCAAGCGGGTAGAAGGCATAGAGCATGTAGCTGTCGAGATTCTGCCCGCGCATGCCGGCGTAGACGTATTCTTGGCCGTCGATGCTGGTAAAACATGGTTCTACGGCAGGGTGTTCGCGAGTTTTAAAATAGATGCCGTAAAACCAGCTGCTGCTGTTTATTGGCGTGCCTTCTGGCCCGAAAACCACATTATCGGCATACATAAATTTAAGACCGAGCTGATTGCGTTCGAGCGAATTAAAATTGCGAGCCAGAAATTCTCTCTGCAGGGTTCCGTTGCGGAAAAAAATCATGAGAAAATAATCGATGATGCGGTCGTGTTTGAGTGAAATCAGTTTTACCAGCAGCGGGCTGGTACGGTCGAGCAGACCAAGACGAAACACCTTGTCGGTAGCCAGCATCATGCTTTGAATGATATCGTGAAATGGTCGCTGGTAGACCATCTCGGCCACCAGTTCGGTCTCGGTCATCTTCTGAGCTGCGGCAACATTATTCATTTCGGCAAGATAGCTGGCGGCGATATCACGCGAAACCTTGAGATCGATCAGAACCTTGCTCATGGGCTTATCAAGGCGGCTGAACGGAGCGAAACGGCTGCCGTCAAGCACACCCAGCTCACTCATCAGTCTGGGCGGCGAACTGGCAACCAGCCTGTAGTCAAGCAAAGTATCCTGTAGCTTTCCCTTGATCAGAGCGTGTATTTCATGGGCCCCGAATCGCTCAGGCAACAGACTTCTCACATCTTTCAGCAGGCGGTTGACCTGATTGATAATGGTTGAATTGATTATCTGGCTGCGGCGGTCAACATGCTGAATATAACCGATACAGGTCTGATAAGCATCTTCGATAAGAGCGTTACGCTTGCGGGCCACGTGATCAGAAGCGGCAATAGCAAGCAGCAGAAAAGGCAGTCCGGTGGTAACCAGCAACATCAGCAGCAGTTGTAGTTTCACCGAATGGTGGTCGAGCCTTAAGCTTGATCCCTTAACGATCAGTGCCAGCGCAAAAAAGCCGACCAGAGCAAGCAGACAGGTTAACCTGCCCGGTTCAAGCAGTGTTATGAATTGTTTGAACGCAACAATCAACTTTTGCCCTGGCATTTTCCTGCCGGCAACCATTGTTCCGTCGATGATAGATGCGGAACGACCCTCAAGGTCATTTTTCTGAATCGACCTTTCGAGCCATTTATTGAAGCCGGACGCACCTGGATCGCCACTGCGAAAAAATTCAATGCGGATATCACTGCCGGCAGATTGTTTGACAGAAGTTCTTATGCCAAAATCTTCGTCGGCAATTTTTCGATCATAAAAAACCATGGCCAGATAGGTCTTGCCCCAGCCTATCCATAATTCAGGGTGTTTTCCGGAAGCATCGGTCTGCAGAAACTTTAGATGGCCGAAAAAATTCGAAGACAGAATCTTATTGAGCTTAAGGTGCGGCCCCAGAATCTTCCGCAGTCTGTCCATGCCGTTGCCCGCATAACTGTATCCATGACTGCCCATATCTTTCAGATCGTTGAAGATTTCTTCAAGAGACTCTTCAGAAACGTCGCGACGGTCAAAATGATCATTCTCGACAACTTTGCCGGCAGAGTTCCAGATAACGCAGGGCAGTCGATTGCCCGATTCAATTCTCAGGTTTTTCAGCTTCTCCAGAAAGACTGAATGATCAGGTGATGCCTTAATCCCGCTCAACAAAGTTCTGAGAAGATATTGTTCGACATCGGCGTCAGCACTAACTCTTTCGAGCAGGTCCGAAGCCCGGCGCGAGAATTCTGCCAGCTGAAAAGCCTGATCACGCTCATTGTAGTAAGCAAAGCCGAAGTAAACGATCAGATAAAAAACCAGCAAGGCAGCAACCGCCGGCAGATAGCCGGAGAATCTGGCCAGATTTGTATCTTTTACCTTCTTTAGCATGCAACACTCCGGCTGATCAGCACGACACTCTGGTCGTCATCCGGCTGACCGGCCCACCTCGAATGATTTCGCAGCAGGGTTTCGAGGAACATCTCGGTCTGGGCCTGCCAGCTCGTCTGCAGCATCTGCCTGAACCCGTCATAGCCGAGCACATCACCGTTACCGGCACAGGCCTCTGCAATTCCGTCTGTGTAGAGACAGAGAGTTTCGTCGGGTGCGAGGCAGAACTCGACGACTTTATTGCTGCCGGGCCGGTTGTATCCGAGGGGCAGACCACCGGATATGACATGTTCGACACGCGAAGCGCCGGCTCCAACCAGAATCGGCATGCAGTGACCGCGATTGATCAGGCGACACCTGCCGGTATCGGAGTCGATCGTGATAAAAAGGCCGGTCATGTATTCGCGGCTGCCGTGGGTGCGATTTACCGCCAGCATCTGATCCAGGGCATCGAGAAGTTTTTCGCCATCGGAGAAGCTGTTTTTGACCGAAATCAGCGTAGCTTTCGCCATCGCCATGATCAGGGCGGCCGAAATGCCGTGCCCTGAAACATCGCCGATAAAAACCCCGAGGGTATTCTCTGATATCGGGAAAAAATCAAAGTAATCGCCGCCGATGCGGGAAAAGGCCTGCGAACGCGCGACCAGCCGCAGATTGCCGAGGGCTGTTTCCCGCTCTGGCAGGAGATTTTCCTGGACAATGCGGGCGGTTTCGAGGTCATGCAGGGTTTCGAGGGTAGCGTTGAATGTGGTGGCAAGTTCTCTGAATTCACGGCTCGAGTCGATGGTCAGGCGATACGAAAAATTGCGGTCGCTGATGGCGCGAATAGCGTTGTTGATCTCGCCGATCGGCGTCAGAAAGCGGTTGGCCAGAAAACGGAACATCATCACCGTCATCAGCAGAAAAACAACCGCCAGTGCCAGCATCTGCAGGCGCATAAGCCCAATGGCATGTTCAATACCGGCCATTGGTGTCAAAAAGAGAAGGCAGATGCGATCGAGATTCATACCACGTATGGCAACAGCGGAATATTCACCGGTTCGCAGCTGCATGGCGTTTTTTCGCAGAATCAGACTGGTGTATGCGCTCTGGCACAAGGATCTGAGACTTTCATTTTCGGATTGAGCCGAAAAAATAAGGTCTTCGACCGGGTAGTAAGCGGCAACCTCTGCCCCTTCAGGTATTTTGCCGGCAAGATTATCGGCATGAAAGCGTTCGAAATAGTGCCGCTGCATTTTTTCGCGGCGCCAGAAAAGCTGCAGCATCGCCTGGTTGCTTTCGATGCCGAAGCGGCCAAGAAAATCAAAAAACAAATAGAGCTCATGGGTGCCAAGACCAAAATTCGAAATTTCTCTTTTTTTAGAAAGCTCATCCATACCGAAGGTGCCACTGATAAAGGACTCTTTGCCCGACCCGCCGCCAGTTTTGGCTGAGCGCAGCACCTCGACAGCTATCTGACTTGAAAGCGTATAGTCTGAAAAAATGGTACGGTGACTGTCGGCAACCAGCCCAGCGCCCTTTTCATTGTATATCTGAATCGACTCCGGGCGGTATTCGGCGAGCAGCTTTTCGCGAATTATCTTTAAAACAGCCGGTTCAAGGACTTTTCCGGCATATTTGTCATTATATTTTTTTACCAGATCGGCCAGATAGCTTGCCTGATCATTGAGGAAAATCTGAAAGTTTCTGTCGATGCCATAGAGCATGTTGATGCCACGAGTCTGTGCTTCATAAACCAGCTGCAGTTTTTTCTGGTCGAGGTATTCGACGCCGACACTGCCCATGATCAGCAGCGGAATACCGCCGGCGTAACAGAAGATCACCACCAGCTTGAATCTTATCGATACGAAACCGGTGTTTCTCGTTTTAAACCAGACGAGGAAAACAAAAAACAGCGGCAAAAGCAGTCTGGCAAACCGGCCAAGATAGTCGAGCCTGGCTTTTTCAGCAGAAAATAACAGGTCAGCCGGGCACCAGCACACTGCCCGCTGGTTCTGGTTAACCAGTCGACAGCCAACGAGCATGTCATCAAAAATTTCGAAGGCAGCCGGGCTCATTGCCTCGAAGCGGCTCAGTGCCAGAACCATTCTGGGCGCCCTGATGCTGTCGGCTGGCGGAAAAAAATCTTCAGAAGCCGGGTAATCAGAAACATGTACAAAAAATTCGGGCATTTCGCGGCGAATTTTATTAATGGCAAACTCGCTGCCGGCCCGACTTTTTATAAAGTCATCATTGATGAAGCAGAGAAAGCCGAAACGATCGTTGATACGATACCAGATACGGCTTCTCGGTCCAGGTGGCGCGGTCTGCAGCGGCCGACCCAGCTGGCCGCTCAGCCAGGGGTAGCGCAGCTGATAGCTGACCAGCAGTTTTCCGAGAAAATTGCGCAGAATTTTCGATTCTTTTTCGACATCAGCGAGAGTACCGAGATTAACTGTTTCATAGGTTTCATCCCAGCGGCCGAGCAGGTCTGAGGCCTTTTTCAGAAATTGCCAGGTCTTTTTGATGATATAGCCGAACGAGGTTTCGTCAGATATTTCTTTGATCAGATCGCCTTTTTCGTCCCAGCAGATGAAGGTGAAGGCACCGGGGTAGCGTTTCTGCAGGCGGGTTTTGAGCTGCCCCAGAGCAACTTTTGGGCTTGGCGAATTCATCGCCTGCTGATTTATCTGCAAAAGAAGATGATGGGCAAAGTATTCATTATCGCTGAACAGTTCAACGGTTTTGAGGGCGGTTTCCATTCTGCCGGCGATTTCTTCGCGGTTGTTGGCCGACATCACTTCAAAAAGATGGTTGAGTCCGAGGTTGAGCAGGCCGGCCGGAAAAAGTACAAAGCAGAAGATGATCCCAAGCCATGAAAGAACCGGGAATCGGTGATAGTATCCTTGCGAAGCGCCATTTTTCTGCATTGTCATAAATTTAGCACGGCAGGTGATTCATTAACAATCAGCAGAATGATATTGAAAGTGCATTACGCACAAAACGTCACCCGGGTAACATAATTTTACTGCTGCGGCTGAATGATGGTAAAATTGGCCAGACGCAATTACTGACCGATCAATAAATTTAAATATGGCAGAGTATTAGGGCCGCTGAATGGACCTGAACCCATGAAACCCCGCCTTGTCATTCTTCTGCTGGCCGGCCTGATCGTGCTGGCAGTGCCACTGCTGTTCTTCAACAATCTGTTGAATACAGCCAGACAAAGAACCGAAGACGCCGCCATGGCTCTGCTGCGCGAAAAAATGCTGCAGGAAACCGAAAGAATCAAGGGTCTGATGCGGCCTGAAAATTACGTAAAAGAAACCATCAGAAAGGTTCATGGCGAACTGATGCCCGAGGTTACCTCAGAAATCGTTCGCATGCTTCCTGAGCCAGATTTTGGCAGTGAAATCTTCGATGCCCGCCTGCCGAAAAACTTTCTGTCGGGTATGCGGGCCCGGCGACTTGAGCCGCTGTTCATAACGGTTACCAGCCCCGCCTTTGCCGATATTTTTTACTGGTTCGCCGATCAACTGAACCAGCAATGCCCGGAACCTGACAAACTGTCGGTGGCCCTCGCTTATCGGCTGGTTTCAGTAAGCACCAGGCTTTACGAACATTATTATCAGCAGGGCTGGACAAACCTTTCTTTCAGCGCAATTACCAGACAGATGATCAATTTTGGCTTTGAAAATGGCTCTGCCCTTGAGTTTAAGTATCTAAACCGTTTCAGCGAATATGTTCTGCCGCACGGCACGGTTAAAGAGCTTTTCACCGACTATTTCGGCCGACAGTCGATATATGTTTACGCCTACAACTGCATCAGCCGCCGAAATATTCACGGTTCCTACATCATCGGGGTTCTCCAGTCTTCGATCAGGCCGCTGGATATCCTCAGTAACACGCTGAAAGAAGCCTCAAAACAATTCGATGTGGGATTTGCAGACTTACCCGGTCAACAAACCGGCTTTCTTGAAACTGACGACAGCCTGGCCTATTACGATCAGCCACCGACCGAGTTTCTCAACCATATCAGTTTTTTCAAGAGATACCACGGGGAAAAAGCCACCAGGGTCTCAGACAACTTCAATCTTTGCCTGCGGGCCAGGCCGCCAGCAGAAGTGCTCGAAATGCGAAAAGGTCAGCTGATTTTCAGGCTTGCGGCCGGGCTGCTCTTTCTTGGCTATCTGATGGCAGCGGTTCATTACTGGCTTTTTGGTCTGAATCTGCGCCTGGCAATCAGAAAAAAACTGCTGCTGCTCCTCGCGGTGATAATTTTTATTCCGGCCGCCGGGACCGGCCTTCTGACGGTCTTCAGCCTTCATGGTTCAGAACGGCTCATTGAAAACCATGTATTGAAGAAAACCCAGGATTTTATCTGCAGATTCGTGATGTATGACAATGAAAACGATATGCACCAGCAACTGGCAATGCTCGAAATCAAGCGCCGGCTCGAAGAATATCAGGGCAAAGCTCTCAATCCGGCGGTGATATTGCCACGCGATGACGATAACCTTTTATGGCTGCGGTCGCTGACCGACAACCACAGCTGGATATCTCAGGACGGCACGATTCTTCACTTCAGCAACAATTCATTCCCGCTTGAACGCGATTCAGACAAGCTTCTGAACGCCATTCTACCCAAGTATCTCGGTAATCTCGGCCTGCTAAGCAGGCAAGGGAACACCATGGCAGACACCCTTACTCTGGGGATTTTTGAAGATTACATAACCCCGGAACGCGAAGAAGCCTCGCTGCCACATGAAACTACAATGCAACACGACATTTCGCACACCCTTGAGACCAGCAGAGCAGCGGTGATACTCGCAAAATCACCCGGGCTTGGCTATATCTTCGCCTACCCGAGAAGCAACGATGACGATTTCCGGACCCATGCCTATCTGGGCGAGTTCTCAAAAGAATGGAAAGCACGTTTTTCTGATAACGACAGTTACTGTGACATTGAGCTGGCCGCCCGACTGCGCCGGCAGAATGACCTCAACATGCATGCCTGGCCGGGGCACAACCTGACAGACGATGAGATGCTTGAAGTTTTTAACCGGGCCCTTGAAACCCGCGACACCGGCAGTCGCATTTTTCATTCTGAAAGTGGTGTAAAAACCTGGGCCTGGAGCCATCGACCAACAAAGGCGGCTCTGTTTGCAGCTATCGGCAGGAGCCGTGGGCGCGGCATCGGTCAGCTGATACTGGGCATGGTTTTTCCGGCTCTGGTGGGTTATGGCATCCTGGTAATCATGGTTTTGTCGCTGCTGTTTGCCGAATTCATTGTCAAGCCGGTTGGCATCTTTTCAGAAGGCGTTAAAAGGCTCAGTCATGAGGAATATGGCGTTCAGATTGCCAGATTTTCGGGCGACGAATTCAGCCAGATAACCTCGGCTTTCAACAAAATGTCGGCCGCTCTGAGACAAAGAGAGATGATCAAGCGCCTGGTTTCAACCCGACTGCTTGAAAAGGTTGAAAACCGGACTGATGTAGGCGCGGCAAAAACCGAAAAACAGATCGTCAGCGTCGCCGCCTCTGATATCAGAGGTTTTACCTCGTTAAGCGAGAAGTTTGCGCCCTCTGAGGTTGTCGAACTGCTCAACACCTATTTTACCGCCATGGAAGAAGCTATAAGTCAGCATCACGGGGTTATCGACAAGTATATCGGTGATGCAATCCAGATCGTGTTTTATGATGTGCCAGGCCTGCCAGGCACAGCCTGTCGAGCCTGTCAGACTGCAATGGCGATGCGGCGCAAACTCAAAGAACTGAACCGTGAACGGGAGCGCCAGGGTCTTTTTGCACTCGAAAATGGCATCGGCGTTGCCACTGGCGTCGCCATTTCCGGCAGTATCGGCAGTCGCACCGGCCGCAAGGATTTTACCATCATCGGCAGGGTTACCGAACAGGCGGCGCAGCTTGAAGCACGCACAGTCAATACGGTAAATCGAATTCTTGTCTGCAATGAAACAAAGGCAGCATTACCGGAAAATTTCTCTCTGGGTAAGCACGATTCAGAAAGCTGGGAGCTGCTCGATGAGTGCTGAAGCCAAAAGCCATATTTCACGTTCGATAAACATATCGACAACAGCACTGCTTGCGGCCTGGCTGCTGGTTCTGGTTCTGCCCGTCATTGGCTCGCTTCTTGCCCTTGATTTCTTTCTCGAAGAATATTCGGTCTTTGCAGAGCCCGAAAAAATGGCCGTCGCAAGACAGAGTATCGATGAATGTCGCACTCTTCTGGTTATCGAGAACTATCTCGAAGCAACGCTGCCGGAGCTTGAAAATATCGACCTGCCTGCCGACAGGCAGAATCTTGCGGCGTTGCAGGCGGCGGTCGACGCAAAAATTTCGGGCAAAGGGCTGCTTTATGTGTTTTTTGACCAGCAATCGGGGCAGCTGACGCCATGCAGATTCAGCCCGCCAGACCTGAAGCGGCAGATGCCGCCGCCGGCCCTTTTCCGGAAACTGATTCAGAATCTGGCCGCCGAAAACTATCTGACAAAGGGAACTGTAAATCAGGGCGAAAACAAGGAAAAGCTGCGAAATGCCCTTCAGATTCAGCAGATGTTTAAAACCATGACCTCTGTCAACATCAGACCCGGGCAGGTTGCCAAGAACCTCTCGGTCGAGTTTGGCGGCGAGCTCTATTTTACCTGGTTTGAATTCAGAAAGCCGCAGGCCGGGCAGAAAGGCTGCCTGGCTGTCATTCGCGGGCGCGATCTTTCTTTTGCCGCCATCTGCAAAAGCATCAACAGGCGGCACCCAGGGTTCAGGCTCAGCGAAAAGAAGATGAATATTCAGAAGGCTCGCCAGCTGCCACTGCGTTTTTTTTCGGGTAGCCGCAGGGTTGATGACCGACTGATCATCACTGCGCCGGCCGACCAGCGTTTCATCAGGAGCTGGCTGCATAAATGTGAAACAATGCTGAACCAGGGCGACAAAGATTTTTCGGTGCCATTCATTGAGTATCATCTGCCGTTAAGCAGCTTTCAGCACGATTTTCAGGCGCTGCGCAAAAACATCGGCATGTTTGCCCGCTTCGTTCTAATGCTGTCTCTGGTGCAGCTGATGCACATGCTGACCTTCGGCATCAATCTCAACATCAGCTTCAAGCGGCGTATTCTCGCCAGTGTCATGCTGGTGTCAATTTTTCCGTTTACTTTTCTGGGCATCGGGTTCTATCTGCATCAGCAGTATGACAGATTTCTGGCGCGTCAGAACCTGCTGCTGCATGTGGAAACGCGGCTGACACAAACCAGTAACGAACTCAAACAATACATGGAAAATCTCGAAAAAAACCTGATAACTTTTGGCAAAAAGGTTGATCAGACATTGTTCAATGACCAAACCGCCACCGCATTTTTTTTCAATGAAATCAGCCGCCGCATACCGGTAACGGCTCTGGCCATGCACCGCCCGGCAGAGTCTCAGATTGTAGAGTTTTCAGGCCGCACCTCGCCGGTCAATCAGAACAGCACTCTCAGCATGATTGAACGCTTTCTGCCCAGGCACGCGATCAGCCTGCTGCTTGAACCAGAGCCGACAGCAAACCGCACGCGGCAGGATATTCTGATGATTGCCGGCAACCCAATCAGAAATGCTTCGATCGCCCAGTCAATGATGACCAACGGGCAGCTGTATTATTTCGACCAGACTTCAAGCGTAATCTGGTATTCAATGTATAAGCTTTACAACAGAGATAAAGATGCCACGAGTCTTATGGGCATTCTTGGCGGCAAGTTCGAACCCGGACCGATTCTGGCCTCTTTTACGGCACAGAACTCTCTGGCACAGAGCAGCTTTACTGAAAATTATGGTGGCTTCTCGGTTAAATATGCCTTTTTTCCGACCGAAAGAACCGGCGCCGGCAAAATCTGGACCGGCAGCGGCTATATAAACGAACCTCTGATGAAAAAAGCCGCTCGCACCGATTCTTCGCAGACAACCGTTTTATCTGAGGGAAATGCCGTTCGCGGCTATCTGATCAGCCGCTACAATCATAATGTTCCGCATGTGGTCGTTGCCATGGTGACGGCCACAGATGCTGCCGGTGGCTGGGCAACAACTGCAGCAGGTCTGTTAATATACCTTCTCGTGGTGTTTTACCTCGTAAGTCAGCTGCTGGAATATTTTTTCGTGCACCCGGTGCGCGAACTCGCCAGAAATGCAGAACAGATTGCACGCGGCAAAGATGTCTGGAATCTTGCCCTGACTTCGGGTGATGAATTTGAAAGTCTGAACGAAGCCTTCTCTGAGCTGGTTATCGGTCTGCAGCAGCGAAACATGCTGAGCGACTACGTTTCTGAAGATGCGATTTCGCAGATAGAAATGTCACAGGAGCAGAGCATGGCCCCGGGCGGTGAATATATTGAAGCCACGATCATTTTTGCCGCGATCAAAGACTATGCGCGCTTGACCACCGGCTTTACGCCTGAACAGACGGTCGAAATGATCAATCTGTTCATCACCTGCGGCGACCAGCTGGTAAAAAAGCATGGCGGCACCATCGACAAAATTATCGACAGCACGCTGATGCTGGTTTTTCGCGAAAATGAAGAGAAAGCCGACTCGCACGCGCTGCGGGCAGCACGTACCGCGCTCGAACTTGCCGAAGAAATGCGCCGGCATAACCTCGACATCTATGCCGGCATTGCTTCAGGCACGGTCATTTCGGGGCGAATCGGCTCGTATACCGGCAAACTCGACTTTACCGTCATCGGTGATCAGGTCAACCTTGCCGCCAGACTGAAAAATGAAGCACTTGAAAGCAGCAGCGGCCTTATAATTTCAGGCTCAACGATGCGCCTTCTCAAAGGCAAGGGGCGCGTCAATTTTCTGCGCCGCTGCTCACTGAAGGGCAAGGCCCGCGAATACAACATTTACGAACTCTACGAACTCCGCGACTAGTGGTCTGGCAATATTGAACGTGTAAAATCAATGATTTGCACGTCAGCCCTGCGTTGCAACCAGCAATTCTCGGTGAGTTTTGTAAGTCTCATCGAAAGCCACTTGTGTTTAATAGGTTATCTGTTAAAAGGGGCAGCTTCGGCCTATCAGCCGGGTGCTCCAGCCAAGAAATGTTTTTATCAAGCTTTCGCTCAGCAGAACCGCTCTATCCTGCGCGGTTCTGCATAAGCACATCCTGTGCAAAACAAGCTTCCGAAAAAGGCCATGGCGCGCACATTCCTGTTGCGCCATGCCATAACCGCCATCCTGGCGTAACAATCCCGTCTTCTCGCCTCGCAATTTTATTATAGAAGTCTATGGTTCGAGAATTACTGCGTTGTGCCAGCTAGAATTCCCAGACAGTGAAGAGAATGGTATAATCGGGCATGAAATATTTTATTCTCAGTTTTGTATTGTGCTTTACGGTGCTTCTGGTCGGTTTTTTTGGCATGGAACGACTGGTCAGAATCGAACAGGAAACATCTGAACAGCAGGCATCAGAAACTTCTGACTTCGAAAATACGGCTCCTGACGATTTCGCCATGCCCGCAGACCCAGTTCCCGCAACACTCCCGGTTTCTGATACAAGTTCAGTATCTTCAGCACTGCCTGTTGCAATAGAAAACAAAGAGCTTGAGCCCCTGTTCACAGCGATTGCCGACGACGATGCCGCGACGGTGGCAGAATTCATCAGGCGCGGCATCAAACTCGACCAGGAAACCGCCTGGTGCTACGAAGTCGGTTCAGATCACCAGTTCAAATTTTACGCCAGCCAGTCGGTGATGCTCTACAATCCCATCTCGCTCGCAATAGTTGCGGGCGCAAGTCAGAGTCTGCCACTGCTGCTTGCAGCGGCATCGAATTCGCAATGCCTTGAAGCCTTGAATGCCATGACCTGTAAGGAACACAAAGGCTTTGAACAGCTCGGGTTCGATCTCATCGGTCTGGCATTGCAGAGGGGCGACCTTGAACTGCTTCGGGCTCTGTTCGCTGCCGGGCTCAAACCGCAACGTCAGGGCTATCTGTTTGTCGCGATGAATGCCGACAAGCGTGCCAATACGGCCGAATTGGGCCCAGAAATGTGCTTACAAATGATGCGCAACAAGGCCGACCTTTTTGTTGAACTGATAAACAATGGTCAGCGAATAGACCAGCGCCTGCCGGTACCCTTCCCGACCCCGCCGGTCACCGAAATGTTCTTTGCCTTTGCCGGCCCCGAAATAACTGCCGATGTGATAAGCCGCATCAGTGAGCCCGAAATCAGATATGACCTCGGAAAAATTGCCGCCGGAATCAAAAGAACACCACCCGGCCGGCACAGCCATACTGCCAGGGTCGCCACGTTTCCGGCTGCGGTGGCACCGCTCACAAAGATAAAGAGCTACGCTGACGCTCTCGACGGGCTGATCATGGCCCTGAAAACGGCCGGTCGCAAGTGCCCGCGCTCCTTCATGGATAAAGGCAGCGAGACGATCGACGGCCGCAGTTATTACGTCATTCAGGCCGGTGAGAGCAATTCTTATCGTTTCGAAACCCACAACTGGTATTATATTGAAAAGCACACCGGCATGATTCTGACTCTCGATGTGGTCGCCGATCGCCTCGTAGAAACCGGCCTGCGCTGCCTTCGTGAACCAGTAACCACAACCGGAAAAACTGCCGGCAGCATAGCTGATTAAATCAGCCAGCGTATGGCTTTTCTTGCAAAAAAATGCTATTAAATCTTCAGGAAAAAAATGAAATCACTCAAAGAACTTTTCAGAATCGGTAATGGGCCGTCAAGCAGCCACACGATGGGGCCACTCAAGGCGTCTGAAATATTTTTCGACCGGCACAAAGATGCTGCGTCATTTGCCGTTACTCTCTATGGCAGTCTTGCTGCAACCGGTAAAGGGCACATGACCGATGTCGCCATTCTGTCGGTTCTCAGACCGCATGCCCCGACCGAAATTCTCTGGCAGCCAAAGGTCTTTCTGCCCCTGCACCCGAACGGTATGAATTTCCGAGCTCTTGACCAGAGTGGTAAAGAGCTCGGAAACTGGACTGTCTTCAGTGTCGGTGGTGGCGCTTTGGCCGATGAAAGCGGTAACCCGGTCGGCGTTGAAGAGGGCGAAGGTTCAGAAATCTACGCGATGAGCACCATGACCGAGCTGCTGACCTGGTGCGAAGAAAAGGGTAAAAGCTACTGGGAATACGTTCAGGATTGTGAAGAATCCGACATCTGGGACTACCTGGAAGAGGTCTGGCTGACCATGAAAGCTGCGGTTAAAAGAGGCCTCGAAGAAGAGGGTTCGCTACCCGGCCCCCTGAATTTGAGAAAAAAAGCGGTTTCATACTACGTTCGCGCCAGTGGTTACACGCAGACACTGCGTTCTCGCGGCCTGGTCTTTTCGTATGCGCTGGCAGTAAGCGAAGAAAATGCCTCGGGCGGTAAGATCGTCACGGCGCCGACCTGCGGGTCGTGTGGCGTGCTACCGGCGGTTCTTTACCATCTGCAGACTTCACGTGAATTCAGCAACACACGTATTCTGCGGGCTCTTGCTACCGCCGGCCTGATTGGCAACATTGTCAAGCATAATGCCTCGATCTCTGGTGCCGAAGTTGGCTGCCAGGGGGAAGTTGGTGTCGCCTGCGCCATGGCGGCCGGTGCCGCCAATCAGTTGTTTGGTGGCAGCCCGGCACAGATCGAATACGCCGCCGAAATGGCTCTCGAACACCACCTCGGCATGACCTGCGACCCTGTCTGCGGGCTGGTGCAGATTCCGTGCATCGAGCGCAATGCCTTTGCTGCCGCCCGCGCTCTCGATGCCAATATTTTTTCGACTTTTTCAGATGGCATACATCGTGTATCATTCGACAAGGTGGTCGAGGTGATGAAGCAGACCGGCCGCGACCTGCCATCTCTTTACAAAGAAACCGGCGAAGGCGGGCTGGCCCGTGACTACCGCCAGATGTAGCTAATCAATCCAATACCGAAAGGTGAATATGTCGCAGACTAACCAGATTCAAGCCTCGCCCGAACAGTTCGCCCGCTTTGCCCGCCTGTCAGCCGCCGACATCGTTGTCGATGCCGCCGGAGCCTGCCAAAATCTGCCCTTCAACCATCTGCCTGAGAATGACGCCCAGGAATTTTCACTCGTCTGGAAACTGGTTCGCGGCCTGCTGGTCAAACACACCGGGATGCACCGTTTCTTTCATGACCTGCTCGGTGCCCTTTTCGGAACCTTTGTCAGTCGTGTTGTGGTGCAGAATCCCGAATCATTCACCAATCTCAGCTCCCGACCTCTGATGTATCTTGCCAACCATCAGACCGGCCTTGAGTCACCACTGTTCATGACCCTGTCATACTGCATGACCGGCCTGCCGGTTCAGGCAATAGCCAAGCCAGACCACCTCAACGCCTGGCTGACCTTTCTGCTGGCCTTTGCCGAAGATTCACTCGGCAGCGGGCACCCTTTCAGACTGATGCTTTTCGATCGCCTCAACCCGCTTGAACTGATCGAAAATCTTAAAAAACCCGGCAAGCCCGAAGCCTCGATGCTCGTACATGTTGAAGGCACGCGTTCATCAGCTGCCAACCAGCCGGTAACCCGCATAAGTTCAATCTTTCTTGACATGGCGATCGAAAAAGACATGCCACTGGTGCCGGTGCGCTTCGTCGGCGGTCTGCCAGGCCAGCCGAGCGAAGAAAGATTTGATTTCCCCTTCAAAAATGGTAAACAGGACTACCTGATCGGCACCCCGATCATGCCCGAAGAGCTGAAAAAGCTGCCCTACGGCCAGCGCCCACGCCTGGTCATGGAACGCATCAACAATCTTGGCCCGGGAGCCGGCGAAGACAACCCGTTACCGCCTAATCAGAATTTCATCGGCACGACCCGCTTTTTCATGGAAATGCTGAAACTGCCGCAGATGCAGGCCATGCTCTTCGCCATTCTGCAGACGATCGACGACCCCTGCGAAGAAACCGCCCAGCTGATCAAAGCCGTACAGGCAGGCAAAGCCGGCCTGACCAGCCCCGACATGCCACCGGTGCTGAAGAATTTCCTCGGCCATCTTAAGGCGAAGTTCTCATAACCCGTTAAAAAGCGAATTCCTCGCTGAGAATCGCCCGCGGCGGGTAGCCCATGGCCGTCAGGTCGCGCCGTATTGCGAGCATCATCGGTGCCGGGCCACACACCATAACCATGGTGCCAGGCTGATATTCAGGCATGATTTTCGTCAGTGCCTGTCTGTCGAGCCGTCGGTGCGCTTCGACGTCGACCGAAGACTCACGGGTGGCGACTGCCACAAATTCGAAGCCGGGAAGAGCCTGGCGCAGGTCAGCAATTTCATCAAGGCAGGGTGCCCCGGCCCGGCTCTGAAAAGTCCAGACCAGTTTAACCGGAAGGGCTGACTTCTCTTCGCGCAGTTGTCTGAGGACGCTGAGCATGGGTGTAATACCGATACCGCCGGCAATCAGAATCAGCTTTTCGACGTCATGGCGCCAGGGCGAAAACACACCAAACGGACCAGAAACCCGCGCCTGATCACCGACTCTGACAGAGGCCAGCTGCGATGTCCAGTCGCCGCTCGCTTTGATAAGGAACTGCAGACCGGTCGCTCCTGCTGGCGCCGAAGCAATGGTAAACGGGTGTTCTTCAGGCCCGGGCTGTGCATTTTCAAAGCTGACAAAGGCGAATTGCCCGGGAATGAATTTAAAAACTGCATTTTCGCCGGCCGGTTTCAATTCGATGCGCCAGACGTTTTCGGCCGCCACATCGGCTGAAGCAACCACAAAGGCCTCGCTGGCGTTGCCCCGCCCCAAACGCAGCTTTTTCTGTGCTATCAGTACCCCGGCCCACAAAAGTAGTGCCACCAGCCAGAATGCTGCCAGCCAGCCTTTGCGCATCGCCGATTCGATGGCAAACATATGAACCAGAGCGAGAAAAGCCACCGGTCCGGTATAGCGGTGCAGTTTCAGCCAGCTGTCATACTTCAGTTCGAGAAACTGGCGCCAGCATGAAGAAACTACGAGCAGCCACAGACCGACGAGGCCGATTCCCCCAAGGGCTTCAGGCCATTGCCCGGCATTAAGCGGCCCGGCACGTTTCAAGCCGGAGACATAAATCAGCATCGGGTGCAGAAAAGCCAGCGTCAGGCTGACGATACCAGCCATTCGATGCAAATGTAACAGCCGGTCAAGGCCAAACAGTCGGTCTAGAAAGCGAAAGCGCATTGCCAGCAGCGGTTGCAACAGCATCAAAGCCAGGGCCCAAAGAGCAAAGACACGGCCGATCATTACCGGGAAGGTTCCTGGCTGTACGGCCGTTTCGCGAAAGTAATGGCGGGCGCCAATTCTGGCAAGCAGAAGAAACAGAGCGGTCAGAAGCAGCAACAGCAGGATTTTTTGCCATCTGGCCGTCTGGTTGTTGCAGGTAATCTGATTCATGCTTGCGCTTCCTCGTCGAATTCCATCCAGTCGAGCAGAATTGAGTGCGCAAGCGGCAGTTTGCCCATGAGAATCAGGCTGTCAGCGAGGGTCGAATGGAACAGAATCGTGTAGAGGCTGATCGGGTCTTTCCAGTTGGCGACTGAATACCAGGTCATGACAACCACGCCGACCACAACGCTTGTGGCGTTGATCAGATAAGCCCAGGTCATGGTGCGGCGGTAAAAGAACATGGCCGGCAGAATCAGGGCGTTGAAAAGAGGAAACAACACCCCGATCAGATTAAAAGCATCTTTTGCCGGCGGGTGCACGCGATAATGCAGAAGAAAACCGCCCAGGGTCATGCAGAACAAGCCAAATACCGGAAATTTAATCTTTTCAGGGTACATTGCTTAACTCCTCCCATCTCTGCTGTTTTTTGTTATCTTACTACTGACGCGCTCAAAGCGCAGCCTTTTTTAATAAAACACCCTAACAGTTTTTCAGACTTGCATAAACCCAGTAATTCTCCATTTGATTATTGATGAGTATTTTCTGACTATTTTTGTTAATTTGGTGCTTGTACATTTTAAAAAAACGTGCATTTTTAAATTTTCTGACATTCTGCTGGATATAACGGTTCCGGCAACCATATTGAACCTGCCGGCAAACCTTGTCATGGGCAATCTGCCTGCCGGTGCCACTTACCTCGGGCAGTTTCCGGTGCAGAATGCCGGCCTTAACGATTCAGACCTGTTTTTTACTTTTTCAGATTTTGTCGGGCCTTCGTTCACGATTCCGGCAGCATCGGCATCTGTTGTTATTCCGTCTTATTTTCTGGCAGCCGGAGGCTCTGTGGCTGCGTCTGTTTCGCTGGTCATCGGGAGCACCGTGCCCCCCGGCACCTATCTCGGAACCCTCACTCTCACCGACAACGATTTCCCCACGGAAACCGTTGCCAAGATGAACATAACTTTTATTGTCGAATCTTCTGTTTCCGGCGTTGTCGACGCGGTGGTCCAGACCATTACCAATGCGGAGATTGCCAACAGTGTAATTCCATCGGAAAATTACATTTTCAGTGCTTTTGTATGCGCTACCGACACGGTTAACGATATTTTTGAAGTGCAGTTACGGGTAAGAGAATGGCGTTATGACGACCCGATTACGCCGCTGGCGACGCACACAATAACAATTCTCGGCTCTACCCTGAACCAGAATCTCGAAAAATGGTTTCGCGTGAGCATGCCGTTCAGTTCGATCAATTCACCCGACCTCGGGAGCTTTACCTTTGAAATAACCGTCAAAAATGGTGATTCAGGCGATACGGCTCTCGTTGACGGCTGCCAGCTTGAAAAGGCCATAGATGACAATGGTATGACGACTACTCACCCCACGCCATGGACAAACGACAAAAACCTTGTGGCGCCGACCATGCAGCGTGGTCTTCAGAGCCCCGAGCCTTACTACTCATGGTGATGCGCGCACCTGGAGAGCATAATTACTGACAGAACAACGGCAGATTGACAGGAAACGATAGTTCTGCTACAACAGGCGGACGGAAACAATCACTGCATTTTCAGCCAAAGCAAGAATCGTTCAAATGAAGCAGAGTTTATTTTGTGGTATGCGTGACGGTATACCAGTGTGCCTGGGTTATATCGTCGTTTCGATGTCGTTCGGCATGTTTGCGGTTGCGCACGGCATTCCGGTTTTTTCGACCATTGCTTTTTCGATGACCAATATGACCTCTGCCGGGCAATTTGCCGCGGTCAATCTTGCCGGGGCCTGTGCATCCTTTACCGAAATAGGCTTTGCAACGGTTGTCGTCAATATCCGCTATGCTTTGATGAGCCTGGTTCTGTCACAAAAAATCGAAAAGATGTCGTTTATAAAAAGAATGCTTCTGGCGGCCGGCATCACCGACGAGGTCTTCACCATTGCCTCGACCCGCGGTGAAAAAGTCAGTTTTTCCTATATGGCCGGGCTTATCATCACGCCATACCTTGGCTGGTCGCTGGGCACGATTCTGGGCGCAACCGTCAACTCGCTGATGCCGGTCTCGGTTGTCTCGGCCATGGGAATCACCCTTTACGGTATGTTCGTGGCTATCACGGTCCCGATCGCCCGCGAAGAGCGGCCGGTGCTGTATACCCTGCTGATTGCGATTTCCCTGAGCTGTATCTTCAAATACACCCCGGTTATATCAGCTCTATCGAGCGGCTGGACAATCATCATTGTCACGCTTTTTACTGCTGCGCTGGCGGCATTTCTCTTCACCGTCGATGAGGAACCCGCATGAGTTATTTGAACGGTGTGATTCTGGTGACTGCCATCGTTACCTACCTGGTAAGAATGCTTCCCATCGTTTTTTTCAGACGGGAACTATCGTCGCGGCGCTTGAAGGCCTTCATGTATTACATTCCCTACGCGGTGCTCGGCTCGATGACTTTTCCGGCCATACTGGAATCGACGCGCAGCACCCTCTCAGCCGGCACCGGCTTTCTGGTCGCAATTCTTCTGGCCTATTACAACCGCGGCCTTCTGCAGACTGCGCTCGGCGCGGCAGCAGCAGTCTTCATCGTCGAATACCTGACCCTTTAACACCAAGGGCTGATTACCGGTTGATCATCTGATATTTTTGATGACTGAGAAGATCGAAAACTATTCTGGCAAAGCTGGCAGCTTTAACTGGATCGGCCAGCAGTTGCATCATCTGGTTCTGATGAGCGACGCTGCTACCTAATATTGCGTCATCGACCGCCTTCGGAAAGTCGCCCAGCATTGCCTGTTCAGGGGTATTATTCGCGATCTGTGTCATTACCAGCTCGTTTTCGCTGACCTTGTCGCGAATCGTGTAAAGATAATTCACCAGGTCCTTGTCGCTCAGCTCATCGGTTATGAACAGCTCGTTAAGACGGTTGATAATCTGTGAAATCAGCTCTTCCCTGATATCTGTAGGCCGGGCAGAACCGAGTTCCTTACCCGGCTCGAGCTTGAATTCAGAAGCATCTTCCTTGAGTTTGATATCCTGCTGACGAATTTTCGACAAGCGGTAATGCGTCAGCACCAGATTGTTCAGATCGATTTCGTCTTCGTCGACAATGGTTTCGCGCAGCATGGGGCCGAGATTGCGGGCATACAGACTCAGCTTTTCAAGACTCCTGTCGTCGTAATCGACGATTTGCGACATGAATTCATAAAAGCGCAAAAAAGTGCCCAGGTCCTTTTTAAAGATCTCCAGGGCATCCTTTTCACGCTTGCAATCCTTGAAACTGTTTTCAGCATTGGCGATCAACACCGCATCTCCAGATATTTTTGCACGTTCAAAAATATTTTTCGACTGCTTAAAGGCTTCATTTGCTGATTTATAGCGAAGTTTCCAGCGTTCGACCGCCGGTTTGCAGATGTTGGCAATCGCTGCATTGCTCTTATTCTTTTGAAAAAAAGCTTCGCAGAACTGCTCGACTTCATGCCACTGAAAAATACCCGCCGCGCGCAGCTTCTCGAACAGATCGAAAATCAGGTCCGGGTCAGATACGTCTGCCAGCTCAGCCGTCTGATAATAGGGCTGAAAAGCCGCCAGAATATCTTCGGGGTCGTTGAAAAAATCCAGCACGAAGGTTCCGCTTTCGGCCTTGCCAGGGTAAATACGGTTTAACCGCGACAGCGTCTGCACGCATTCAACCCCGCCGAGTTTTTTGTCGACATACATCGCGCACAGCTTCGGCTGATCGAACCCGGTCTGAAACTTGTTCGCGACGATCATTACCTGATACTCATCCGTATCGAAGGCATTGCGCATTTCACGCCCCTTGAGGTCGGGGTTCATATTGCTTTCGGTAAATTTTTTGCCGGTCAGCTGCTCCGCATTCGGGTCACTCTCAGCAAACTCCACCTCACCCGAAAACGCTACCATAGCCCGAATCTTTGCATAGCCCTTTTTCTTGATATAATTATCAAAGCCGATTTTGTAACGAACCGCTTCTTTTCTCGAACTGGTAACCACCATGGCCTTGGCCTGGCCGCCAAGCAGCCCCATCACCTTGTCTCTAAAATGCTCGATAATGACCTGAACCTTCTGCGCAATGTTGTAATCATGCAAACGCACCCACTGACTGACCTTCACCCGGGCACGCCGGCTTTCGACTTCCTGATCAGATTCCTGAATGGCCAGTGCCAGATTGTAGGCAACTTTGTAGTTTGTGTAATTCTTCAGAACATCGAGAATAAAGACTTCCTCTATCGCCTGACGCATGCTGTAAACATGAAAAGCTTCCGGGCGGTTGGTTTTTGAAGGCGCCTCACCAGGTTTTGGCAGACGGCCGAACAGCTCGATGGTTTTTGCCTTTGGTGTCGCCGTAAAAGCGAAATAGCTCAAATTAGGGGAAGCGCGCCGCGAAGCCACTGCCGCATCGATAATATCATCAGCCGACAAGGGTTCTTCGCTGTCCGACTGGGCATCGAGCATCAGAACTTCTTTGAGTTTGCGTGCCGTCGACCCGGTCTGCGAAGAATGCGCTTCGTCAGCGATAATTGCATAATGGTGCTCTTTAAGGCTGACATCATTCTCGATCGCCCGCAAAACAAACGGAAATGTCTGAATGGTGACAATAATAATCGGCTGCGATCTGGTCAGAGCGGCGGCCAGCTTTTCTGACTTGGCACCATCGCCTTCCTCGTTGTTGATACGGCCAACCACGCCGTCAACCTGCTCGAATTGCGAAATAGTTTCCTGCAGCTGCGAGTCAAGCACGGTGCGGTCAGTAACTATGATCACCGAATCAAACAGCTTCTTGCCGGCGACATCATATATCGAAGAGAGTTGATGAGCTGTCCAGGCGATTGAATTCGACTTGCCTGAACCGGCGCTGTGTTGAATGAGGTATTTCTGACCGGGGCCTTCGCTACGCGCAGCACTGATAAGTTTGTTGACGACATCCCACTGATGATAGCGCGGAAAAATCATCGTTTCTTTTTTGTATTTTCGCCCTTCCCAGTCTTCTTTTTCTTCGATCTGCAGATGAACGAAACGCGCCAGAATCTTCAACAGATTTTCAGGCAGCAGCACTTCGTTCCAGAGATAGGCTGTTGCATACTGATTTACATCTTCCGGAACATCGTTACCGGCCCCACCCTCTTTTGTGCCCCGGTTGAAAGGCAGAAAAAAGGTATTGCCACCTTCAAGCCTGGTGGTCATGGCGACTTCACACTGACTTACAGCGAAATGCACCAGCGCACCGCGCTTAAAGGTCAGCAGCGGCTCAGGCTTCTTTGTGGCCGGATCAACCGGCAGGCGGGTGGTTTGATATTGCTTTTTGGCATTGTCTACCGACTGTTTGAACTCTGATTTCAGTTCCATGGTTGCGATCGGCAGACCATTAACGAACAGCACCAGATCGATGCGCCAGGCTTTGGCTTTAGCACCGGTGGCATTCAGGTGCTCATCGCTGGCCCATGGACTGTAAACCAGTTCGGGCACAATTCGCAGGCGATTTTTCTGATAGCGCGCCAGCGTGTCGGGGTTCAGATCATGTTCGGGTTTGAATTGGCAAAGGCTGAAGCGGGTGCCGTGATCGCGCAGTTCGTTGCGCAATACCCCCAGAGTACCGAAGGTTCGCATATCTTTATTGGCGGCATTGGGGTCGGCTTTGCCAAGCTGCGCCGCGACCCGTTCAAGAAATTTCTGTTCCGGGTTGTTGGGGTAGAGTTTGCAGTATTTCTGCCACTGGGCATCCTGGGTTTCTTTAACGAAGCCAAGCACATCTTCTTCATACAAAGCGAGTTTTCGGTTGTAGTTCTCGGGTTTACCCTTCAGCCAACCGTTGGTGACAAACTGCTGAACAACATCGTTCTGAAAAGTAAATTCTTTGGCTTTATCCTCATTGAATACGCTCATCGTTCCTCATTCCCGCAATTCTTATGATATTTTTTTACAAACTTGTATTCTATAAGGCCCTCGGTGAGAATCGTCAGATTAATGGCGCTGCTCAAAGAACGGGCCTCCGGTGATTACATTTTTGGTCCAGAGTTCGCCGACAGAATAATCTTCGAGCCAGACTTTAAAGTCTTTCTCGTTCAAACGCCTGAAAGTAGAAGCGCCATTCTCTCTGTTAACCACGACAATGTCTTCTACTGCAAAATTATCAAGCAGGGTCGGTGACTGGGTGGCTACTATAACCTGAGTTCGCCGCGCAGCATCTTTGATCAATTCAGCAAGAATATGAATCGCCTCAGGATGTAGCCCCAGCTCAGGTTCATCGATGATGATCAGTGATGGTGGTTCGGGCTGCAACAGGGCGGTTGCCAGCGCGATAAAGCGAATGGAACCGTCTGAAAGATGATAGGGCTGGAACGGATAATCGGAATCCTTCTGAAACCATGACAGGTTTATCTTTTCGGCGTCACCGAATTTACGAACTTCAAGATTGAAATCACTGAAATACGGTATCACCAGCCTGACCGCGTTAACGATCTGCTGATATTCGTCGGACCATTCGTTTTTCAGCTTTAAAAGGAATGGCGCAAGGTTTGCAGCGTCGCTGCAGAGACGGCTATCATCTTGAATAATCTCCAGATTGCGAATTCCAGCAGTTTTATTGGTGTCATTGAAGTGATAGATCTGCCATGACTGAATGTTCTTATAAATATAATCAAAAGCATCTTTTGCCAGAGTCACCGCCTGGTCTTCAGGGTTTCTGGCAAAATTTAATTGATCGTTACCGTATACAATAACCGGGAGAATTTGATCACCAGCAATTTCTTCTTCATCAACCCGACATGAAATATCAGGACTGGGAACTTCGATAATACTGAAACCGTATTGATGATTTTGGAAACCAATCCTGAAGATTATTCTTTCGGTTACTTTCCGACCATTGAATAAAAAATCATTTATGCCACCATGCTGCTGTATATAACTGTTCGCTTTGTTTTCGGCGATTTTCTGAACCAGCTTAAAAAAGCTGATCAAATTGCTTTTGCCTGAGCCATTTGCACCGATAAAAACATTCAGACTGGTCAGCTCAAAGTCAACCAGTTCCCTGATTGATTTAAAGCCTCTAACAGTAAGATTGCTCAGTATATTCATCATTCTATCATGTTTATGTTGTCGCATCGGCAGCTTTAGCAGGCCACAGAAATGCAGTGTATCACTTTTTTCCCATTGAACAATGTTTGTTTTCACGCTCAAATCAGCTATTTTTTAACAATTGCACGACTTGATACCAATAGTAAAAAGTTGATTTATCAGGTTGACGTTTCAGCGCATTGAGAAAATTCCATTCCCGGTCTTCAATGTTTAATTCTTTTATGTCCTGGTTATTATAGAAACTCATCCTGGACATGTCGTTTTTTAGGATTTTTGCAGCCAGATACGCAACTCTTCCTGCGGCAGAGATGGCCTCTTCGATCCTGAATATTCCATTCATCAGGAATCCAGTACCAAAGGCAGTCAATCCCTTTTGTAGTTCCTGAAATTTCCAGGAATCTTTCGTTTCTCTACCTCTTTTTGCCAGTAGCAAACAAGTAGAAATCGTATCTTGAAGCGCAATTTCAGGGGTAATCGTGCTCGAAGTCCCTGTTCTCCGGTATTCAATCTCCTTTGCCGCAAAGGCATAAAAGCTTTTCGAAACAATTTCTATTTGATTTATTCTTTCGAATAACCTGCTCAGGTCATAGAGCTGTTTGCAAATTTCCATTGCAAATGACTGGGTTCCTTTGAAATATGGAATTCCAATAGTGTCTGGAGCGAAAGCTGTAAGCTTATC
>Ga0116194_1000540_pt1 | contig 30790 bp, 28 predicted proteins | sample AD_SCU001_MetaG_FD_89887 | JGI IMG/M metagenome (GOLD analysis project Ga0116194, IMG submission 89887) | Active sludge microbial communities of municipal wastewater-treating anaerobic digesters from China - AD_SCU001_MetaG | ecosystem: Engineered > Bioreactor > Anaerobic > Digestate | place...
ATCTTCTTCTGGTCAACGTCGAGCACAACATCGTCAACATTCCCGATAAAGACAGCCCTGTCGGTGTAGACCGGCAATCCGAACATCTCTGTGACCTGTGTTCTCATCGGTATCCTCTGAAGGTATATTACTATAAATGATAAAAAGATACTCATTTTATGGAAACGTCGCTACAGATAGGGAACATCGCTGGAATACCAGTCAAAATACACTGGAGTTTTCTCCTGGTGATCCCGTTGTTTGCCTGGATCATCGGGAGCCAGATCGTGCTCACGACCCAGTTGATAACGATCCTCTTCGGTGTCCCGATCGATGTGACGCTGATCGAAGCAGGGTTTAACCCATACATTCTCGGAACCGTCATCGCACTGGGCCTGTTCTTTGGCGTGTTTGTCCACGAGGTGGCCCATTCGCTCATCGCGAAGGCTAAAGGGATCAAGATCCACAGCATCACGCTCCTCATCCTGGGCGGGGTATCCCAGATGGAGGAGGTCGTGCCGGACCCGAAGGTGGAACTCCCGATGGCGCTTGCCGGGCCGCTCACGAGCCTGGCGATAGGTATCATCTGTAGCGCCCTGGTCTACGTCTTCCCCACCCTCCCTGACCCGGCCGTCGCCGGTGTCCTGGTATTCACCTTCGGCTACCTGGGGATCTTAAACGTCCTGCTCTTCGCGTTCAACCTGCTCCCGGCGTTCCCGATGGACGGAGGGCGCGTCTTGCGGGCGTGGCTCGCCCGGCGGATGCCTCTCTCCCGTGCGACCAAGATCGCTGCCGACGTCGGCAGGGCGTTTGCGGTCATCTTCGGAATATTTGGGTTCCTGATGTTAAACCCGATCCTGATCATCATCGCCTTCTTCATCTACATCGGCGCAAACCAGGAGGCCACATTCCTGCGCTACTATATCCTGTTGCAGGACGTCACTGTGGCAGACGCTATGAGCAACTCCGTCAGCACAGTGGAACCAACAACCCCGCTACCCCGGTTGCTGGAACTTATGTACGAGACGAAGCATCTCGGGTTTCCGGTGGTGGAGCGAGGGAATCTCGTCGGGATTGTTACGCTCAGCGACCTCCACAAGGTCTCACCGATCGACAGGGAGGCGATGCAGGTACGTGACGTCATGACACCCAATCCCATAACTCTCCCGCCATCGGCACCGCTAATCGACGCCCTGCGGATCATGACCGCCCAGGGCATAGGGAGGATCCCGGTCGTGGAAGGCGACACCCTTGTAGGGATTGTAACCAGGACGGATCTGCTCAGGGTTATGGAACTGCGAGAGAAGGGATAGAGGGCAGACTTATTCTAATGACAACCCATACCTTTGCTGGAACTGCCCCCCCTGTGATCCCAAAACAACTCAGCCGAATTGCTCTCTGAAGGTTTTACAGAACAAGGGGTTTCAAAGGGAGCCCCATTATGCCAGGAACGCCGCGATTATCCCCGTCAGGAATATTCCATCAAACGTCCCCGCACCCCCTATACTTGCCATCGGTGCCCCGAGTTCCGCGATATGATGGAGATTCAGCAGATCCGCCCCGATGAGGGTGCCTAGCGTCCCGCTCACATAGGCGATGATAACCGGCGCACCCGAAACGCCGCCCACAAGGAGCGGGAGGACCAGCGCCGCAAGGAGCGCCGCAAGCGGCGGGATGAAGATCGGTGTCGCGATCCCGAGTCCCGGCACAGGCCGGGCTACAAGTTTTGTTACGACCGTCACGATCGCGACCCCGATAAGCGCGAGCCAGAGGATCTGGAACCCGCCTGTGAGCTGGATCGACTTATAGAGCAGGTAGAGCGATATCACGATCGGTATAAGGGCGCCGCCGACGTTTATCGCAAGGACTGTCCGCTGCACCGGCCGCGAGATACGGTAGAGGCGGCCGTAGATCGCGACGTATCGGTCGTAATCGGGAGTCATCGGCCGGCTCTCCAGCGTCCTCACCGGTATGTTTATAAAACTTCCCAGAAGCGTCAGGAAGAGTATGAGGAGCGCCTGCTGCCAGGAGAACCCAAGCCTCGTGAACGTCGCTCCGATCGCCGTCACGAAAACCAGGGGGAAGATGAGGATGGCGAATATGAAAAGCCCGATCAGCACGAGGAATATTATGATCAGCAGCGGCGAGAATGGGTTGAAGATGACCCTGTCCATGTGAGTCTCTCTCCCTCCCGGCTAATATATGCTACGCCCGCGTGCAGACGATCGCGGCGTGATCATGGTGATACGGCTCAAGCCACCGCGCCTCCACAACCTCAAGGTGGCGCTCAAGCAAGGCCAGCGTCTCCTCAAGCACCCCGGCCGGGTCCCTTCGAACATCCACGCTCCTTGTCTTTAACATCAGGATGAACCGGCCACCTGGTTTCAGGAAGACCAGGTTCCGTTTCGCGATCTCGACCTGGTCAGGCTGCGCCACGTCCTGGTAGATCAGGTCGACCGCCTCCATGAACGGCGCGTACTCCTCCGGACGGCTTGCGTCGGCCATTATCGGGACGATCCTCTTTCGCCGGCGGGCGACCTCAAGGAGGTCCTGCATCGGCCGGGGTGCAAACTCCACGGCGTAGACCGTCTCAACATAGTCGGCAACGTGTGAGACTGTGGTCCCGTTCGCCGCTCCCAGGTAGAGCACCCGCATCCAGGGTTCGAGGTCTATCCCGCCTCCGAGGGCATAGAGCGCCGCAAGTTTGCTCCGGTAGGGGTCCCAGACCCTGTAACCATCGAGCGTCCGCTCACCATACACCCCCGCCTCGCCGGGCGAGACCAGGACGTTCCCGATCCAGATCATGCCCTCGCCCCCGCCTCGTCGATCCGGGCCTGGGCCCCCTCGATGAACGAGGGCACCAGTTCGCCACGGTAGTAGTCTATTCTGGCAGCGATTGCAAGTTTCGCCGCAAGCACCCGGGCCACCCGACCCCGCACCTCTTTGGGGGCGTTGTGGACTCTGCGGTGCTGAAAGATTATCCCGTGTTTTGGCGGCGGCGAGCCCCCCCGGAGGTGCGAAAACAGCGCCTGCTCCGAGCCGAGCACCTGTATGGTGCTCCCCGGCATCCTGGCAAGTTCAGCAAGCCCCCCGGCCCTGGAGAGGAGACGGGCCGCGACCAGCCCCCCGATGAGGGCGCTCACATTCGGCATCACCAGATCGGCCATTGCGGAGACCTCCCGCATCAGCCGTCTCCTCACCTCCGTGAGCCGCTCGATCTCGCCTGCAACCGCCGCAAGCCCTCCGTCTGCTCCTCTCCGGATCATCTCAAGCATCTTCTTTGCCGGCAGGGAGCGGTACTTCCGGGAGAACGAGGGGTCGGTGACCTGGTACCACTCGGCGGCACGTTCAGAGAGGAGATTGATGACGTTATCGAGTTCGTCAAGCATCCGCACCATCTGGAGGAGAGCGACGTCCCGCTCCTGGTATGATCGGGCGATCTTATGCCGGGCAATAATCATGCAGACCGAACGGAGGAGGGCGATGTACTCCTCCCGCGTCCCGACAACTCCGCAGTCCCTGGCGACCTCCCAGTTGATCGGGGTATACGACTCCATATCGGCGCGAAGGCCGGACGCCCGTTCCGCGAGCACGGCCGGATCGGTGCCTGCAGCCCGGCAGCACCCATCTTCATCGAGATCCCCGAACCAGTAGCGCTGCAGCATGGTTAGGGTACTTGCGCCCCTGTCGTATAAGAGGCTCACGCCAGGCCGAAGGAGTAGACCATCACCGGAAGCATGATCGCGCCCATGCAGTAGACCCGGCGGATGTTGACCAGCGCCGGGACGCAACCGACCGCCGTTGCCAGCAGGAGGACGAGGATCCCGAACGGCCCGCAGAGGAAGAATGAGAGCAGGACGATGAAGCCTATGACAGCGCGGTTAAGCGCCGTGACGTTCACCCCGGAGAAGAGGCCGGCGGTACGCGAGAAGAGGATCGTCAGGAGGTATGCACCGACCGCGGCGAGCGCCCCTGCGAGGAGGATGGCGGTTGCCTGGGGCATATCCTCAAGCGCCGAGATGGCCGCCATCACCCCGTTTCGCGTCCGGGATATGGCGTAGAACGCCGCAAGCCCGAGAAAAGCGTTCACGGTGTTTGCAGCGCTCGTTGCCAGGATGTACTCGCGGGGGTTTGAGTCGTAGCCGAGAACCGAGGTCAGGAGGGCGTTTGCAGTGGCGTTCGATAGCCCTGGAAGCCAGCCGACGAGAGCGCCGGCAGCTGAACCGAGGATAGACCCGCGCCGGAGAGCACCGGGCGGGAGGTCAAGCCCCTGGAAGTGCTGCTCTGGCATCTCCCCCTGCGACCCGCCGAGGAGGACTGATACCCCGAAGAGGCCAGAGAGGAGAGGCATCAGCACCCCGGACTCGCCGCCCGTCGACCAGGCCAGAAAGGAGTAGCCCAGCGCAAAGACTCCAAGGATCCCCGAGACCACAAAGACGGCAAGCGCCCAGCCCGGCGACTCTGAGACCACGACGAGGTAGCCTCCCACCGCCAGTATGAGGAGCCCGATCCCCCAGTCGATCGCCGGCTGGAGCGCGGGGAGGAAAAGGACAAACCCGAGCGCGAGGGGGAGGGAGAGAGCAACCCCGACAGCGCTCCCGAGGGCAGATATCCTTACCGCCTCCTCTCCCCGCCCATCGAGGCAGAGGGCGTGAGCAGGCAGGACGGCAAGCGATGTCTCTGCGTCGGGGACCCCGAGGAACGTGGCCGGGACGTTGTCGAGGAACGTATGCGTGACGAGTGTGGCAAACATGGCGGAGGCAACGACCACAGGGTCGAACCAGGCAAGCAGTAATGCCTGGAGCGAGAGTAAAAGGCCCGCTATCGTGTTTGCATGTACGCCGGGAACAAGACCGCTCACGGCGCCGCAGAGTAGGCCAAGGACGGTCCCGAGCACGATACTGAAGAGCACGCTTATCCATGGTCAGATTGAGCGGGGATAAACCAACCGGATTTCTTCTCCCGATACAGTCATATTCCACCGGGACGAAGGTTGTAGCGAATGAAGATCGCCATCACCCGCCTCGAGGATAAGGCAGCGGGCGACCGCGCCCTCTGCGTCAAATACGGTCACGACTGCTACACAGTCTCACCGTTACGGGCTGAGTTGCGCCAGGAGAGGATCGATGCCTTTGTCGAGGCCGTCCACCGCGGTGAGTTCGACTGCCTCTTCTTCGCAAGCGCCCTCCCCGCCGCGCTGATCGCACCGAGACTGGAACGATGGCCCAGGGTGATAGCGATCGGCCCAAAGACCGCCGGGGTCCTCCGCGACTCCGGGATAGAGGCGGAGGTTCTCCCCTCGTTCTACTCCCGGGAGTTTGCTCCCTACCTTGGCGACTGGCTCCGCGGCCGGACGGTAGGGATCCCGCGGGCCGACGTCCCGAACCCCGGGCTCATTGAGGCGATCGTCGCCGCCGGCGGGGTGGTTCGGGAGGAGCGGGTCTATGCTCTCGTCCCAACGGGAACCGAACTTGCGGTTGAGGGTGCCGACGCTCTCCTCTTTACAAGCGCCATGTCTTACCGGGAGGCGCGGTGGCAGCCTCGTGACGACCTACTACACCTTGCCATCGGCGAGACCACCGCAGATGCGATGCGGGCAGGCGGACACCCTCCCGCGGTCGTCGGTGACGGGTCGCTCGCAGGAACCCTTGGTGCACTGAACCGCTACATCGTGGAAGGCCGGTGATCGCAAATGTCCGGGCAGGAGTCATCTATCCCGGAATCCGGGATAGTCCTCATCGACAAACCCCGTGGCCCGAGCAGCCATCAGGTGGCCGCCTGGGTCGGGGAGATCCTGGGACGCCGGGTCGGTCACGCCGGGACGCTCGACCCGCAGGTCTCGGGGGTGCTCATCGTCATGTTCGGCCCTGCAGTCAGGCTGGCCCCCGTCCTTCTCTCGCACAACAAGGAGTATATCTGTTTGATGAGACTCCACGCCGACGCCTCGCGGGACAAGGTAGAGCGTGCAGCGACGGAGTTCGTCGGCCGGATATACCAGCGGCCGCCACGGAAGAGTGCGGTGAAGCGAAGCCTGCGGATCAGAAAGATCCAGGAGATCGAGATCCTGGAGATGGAGGGGAGACTTGTTCTATTCCGCGTCCGCTGCGACGCCGGGACCTACATCCGGACGCTCTGCGTGCATCTGGGCTATGCGATCGGGACGTGTGCCCACATGGAAGAACTCCGGCGGACACGCTCGGGACCCTTCGACGAGACAGGTGCTGTCACGCTCCACGAACTTGCCGACGCCGCTACGTTCGCACGGGAGGGCAATCCCGAACCCCTCCTGAGGATGATCCACCCCCCGGAAGCAGCCGTTGCCGGGCTTCCGAAGGTTATCATCCGCGACACCGCGGTCGACGCCGTATGTCACGGGGCAGTCCTCGCCGGGGTCGGTGTCGCGGAGAAGGTGGGGGGGTTTGGAGAGGGCGAGACGGTTGCCATCATGACGCAGCGCGGCGAACTTGTAGGTCTCGGGCGTTCTCTTCTTGGATCGTCGGCGCTGAGACCTGGAGAACCCGGGTTTGTCGTCGCGCCAACAACCGTCCTGATGCCGGCCGGCACCTATCCCCGTGGCTGGAAGACGCACGCCGGAAGGTAATATTAATAGAATACACCGCCAACGTCTGATGCACCATCTGTGCTGAGGTAGTCTAGACCGGTAAGGCGCGGGCCTGGAAAGCCCGTGGGGCGTTGAGCCCCTCGGGAGTTCAAATCTCCCCCTCAGCGTTCTCTTATCACAGTTCTTCAACTCACACCCACCCGCGAAAGGGTGTGGGCCTCAGGCTATGCCATACCTTCCCTGGCAGAAGTCTTCATATCGAGATCCCGACCATAAGCATCGAGAAGAGCACCAGGTCGTATACCGTGTGCGTTATCGCCGATGTAGTGGTGTTCGAGCGGCGGCGGATAAAGCCAAAGATGATCCCGGCCAGGAAGACCGATATCAGCCCGTCCCAGCTGTACTGGAAGGCGTGGAGCGACGCAAACAGGAGCGCCGGGAGGAGGATCCCGAACCGTGGCTGGAGCAGACCGCGGATGCTCACCTCTTCGCCGAACCCTGCCGTGACGGATGCCATGATGATCCCGGGGATGGTGAGCACCCCGGAGAAGAGCAGGTTGACAGCCTCCTCATCGGTCACCGGGAGACCGAGGAAGCCCACAAGCGCGGCGAGCGCCTGATCGATGAAGTGGAACGCCGCAACGAGCACGAAAGCCGCGCCCACGGCAAAGAGAACCTCTCTCCACGTCGGCAGGACAAGCCCGAGTCGATCCAGGGTCTCGCGGGGCGACCGGCGGACGAACGCTCCCGCTATGAAGAACGAACCCACGAACGTCCAGAAGAGGGTGTAGGCGTTCAGTGAGACCGTCTCAGTAAGGAGGCCACCCGACTCGATCAGGAACTCAAGGAACGGCGGCGACAGGTAGGGAGGAATCCCTGTGACCAGGAGCGGTATGGGCGGGATGAGGATCATTGCAAGGATGACGACGAGCGCGACGGTGTGGAGGAGCGAGTCGGGGTCGAACGGCAGGTAACCTGCAAGCCAGACCCGGAACCGGCGCGAGAACCCGATGAGACTTACAAGCCCGGCAACAAAGACGCCCAGGAAGAGAAGAGCAACGGCGGCGGCCAGTTCAGGGTTGAAGATCTCGGGGTCTACCTCCTCCGGCAGGATGGCAATTGCCCCGAGACTGGCCGTGACGGTCGCAAGCCCCGCAACCACGACAAACAGCCAGATGATGGCAACCCGGCGGTAGGCCGGGTGCCTCGTTTCGGCGAGATGGACAAGGAGCGCAAGAATGACAAAGAGCGCCACATCAAGCGCTGCGGCGAGAAATGCTCCCGCCTCACCTCCAACCTCCCCGAACGCTGCAAAAACGAAGATGAGCCCGAAGAGGGCGATCAGCAGTTCAGGGGTATGAAGGCGGCAGAACTCCTGAAACATACCCCACGTTTTGACCGGAGAGACAAAGAACGTATCTTCAGCGCCAGCCAGACCTCCCGATTGCTGACCAGCATAACACCCCTGCAACCACAATGACCGCTGCAAGCAGGTGAAATATCGTCGTGAGAGCCCACCTGCCAAGGATCAGCGCTCCTGCAAAGGGGCCCACAGAGAGCCCCATAGAGTAGAACGTATTGTATATACCGTAGGCGGCGCCCTGTGAACCGTGGTTACGGTAGATCTCGGCCAGGATCGGCATCACCGGCACGAGGGCAGAACCAAGCCCGATCCCCAGCATAAAGATTGTAACACCGGTGATGAGGAGGGTCTCAGCCTGCACGGCGGTAAAGATTGCAGCCCCGGCAAGGAGGAGACCTCCGGATATAAGGTAGCGACTGCCGCCGTAGCGGTCATAGATCCGGCCTGCGATTGGCTGTGCAATTATGGTCGCGACCGCCAGAACCGCAAAAATACCCCCGATCATCGCCGGCGGGGCAGAGAAGGCTGCATGGAGGTGGACGGGGAGGTAGGGGTCGATCACCCCATATGTCCCGGAGACCGCAACGGTCACCACCGCACAGACCGCGAGCGGGAGGAGAGAGCCCCGCGGGAGGAGGGGTGGGCGCTCCCGCCGGGTGCTGCAGACAGGAATTGCGAGGACGATAAGACCGATGATGCCTGCCAGAACCGCCGGGATTATGAAGGTCGCAGTGTGGCCGGCATACTCAAAGAGCAGTCCACCGGCGACAGGCCCGAGGACGGTGCCGAGCCCAACCGACGATAACGCGATCCCCATCTTCTCTCCGAGCCTCGCGGGATCGCATGTATCGGCGATGAGCGCAAGCCCCGCAGACCAGGTTGCCGCGGCCGATATCCCCTGGACCGTCCGGGCGATGGTCAGGTGCAGAACTGTGACAGAGAGCCCGAAGAGCGCTGTTGCGAGAGCAAGGAGGAGCATCCCGCCGGCTATGAGGGGTCGGCGTCCCACCCGATCGGAGAGGAGCCCCATGGGTATGGAGAATACAAGAAGCATGGCGGCGTAGAGCCCGAAGATGACCCCGACGACCGATTCGTCCACGCCAAACCAGACGGCATACTGAGGGAAGATCGGGATCAGGAGGCCGTAGATCATCATGTCCATGAAGATGACGAGCACGACCATCACCAGGATCGCATCAGGCGACGCGGCGATACGCTCACGTAGGCTCTGTGGTTCAGCGATTCTCAATCGTCCATCCTCCTGGACGCTTCCAGCACAGGATTCTAAGACCGCCTGTGCTCAGCGGCGGCATCGACCAGCGTTTGCACAAACCCGTCCGTGAAGTAGGCGTGGGTGTACTGCCCGACCGCGTTACCGGCGACGAGGCCGTCCCTACCGCCGTCGATCCCGCGGCCGCGTATGAGGTCCAGGACGAACCTTGCGTCGCGGTCACACTCCAGGCGCGAGTAGTGAAACTCGTGACCCCGGAAGAGGGAACCCGGCACAAGGAGGGGTGCACCGCCAAGAACCCTGGCCTCCACATATCCGAGGGCCTGGATGCGCCCGGTCATCTCCGCGGTCGCCGGGAGGATACCCGCCATCGGGTAGTCCACCCCGTCGGTGGTGAGCCGATCGCTCAGGTATATGAGCCCGCCGCACTCCGCGTATACGGGCATCCCGTCCCCGACCGCTCTGCGCAGATCTTCCCGGCACCGGGACGAGGATAGAGCCTCCGCGTGGAGTTCCGGGTAGCCGCCCCCGAGGTAGAGGGCATCCACACGAGGGAGACGGTCGGCCATCGGCGAGAAGAATACCAGATCCGCCCCCGCCAGGACGAGTCTCTCCAGGTTGTCGGCGTAGTAGAAGCAGAACGCCGCATCGTCTGCAACACCGATCCTCGCCCTGGTCTCCCGGCGGGGCGTCGTCGTTCCCGGATCCTGGAGCGGCGGGGCCGAGGTGGCCAGGTCGATGATCGCATCGAGATCGCAGGTCTCCTCAACCACAGCGCCGTATCGCGCCATCGCCCCGGTCTCGGTTGCCATCGCAAGCCCGAGGTGCCGGCTCTCGACCGCGAGATCGTTCCGTCGTGGGACCGCCCCGTATATCGGGAGGCTCTCTGTCTCCTCGATCATGGCGAGGTGCCGGGAGCTCCCGATCCGGTTGAGTATGACCCCGGCAACCCTGAGATCAGGGTCGAACCCCGCATAGCCCCTGACCATGGCATGGACGCTTCGTGACATGCCCTCCACGTCCACCACCAGGATGACCGGGGCATCCAGGATCTTTGCAACGTGTGCCGTGCTTGCGATATCAGTCCCTTCAAGACCGTCGTAGAGCCCCATCACGCCCTCGATGACGGCGATGGAGGCGCCGGTGGAGCCCCTGATAAACGTCTCACGCACCCCCGCCTCACCCATCATGAACGGGTCGAGGTTGCGGGATGGCCGGCTGCAGATGGCCGAGTGGTGCGTGGGATCGATGAAGTCAGGGCCCACCTTGAAGGGCTGGACAACGAGCCCCCTCGCGACGAGTGCCGCCATCAGCCCGCTTGCAATCGTGGTCTTACCGCAACCGCTGTGGGTTCCGGCGATAACGATGCGTGGAATCCGGTGCATAGGGATCCAGGAGTGTTGAATACCGGAGGAGATAAATATGACCACAAATAACCATGATATATCAAAATGTGTTACATTAGATCAACAAAAATTGTTTTATCCCTGCGGCAGCGGTCGGGAGTGATCATATGCATATAATGGAAGGATTCCTGCCCAGTCCATGGTGGGAGATCTGGTTCCTGGTCTCCCTGCCCTTCATTGTATTCGGCGTCTACCAGCTAAACCGGCTTGTAAAAGAGAGGCGCGAGACGCTGCCGCTCCTTGCTGTTGCAGGCGCCTTCGTCTTTGTCCTCTCATCCCTCAAACTCCCCTCGTTCACCGGGAGTTGCTCCCACCCCACCGGGACGGGGCTTGGAGCCATCCTGTTCGGCCCCTGCATCGCAGGCGTCCTTGGACTGATAGTCCTTGTCTTTCAGGCGGTCTTCCTGGCGCACGGCGGGATAACCACACTCGGGGCAAACGTATTCTCGATGGGGATCGCCGGCCCGGCCGTCGCCTACCTGGTCTACAAAGCCGGGACACGGGCGGGCGCGAACACCTACGCCACGGTCTTTGCCGCTGCAGCGCTTGCGGATCTCTTCACCTACGTCGTTACATCCATCCAGCTTGCGCTTGCTTTCCCGGGCACCACCGGGTTTCTTGGAGCGTTCATGGCATTTGCGGCGATATTTGCCGTTACCCAGGTTCCGCTTGCCATCATCGAGGGTGCGATCATCGCGCTGGTCTTCAAGTACATCGTCCACCTCAAACCCGAGATCCTTATCCGTCTGAACCTCCTCCCTGAGAGCACCATCCAGAGACTGAAGGAGACTGCCGCATGAAGTATGGTCTGGAGATCGCGGTAATCACACTTATCATCGTCTTTGCCGGCATATTCCTCTTTCAGGACGCCGCCGGTGAAAACTCCTGGGGTGGGGCTGACGGCGAGGCCGCAGAACTCATCGAGGCCACGGGCTACGAACCCTGGATCGAACCGTTCTGGGAACCTCCGAGCGGCGAGATAGAGTCGCTCCTCTTTGCCCTGCAGGCCGCCATCGGGGCTGTTATCATAGGTTACGTCTTCGGCTACTGGCAGGCCAGCAGGAAGAACACCTGAATCTTTACCCTGTACCGATAAACCTGGTGAGAGATTATGCACGAGATGCTCGAAGACTTCGCCCGGAGAAACGAGCTCCGGGAGACAGCCCCCTGGCTCAAGTTGTTCCTGGGGGTCGCGAGCATCCTCATCTGTGTCTCATCGCCCGGTCCCATCGCGCCCCTGCTGGTCGCGGCCTCGATGAGCGCCGCCATCCTTCTTCTTGCAAAGATCCCTGCACGGTTCTACACCCATCTTCTCCTCATCCCGGTCTCGTTTGCTCTAATGAGCATCATAGTCGTCCTCTTTATCACCGGGGGCGGGAGAGTCCTCGTGGATCTCCCGGGCCTCCCGCTCGCGGTCACGACGGAAGGCGCAAACCTCGCCATCCTGATCCTTGCCCGGGTCTTCGGGGGGATGTGCTCCCTCTACTTCATCGGGCTCACGACACCGATGACCGAGATCTTCGATATACTCCATCGGCTCCGGGTGCCCACCGTTCTTGTCGACCTGGCCATGCTCACCTACCGGTTCATCTTCATCCTCATCGATGAGGCCGGCCAGATCTACCGCTCTCAGGTGATGCGGCTTGGGTATGGCCGGTTCAGGGAATCGGTGAACTCCCTCGGGATGCTTGCCGGCACACTCTTCATCCGGACATGGGAGAGCGGAGAAGCCCTGATCATGGCGATGGACGCCCGCTGCTACGATGGATTACTGGCAGTCCCTGAGGAAAACCAGACCGTCTCCGGTCTATCGCTTACGGTGGCGCTGGTCTACATCGGGACGATGCTCTGGGTATCGCTCACAACCGGAGGTATGCAGATACTATGAAACCACTCATCGAGACCGAGAACCTCACCTACACCTACCCGAACGGGCCAGCTGCTCTCGCCGGTGTGAATCTCCGGATCGAGGCCGGGTCAAAGACCGCCATCGTCGGCCCTAACGGCGCCGGTAAGTCAACGCTCCTCCTGATGTTCAACGGTATGCTCCGGCCGGACAGTGGAGAGATCCGGTTCTCCGGTAGACCGATCGCATACGACAACCGGAGTCTCCGCGACCTCCGGCGCCGGGTCGGGTTCGTCTTCCAGAACCCCGACGTCCAGATCATCGCCCCTACGGTCGAAGCGGACGTGGCCTTCGGGCCGTTGAACCTGGGTCTCCCGCCGGATGCCGTCCGGAAGGCGGTGCGGGACGCTCTCGGCTACGTTGGTCTCCGGGGCTACGAGAAACGGCCGCCCCACCACCTCTCCGGCGGGGAGAAGAAACGGGTTGCAATCGCGGGTATACTCGCGATGGAACCGGACGTCCTGGTCTTTGACGAACCGACGAACACCCTTGACCCTGCAAGCGCCGAGGAGGTGATGGAACTCCTCGACGAACTCGCCACCAGCGGCAGGACGGTGCTCATATCCACTCACGACGTCGAACTCGCCTACCGCTGGGCCGACTCGGTAATACTGATGGAACGGGGGAGGATCCTTGCCCGGGGGCCGCCCGGAGAGGTCTTCTCGGACTCCCGTCTCCTGGCGGCCGCAAGGCTAAAACCGCCGGCCCTGCTCGACCTCTACAACGAGCTCGGTCTTCGGGGCATCATCGACCCGGACGCTCCTCCAAAGAGCGTGCTCGAGTTCACCGACAGGATCGAGCGTATGATCCACGGCCGTGCCGTGACGGGGGCGCTGACAGGGAGGGTCTACCTCTGCGACGTCGAGAGGGTATGCGGCGATGAACTGCGAGGGTTTATAGAGTCCGGGGCGGTGGAGCACGTCGGTGCCATGGGGACGCGTGCAAAGGAGTTTGCCGGCCACGAGCGGATCTACCCTGACTACACCTACGGTGTCATCGACAGGTGTATCCTGAAGGCCCTGATAGGGGAGAACTCGCTCATCATCACCAGCGGTGGGATGGTGGAACACGTCAAAAAGCGGATCGGCGAGTACAGTGCCGAGAGCGGGCAGACGATCGCGGTGATCCCGCTTGGCAGAGGTAAAGGGCACCCCGGCGCCACCGGGGGAGAGATCCCCTCCTGACGGCATCTCCAGAACCGCGGGGGGGAAGGTTAATCCTATAGTGCTGCTCGAAGACTACTGTAATGATGCACCAGAGAACCGTGGGCTCTGGAGGGGTGCGGATAAGCCTGCCAGACCACAGGACGAAGATCGTCTCTACCATAGGCCCGGCATCTCGATCCCGGGAGGTACTTGTCCGGATGATCCAGGCCGGCATGAACGTTGCCCGTCTCAACCTTGCCCACGGATCTTTTGAGGAGCACAGAGAGAACATCGGTAACATCAGGGCGGCCTCGGAGGAGACCGGGTTACCTGTCACGATCCTGCTCGACCTGCCGGGGCCAAAGATCCGGGTTGGAACCCTCGCAGAGGAGCCCATGGTCCTCGAGAAGGGCGAGAGCGTCACCCTGGTTCCAGCCCCGTCATCAGACGATCTTTCCACGATCCCGGTAGATTTTGAACAGTTTCCGCAGATGGTCTCGCCGGGGTGCACACTATACCTGAACGATGGTTTCCTGCAGTTGCAGGTCGAGGAGGTCGGGGAACAGGAGGTCCGGGCAACGGTGGTTCTCGGAGGGCCGCTGCTGTCCCGGAAGGGCGTGAGCGTTATAGGTGGCGAGGGTAATATGGCGGTCAGTGCCCCGACCCGGCGGGACCTCGAGTGTATCGAGTTCGGTCTCTCGGAGGGGGTTGATCTCTTCGGCCTCTCTTTTGTCAGACGGGCGGAGGATATCAGGGTGGCGCGGGATCACGCAGCGCGGTTCGGGAAAGACATACATGTGATAGCAAAGATCGAGCGGGCGGAGGCTCTCTCAAACCTCGATGCCATCCTCCAGGAGGCCGACGGGGTCATGATCGCCCGGGGAGACCTGGGCGTCCAGACGCCCATCGAGGATGTCCCCATTGTGCAGAAACGGATCATCCTGAAAGCCAGCATCCTGGGTCGTCCGGCGATCACCGCCACCCAGATGCTGATGTCGATGACCGAGAACATCCGGCCAACCCGGGCGGAGGTTACAGATGTCGCAAACGCCATCCTGGACGGCACGGATGCTCTCATGCTCTCGGAAGAGACATCCATCGGGAACTACCCGGTCGAGACGGTCGCGATGATGGCAAAGATCGCCCGTTCGACCGAGGCCAACCGCTCTGTTACCGGGGCGCGGTCTGCCGCCATCGAGCACCTCCGGCAGGGAATGGAACGGGAGAGGATCACCGTCAACGATGTTGTCTCGCTCAATGTCATCCAGGCGCTGGACGCACTTGGTATCCGCTACGTCCTTACACCTACCCGTACCGGGACGACGCCACGCAGCATCTCCCGTTTCAAGCCAGAGGCCTGGATCCTGGCGTTCACCCGAAACCCTGAGACATTCAGATTCCTGGCTTTCTCCTGGGGGGTTTACCCGTTCCTGGTAGAGGGCGAAAAGGAACACTGGCATGAGGCGATCCTGGAGTTGATCAGGGACTCGGGACTGGTAACGCCCGGCGAACGCGTGATCCTGACGGAAGGGATCTTCCCTGCTGGCAGGGGGACGAACTCGCTCGTCATCCTCACCCTCGAGTGAGGAAAAGTAACCGGGGTCCGTCTCACAGGGACGCAAACCCTATCCCGGTGGATGGGAGATAATCATAGGGTATGGGAACAGTCGCTGCGGGAGATAGGGACGATATACTGAAGGAGAAGACCGCACGCCTCTCCGTTGTATCGAACACGCTTCTTGTCGCGACGAAACTTGCTGTAGGTCTTGCGATCGGATCGGTCGGGATCATATCCGAGGCGATCCACTCCGGAATCGACCTGATGGCCGCGGCCATCGCCTACTTCTCGGTAAGGCAGTCGGCCCGCCCTCCTGACGAGTGCCATACCTTCGGGCACGGGAAGTACGAGAGTCTATCGGGGCTCATAGAGGCGATCCTGATCCTGGTTGCGGCCGTCCTGATCATAAACGAGGCGCTGCGAAACCTCTTCGGCGGAGAACCGACTCTGGATATGGAGGGGCTCTGGTTTGGTATCGCCGTGATGCTGCTCTCTGCCGTGGTGAACCTCTTTGTCTCTTCCAGGTTGATGACGGTGGCAAAGAAGACCGAGTCGATCGCGCTTGAGAGCGACGCCTGGCACCTGCGCACGGATGTCTACACCTCCCTCGGGGTTGTGGCAGGGCTTTTACTGATCCGGTTGACCGGTCTTGTGATACTCGATGCGCTCATTGCGCTTGCGGTCGCCGTCATAATCCTCAGGGCGGCCTATGACCTCATCCGCCGCTCGTTTCAGGACCTCGTCGATCAGAGCCTTCCCGCCGGGGAGGAGGAGAGGATCCGGGAGATCATACGCGGGCACTGTACGGACGTCATCGATTTCCATCGGCTCCGGACACGCCGGTCAGGGCCGAACCGGTTTGTAGACCTTCACCTGATAGTCCCGCGGACAGCGACCCTCGAGGAGGCTTACGGGATCGTGAGACACCTGGAGGACGATATCAGGCAGGAGTTTCCGCGGACAAACGTCACGATCCGCGTTCAGCCCTGCACCGGTGAGGACTGCTCGACCTGCGGGGTATTCACGACCTGTCCGGATTGTGATCATCACAGTGCCGATGGAGAGACCGGGGACCACGCCTAAAGCAACACCGTGAGGATGACACAGGCAACGACCGGCACGATCAGGTTGTCGTCCACGGGGCTCAAGAGTTCGGCAAACGCAGCGACTGCGGCGGTGAGGAGGGCGGCGCCTTGCGGGACGAGGAAGAGGAGAGCTACGGTCGTCACAAGAAACCCTGCGAGTGTGGCCTCGATGGATTTCTGGTTGTAGATCCGTGTCCTGCCAAACCTGAGGCCGACAAGCGTGGTGATGCTGTCGAGGAGGGAGAGCACCACGAGGCCTACGAAGGTGACCTCTTTTGAGAAGAAAGTCAGGCAGAAGAGCGCACCGAGCGCAAAGAAGAGCGCTCCCTTACCCGGCATGACGTCCCGCCGCTCCATGGTTGCGATTAACGTTGATACCACCGGGATTGTGTAGCCACGGGAGAGGGCATCAGAGAGGATGAAACCCGCAAAGAGGGCAAGGACAAGGGCGTAGAGGGCGAGTTCGCGCTCAGAGATGAGGATGAAACTGGCGATCGCCAGACCGAAGATGAGGTGGACAACCTTCCGGAGCGGTTCGTTCATCACCTGGAGGTGGGGCGTTGGAGCGGTTAAACCCTCTGCAACGAGAGTACGCGCCTCACGGCGGTGTTAAGTAGCGGTGGAGCCCATAAGTCTCCAGGAGGGGGTGGATGAAGCCTTCAACATACATTGGAGAGAGCGCTGCAGATATAGACGCTGTCGCGCGATTTTACGTCAAATGCGTGCTCTGGCTCGGGGTGCACGACCCGATCTATGTGGAGGCCTACTTCGGCCCGGAGGCGGTGCGAGAGGAGGCGCTTACGGTCAGCGTTCCGCCGGATCGAATCGCAGGTTACGCCACTGATCTCATTGCCACCCTTGACCGGATCGATCCAGAACATCTGGATGGGGCCTGGAGGAGGCGCCACGCCTATCTCCAGGGGATGATCCGGGCGCTTGAGGCCCGTGCCGGGATCATGGCCGGGAAGCGGCCGGGCTTCGATGCAGAGTTCAGAGCGCTCTTTGGCATCGCGGCACCGGAGGATGATCCGGATTACTACGGGGAACTGCATACAACGCTTGATTCGCAGTTACCCGGCACCGGGGACCTGGCATCCCGTTACAGGGCTTTCATGGACTCGTTCATTCTCCCGGCAGACCGTCTGGAACCGGTCTTTGCAGCAGCGTTTGCCGAAAGTCGCCGACGGACAGCAGCGCACCTGCCGCTTCCTGCAGGAGAGCGTCTTGAGATCACCTGCGTCAGCGATGAGGGCTACAACCGCTACCTGGGTGACGGGAGAAGCCAGGTCGGGGTAAGCACCACAGCCCTGACCATAGACCGGGTTCTCGCTCACGCCTGCCGTGAGGGCTACCCGGGCCGTCATACGGTCCGGGCGATCCGGGAGACGGCGCTTGTCCGTGCCCGTGGCTGGATCGAGCATTCGGTCATTCCGCTTCTATCACCGTTTACGACAGTTGCTGAAGGCGCTGCGCTCTATGGGGAGGAGATGGTCTTTCCTGACCGCGACCGCGTTCGGTTCTATGAGGAGGTTCTATTCCCGCTGGCGGGGTTTGACCCGGCGGACGCGGGTCTCCTGGATACCGTTGCCAGCGCGGCCAGATCTCTGGAACTTGCGGGGAACGCCCGCGTTGGCCGCGGGTATCTCGCCAGCCTTCTATCACGGGAGGAGGCGTGCAGGATCCTCCAGGACGTCATGCTCCTTGACCGTGATGGGGCAGAGGCCCGTCTCCAGTTCATAGAAGAGTTTCGGGGATATCCGGTGGCTCTCTCCAGGGGTTACCGGCTTGTCCGGGAGTATGTGGGGAGCGGTGCTGACCGGTGGGATCGTTTCGCCAGAATAATCACCGAGCCACTGTTGCCCGGCGATCTCACCTCGAGCGGCAGTCCCGAATGAACTGACGTGCCTCGTCGTCGGTGATCGCGTAGGTTGCCTGGGTGTCGAGCGCGATGGCGCGGAGAATCACCGCTACATCGTCGAGGCGACGCTTGTGGTCTCCGCGGACGTGTTTTCGCACCTCCCGCAGTGTCTCGAGTGCTGTCGCAACGTTCGCAATGGTGCAGAGGGCGCTCTCCCGGCTCCCGGCCTCGATGCGCGGGAGGTTGCGGGGCGATCGGGTTGCAGGAGGAGGGCTCATGCTACCTATCCTTGCGCTCCGTGAACTTGAAGGTGCTGGATCGGTCTTCCGGTAATGTATTATCAGGGAGCCTCCAGATGTAATGGGAAGACTTCCCGACAGGGGAACGAGGAATGAGCATGAACGATACAACGGGCGTATCCGGGCGGGTATGGTGGAGGATAATCCTCGATCACCCTTACATCGCCGGTCCCATAAAGTTCCTCCTCCCGTTCGGGATCGGGATTACGCTCTTTGCGACCCTGTACCTGCTCCTCCCATACCAGGATTTCCTCAACCTCTCGGGACTGCTTGGCGCATACTTCATCCCCCCGGCCGGGAAGGAGTCGATCGTTCCCATAGCGATCATGATGGGCTACCCCTGGTGGCTTGTCACGTTCGCGGTCTTCATGGTGGATGCAGCGGTATCGCTCTTTATCGTCTGGAACTTTGATCTGGCGCTGAAGATTCCGCTCATAGGCAGGTTGCTTGAGAGCGGGATGAGGGGAGGCCAGGAATATTTTGATGCACGACCATGGGTCAGGCGGTTCTCGACGATCGGGCTTATCCTGTTTGTCTTCTTCCCATTCCAGGGGACAGGGTCGACGAACGGATCGCTACTTGGCCGGTTGCTGGGGCTGGAGAAGGCATGGGTCTTTCTGTGTGTCTGCACCGGCTCGTTTTTGTCCAGCCTCCTGATATCTCTTGGCGCTGATGTCATGCTGGATATCTATCGACAGAACAACGCCCTGGGACTGGGTCTCCTGGCCGTGGTACTTGTCACGATCGTTGCCGCCCTGGTGGCCCTGAGGCTGCGCAAAAAACGGTTCAGGGAGCGCAAACGTAAGGCAGGGGGATGGTGAGGGGATATTAAATCTCTTAGCCCCTCCATTTTTAACCACTCAACCACCCTCTCACTCCTATTTCTGCAATACCTCCACCAGGTGTCTCCTCAGCGTCACGATGGTCTTCGCGCTCATCCCGTCGACGATGCCTCTGCATTTACCAGGAAACGGGGAGCGGCCCGAACCAGTCCCTCAGAGAAGGAACCTGGAATCTCCCGCGAAACGTAAAATACGGAGCGTTGACCCGTGCTCCTTTTGCCTTTCCCACGGGTGTTGTCTGCACGGGAGTGAAATAATCGGAGAGAAGCCGTTCCATGAGCAGGATGGTGCAGGAATGGTTTTCGCACCGTATTTCAATCCGCGTGAGGATAGCGTATATATAGAGATGTATTAGCCTCCTCCTGATCTCACCATTCAGCCACTTTCTGCGTCTTCTGGTTAACGCCAGTTGTATTGGTCACCCCTTCTAGGAGTACACTCGCAACAGCGGTATTTTTACAATTATTCAGAATAATAGCACAATTCTCGTAAGTATGCCGTTTAAGCTCACTTTGCGAGAACTTACCCTCAACCTACCCGGGCATTGCGGCAGATATTCTGCTCCCGGGGCACCACGTTTCAGTAACTCCGCATAAAGCAAAGGCTCCCTTTCTCCACCCCGGGGGGTGGGGGGCAGAAACAGGATCTCGGTGATGGGGTTGTGTTGACACCAGGAGATACCTCCAGGGCAGCGTATCTATGGAGAATCGCCCCTTCGGGGGAGGGGGATGGAACGCCCCCGCCCCTGTCCTGACATGTTACCGGGAACAGTATTCGCTGAACACCCCCCATCCGGCAAGGCCGTGCATGGGTCTTCTCCAGAGTCTACCCTGTTTCTGGCAATTGCCCACCAACAACGCTGATGATACACATTTTTCACGGTTTTAAACTACCTGGATCTAATATCAGGCCTCAGAGCGAGTGTACTTTTGCAAGAGGCACGATCTTTGACCCTTGAAGTGCAAATCTAACGGCAAAATAAGGCTGAAGATCCAGATAGTTTCGCATGAAAATCCAATCGAAATCGGAAACGGAGTTCAGAGTGTTGCCTTCCCAACCGCGGCATTCCAGCGGCTATTACACCTCGGGGATTTACATCACTTGAGCCTGTGGCCGAACGCGGCCTCGTGAACGTTTTGGGGGAAAGTGGATCTGTTTTTGAGGGGCGAATACATCATTGACCGGGTCAGAGATATCGTGAAGAGATCCTTCGGTTCATGACCGATTTCAGGGTGCCCTTTACGAACAACCTTGTGGAGCGTGATATCAAGATGGTGAAGGTTCAGCAGAAGATCTCAGGGACGTCTCAGTTGTGTGGAGGGGGCACCTAACTTTTGCGGGGTAGGGGGTATATCTGGTGAGGAAGAATGAAGGGTAGGTCATCACGGCCATCAGGAAGGCATTCGAGGGAGGTTCTTTATACCAACGGTGGCTTTACAGGCACACCTGACCTGCCACTTTAGTTAATCATTCTCTGTGAACCATGTGCCCCGATCAAACCGAAATTGATAAATTGTTTTTAGTATATTGTTGTCCTAACCAGGGATTGTCGCATGACCAGCAAGAGCGGTATGGAACTGGAGATTCGATTCCCTAAAATTCATCACTTTTGGATGGATGCCGGCCTAATAGGTTTCTACGAACTCGCAGAGTTAGAACACCCGGAGGAGTGGAATGTCTCGATCTCCATCGACGATGCAGGAGTTACTCTCCGCGGCGATGGAAATGACCTGGAGTCTTTTTTCAAGCATGTCTACAACGTCCTACTCGACAAGTATTACAACACATCAAGTGAACAGCAACGCGCAGAGAAGGCAGGATTTTACTATGATACCAAACGGGATGCGTTCATCCGGTTTCCAAAGGTGAAATCTCGTGGGATCGCAGCACTCATCTTTGACAAGGCGCCCAGACCGACAAAAGGTGCGGTGAAGTACAGGGGCAAAGGTATCCTCCCACCCGAGTATGAGCACCTTCAGGAGCGTTTTGATACATTCCTGCGGGAGAACAACCTCAAAGTAGGGAATATGCAAAACCTCCTGATTGATGGACCGAACGCATACCAGCCACGAGTGGTGCTGTTAGATAAGAACGTTCTGACATCTAAGAGAAAGAGCCGATCGAAAGGCAACTGTTTCATCTGTGGGCACGAGTCCGATGTTCTCACCGAGGTAGGGGGTTCGGTTTTCCCGCTTATAACCGGCAAGGAAGGTGTTCTCTCTTTCAACCCAACCTGTGGCAACCCGGCAAAGGTCTGCTGGAAGTGCGACTATATCGGCAAGTTCGTACCCGTTGCTGGATTCTACGCAGCCAACGAAACCGGTTGCCACATATACTTCCCCTACTCTTCAAGCCTTGTGAAGATGCACGAGGTTTTTCGATCCCTGGAGGCCATCACCGTGGACGACCCGAACTATTTCAGGAATTTCAACCAGGACCTTGGTGGCTACTTCCAGAAACCTTATGAGATGCTCTTCTCGTTCCTCTACTCGGTATACCTGCGGGTCCTCAGCAGCCACGACCCCTCAGAAGAAGAGGAACCTCATGGTTTTGATCTTGCGAAATTATACCAGATCACGACCGCCAGGGCTCCCCTTGATTTCGTCGTTATGTACACCGAACCGCTCGGCCAGACGCAGATGGCAAAGATGGTCTGGCCGTTCAAACGCTCGGTCTATGTTTTCCGACTCCTTGACCGCCTCGAACGACAGGGGATCCGCATCAGGGAGGTCATGCGGGAACTTGTCGATTTTGAGCAAGAGAAAAACGAATACAAAACACTGATGCGAAACCACGTCTGTGAACGGATCCTCAACCAGCAGAGGATCGTAGACCTTGTAGAGCAGCACGTATTCCATATAAACAAGTCCAAAGTGCAGTACATCAAACCCCTGCACGATTTTACCATTGCGTATGAGAAGATCCTTATCGAGGAGAGTGACCCAATGCAACAGGGACTGATAGATGCGGCAGTAAGCCTGGGAAAGACCATCGGAATGAGTCTTGCCCCTGAAGGCAAGAAAGGAAAAGGTGAACTCTTCCGTCTCCGGAAAGCACGAAAACCAGAGGATTTCCTTAACGAGGTTAACAGGATCCAGCTCAAGTATGGGGCACTGGTAACCTCCGACCTTTACAACAGGGGTGAAGAGTTCGAAAAGAACTTCGCCGAGTTCAAACAGTTCTGCATGATCGCGGCGCTGAACACCTTCAATGGCATGAATAGGGATCGCGAGAGTGCAGGTAGCCATGATCAGGCAGCAGGTGAGGTAGCATGAGTTCAAAACCGGATTTTAAAAAGGCAAAGGCGTTGACGGTCACGTATCTCACGCCGGTATCGTTTGCGTCATTAAATGGATCGGACAAAGAAGCAGATAACATCTCAAGCATCAAGAAGATCTCAGTTGGTGTAGAGCAGTACCCCTACGTCTCCGCTCAGGCGGTGCGACGTGCCCTGCGCAACCAGCTTGAGGTGATGGGGTGGACGCTCTCGGAGGGTGCGGTCGCAACCATCAAGAAAGGAGCCGCAACCACGAAACAGGAACCGGAGAAGTACATCGACGACGACCTCTTCGGGTATATGGGGACCGAGCGGGGCGAGGGGGCCGGCCAGGGATCCGCGAACAAACGAACCTCGCCTGTCCGCGTCTCCCCGCTCATCGCACTGAACCCATATCTAGGTGACCTGGACTTCGGCACCAATTACATGGGGGTCGAAGCGGGTGGCAACCCGAACATCTTCGAGACCGAGATCCACTCTGGCCTCTATCGGGGTACGGTCTTCATAGAACTGGACAGGGTCGGCTGCGGTGAGGGGTTTGATAGTCCCCTCGATAACAAGGCGAAAGCCGAGCGCGTGAAAGCACTGCTGGCCGCTGTTAAGAACCTCTGGGCATCCGGACGGCAGAGCAGGTACCTTGCCGATATATCACCGAAGTTTGTGGCAGGGGTTCTCCTCACGGTGAAGAACCCCATATTCCTGGAGAGTGTGCAGGTTAGCGGTTCTGAACTGAATACGGAGATGATCACAGAGACTCTGAAAGATTACAGTAAGGAGACGCTTGCTACAATATTCGGAGCGAGAAACGGGTTCTTCTCAGGAACGCCGGAGGGCACCGTCTCGATCGGCGAGGCGTTTGACACGATGGCCGGGTGGGTAGACCAGCACTACGAAACAGAGGAACCCTGATCGATGTTCGCCTTCTCTGTTACGGGGAGGGCCATTACGGCCTCGTTCCGTGTGCCCGAGACTCATACCTTCCACCAGACGCTGCCTCTCCCTCCCCGCCCCACGATAATTGGCATGATGGGTGCGGCGCTCGGCCTGGACCTGGGGAGCGCACACGAGTTTGCGGAGAGAAATGAGATCCTGGTGAGCGTCTGGGGTGATCACCGTGGTATTATGCGGGATCTCTGGAACTACCGGAAGGTGACGATCAAGGAGTACGATGAAGAGAGCATCAAGAGCCGCAACCATTACAGTATCCTTATCAGGGAATACCTCTACGACTGTGACTTCGCATTCTTCTTTGGTTCACCCTCGCCGGATGCGCTTGAAGAGGTTCAAGAGGCGATGATGTCGCCGGTATATGCGCTGACAGCCGGAAACAGCGATGACCTTCTAAAAGTAACCGCCGTCTCTGAGACAAAAGAGATCGAGACCACGCCGCTCAAGGTGTTTGATCACACGATCCTTCCAGGCGACGTCTCGACCAGGTGCACCCCGAGCGTCGATTTTACAAAACTCCCGATAACGGTGACTGTATCTTCGCCGCAGGTATTCCTGCTGCCTACCCGTTTCGCGTTTGAGGGGGATCAGCGAGTCGTCCTTGAGAGGCAGCCATTCACGTTTGTAAGGTCGCCGGTGAACGTCAGCGAACCCATGGAAGGGTATCTCATCGATAACCACGCAGTTGTTCTCCAATGAGCCAGACTATATGGGCCAAGGCTGACCAGACCTACAGAGAGCACGTTGAGGCAGCATACGCGGCGTGGCTGACAACGGTTGAGGCCAAGCGACCGCTGATACGGAGGCTTGGCAATTGTTACGGATTCGAGGAGCGCCAGTTCCTGCAACGCTCGCTCTTCACCGTCCTCCTCCACGATATAGGGAAGAATATCCTGCCGTTCCAGCGGATGATGAACTCCCTCAGGGCGGGAGAACGCCCGATATGGAGCGAGAACTACAGACATGAGCTTGTCTCATACTCGGTTATGCTCAGAGGGAGTGTTGCACTCGACCAGCAGGATGGGCCACTCCTGGATGTGGCTATGCCTCTTGACGCCATTGCTGTACTCGGTCACCACAAGCGGCTGAACCCTGACCTGAGGTCGTTTGAACGGGAGATGCACCAATCTACACCGCAGGTCTGCGAGCAGGGTATGAAAGAGGCTCTGGATCTCGCTGCGAGACTCTTTGAGAGGGAGGGTTATCGATTTCCATCATTTAAGGTGGAGGGGCTCGATCCGGCCCGCGAGGTGAAGTGGCTGATCGGGCCAGAAGGAGCGTTATTCAACCTATACGAAAGGTTGAACGACCCTGCCGCCTTTCGAGAGACGTATGCGGTGCTGAAGGCCATCCTGCACTACGCGGACTGGCATGGGTCTGCTGGAAGGGCTGTGAGTTACACACTCCCGGCGGGGGGCGTAGATCTCCGGCGCCTGATTGAGGGGAGATGTCACGAACGAGACATAACTTTCACCGGCCTCTTTCCGTTCCAGGAGGCCTGCGCCTCGACGAGTGGTCATTGTATCGCGATCGCACCGACGGGGAGCGGCAAGACGGAGGCATCACTCCTCTGGGCGCTCCACAATATTGCAGAGCGGGGTGGGGGGAAACTCATCTACCTGCTACCGACCATGGTGACCGCAAACAGCATCTACCGTCGCCTTGAGGACTATTTTGGGAGGGGAAATGTCGGGATCTCTCATTCAACGGCATCGCTTCTCTTTGAGGGGGAGGAAGACTCTCCCGCTGCGAGGGATGCCCTCTTTGATAGGTCATTCATCCTGCCCGCCACAGTGGCGACCGTTGACCAGCTCCTGACAGCGGGGTTCAACACGGGAAGGTGGCCGCTGATCGAGGCAAACGCCGCAAACGGCGTGATAATCATCGACGAGATCCATGCCTACGATCCCTGGACACTGGCACTTATACTCCAGTCGATCGAGCATTTTGCGCATCTGGGTGCCAGGTTCATGCTGATGAGTGCAACGATGCCGAAGCACCTCCTTGACCTCCTGAAGAGAGCGCTTCCGGGGGCGAGGGTGATCAGGGACACTTCACTCCTTGCCTCTTCCAGAAACACGTTGGAAGTGGTTGATGATGAGATCGAGGGGATGTGTGACCGGATTGAGGAGGCTGTCTATGCCGGGAGAAAGACGCTGGTGGTTGTAAACAGCGTTGGGAAATGTCAAGACCTCGCCAAGATGTTTGCCGATCTAAATCCGATCTGCTACCACTCCAGGTTTACGCTTCGGGATAGGATGGAGAAGGAGAAGACGATCGATGCAATGGAGAGGGCAGACAAACGGGGTGTACTACTGATCGCAACGCAGGTCGTCGAGGTGTCTCTGGACATAAATTTCGATCTTCTGTTCACGGAGTGCGCCCCTCCAGATGCGGTTGTGCAACGGGCGGGACGGGTGAACCGCCGGCGGAAGAAGCCCGATTCCACCGTCACCATCTGCCGAGCATCTGAGGTGTCGAGAAAGATCTACGAACCAGATGGGACAGATCTCTTGGCGAGGACGTTTGCAGCCTTCGGGGCCGGTCCTACGAGACCGACGGAGGCGGATCTTACTGCGATCGTAGAGCAGGTCTACGCGGGCGTCAGGATTGAGGAGGATCCACGATTCCTGGAGGCTTCGAGAGCTTACTCACAGTCGCAGCGTCGGCTCCTTGGGATCTACGATAATCCGATCCTGGATACAAGTTATGAGGTTACGCGGAAGGTGGATTATCCACAGGTTGCGGTAATACCACTCCAGTTCTGGGATCTTGTCCGGGATTTGCCGCCGAGACGGCGCCAGTGCTACGAGGTAAAGATGCCCCTCTGGTATGTGAGGAAACATCGGGAGGTTCATGGAGATGTGGTCTTCTGCGATATGGATTACGATGCCGGATTTGGGGCAAGATTCAGCGAACGACCAGAAGAGGTATACAGGATCATATGATCGAACTAGAAGTCTTCACCCTGACATTCTCCTCCGATAAACCCATTGAGGGGACGGCCGCCCAACTCCGGGGTTTCTTCGCCACAAAATTTACGGAGTACACGCTGCTGCACCAGCACGATGCCGGGAGATTGATCTACCGCTATCCACTTGTGCAGTACAAACTGATTGATGGGACACCCACTGTCATCGGGATCAATGAGGGATCTGATCTGCTGAAAGAGATCTTTCATGAAACGCGGTCGATCCGGCTCGGCGAGAGTGAGTTTCGTGTTATCGAGACCGGGATCGATCTTCGCCTGGTATCTTTCGGCATAAGTGACCGGATCCATTCCTACGAGTTTGTTACACCCTGGCTGGCGTTGAACCAGAAGAATTACATGAGATACTACGGTATGAAGAATGATGCCGAGCGGCGTGACCTCCTCCGCAGTATACTCGCAGGAAACATCATCTCGATAGCCAAGTCCCTTTGTTATGATGTTCCTGGAAGGATAAAGTGCGATCTGGAGGTTGTGCCACAAAAACGACGGTTGAAGGACGTGAACCTGATGGCGTTTGCCGGGAGGTTCCACACCAACTTCGAGATCCCGGACCTCCTTGGGATCGGGAAGTCTGTATCGCGTGGGTTCGGTGCAGTCCGGCAGATCCGCGGGGAGGGCGGGTGAAACTAAATGCAACTTGTTATAAATTCTTATGGCTCCTATATCCGTAAAAACCATAACTGCTTTCTGATCAAGAATGAGGAGAAGACCTTTGAGGTGTCGGCAGATAAGGTCGAGAGCATCCTCATATCAACGTCGGCAACCATCTCCACCGACGCTATTGAGTTCGCGGTCGCAAATAACATTGATATAGTCTTTCTGGACGAATACGGCAACCCCTACGGCAGGGTCTGGCACGCAAAACTCGGTAGTACGGCCCTTATCCGGCGACGGCAACTTGAGGCTGCTTTTTCACCGTTGGGGCTCTCACTCGTTAAGGGCTGGGTGAGGGAGAAGATACAGCACCAGATCGAGTTTTTGAAGGACCTTAAGAAGAACCGGCCGGCAACCCGTGATGAGATGGATCGGCACCTTGAGGCCCTGGCCGATCTACAGAAGAAACTTGAGGGCCTGGAGGGTCATATCGAGCAAAACCGGGGTTCGGTGATGGGGATCGAGGGAATGGCGTCGGCCCATTATTTCGAGGCGCTGAGTTCTGCCCTCCCGGAACGGTGGCGATTCACGGGACGGAGTCGTGACCCGGCTAAAGATGCATTCAACTGCCTGCTCAATTACGGTTACGGGATCCTCTACTCCCAAGTGGAGAAGGGATGCATCATCGCCGGGCTGGATCCATACGTGGGATTTTTGCACACGGATAATTACAATAAAAAGTCGTTTGTCTTTGATCTCATCGAGATTTATAGGATATACATAGATCGGACGGTTATGGGGCTCTTCGCGAAAAAGCAGGTACGCGAGGATCTCTTCGATGCTGTGCCAGGTGGCCTACGCCTCAACCAGGAGGGCAAAGCGGTCTTGATCGCGGCGGTGAACGAGATGCTCGATCGTAACGTTCCTTACCACGGCCGGAATGTCAAGATAAAGAATGTGATCCCAATGGAGTGCCACCGGATCGCGAACAACCTGATCAAACCGGAGACGGGGCATGACGATAGTCTGGGTGGTCTATGATATAGTGGACAACAGAGTAAGGAGCAAGGTTGCCAGGGCGTGCTTGAACAGGGGACTATACCGTGTTCAGAAAAGTGTCTTTCTGGGAACACTGGATGCAAACACACGGGATTCTCTGGCCCTGGAGTGTGAGGCCCTGATCGATCCCGATGTAGATTCCGTCTATATCTTTCCGATGGACAATGCATCGTTTAAGCAGGTGAAACTGCTTGGCCAGGCGTTTGATAAAAAGTTTGTGAGCGATGAAGTGCTTACCAAATTCTTCTGAGTTATGGATGATAACAGCCCGATGATCATTATCTCGGATGTGCTGGAGTATCTCTTCTGTCCACGGTTTATATACTTCATGCACTGTCTTGAGATTCCTCAGCATGAGGAACTGAAGTACAAGGTGATCCGCGGGAGAGAGGTTCACCTTGAGAAAAGAAGGGCGAACCCTAACTATCTTCGAAAGAAACTGGGCGTGATACGATGTGAACAAGATGTGTTCTTATCATCAGCGGAGTTACACGTCAAAGGGATCGTTGATGAGGTTTTGTTCCTGAGCGATGGAACGGCAGCTCCACTGGAGTACAAGTTTGCTGAATTTAAGCAAAGGGTATTCAAAACCTACCGGTATCAGCTGGCGCTCCATGCGCTCATGATACAGGATATATTCAATGTCACTGTGAATCGTGGTTATCTCTGTTTTACACGGAGTAACGATCACATTGAGGAGGTGTGGTTCTCGAAGAATGATTTTGAAGAGAGCAGGCAGGTTGTCAGGGATATCCTTGAGATCATTGAGACCGGCCAGTTTCCAAAACAGGCACGTAATGCGTCACACTGTATTGACTGCTGTTATCGGAACATCTGTGTCTAGCCTAATTTCTTTCATTTATAAGGGAAAGAATAATTTGGGATCAAGTACAAGGCGTATGCAGAAGGGGGATTTTCGTCGGGATCCATGGCAAAAACGGCAAAAAAGGCGGGTCTTTCAGAGCAACATCCAAGAGACAAGGATTGAAACACAAAGAGAGAGTAGCAATGCCGTAGGAGTAATGCTTTCAGAGCAACATCCAAGAGAACAAGGATTGAAACAAAATTAGGAATACTCAAAGTATTCTCTCCTCATAGCTTTCAGAGCAACATCCAAGAGAACAAGGATTGAAACAAAATGAGAAAAATCCTATTTACAAACTTTTCTCCTACTTTCAGAGCAACATCCAAGAGAACAAGGATTGAAACGAAGATTGATCAGTCGACTACCCGGGTGACCGGGTCTTTCAGAGCAACATCCAAGAGAACAAGGATTGAAACACGATCAAGCCACAGCGATCCTCGATGCCAGTGAGAAGCTTTCAGAGCAACATCCAAGAGAACAAGGATTGAAACGGTTTGTGCTAGAGTACAACAAGGCAAAAAATCTCCTTTCAGAGCAACATCCAAGAGAACAAGGATTGAAACTGTGCGTAATGTGGTAGGAGTCGAAAAGAGGTATAAGCTTTCAGAGCAACATCCAAGAGAACAAGGATTGAAACAGAGGTACTTCTACCTCTTCCATCATTGATCACTCCCCTTTCAGAGCAACATCCAAGAGAACAAGGATTGAAACGAGACCAGGGTATCAGCGGGGGAAAGAGCCCGGATAGCAGCTTTCAGAGCAACATCCAAGAGAACAAGGATTGAAACATACCTGTTTCAAATACATATCGGTTTTGGAGCAGCTTTCAGAGCAACATCCAAGAGAACAAGGATTGAAACAACAACCTTCCCGACGATATGCTCTTCGTCTATCGTGACTTTCAGAGCAACATCCAAGAGAACAAGGATTGAAACCCAAAGATAGAAGCCAGTTCACCTTCGGTCATGCCCCTTTCAGAGCAACATCCAAGAGAACAAGGATTGAAACCCTCCGTGCTCGACCTTGCAAATACAACCTTTGCCCTTTCAGAGCAACATCCAAGAGAACAAGGATTGAAACTCGTTCATAACAATGTAGATACAACTGCTGGTAACATCTTTCAGAGCAACATCCAAGAGAACAAGGATTGAAACTCAAATACGACAACAACATAATCGTTTATCCGCATATCCTTTCAGAGCAACATCCAAGAGAACAAGGATTGAAACCATATTTGCCGCAGGTTGGGACGCAATTGCAACTGGCTTTCAGAGCAACATCCAAGAGAACAAGGATTGAAACGCAGTTGCGCGTTTGCCACCGAGTGCCTGCCGGAGGCTTTCAGAGCAACATCCAAGAGAACAAGGATTGAAACTCCACAACAGGACCTAGGCCGTGCAGGTTCGCAGCGACCTTTCAGAGCAACATCCAAGAGAACAAGGATTGAAACTCGAGGCGATCGAATGACGGCGCCTCGTGCGACATCTTTCAGAGCAACATCCAAGAGAACAAGGATTGAAACTCGCGAAGAAACTCAACGTCACACCTCAAATCTACGACTTTCAGAGCAACATCCAAGAGAACAAGGATTGAAACATAATATCGGGATGGAGTTGTTGCGTTGAAAGTGGGCTTTCAGAGCAACATCCAAGAGAACAAGGATTGAAACCCCTCTATACGTCTATGTCCCGGAGGATCTGGCAGTCTTTCAGAGCAACATCCAAGAGAACAAGGATTGAAACCAGAGAGTCCCGAGATATACATGCCAGATCTTGAGGCTTTCAGAGCAACATCCAAGAGAACAAGGATTGAAACTCACAG
>Ga0116194_1000549_pt1 | contig 30372 bp, 22 predicted proteins | sample AD_SCU001_MetaG_FD_89887 | JGI IMG/M metagenome (GOLD analysis project Ga0116194, IMG submission 89887) | Active sludge microbial communities of municipal wastewater-treating anaerobic digesters from China - AD_SCU001_MetaG | ecosystem: Engineered > Bioreactor > Anaerobic > Digestate | place...
GATTGCTTTCCTTGCGGCTACTGCTCGGATCCTTGTGGACTTCCACGAATAATCTGTGCTAATCTGTGGATAATCTGCGAAATCCGTGGTTTTAAAACCGTGTCGAATCCGAATAATCCAATCTCCGCACCATTTTCATTCTCCCGGGTGTGACGAAGGAACATGAATGACTGTGGTTTTGAGCTTGAATTCAATCTCCACGGAGTCCGTAGCATCGCGAAGTACATGCCGCGACCTCATCCGTCCCGTACGCTTGCGATTTTCGCCATGTCGTGTATTTTGAGATTGTTCATTTCTCATGACACAAAAGAAAGCAGGCGGCGCGCAACGCAGTCGCGAAAGCGTCCGCATGATGCACGACATGCACTACATTCGCAATTACATCGGCGGCGCATTGGTGGATCCGGAAGGCGGCGACTGGCTGCCCGTGCTGGAGCCGGCGACGGGCGCGACCATCGCCATGGCGGCCGCATCCGACGCCCGCGATGTGGACGCCGCCGTCCGCGCGGCGCAACAGGCACGGCACTGGGCCACGACACCGGCGGAACAGCGTTCGCGGCTGTTGCTGCGCCTCGCCACCCTGGTCGAAGAACATCTGGAAGAACTCGCCGCGCTGGAATCGCGCGACAACGGCAAGCCGCTCACGCTCGCGCGCACGGTGGACATTCCGCGCGCGGCCCGCAATCTGCGATTTTTTGCCACCGCCATTCTCCACGACCACGACGAGGCGCATCATAGCGATACGCTGGCGTTGAACTACACGCTGCGTCGTCCCATACCCGTGGCGGCCTGCATTTCACCATGGAATCTGCCGCTGTACCTCTTCACCTGGAAAATCGCCCCGGCGCTGGCCGCCGGCAGTTGCGTTGTGGCCAAGCCCTCGGAATTGACGCCGCTCACCGCCGGTCGCTTCGCGGAGCTGTGCATCGAGGCCGGATTGCCCGCCGGCGTGCTCAACATCGTGCATGGACGCGGCGCGGACGTCGGCGCTCCCCTCTGCGCGCATCCGGATGTGCCGGCTATTTCCTTTACCGGCGGCACGCGCACCGGCGCCTCCATCGCCGCGACGGCGGCGCCGATGTTCAAAAAGCTCTCGCTGGAGCTGGGAGGCAAGAATCCCACCATCGTCTTCGACGATGTGGATCTGGAGGATATCCTGCCCACCATCGTGCGCTCGGCCTTCTCGAATCAGGGCGAAATCTGCCTTTGCGGTTCGCGCATCCTCGTGCAACGCGGCTTGTACGACCGCTTCCGCGCGCGCTTCGTGGACGAGGTGCGCGCTCTGCGTGTGGGCGATCCCCTGGACCCCGACACGCGCATCGGCGCCTTGGTTTCGGAGGAACATCTCCACAAAGTCCTGAGCTATGTGCAGCTTGCCCGCGAGGAGGGTGGCACGGTGCTGTGCGGCGGTGAGCGCATCGTGCCCGATGGCCGCTGTGCCGGTGGCGCCTTCCTCACGCCCGCCGTGATCGACGGCCTGTCGGCGCAGTGCCGCACGAATCAGGAAGAGATCTTCGGTCCCGTGGTCACGCTGCTGCCCTTCGACAGCGAGGAAGAGGCGCTGGCCATCGCCAACTCCACGCCCTACGGACTCGCCGCGTCGCTGTGGACGCGCGATCTGCTCCGCGCCCATCGCGTTGCCGGCGCGCTGGAGGCGGGCATCGTGTGGGTGAATTGCTGGATGCTGCGTGATTTGCGTACGCCCTTCGGCGGCGTGAAGCAGAGCGGCATCGGACGCGAAGGCGGCTGGGAAGCGCTGCGCTTTTTCACCGAACCCACCAACGTGTGCATCCATCTGGGAACATCGCCATGAACGAGGAAATCCACTCCTCCTCCGCTCCCGAGCCCGTGGGCCTGTACCCGCACGCGCGTCGCGTGGGCAATCTGCTGTTTCTCTCGGGCATCGGTCCGCGCGAACGCGGCGTCGACGACGTGCCCGGCGTGGAAGTGGATGCGGACGGCCGCGTCATCAGCTACGATTTCGAGCGGCAATGCCACAGCGTGTTCCGCAATGTGCGCGCCGTGCTGGAGGACGCCGGCGCGGCCTGGGAAAATCTTGTGGATGTGACGGTGTTCCTCACCGACATGAAAAAGGATTTCGCCACCTTCAACCGCGTGTACGCGGAGTATTTCCGGGACAACCGGCCCTGCCGCACCACCGTGGAGGTGCTCTCGCTCCCCACCCCCATCGCCATCGAGTTGAAATGTATCGCCACGATTTGACGAGGTTCGCATGTATACATCACAGGGCATCAACCTTCAACAATGGATAGAAGAACACCGCCACTTGCTCAAACCCCCGGTGGGCAACTTGCAGGTGTTCGAGAATGCGGAGTTCATCGTCATGATTGTGGGCGGACCCAACGCCCGCAAGGACTACCATTACAACGAGGGCGAGGAGTTTTTCTATCAAATCGAAGGCGAGATCACGCTGCATCTCATCGTGGATGGCGAGCGTCGCGCGGTGAAGCTGCGGCCGGGCGAGATCTTCCTCCTCCCCGCCCGCGTGCCGCATTCGCCGCAACGGCCGGCCAATACCGTGGGCCTGGTAATCGAACGCAAGCGCCGCGAGGGTGAACAGGACGGATTTCTCTGGTTTTGCGAGCAATGCAATGCTCCGTTGCACGAGGAGTATTTCACGCTGGAAAACATCGTCACGCAGTTTCCACCCATCATGGAGCGTTTTTATGGCTCCGAACAACTGCGCCGTTGCAGCCAATGCGGCGCGGTGATGGAAGCGCCCGTGCCCGCGCGCTGAGGGCTCGCCGCGGCCATCCGCCCGGTCCCGTTTCCAAGCACTCCCCGCACGCCTGTAACGAGTACCTGAGGACGCATGCTGAAAGTCGACGTACACACTCACATACTCCCGCCGTCCTGGCCCGATCTGGCCGAGCGCTACGGGTATGGCGGCTTCCCCGCGTTGCAGCGGCGCGACGACGGTGCGGCCGACATGTTCGTGGACTGCAAGCATTTCCGCACCTTTCATCCGAATTCCTGGGATCCCGCCGTGCGCATCGGCGAATGCGACACGCATGGAGTACACGTGCAGGTGTTGTCCACCGTGCCCGTGATGTTCAGCTACTGGGCCAAGCCCGAGCACGGTCATGATCTGTCCCGCTATCTCAACGATCACATCGCGGCCACGGTGGCGGGGCATCCACAGCGCTTCGTGGGACTCGGCACCGTGCCCTTGCAGGATCCCGCGCTCGCCATTCGCGAACTCGAACGCGCGGTGAAGGAACTCGGCCTGGCCGGTGTGGAAATCGGCACGCATGTCAACGACTGGAATCTCAACGAACCCGCACTGTTTCCCTTTTTCGAAGCGGCGCAGGAACTGGGCGCCGCTGTGTTTGTGCATCCCTGGGACATGATGGGGCGCGACCGCATGCAGCGCTACTGGCTGCCCTGGCTGGTGGCCATGCCGGCCGAAACCTCGCTCGCGATTTGCTCGATGATTTTCGGCGGCGTGCTCGAGCGCCTGCCCCGTCTGCGCGTGAATTTCGCGCATGGCGGCGGCTCCTTCCCCGCAACACTCGGGCGCATTGAGCACGGCTTCAACGTGCGGCCCGACCTGGTGGCCATCGACAACCCCGTGCAGCCGCGCGCCTACCTCGGGCGCTTCTGGCTCGATTCGCTCGTGCACGACGCGGTGATGTTGCGCTACATCATCGATCTCGTGGGCGAAGACCGCGTCACCCTCGGCTCGGACTATCCCTTCCCTCTGGGCGAGGCCATTCCGGGCGCATTGATCGAATCCATGGATGAACTTCCGAACACCGTCAAGCAAAAGTTGCTTGGCGAGAACGCCCTCCACTGGCTCGGCTTAACCAAGGAGCGTTTTATCCGATGATTTGCACCATCACCATCGGCCAGGCGCGATTCGATGCCGACCTCGATGCCGGCATCAGCATCGCCATCCCGCTCGACTTCCACGGCGCGCAACCCAACGCCTACGGTGTTGCGGACGCGCATGCCGAGGCGTTGCGCGCGGGATCGCTCGTGGGCGACACCCGTCTCGGCGGGAGCTGCAACGTCGAAACCCTCGTTCTCACGCCGCATTGCAACGGCACGCACACCGAATGCGTCGGGCATCTCACCGTCGAGCGCATCCCCGTCACCGATGTGTTGCCTGGCTCGCTCATTCCGGCGACACTCGTCAGCGCCGTGCTGGTGCCCGCCGCCGCCTCGCACGAAAGCGCCGCGCACAACGCCACATCCGACGACACGCTGATCACGGCCACCGCGTTGCGGCACGCGCTGGAGTCGCAGGACATTTCCTTCGGCCAGGCCGTGATCATTCGCACGCTGCCCAATCCCGAGAGCAAGCGCACGCGCCATTACACGCGGCAACGCGCACCGTATTTCACTGTGGAGGCGGTGCAATGCCTTGTCGAACGCGACGTGCGCCATCTGCTGGTGGATGTGCCATCGCTGGACCGCGACGACGATGGCGGCGAGATGCTCGCGCATCACGCGTTCTGGCAAATGCCCGTCGGTCAGCAGCGCGTCGCCGTTGGCGCGCCCCGGCTTCGCACCATCACGGAAATGGTCTATATTCCGGATCATGTACCGGATGGCCGTTATTTGCTCAACTTGCAGATTGCCGCGTTCGTCTCCGATGCGACACCCAGCCGTCCGATTCTCTACCCCATTTCTCCGGAGCAATGACAGCACCGCCCACGTATTCATCGCACGCGACCGCCACGCTCGAACACGCCCGCATGCTCGACCACGGCGACGCCTTTCCCACGCTTCGTCCGCGCTTCCACGTTCCGCTGGATGCGGAGGGACGCGAGATCGCCTATTTCAGCGGCAACTCTCTCGGCCTGCAACCCCGGGCAACCGAAGCTGAGCTTCTCACCGAGCTCGACACCTGGGCGCGCCTGGCCGTGGACGGACATTTCGACGGCCCGCATCCGTGGATGCGCACGCACGAGGAGGTCGCCGCACCGCTGGCGCGCATTGTGGGCGCGCTGCCCTCGGAGGTGGTGGCGATGAACACGTTGACGGTGAATCTGCATTTGCTGCTCGTTTCCTTCTACCGTCCCGAAGGCCGCCGGCGGAAAATCATCATCGAGGAAAAGGCCTTTCCCTCCGACCAATACGCGGTGATGTCGCAGTTGCGCTTTCACGGCTGCGATCCGGAGCACGATCTGATCGAGCTTCCCCTCAGCGAGGATGGACTCTTCGACAGGCAGCGTGCGCTGGACCTCATCCATCTGTATCGCGACGAGGCGGCGATGCTGTTGCTGGGCGGTGTGAATTATTACAACGGACAGTTGTTCGACATTCCCGCTCTGATCGACGCGGCGCATGCGGCAGGTATGGTGGCCGGCCTCGATCTGGCCCATGCGGCGGGCAATGTTCCCCTGCACCTGCACGAATGGAATGCGGACTTCGCGGTGTGGTGTTCGTACAAATACCTCAACTCCGGCCCCGGCGGCACAGCCGCATGTTTCGTGCACGCGCGGCATGAGCATGCGCCGGACCTCCCCCGCTTCAGCGGCTGGTGGGGGCACGACCCCGCCACGCGTTTTGCCATGCCACGGCAATTCATGCCCGCCCCGGGCGCCGACGGGTGGCAGTTGAGTAATCCGGCCGTGCTGCCCATGGCCGCGTTGCGCGCTTCGCTGGCGCTGTTCGAGGAAGCGGGCATGCCCGCGCTGCGCGCGAAAAGCCTGCGCCTCACCGGCTGGCTCGAACAACTCCTGCGCGCCGGGCAGCGCGACACCTGGTCGATTATCACACCCGCCGATCCGGAACAGCGGGGATGCCAGCTTTCCATCCGCCTGCACGAACGCGGCCGCGCCTGCTTCGACCATCTGCACCGGCAGGGCATTGTCTGCGACTGGCGCGAGCCCGATGTGATACGCGCCGCACCGGTACCGATGTACAACACCTTCGAGGATGTGTGGCGCCTGGCGGACGCCTTTCACACCTTCTGGCGCGATAGCGCCGTGTAATATGGCCGGGATGAGAGAACTATGGAGACAAACGGAATGACGCAGCATGCACCGGTGACCCTGATCGGCGCGGGCCTGGCCGGCTCGCTGCTCGCCGTGTTCCTTGCGCGCCGAGGCATCGCCGTGCGGGCCTTCGAGCGGCGACCCGACCCTCGTGGCGGCACGCCAGGCGCGGGACGCTCCATCAATCTCGCGCTGTCGGCGCGCGGTATCGACGCACTGGCGCGCGTGGGGCTCGACCGCGACATTCTCTCCATCGCCATTCCCATGCGTGGACGCATGATGCACGCGGTGGACGGTACACGCACCTTCCAACCCTACGGTCAGCGGCCCGAGGAGGTGATTCACTCTGTGTCGCGCGCGGAATTGAACAAGCGCCTGTTGAGCGCCGCGGAAGCGCTGCCGTCCGTGGCCCTGCATTTCTCGCAGCGCTGCGAGGATGTGGATGTGGACGCATGCGGCGCACTGTTCGTGGACGAGCGCAGCGGCGAACAACAGCACGTGTCGGGAGCAACCGTGATCGGCACCGACGGCGCCGCCTCCGCGCTGCGCGACGCCATGCTGCGACGCGGCGGGCATCGGTGTACGCAGGACATGCTCGAGCACGGGTACAAGGAGCTGACCATTCATCCCGGACCCGACGGTGCGTTCCGCATGGAAGCGGATGTGCTGCACATCTGGCCGCGCAGCTCGTTCATGATGATCGCCCTGCCCAATCCCGACCGTACCTTCACCTGCACGCTGTTTCTCCAACGTGAGGGCGACACCTCCTTCGACAGCTTGCGCGACGCGGCGACCGTACGGAGCTTCTTCGCGCAGTACTTCCCCGACGCGCTCGCCTTGATGCCGCAACTGGAGGAGGAGTTTTTCGCCAATCCCACCGGACATCTGGGCACTGTGCGCGTGGACCGTTGGCATGCGGAAGGCAAGGCCCTGCTGCTGGGCGATGCCGCGCACGCCATCGTGCCGTTCTTCGGGCAGGGAATGAACTGCGCCTTCGAGGATTGCGTGGCGTTGGACCACGCCATCGAACGGCACGGCGCCGACTGGGCGCGCGTCTTCGCCGAGGTGCAGCATCGCCGCAAGGACAATGCCGACGCCATCGCGGACATGGCACTGCGGAATTTCATTGAAATGCGCGACCTCGTCGCCGACCCGCGCTTCCTCTTCATGAAGCGCGCCGGTCTCGTGCTGGAGCGGCATTTTCCCGACTATTTCGTGCCCATGTATTCGATGGTCTCCTTCCATCTGTTGCCCTATGCCACCGCGCTGCGGCGGGGATTGCTGCAACAGCGCATACTCGAACAACTCACCGAGGGCGTCGCGCGCATCGAAGATATCGATCTCGACGCTGCACGCCGTCTCATCACCGCAACGCTCCCGCCCTTCGCCGATGACGCGGGCATGTGAAGAAAGAGAACGCACATGGACAAACCCTATCCCTCGATATACTACGCCGATTATCTGCGCCTCGACACCCTGCTCGACAGCCAACACAGAAAAAGCGAGGAGTACGGCAAACCCGCGCACGACGAAATGCTGTTCATCGTGGTGCATCAGGCCTACGAGCTGTGGTTCAAGCAGGTGTTGTTTGAAATGGATTCCGTCATCGCCTTGCTCTCGCGCGAGCGGGTTCCCGAAACCGACATCGGCGTGTGCGTCAACCGCCTGCAGCGCGTGATCGAAATTCAGAAAGTGCTCATCGATCAATTGCGTATTCTGGAGACGATGACGCCGCTGGACTTCCTGGATTTCCGCGACTATCTCTTCCCCGCCTCGGGTTTTCAGAGCGTGCAATTCCGTCTGGTGGAGATCCGCCTCGGCCTTAAAACGGATGAGCGACTCCGCTACAATCAATCCGTGTACCACAGCCGCGTCTCGCCTGCGCATCAGGCGTTGCTGATGGAAGCGGAGGCGCAGCCCTCGCTGTTCGACGCGATGGAACATTGGCTCGAACGCACGCCATTGCTCGAACATGACGGCTACGCGTTCATGGACAGCTACCGCCAGGCGGTCCACGACATGCTGGCGGGCGACATGCGCGTGATCGCATCGCATCCCACGCTCGGCGATGCGGAGAAGGACATGCAGCTCGCTGAGTTGCGGCGCACACAGGAACATTTCGACGCCATGTTCGATGCCGGGCGGCACGCCACCCTGCGGGCCGAGGGGCAGTGGCGGCTGTCGCATCGCGCCACGCAGGCCGCGCTGTTCATCGCCCTGTACCGCGACCAGCCGTTGCTGGCCATGCCCTGGCGCCTGCTCGCCGCGTTGGTGGATGTGGACGAATTGCTCACCACCTGGCGCTATCGTCATGCTTTGATGGTGCATCGCATGATCGGCAGCAAGGTGGGGACGGGCGGCTCTTCAGGATATCACTATCTGAAATCCACCGCCGACAAGCATCGGATTTTCTCGGATCTCACGAATCTCTCCACCTACCTGATACCGCGGGCCGCCCTCCCGGCACTGCCGGCGGAGCTGCGCGCGCATCTCGGTTTCGTGCTCAACACCTGAGTCGCCGCCACGATGAATCCGGACACCACGATCGCGCAGGCGGGCGAGCTTCTCCGCCTGCTCGCCAAATCCCCGCAGGCGCCACGCGAGCTGGTGTCGGCGCATCTGCGCGGCAAGAAAAAACTCGATGCCGCCACCCGCGCCGCAATCTCGACGCTCGCATTTCACGCGCTGCGCGCCCTGCGCTTCTGCCATGCCGCCGTAACCGGCGAGGAGCAGCTTGCCCGCACGTTCGATGCGGAACACGCGCGTCGACTCCTTGCCGCATCCTTGCTGCTCGCCGACGCGGAAATGCTGCCGCAGCCCCTGCCATACGCGACGGAGGAACACGCGGATTTCGCTCTCGCCGCGCGGCGCGCGCTGCCGGATCATGTCGGCGTGCTTGCGCGCGCCCTGCGCCTGCGGGTGGATGCGGGGAGCGATGCGGTTGCGGCCGCCACGATGGCATCGGTGCCGGATTGGATATTCGAGCGCTGGCAGCATGCTTGGGGTGACACAGCCGCGGCGCTGGCACTGGGACGCGCATTGCTCGATGCCGCTCCGCTCACGCTCCGCGTGAATCTTCAGTGCATGAGCCGGGCCGCGTTGATCGATGCGCTGGGCGCGCAGGGCGTGGAGGCGCGGGCGCATCCGCTGCTGCCTGCTGCGGTCACGCTCGAACGGCGCGCGCGTGTTATGGAAGGCCCGCTGTACGAACAAGGTTGCTTCGAGGTGCAGGACGCCGGCAGTCAACTCATCGGATACGCGCTGGGCGAAGTGGCTGGGCGCGACGTGCTGGACGCCTGCGCCGGCGGCGGCGGTAAAACCATGCATCTGCTCGACCGCGGTGGAGGGAGCATGCGTCTTGCGGCCAGCGACAGCGAGGCGGCGAAGCTCCGCGCCCTGCGCATGCGCGCCGCACGACTGCCGCTCTCCCTGCCCGAAACCCGCGCGCTGCCACCCTCCGGCGATGTGCTGGAGGCCTTCGGCGAGCGGCGCTTCGACGTCATTCTTGTGGACGCGCCCTGTTCGGGACTGGGCACCGCCCGACGCGATCCGGGCCTGAAATGGAAGCTCTCCACGTCCACGATCACGCGTCTGGCTGCGCGGCAGTACGACATCCTGCGACGCAACGCCGCGCTGTTGCGCCCTGGCGGCATGTTGCTCTACGCCACCTGCTCGCTGCTGCCGGAGGAAAATCAGCACGTGGCGCGGCGTTTTCTCGAAGAGCACGACAACTTCCAGCCCGACGCACTGGCGCCGGTGTTCGCCGCCCAGGGACTTGCGGCCCTGCCACTCGCCTCGATGACACACGAGTTCACCGTCCACCCGGCGCTGCTGGATTCCGACGGCTTCTACTTCGCCCGTTTCCGCCGCAACGAGCACTGATCGACGCGCGCAACGGCACCCACTCCGCCGGTGGGGGCGGGAGGCCCCTTCCCGCCTAATTGAACGGCGGTATATAGGAGAAGGCGTTACGTTTCCACGGCCAACCCTCATACCCCACCTCGCCGCAGGCGATGGTCAGGATCGGACGATCACTTTCCACAATATGATACGCGGCGTCGACGTCCACATAGGTATAGGCAAAGCCCTCGAAGTCGGTGAAGCGCGCCGCGGGCAACGGTACTCCATCGATGCGTACCCGATCCTTTCCGTCCGCTAGCGTGATCACGACAAGGTACAGCCGTTGGACAATGGTGACGGGATCGCTCGCGAAATACCGGTGTTCCACCAGATCACCGCTCGCCACGTGGTAGCGACGCCCCCACAAGCCATGCGGCAGCATGGGCAGCGCCTGCCCGCTGTGACTGGTGTCGCTGCCGAGATAGGCCCAGTAGAGATGATGTTGGTACACGGCCAGCGGCTTGTTCGACCGCAGTACCGTGGCGCGATCGAACAGCGTATCCACATGTTCGCCCTTGCGCAGTCGCATGGGCGGGCTGCCGGCGAACAGCGTCACCTCCGTATCATCCTCGTAGGCCAGTATGCGCAGCAAATCCTCCTTCCTGCTCGATGCGGGTTTGTCAAAAGGCACCACGGTGTACTCGGTGCCGAGATGCTTGCGGGGAGGGTGATGAATATAGGCATGATACCAGTGATACCCCACGGGCAAGGCATTCGGATCCTGCCCGGGCCAGGGCCGTTGCCAAATCACTGCCTGAAGCCAGAAGGGCTGATCGGCCTCGAACGCATCTCCCGCGCCGTCCGCGCTGCGATCCGGGGGATAGTGATACGGCGAGTAGTGATTGTACCAGTACCGCGTATGAAGATCTCTCTTCCCTGCGAAATCGGAACAGGCGGGAAAGCGATGCTTCCGTGTGATGCCATCCGGAAACCAGATCTCGTTTCCGCAGTTCTCGTACCAGCAGGAAAAACTATACCAGAGAAATCCGTAGTCGTTGCGATGCGTCAGCTCCGCGTCCTGCCCGGTGAATGTCATGAATACTTCCCCATTCGACATGTTGCCGTGATACAGATAATAGTTGTCCCACCACTTCGTGGGCCAGACCGTCTGTCCGTTACCGACCCAGACAGCAAACCTTGGATGCGCCAGGAGCCCGATCTCCGCCGTCGAGGTCACGCGCAAATGGCCTTGGCGGTAATACGTCACGGAATCCGCCGGCTTCCACTGGAACGTCGGGTAATAGTGAACGCTGACCACCTGCCCGGCGCGCATGGTGAACACGGTGTCCCAGCTACCGCGCCGCGCAGGCAACGCCGTACGGGAATCGTCCGCGAACGGCGCGTGGAAGCGCACCGTGGCGTCGCTGTCGCTGAACACCAGCACCTGCGTGACATCATTGAACAACCTGGGAACGATGTATTCCCTGGCGAAAGTGGACACGGCGGGAGGTGGGGGGGGAGGCGCTTGGAAACCCACCGCGCCGATCTCTTCGCGCTGCGCGCCCGCCCCGACTTCGGCGCTCCGCCACTCCAGCAGCGCCGACACGTCCACCACGGGCAAATCCACCGCCTCGTATCCGTACACCGCCGTGCCCAGACGACCGTGATACGACCACTGTCCCACCACCACGCGGTCCGGCACCGTCACACCCGGTCCACGGTATCGACAATGCGCCGAATCCGGCAGGAATGCCCCCGATTGCAACAGCAGCCGCTCCGGTATGGCCGCGCCAAGAAGCGCGACCTCGCGCTCGATGCTCATGCCCCTGTCGCGCAGGCGCACCCGGTCGTCGCCGTTCGCGGTCAGATCCGTGAGCGCCGTCATGCCCACGCGCAGCGCGCGCGTGCCACGATTCTCCACACGAAGGTGAATGCGCACCTCCTCGTAGGCGCTGTCCGACACCGGTTCGAGTTCCTGCACGATGCGCGCCGTTCCTCCCGCGCACGGCACGTCCCACCAATACCGCAGACGGTCGCCCAGCACCTCCACCGTGCCGCGACCCAGATTGCGCTGCGGCCACACCGCCGTCATCTGCGATTTGCCGTGATTGGTCCACACCACATCGTCGATGCGCACGCTGATATGCGAGGTCAAACCGTTGCGCGAGGAAAACAGCACCGTGCGCCCCCGCTTGTCCGACACCGCGTAGCGTCCGCTCCAGGTATCCACCAACGCGCTCAGCCGTCCCTTGGTCAGCGTGCGCACACCCGTCTGCGCCCGCGACTCCGTCGCGCCCAGTACCACAACCACCGCCAGAACCACATGTATCCATTGCCGTTTCATTGGTCTCTCTCCTGTCTGTCGTTGCCCTAACATGAATGCGCGGCCCGCGCGGGAGTGTGCCCGGCGGCGCGAACGCTCGCCGGGCACGCATCCGCGCGCGAAACCGAAGCATGTCAGCGATGCAGTATGGTAATGGGGTGTACGATTGTGCCCGCGGAGCCGCTCAGGCGTAGGTGATACACGCCCGAAGGCAATCCGCCCGCTTGCAGGCGGAGCGTCGTCACACCGCGTGTATAGCGCCCCTCGGCCAACACGCGTACTTCGCGACCGTGAAGGTCGAACAACGCCACACGGAGTTCCGCGTCCTCGTGCAGTGAAACGCGCAGCAGCGCCTCTTCACCCACCGGATGCGGATGCACATCCAGCACCACGAACGACGCCGGAGTCATGGCGAGCGTGCCACGCCGCGGCACGCTCGCAGCCCCGCCACCGATGCTGCGCCAGGCGAGATGGATGTCGCGATTGCCGGGATGGGCGCTGAAAAGGGAATCCACGCTGGCGCGTGCCTCCTGCGCCCGTCCCGCGCTGTGCAGCGCCATTGCCTGCATGGCGCGCGCCGCCAGATAGATCGGCGAGGCCCATGCCGTGCTCAGCGCCTGCGCGTCCAGCGCCTGCGCCGCCGCCGACCAGTCACCCTCGCGCAACAACAGTACGGCGCGACCACCGTGCGCCGCACACAACACCGCGGGCTGCGCGCATGCGCCCACCACGCGGTCCAACAAGGCCAGCGCATCGCGACCATCCAGGCGCCGCAACAACACGGCAATGGCCGTCGCCGCCTCCTCGGCACTCAGTGCGTTTCGCGCCCCGTAGAGATATGTCGGCAAGCTGTCCACGGACATGCTCTCAAGACGCGCGTTCCACTGGGCCAGCAAGGCCCCGCCCAACGCGCCGTCCGTTCCGCCGCCCGTGGTGTCGTCCACAATGCAACCGACCATGTCCGTCCAGAGCGGATCGCGCGTATCCACCATCGAACCCATCACATTGAAGAGGGTGTTGCCGTCCCAGTAATCTCGCTGCAGCCAGGCCTGCGAGTACTCGAAGGTGCCCTGAAGAATTTGCGGATCGTAAATCGAATTCTCGCCACCCTGATAATGCGGCGTGGCGCCGGCGTAATACGCCCTCGCAAACTCGAACGTCCCGTAATGTCCGAGCAGGTTGTAATCGTTCCGGTAAATACAATTCCTGCCCAGCGAGTCCCGGTTGTACCATTGTACCGGTTGCGTGGCGGACAGGTAGCCGTGTACCGTGCCCCAGATCGCGCCCACGCCCACCGACTGTTCGTGTACCTTGCTGTACCGCAGCACCAGCGGTGTGCTGTTGTAGAACGTATACACCCCCACCCAGTCCTCGCCGGGCAGCGGACCATTCCCGAAGACGTCACAGGTGTCGAGCACCACCCGCGCGTCCGCGAACGCATACACGCCGTTCATTCTGTTATAGTACACCAGGCAATTCCGCAGCAAAGCGTTGGAACCCTCGCCCACGAACACGCCGTTCATATCCGTGCTCAGCGCCGCCACGCCGTCGTCCACCGTGAAGGTCGAGCCCTGAAGCACGGCGATGTTGTTCTCGTTCGATGCCGTCACCCGCAATTTGTAATGCGCACTGCCGCTCGCCTCGCTGCGCAAACCGTCGAATTGGCTCAGCCCGATGACCAAATCGTCGCTGCGCATATCCGGCGTCGCCTCGAGAAACACCCCGGTTTCAGCGTAGGACACAATCACGCGATTCAGATGCACGTACGCCGCCTCGAGGCAATGCACGCCGCGCCAATCGCCGCGAGCCGGGCTTTGCGCCGACGAGGTGAACACCACCTGCTCGCTGCCGTATTGCGTCGTCACGGTGCGCAGACCGCCACGCACCGTCATGCCCCGCTGATTGTCGAAACGCAACGTGGTGCTGGTCGGAACCAACACGAAACCGTTGATCAGCAGTTCGTGCTCCATCGGCACCTCCACGTCGGTGCGCACATGCAGGTTCACATCCAGCAGCGCCGACTGCACACCCATCGAGGGCAATGGCAACAGACTGTCGTCGCCGTCCACATGAAAGACTTTACCAGCCAGACCCGTACGATTACGCGCATAATCCGGGTCGTGCGTCGCCCGTATCACATCCCAGTAGCTGAGCGAAGCGCCGGAGTTCACGTTCAGTTCCGCGCTCCAACTGCCCGAGGCGCCCGGCGAGCGCACGCGCAATTTGACATTCATGCCGTCGACGATAAACAGCAGTTTGTACACCGAGTTGTTGTCGCCGGCGCCCCAATGCGCGTCCGTCAGGTTCAGACGGAAGGAAATGTTATTGATCGTGAAATTGTACCAGCCGCAGCCGATGGTGTCGGCCACGCTGACGATGTCCCCCGCCGGTGCGTCGTAGGACCAAGGTCCATCGATGCCGACCGCCCCGGAGGCGAAACCAATTCCGTCCCGGTACTTGTGCGTGTGCCGCAGATCCGCGTCGAAGACCAGACCAGCCGGAGAAAATAGGAAAGCGACACTTCCGCTCGGATTCCACACCGCGATCTCGCTGTTCCCCATATCGAAGGTGAACTGCGCCCGCGCCGTAGCGCTCAGCAGCAGCAACAGCGCCAGAAGCGGCAGGGCGCGCGCCATACCGACTCCCGGCGACAGCCACACGGGCTGTCGCGCCTCAGTCCTCTCCCCCGCCGTCCGCGAGTCGTAATGGTACATCATGAACGTGGGCGCGTGGGCGCGTGGGCGCGTGGGCGCGTGGGGTGCATGAACATGCTTTCCCATAACCTCTCTCCTTGCAATGAACAGTGAACTGTGAATTATCAAACGTGACGCGCAGACGTGTACAGCTACGGGTGTACGCCACAGTTCATGACATCGTCAACCAACCAAATGTCCGCAGGGTCTCCTCGCGACTATCGCGCCCGGCGGCGGCAGTTCATCAGGCATTATGGATTCGATTATACGAAACAGAGCGGGCAATGTCAAGAAAAAAAACATCCCACGTGTCGGTAAATTCTTCAATTCGTACGAAGCATTCCCGTCCGTCTTGTCGAGCTACGAAATCCGTGCCGTTTCGAAGCACATCGCATGCGCTCATCGCCGACCTCCTCACCCGGCACCTCCAATCCCCACTCCCGTCGCGCGGTCATCGGCAGGAGCATGTCGCAATCCTCTTCAGCGCGCGACCCCGTCGGGAGCATCCATCACCGACCTCGCCTACTGTTCCCGTTCGTCGATGCGCGGCCTCTGCTCCCGCCACGCGGCGAGCATCGCGCGGCCGGCGTCGAGGACCTCGTCCACCGATATTCCCTCCATCGAAGCGTCGGGCGACACTATGGCGCGACAGCGTGCTTGCAACGGCGCCCACTCCGCCGCGGGTGTGGGACCGAACAGCGCCAACACCGGCGCGCCACTGAACGCCGCCACGTGCATGGTGCCGGTATCGTTGCAAAGGTATAGCGCCAGTCGACGCAGCACGGCGGAAAGCAGGGGAATCGGTGCGTCGCGCAACAGCAACAGCGGAATCCCCTCCCGCCGAAGCTCGCGCTCCACCGCCTCCACCTCGTCCGCATCCATCGCTCCGGCGGTGAGCAGCACGGACAGCGGTCCGTCGCCGCGCAGCGCGCGCAACGTGGCGGCAAAGCGCCCGGCGGGCCAGACGTTCGCACGCTTCCCCGCGCCGACATGCACGCCAACAATTGGTCCATCGGCGGGCAGGGCGGCGAGTACACGCCCGGCCTCCGCAACGGCGGCCGCGGACACGGGAATGCGCGTGGCCAGCGGATCACCGGCGGGCGCACATCCGGCCGCATCCGCAATGGCGAGATTGCGCCACAACTGATGCACCGGTCCGTCGCTCCATCGCGTATCGATGGCATGGGTGAGCGCGGCGCGATCGGGATTCGGTACGCCGTCGTACGAGCGCACACCCACGCGCACCGGGGCACCGCTCGCGCGCGCGATAAGATGCGCGCTGCGCGAATGACGAATGGTGGACGGTACGATGACCATATCATAGCGGCGTTGGCGTATGCGCCACAACAAACGCGGCAGCGCCAACGGACCGTCCTTGCGCAAAAACAGGATGTCGTGAAGATAGGGATTGATCTCCGCCAGCGGCACCGGATACGCGGTGGGCGCCGCCAGCAGATCGATGCGCGCATCGGACCAGCGTGCCCGCAATGCCGCATACAACGGCAGCGAACACAGCATATCGCCCAGATGATTGTGCTTGCGTATGACGAGGATGCGCTTCATGTACGGCCTGCCGCCCGCTTGTTCCCGGCTGTTCCGAGGATGCAAACAATAAGATAGCGTTTTGACGGGAATCCTGAACCGCTTCGCTAATTACGGATACGCCGTATCCGATTTTTTCCCGAGGCGGGAACTCCGTTCCTCGCCACGCATGTTGTTGATCCTGTCGAAAGCAATTCCATACGCGCCCGCTCGACTCCGCTCGCCGGTCGCCTGTTTCGGGTAACGAAAAAACTAGAGTAAAAAAGTTCAGGCCTGACTTTTTCTCGCTGGTTCGTAGCTCTTCATCGAAAGGATACACCATGAGAAAATACATTGCACTGTGTTCCCTCGTCGCTCTTCTTGCAGGAATACAGATTGACCCTCTCGCCGCTCAAAGCACCGCACGCCTGCAGGTAATTCACAACGCCGCCGATCCGTCCGCCGCGACCGTGGACGTGTACGCCGGCAGCACGCTGCTGCTTGACGACTTCGCCTTCCGCGCGGCCACGCCATTCATCGACGTGCCCGCCGGTGTGCAAATCGATCTCGGTATCGCGCCGCCCACGAGTTCCTCGTCCAACGATGCCATCGCCGTCATTCCCGTTACCTTCGACGCGGGCAAAACCTACGTTGCCGTGGCCAATGGCGTGCTCGATCCCTCGGCCTTCGCCGCAAATCCCGATGCTCGTTCCATCGCCTTCCAATTGTTCAGCACCGCCATGGGCCTCGAGTCTTCGCCCAACAGCGGCACTGTGGCGCTCGCGGCGCTGCACGGCACCACCGATGCTCCCGCCGTGGACGTGATCGCGCGCGGTGTGGCCACGCTGGTCAACAACGCCGCTTATGGCGATATAACGCCGTACTTCGAAGTGCCCGCCGCACCGTATGTGCTTGACGTCACGCCGACGGGAGTTCCGGTTATTGTCGCCTCCTTCGATGCCGACCTCTCCGGACTCGCCGGTGGAGCGGCCGTGGTCTTCGCCTCCGGTTTTCTCAATCCGGTAGACAACAACAACGGCGCCGCCTTCGGTCTCTTCGCCGCGCTGCCCAACGGCACCGTGGTGGAGCTGCCCCTGCACACGCCCGGCACCGCACGCCTGCAGGTAATTCACAACGCCGCCGATCCGTCCGCCGCGACCGTGGACGTGTACGTGAACGACGCGCTGGCCATTGGTAATTTCGCCTTTCGGACCGCCACACCATTTCTCGAATTCGAGGCGGGCGTGGAGTTTGAAATCGGCATCGCTCCCGGCAACAGCACTTCCTCCTCTGAAATTCTCGCGCGCTTCCCCATCACTCTCGGAGCCGGTGGACGCTTTGTGGCCATTGCCAATGGCGTGCTCGATCCATCCCGCTTCGCCGCCAATCCCGGCGGGGGCAGCACCGGCTTCACGCTGTACATCACCGAGCAACCGCAGGACGACATTCCCTCGACGGGAGTGGAACTCGCGGTGTTCCATGGCGCCACCGACGCTCCCGCGGTGGATGTGATCGCGCGAGGCGTGGGCAGTCTGGTGGAAGATCTCGCGTACGGGCAGTTCACTCCGTGGTTCGAAGTGCCGACGGGCGATTACACGCTCGACATCACTCCCGCATCGTCGAGCAACGTTGTCGCCAGCTTCCGCGCCGACCTCACGGCCTTGGGTGGCGCTTCTGCGGTGGTCTTTGCTTCGGGCTTTCTTGCACCCGACGGCAATCAGGGTGGAGCGGGATTCGGCCTCTTCGCCGCACTGGAGAGCGGGCAGGTCGTGCCGCTCGGCAGCGTTACAACAGTCGAGCGCGTTGACGCGGCTGCACCGGCGTTGCAGCTCAACGCTTATCCCAATCCTTCGCGCGGCAGCACCACAGTGAATTTCGCCCTGGATCGTCCGGCCAGCGCATTGGTCAAGGTGTACGATCTCGCTGGGCGTGAAGTGTTATCCGCCCTGCGCGGGGATTTCGCTTCGGGTAGCTACAATGCGGTGATCAACACCTCCACGCTGGCTCCCGGCTTGTACAATGTCGTGTTCTACACCCCCGCCGGTGTCACAGCCACCCCTCTCGCCGTGGTCAGGTAACCCACTCCTCCTCCATGACCACGGCACCGCGCCCCCGCGTCCACACGCGGGGGCGTGTTGTTGTTACCAAATCCTCCACGATATACGATTCATCGACATCTATCCTCGAATGAATTCGCAACAGTCACATCGCAAGAACGTCGAGGCACTGAGTATGTATAGACTTCTCGACACCTTCCGATCAAAGGTCCCGCCAAAAATCTTCTTGCGTTTCATTTCCGTACAATGTAAGTTGCTGGCGTAAATGGGATACGGCGGTGTGGTTTTATGTCGCGGCGGGGACGTGCGCAACGTTGTCGCTGTAGCGGGACGCGCCTCCCGCGTCATCGTCGGTTCCTGTGATTCCATTCTCTCCATCATTTTCGGAGGTTGCCATGCATGTGTACTTTCAAGGCAACGCCCCGCCGTGTCGGGCGTTGCCGCTGACCGCCATTCTGCTCGCGCTTTGCGCCGCGCCCTGGTTGGCCCGCGCGCAGGACGCCCCGGGAGCGCAACTCGACCTGCCGCCCTACCGCGTGGAATTGTGGGAGACGGTGGAGCGCCCGGATATCTGGTACTTCGGCTCGCATTGCACTTCGTTGGGCGATATAAACGCCGATGGCTACGATGACTTCGCGATTTCCTCCGAGCGCGACACCACCTTCATCTTCCTCGGGGGCAATCCTCTCAATCATCAGCATGCATATATCGTTCGCGGAGGAAGTTCTGGCGTTGTCGCTGCGGACTTCAATCGCGACGGACGCATGGACATTGCCACATCCATCGACAATTACTGGCATACCGTTGGCGAGTATTCCCCCGAGAAGCGTGGGGCCGTTCGTGTGTTCCTGCAGCGGGAAGGACCGGAACGTTTTGTCTGGCAGGAGGACATGCTGATCGAGGGACAACCCGGCGACCTCATCGCCAAGAATACTGCCACCACGCATCGTAGTTCGCTGCATACACTCGACTTCAACGGCGACGGTTGGCCGGATCTTCTGACCAACATGATCGATGATCGAGACACCGTCAGCCACAAAGCCGTGCTCTTTCTTGGTGGTCCGTCGTTTGACGCAACCTACGACGCGGTGTTCCGTGTCAACACTCCTCGCGCCATCACCGAGGATTATGTGATCGACATCCAGACAGGCGATCTCAACGGCGACGGTTACGATGACGTAATGATCGCGGGTAGAAGCGGTCCGGATTATTACTGGGATGTGTATCTCGGCAACCCGTGGTCCATCACGGTGAAGCCTTCGCGGGTGCTGGACGACGCCAGCGGATGGAATCCCCAAATCGCCCAAGCCGCGATAATGGACATCAATGGAGACGGCTACGCGGACATCATCGACGCGGGAATGCTCTCGCTACGCCGGCCCTACGGCGATGCCCTGGTCTTTCTGGGCGGCGCAACACTACCGGAGCGTATTCTGCCCAACGATTCCATCCCCAATATCAACTCCTACCCCCTCGGTGATCGCGGTCCGGTGTACGCCTGTCCGGTGGGCGACATGAATGGCGACGGGTTGAACGATCTCTGTCTTTCCTGGTCACCGGAAATGCTCCCTGAACTCGGAGGATTCTTTTACTATCCAGGTGGTGCGCTCTTCCGCCGTCCACTGGGCCACTTCGGGATCCTTCCTGCGATGGATTACGTGGAAGCGGTGGTTTACCCGGCGGGTGATGTCAATGGAGACGGTCTTCAGGATATCATCGCGATCGGGAATAGTCACAAAGACTCGAAGCACAACAGATTCAAAGTCTGGCTCGGCTCGCGCAAGCTGAGCACCGATGTAGCAACAGTTCCTCTTCCAACGGCCCTCTCACTCGACTGCTCTCCCAATCCCCTACCCGCTTCCACGGGCGTGCTCCGCGTGTCCTTCACCGGCCCGGCCGGGAAGCCCGCCCACCTTGCCCTGCACGATCTGCTCGGGCGCTGTATACACAGCGACAGCGTCACCCTCTCCCACGATCACCAGTCCACCGTGCTCAACCTCGCGGGCACGCCTCCGGGCGTGTACCTGCTTTCTCTGCGGCAACACACGAACCTGACACATCGCACCATTATCGTGTATTAATCGCCCCATGGAGCACATTATGAAAACTCTCACGCACCTACTCCTGCTGCTGCTCCTGCTGCCGGCGGGCATGGTTTTTGCTCAATCCCCCCCCCCCCCGATGACCCTTTCCTGATCGGCGCCTACGCTGTCGCACCCGAGTGGAATTCAAACGGCAAGTGGATCGAATGGGTGCACGGTGTTCGAGCCCTACCGATGACTGCCCCGGATACTCCCTACGACTTCCTCTCAGAAATCCAATTCAACCGCGCCCGCGAGTTGGGGCTCAATCTCATCCACACCACGATCATACCTGATAGCGTGTTCATCCCCGCGCCCAATGTGGTGCGACAAATATGCGATTCCGCCGCTCCCGCCTGGCGCGGCGAGGCGCTGAGAGTGAACGTGCTTGACCCAAGTCACGTGGTTGTTTCTTGCTAGAGGGACGAATGAATACGATAACGTTTATTATGGAGGCGAGAATCTTCCTGCCAGAGCCCCCGTCAGCGCGGTGTGCATTCCGTGCCGTTCCGCAGCGGCACGCTGCCCAGCGGACTGTATTTCTACCGTATCGACAGCGATGCCGGCACCATACAGCGCAAGATGGTACTCGCGCGCTGAACACCTGAATACACTTCCCCCCGCCTCGGTCGAGACCGGGGCGGGGGGAGGTGTTCATTCAGATTTACGTGCTCAATGAATCTGGTAAAACTTGAACCACTCCGCTTTTCGCACCTGAACCGTACCCTAGCCTACTCCCCCACATCCCTTGATCGCCGCAAGCGGGGAATGAACATGGGGACGCGCTGCTGATACGCGCGATAGCGGTCGCCGAACGCGGACAGGAGCTTGCGCTCCTCCAGCACAGTGCCGATCAGCAAATACAAAATCCCGCAACCCTGCATCACCGCGGTGGCGGAATCTCCGCTTCCCCAGCACAGCAGAAACAACACCCCGGCACTGTAGTACGGATGCCGCACGCGCCCGAGTATGCCTGTCGCGCGAAAATCACCCACGCCCAGCGCGGGCTCCAGTCGACGCTCGCGTATTTGGCGCACACCGAAAAACACCGCGTTGTCGTACACGCGCGAGGCGGCGAACACCACGCCCAGCGCAACGGCGAGCCCCGTCCATCGCAATGCCTCCCACGGCCATGCCCATTGCCACAGCATCACCGTCTCGATGCCGCGCTGATACCACAGCAGCGGCGCCAGCGACAGCACGCTGAACAGCACGTACATCAGCCGATGCCACGATGCGGCACGCGCCGGCCAACGCGTCATCCAACGCATGAAACTTCGCGAAATCAACGCGCTGTGCAGCACGCACCACAACGTCCAGCCCGCCGCGAGATACAGATGCTGGCCCGGCATTTCGCTCATGCGCGCGGCTCCGGAACGAACAGCGACGCCTGTTCCATCACATACGCGTGCGCACCGTCCGGCAGCGCGCCTGCTGCCATGGCTATTGCCGCATCAAGCGAGGCGGCGGGCTCCATGCGCATCGAGCGTACCAGCGCATCGGGCAGCGACGAAACGAGTATGACGCGCATCGCCGCGCCCTTCTCACGCACGGCCAGCGCGGTGTGCGCGTTCATCGCGTATTCGTGCTGCAAGCTGCGGCGGAATTCTTCATCGTCCTGAATGGCGAACCAGCGGGCCAGGTCTTCATTGCCCAATCCTTCCCGGCATTCGGCCAGACAGATCAGCGTGCCGCCCGGTCGCGTGGCGTAATGCGCGTGATGGATCGATTTGTGTGCTTGAATGAAATTGATGTCCTTCGGGAAGCCCCCGGCCGAAGCGATGCACACGTCCGCGCGCCGCGCGATGGGCACGCTGTACATCGCATGCACCCGCGCCGCACCCACGCGATGCGCTTCACGCAGGTCGCCGGCCACGGCGTCCGCGATCACTCCGCGCGCGTCCAACAGCGCCGCGAAATACCACGACGGCGGGAAAAAGCGTACCGCATCCTGAATATCCTCCATCACCGGATTGCCATCCACATTCCCGTCGCGGCAGGCGGGATGGAAGCGGCCCTCGTCGGTGATCGTGCGCCGGTGATTGCGCACCGCCGTGTCGTAGGCGGCAACACCGGGCACGAACAACTTGGCCCCGCCGCCAAAGCCCGCGAAATAGTGATGCACGATGGTGCCCGCGGCCACAACGAAGTCCGACGCGGCCACAACGCGGTTGAGCAGCACCGGCGTACCGAAACGCGTCGTGCCGCAATGCACGCAGGACGCGCTGTCGCGTGCGTTGTGCTCCAGCACGCGGTAGCGCTCGTACACCGCATCCCCCACAATGGCGCGCCGCTCGGCCTCGCTCTGCGGCGGGTGCGTGCCTGTGGCGAAAACAATGCGGATGCCGTCGTCCGCTATCCCGGCACGGCGCAGTTCATCGAGCAGATACGGGAGGAAGATCTCCGTGCGACATTTGCGCGTCTTGTCCGACACCAGCACACTCACCTGCCGCGCGCCGCGCGCCGCTTCGTGCAAGGCCGGGGCGGCAATCGGCGCGGCAAGCGCGGCCGTAATACACGCATGCTCGGTGCGCGTCCCCTGAGGGACGTCGGCACCGAGCATGTGTACCTTCCAATTATCCGGGAGAAGCGCCTCCTGCGCGCCTGACCCGTAGCGGAGAGTTATACGGGGCGGACAGGAGGCGGACATGTCAATCGATTTTCAGCGTCGGGCGAATGGTGAGCACACCCTTTTTGAAACCGAGAATGCGGTCGTAATCCGCCACGTACAGCATGTCGCCATGCATGATCACCGCGCGCGGCGAGATGAAACCACTGATGGTGATGGGATCGAAGCGCTCGATGAACTGTCCGTCCTTGTCGTAATGCAGCACCGCCACGGCGCCGGGATCGGCCACGTAAATGTCGCCCGATTTTTTCTCGACCGTCACGCCCCAGGGCTTGACCAGGTTGTCCTTGATCACTTTATCCACGGAGAAATCCGATGCCAGCAGCACCTGCACCTGCCCGTTGCCGAAATCACCAACGTAGAGACGATCGCCGAAGGCGGAAATGGACTTCGCATCGCGGAACAACCCGCCCGCCTTTTTCCCGGCGGCGGCCAGCGTCTTCTGATCGAAGACCACGATGCCGTTCTTATCCAGCACGTACACCTTGCCGTTGGCCACGGTCACATCGCGCGGATCGTCGAGACCCTCGCTCACCACGCGCTCCACCTTGTCCTTGCTGTCGAACACGCGCAAGGAGTTGTTGCCCGCATCGATCACATAGGTTTTACCCGCATCGTCCGAGGCCGTGCCGCGCAGCGCGGCGTTGGCATCCTCGACCTGGATTTCGCTCACATACGAGCCCTTGCCCGACGAGGTGATGCGCTGCACAATGTTCAGTCGCGGATTGACGATCAACAGTCCATCGCCCTTGGCCGCCATGTACGACAGGTCGTCGAGCTGGCGACGGTTGGATTTCACAAAGTACGCGGGCAAATCGTGTATGCCCTCGCCCGACACGGTGAAAGCGCCGAAACGCGCGCCACTGCTCGAGGCGTACAGTCCGCAGAACCCACTATTGAAACGCATGTCCTCCAGGGCGATGTTGCGCTCGTCCAGCACAACGGAGTACGTCCGCCGACCGGGATTGGAGTAAATACGCAAGCGCACCGGCATCTTGAGTTCCGGCTGCGCTATGACGCGCGTCTCCACGTAGCTGCCGTTGAAATCCATATAGCCGATCGACACGGCTCCTTCAATGCATTTGACGACATGCGAATTCGTCAATGCATTGGCATGCTCGGCGTTGAACACCACGCCGCCGCCCAGCGACTGCACGGTGACGTCGACGAGGAACAGTTTCGAAGGCAGAATCAGCGTGGGATGCACCATCGCCATGTGCTCGGCGCCGCCGCGCACGGTCACGGTGCCGGCCTCGGCGGTCCAGGTGCCGCTCAGCTGTTTCCATTCCGGCTTGAGTCCTTGCTGAAAATCGTCCTGAATCCAGCTGGTGAAATTCTCGCCGTCTTGCGCAATGGCGCTGGCCGCGAAAAACACGCCGATCAGTAGTGGAGTGATGAAGCGCATTGTCTCTCCTGCAATGAAATAGTGGCTTCGTAAAATAGTGCAATCCTTGCCAATTGCACAAAAAAATCAGGCTTCCGTAGCGGAATCCCGTAAGGCATCGTAAAGTGCGACGACGCTGCGCGCATTCGCCTCGGCGTCGAATTGCCGTGCTGCGAGCGCTATGCCCGCCGCCCCCATGGCCTGCCGACGCTCCGTACTGTCCGCCAACGCGGCGATGGCCTCGGCCAGAGCCGCCACATCACCGGCCGGCAACAGCACACCCGTTTCGCCATCCAGCACCAGTTCCTCGGGTCCACCCAGACGCGACGCGATCACCGGCCTGCCCATGGCCGAGGCCTCGATGACGGGACGAGCGAAATGCGGTACGGTGGATGGGAAGCAAAGCATGTCTGATGCGGCCAACAGTTGTGGAATGTCGGAACGAACGCCCAGGAAGCGAATGTGTTGTCGATGCTCCGGGGCGATTCGGGAAAACACAATGTCGCGGTATACGCGCAGGCCGTTCATTCTGTTTCTGAAACTGTCGTCCGGTATCGCGCCGGCAATGAAAAACCTCAGATCGTCGCGCTCGCGCAACAGTGCCGCCGCTGCGGCGACAAACTCCGCCGTGCCTTTCACCGGATTGATGCCGCCCAGCATCAGCACGGCGCATTGTCCGGACGCGAGTCCCAACTCCTCGCGCGTGGCGCGCGCGTCGATACGCGGATCGAACACCGAGCGATCCACGAAATTGTACACCACGTGAATGCGTTCGCTCGGAATGAGCTGCGATGCGTCGTAGCGGCAGATGGGCACAACCGCGTCGGCCACGCGATGGATGATGCGGCGGATCAGCGCACGGCGCAGTCCGACATATCCCGCGTGCAGCGGCTCGCGTACATGCCACACCACACGCAGCCCTTCGGCCCTGGCCGCCAGTCCCACCGCTGTGAGCGTCGACGTGTTGAGATGCACGATGTCGAAGCGGCGGCGGCGGAAAAACGAGCGCGCGAGCACATACGTCCACGGAAATTGCAGCGCCCGAAGGAGGATTTTCGGCAGTTGCCACCACGGATACCACAGCACATTCGTGTGGCTGAAATCATGCCAGCGCTCGTCTACCACGGTCTCCACACCTTCGCGGCGAAACAGTTCGGTGGCGTCGCTTTCGTGCAAACAGAGCACGGTGGGCGCGAAACGCTGCCGATCCAGCGCGCGGATCAGATAGAGCAGGCTCAGCGGAGCCCCGCCGATGCCCTTGCCGTGATGGACGTAGAGAATTCTCGTCACAGCCCTGCCGATGGATGGAGGCGCGGAAACATCCGCGCGCGGAGAAATGGACACGGGGCCGCACAGGCGGCCCCGCGGCCGGGAGCATGATTACACGTATTCGAAACGGGCGGTGAAATGCCGCAACATCGGCGCCTCGTAGGTGAGACGCAGACCGCGCAATTCATTGCGGCGCTCGAACACATGCGCCACCACCTCGATCACATAGTCGATATGGCTCTGCGTGTACACGCGGCGCGGAATGGCCAGGCGCACCAGCTCCATGGGCGGCGCCACGAACACGCCGTTCTCGGTGCGGCCGAACATCACACTGCCGATTTCCACGGCGCGAATGCCGCCGTCCTCGTACAGTCCGCAGGTCACGCTCTGCGCCGGGAACTGCTCGGGAGGAATGCCGGGGCAAAAACGCCGCGCGTCGAGATAAATCGCATGTCCGCCCGGCGGCAGCAATATCGGCACACCCATGGCATCGAGCTTCTTGCCGAGATATTCCGTGCTCTTGATGCGGTACTGCAGGTAATCCTCGTCGAGAATTTCTTCCAGTCCCTGCGCAATGGCTTCAAGATCGCGGCCGGCCAGTCCGCCGTAAGTCGGAAAGCCCTCGGTCACGATGAGCAGGTTGCGGCAATGCACGGCCAGGTCGTCGTTGTTCAGCGCGAGGAAGCCGCCGATGTTGACCAGCGCATCCTTTTTCGCCGACATGGTCACGCCGTCGGCGTAGGAGAACATTTCCTGCGCGATTTCCAGCGGCGTTTTATCCTGATATCCCGGCTCGCGCATTTTGATGAACCAGGCGTTCTCCGCGAAGCGGCAGGCATCCATGAACAGCGGCAAGCCGTACTTGTCGCACATGGCCTTGGTCTCACGGATATTCTCCATCGACACCGGTTGGCCGCCGCCGGAGTTGTTCGTCACCGTGATCATCACCAGCGGAATATTCTCGGCGCCGTGCTGGCGGATGGTTTCCTCCAGCTTCGCCACATCCATGTTGCCCTTGAAATCGGCGACAATTTCCGGATGCTTGCCGATTTCATTCAGGCAGTCCACCGCGAGCGCGCCGCTGAATTCCACATTCGCGCGCGTGGTGTCGAAATGCGTGTTGTTCGGAATCACCTTGCCCGCGCCACCGACAATGGAGAAGAGAATTTTCTCCGCCGCGCGGCCCTGATGCGTCGGGATGATGTGCTTCATCCCGGTGATCTTGCGCACCATGGCTTCCATGCGGAAAAAGCTGCGCGAGCCGGCATAGGACTCGTCGCCATCGAGCATGCCAGCCCACTGCTTCGAACTCATGGCCGACGTGCCGCTGTCGGTCAACAGATCGATCAGCACATTCTCTGCGTCGATGAGAAAGGTGTTGTATCCCGCGTCCTTGAGAATACCGCAACGCTCGTCGTAGGAGGTGAATTTGATGGGCTCGACGGTCTTGATCTTGAAAGGCTCGATGACCGTGGTGATGTAGCTGTCTCTAATCATGGGAAATGAAACCACTGGTTGGTGAGAGGGAGAAAGGCGGCGTTTCGGTCGCTACCGAAATGCGCATCCCTGAAAATTAGCCCTCTTTGCTCTGAAATTCAAATCATTGTGGGGGGAGAGAGTAATGAGGGGGTGAGAGTAAGGAGGAATGGTGGAACACGGAGAACCCGGAGCGCTTCGCGGGAACACAGAGGACACTGAGGGCTTCGCGGGAACACTGAGGACACTGAGGGCTTCGCCAACACCGAGCTTCGCGAACTCAGAGAGCCCGGAGCGCTTCGCGAACACCGAGGACACGGAGGGGTCGCGACTATGCGTCTCTGCGCCCTTGCGTTGACTCTGATCTTGCGGAGCGTGTGATTCGGGTGAGTAGCACCCTCTGATCTTTCGGAGCGTGTGATTCGGGTGAGTAGCACCCTCAGCAATTCCTCTTCGCTCTCTTCGCTCTGGTATGTTGTATTTCGTCCGATCTCGGTCGTGAAAGACGTGACCAGAAGAAAATTCTTTTGCATACTACCGGTTCATCCGGCTGCGGGAGAAAACGATCTGCGCTCTGAGGCTCTGACCTCGTCGAAGAGATGGTTTCTCCCCGGAAATCGCCGCGGTCGAGTAAGTATCATGTGGCACGACCACGCATCTACCAGGCTGCCCGAACGTCGATCACGGAGGAGAACCCCGCGGTGGATGATACACCGTTCCTTTTCACAGGAGGTACAACACATGAAGCCTGACTCTCCCGCGTTGTACGTCGGCATGGATGTCTCCAAGGGCTATGCCGATCTGCACGCGATCAATCACGCACGCAGTGTGTATGCCACCGGACGTTACGACGACACCCGCGAGGGCCATGAGCGCGTGCTCAAGGTGCTCGTGCAATGGCGGGAACAGCACCCCGGCGCAGCGATGTACGTCGGCGTGGAGGCCTCGGGCGGTCTTGAGCGCAACTGGGTGCGCATGTTCCACGAACGCATGCCCGGGGTGACCGTGGCGCGGCTCAATCCGCTGGCCGTCAAGCGCTCGCTCGCCGTGAAAATGCATCGATCGGTTACCGACAAAGGCAGCGCGGCGGGCATCGCCACGTACCTGGCCGAAGGTCGACCGCTGCACGAAACGCGCTGGGACCCCCGACGGGAAGGGCTGCAGGAACTCTATCGCGACATACGCGCGCGTATCGAGCATCTGCAACAAACGAAAAACCGCTTGCAATCCCTGCTCCCCCGGGTGCATCCCGGACTGGTGGAATTCACGCGCAACGATTTCCCCAAATGGCTCCTGACCGTGCTGACACGGTATCCGACCGCACCGGCGTTGGCGCGTGCCCAGGTGGAAGATCTCGTGCACATCCCGTACTTCAAGGATGAGGCGCGAGCCGTGGAGATGATCGCGGCGGCCAAGGTCAGCGTGGCGGGGCAAACCGACACGCTCACCGCCCGCACGGTCGTCTCCCTTGCCTCGGAGATCCTCCATCAGCAACAACAGATCAAGGCGTTGCAGGATGCGATGTACGAGGAGCTCAAGGACGATCCGGGCATACGGGCGATGATCAGTATCACAGGCATCGGCAAATGGAGCGCGGTGTGTCTCCGCGTGGAAATCGGATGCGTCGAGCGTTTTCCCACCGCCGAAGCGCTGACCGCCTATGCGGGTCTTGATCCGGTGTATCACCAGAGCGGCGACAAGACCCGTGTCTGCCGTATCAGCAAGCATGGACGTCGCCAGATACGGGTGGTGTTGTACATGTGCGTGTGCTCGGCGTTGCAGTACAATCCCGTTATCGATGCTTTCGTCAATCGTCTGATCGTCGCGGGAAAACCGAAAATGGTCGCGTTGACGGCCGCGATGCGGAAGATGTTGCATCTGGCCTACGCGTGCTGGATCAGCGAAACATCCTTCGACCCGAACCACGAGCAAGCACGACGCGCACGGCGTGCGTTGGCGCCGCGTCCCGACGCGGCGGTCCCCGCGACGAACGACGAGGCGAGCCACGTTGCGAACCACCCGTCGAACGAGGAGACGAACACCGTTGTGCACGACGAGGCGACCGGCGGCACAGCACATGCGGTCACCGTGACCTCGGCGAAGCCCGGCACGGTGCTCCCCCGGATAAGCGCGCCCGTCTCGCGGCGGGAAGCCCAACGACGAAGACGCAACGCCAAGGAACAGTCCAGGCGACAACGACCGGAGTGATCCCGCTGCCGCGTTCTGTCCCCCCGTGGACGTAGAGAAGCAGCGGAAGGTGTTGTGCCAAGGTTCCCGGACGGGCGTCCTCCGCGACGCCGTGGCTGCGCCATGCCTTCAAGCAAAATGACGAAAGGCAACGCCGTGCCACAAACGCAGTATCACACGTCCATGCGTGGTCTTGGCGCCGCCTCTCGTCTCCATTGGATGGAGGGGGGGGGTATTAAACTACCACCGAGATCTTTCGTTGTCAACTACTTGACTTTAACCGTAGTATCTCTTCGAACGTATCACGCACTCAGCCAGCCGGCAGGATTCCAGCGGGATGCGACCTCAACCCATCCTCCGCGCCCTCTGCGCCCTCCGCGCTCTCTTCGAATGTATCACGCACTCAGCCAGCCCGGAATCATCTCCCCACACCAAAAAACTACGCGTTCGAATGCTCGCTCCGCTTCTCCGCCTGACCGTTGCTCTTGCTGTCGCCTTCGCGCTTCTTGGACGAACTCTTGCGCTTGCGCTCGCCATCGGTCGAGTAGTAGTAGTAATTCTGGTAGTAGTAGCGGTAATAGGAGTAATACACCTTGTTGGCGTTGAAGCGGTTCACCACCACGCCCAGGAGATTGGCGCCATTGGCTTCCATCATTTCCTTGCCCTTCTCCAGACCGAGATTCTTGGTCTGATCCGCCGAGACAATGATCACCGCGCCATCGGTGTATTTCGACAGCACCAAGGTGTCGGCCATGGCAATCACCGGCGGAGCGTCGAAGAGCACGAGGTCGTAGTACTGCCGCACGAGGCGGACAAACTTCTCCATTTTTCCGGATCCCAGCAACTCCGCCGGATGGCTCGGGATATTGCCGCAGGGAATGATGTGCAGGCCGGGAACCATGGTCTTCTTGATGGCCTGGTTCACGGGAATTTCGCCGATCAGCGC
>Ga0116194_1000558_pt1 | contig 30148 bp, 21 predicted proteins | sample AD_SCU001_MetaG_FD_89887 | JGI IMG/M metagenome (GOLD analysis project Ga0116194, IMG submission 89887) | Active sludge microbial communities of municipal wastewater-treating anaerobic digesters from China - AD_SCU001_MetaG | ecosystem: Engineered > Bioreactor > Anaerobic > Digestate | place...
AATGCTTAAATATTAATTTTTTTTCAAAAAAGTTTTAACAAGCCAAATATACCACAGCTAGACAAAATGGGGTAACTCGCTCTACGACCAAGTCTTCCCAGATTTACTTCAAAACTTGAGATTTTATGACATTGTCTTTATGACATATGTCATTAAATCATGTCAAAATTTTTGGTTTTGGTAAACCCTTTATTTGTCCTCTTGCAAGGGCATCAGTGCCGCCCATACCTTCATGTATGCGTTATGTCGAGCCCGATCTTTCACCGACCCCTTGAAATTGGGGTAGCTTATAGTCATAATACGGTCAGCAATTGCTTGCGCGACGGTTACCCGGGGGATTTCGGCCCGGTATTTGTAATCAGTGCCGCCCCCGGTCTGGACTTTCGCATCAGGAAACACCGCCTCGATGTCACCCTGCTTTCTGGCCCTGACAACCAGAAAGCTTTTATCTTTGGCCTTGTCTACAACTGACAAAAAGGCATCATTCAGTGCTATCCACATACAACCCCGCCTTGCTCTTGATTCTGAGTTTTTGCTTCATAGGCCAATTGATTAAGCGCCTTTGACTGCTCTGTTAAATGTTCGTTAATCATTCTTAAAAATGTGGCTATATGCCCCTTAGTAACCTCTTCTCCGCTATCTATGCAAACGCAAAACAGCGCATCAAGGCGCGCTGTGGCGTCATCAATGTTTCTCGCTACTTTGACCAGATGGTCTACCCGTTGGTTTTTGTCCATAATTTCTCCTGGTGGATTAATTTAGCCCCGATACCTGTATTTATCTCTCAGGGTCTTAATGTCTGTGTTTTCGCTGCTTTTTAGTTCGTCGAGAAAGTCGGCCCAGGCCTGCATCATTTCGCGCCGGGTTTCAATGTGGGTTGTTCGGTTGTATGCCCGGCCTAGCGGGTCTTTTACTGCGTGCGCTAACTGGTGCTCGATGATCTCAACCGGGTATCTCAAAATTTCGTCAAGTATGGTTCTGGCAGTCGCCCGCCAGCCGTGGCCGGTCATCTCTTCGGCGGTTATACCCATGCGCCGGAAAGCCGCCAGAATAGCGCTGTTGCTCATTACTCTGTTTATCGAAGTTGCCGCCGGGAAAACATAGGGGCCGCGCCCTGAATAGTGCTGCATGTCTTTTAAAATGGCCAGCGCCTGCCGGGATAACGGCACAATGTGTTCTGTCTGTGTCTTGCTCACCTTATACCGCCATTCAGCCGCGTCAAGGTCAAAGTCTTTCCATTCTGCTTTTCGCAGCTCTCCAGGGCGGCAAAAGACAAGGGGCGCAAGTCGCAGGGCGCTACTTACAACAACTGAGCCATAGTAATTATCACAAGCCCTCAGAACGCCGCCAACTTTGGCCGGCTCCGTGACTGCTGCAAAGTGCCCTTTCTTGTTTATCGGCTTCAGTGCCCCGCGTAGGTCTCTGGTCGGGTCAGAAGAGCATCGACCTGTTTGAATACCGTATCTGAATATCATGCTGCATCGGCTCAGTATTCTGTGTGCCGTCTCTGTGGCCCCCCGATCTTCAACACGTCTGAATAATGCGAGAAGTTCGGGCGCGTTGATGTCTGTTACTGCCTTCTTGCCAACAAAGGGAAAAATATCTTTTTCGAGAGAGGCTATAACCTTGCTCCGGTGCTGTTCGTTCATTTCGGCTGTCTTAATGGCAAACCATTCACGCGCCACAACCTCGAAACTGTTGCTTTCCTTGCTGCGTTCTGCCGCTTTTGTTGCCTTGCGGTTCTCTGCCGGGTCAATTCCCTGTTTTAAAAGCTGTCTTGCCTCCTCTGCTTTTGCCCTGGCTTCAGCCGCCTGAACGTCTGGCCATGAACCTAAAAGCATCTCTGGCTTGTTAACACCGTTTATTCTGAACCTGAAAAACCAGCGCTTGTAATTCTTGGCCCCGTCATCATAAACCCAAAGATACAGGCCTTCTCCATCATGGTATTTTGTCAGCTTGCAACCCGGCTTCGGCTTCATGGCTTTAATGTGAGCCGCGTTTATCAAATTTCTGGCCATGTGGTAGCCCTCCTGGCAGGTTTATCTGTTACCACAAATGCTATTTGCTGAAAGTAATATTGAATTAGAGCGGTTTTTATTGGTTTTGTGGTAACGAAAATTATCATCGACTGTTTACCACAGAAATTTACCACAAATTTTGTGGTAAAACAAATAAGGCCTAACGGGGTTTAACTAAGTCGCGGGGTAATAAAAAACCCGCTTATTCAGCGGGTCTGGCAGGTTTTATTAAACCTTGTTAAACTGTTCTACACAGCCGAAGGCGGGAATCGGACCCGCGACCTACGCATTACGAGGGCGTTGCTCTACCCCTGAGCTACTCCGGCACTATAAGCATTTTTATCATGCCGGCCGGCGTTAAATCAAGTCTTTTCTTGGAGCGACAGGGTCAGGGTTACCCGATTCTCCGCTGATCATAAATTTCTGAATAGCTCTTGAAGCTTTGCCGGATGTTTGTTCTGCTTAAAATTTTTTTGATGATTAAATAATCAGAATGGTCTGCCGAAAGCAGCTTCGAATTTGAGAGAACATGAGGTTGCACAAAAGGGGAATTATGACGGCAAAGTGTTCTTTAAAAGCCGTAATATTGGCTTGTGGACTGTTTGTGGGTTCATCGGTCGAGGTAGTTGCTGTTCCGGCCGCAGACTATCTTGAATTTGCAATGAGCCAGCGCGATTCCGGCAGCGTCGATCAGGTAGTCAGTCTGTTTCGTCAGGCCGCAGAATCATCAGCAGGTGAAACCGGCAGGCTGACCGCCCTTTATTTTATGGGCGATTTCCTGCTCGAAAGAAATGAGTTCGAGCGGGCGAAAAAAGTTTTCAGTGAGATCATCAGGAACGGCGCCGCCGACACTTCGCAGGCTTATTATGGCATAATGCAGGCCTCAGCCCTTCAGGGGCGCTTTGAAGAGGCAAAAACAGTCTGCGAAGCCCTGATGGCTTCTTTCCCGGGCAATAAACTCGAGGAATACGCTTTATACATGGCCGCCTACCGACCCGGGTCGGTACACGAAAGCCTGGCAGGCATTTTCAATGAAGCAGCAGTAAAGCGCGGTCGCCCTTCATTAAAACCGGTAAGATCTTCTGCGGCAGTCGGCGGCTCGCGGGTTTTATCGCAAGTTTCACAGGCAGAAGTTGTTGTGGTTCCGCCACCGCCTATGCCGGGGGAAACTTCGCAGATTCTTTATTCAGAGCGTAAAAAAGTAACTGCGCCAACTATGCCAGTTGCGCCGGCCCGAAAACCGGTTATCACAACTCAGTCAGCCATGCAGCCTGCCGCCGATGACAAAGCCGGCATAAGCGCTAAAGAAGCGTCTGAGCATGAGCAGAATAACCCCGTTGAAGTTTCGGCGCGCCTCTGGCGAAGCGGCATCGATGGCAGGGTTGAAGCCCTGGGCATGAATCTTGACCTTGGTAATGATGCCGGTTTTTCCATACAGAACCGTTTGAAGCTTGGTGTCGCATGGCAGTTTAACCCGGATAACCGCCTGCTTTTCAATTATTTCACCTTTGAGCATAATGGCAGCCTGCAGCGACAGATGCTTTTCGACCGTCTGCGTTATGCCGCCGGAACCTCTGTAAAAGTCGAAACCCGGCAAATCGACACCGGCCTGGCACATCGCCTGTCAGAAGGCGAAGACGGCAGTTTCGAACTTCTGCTGGGGGCGCGATTCAACCATGTTTTAACGCGGCTGAACTATTTTATGCCGCGCGGCCTTCGTGCCGGAGAACTCGATCAGACAATAGCTCAGGCATATCTTGGCCTGGGCGGTGCCAGCAGACTGACGCCGGCCGTTTCCTGCCGGGGTGCTGTCAGGTATTCGGGCTGGAAACGCGACGGCTTTTTGAATCGCCTGTCAGATATAGATCTGGCGCTGGTTTTTGGCAGAGATTACCGGCAAAACCCTTCAGAAATAGAATGGTTCGGGGTTCTTGGCTGGTATTACCAGTATATACACGGAAAAAGCGGTGCGCAAACGACAAAAACCATTTTTTCCGGCCCTGTAATGGGCATAGATAGCCGCTTTTAAATTTTTCAGGAGAGACGGGGTATGTTCATAAAACGGGGAATCATCTGTTCGCTGCTGGTTGCTCTTGTCGTAACTTTGCTGCCCGGTTGTTCAACAGGGTCGAGCAGCATCAACATCTGGCCTGGCCAGGCCGAACGAGGCTCAGGTAGAATCACCGGTTCAACTGTTGCATCAGAGACGATCAGTGAGGGGTTGCGTGCTTCTGATGGCCTGCGGGGCGTGATGAGTATCGAAAATGCTTCTGTCTGGCTGCAGGAACACCCGGAGATTCGCACAACCACAGCGCCAGACGGCAGCTTCGTTCTCGAAAACGTTCCGTTCGGCAGTTATCGGGTGGTCAGCAGCTTTAGAACCAGAGACAATAAGACTTACAAAGCCCGTTCAACCGAAGTGAATGTGAGCGAAGAGGCGCCGGAACGGAATGTGGGTGGCCTTGCGGTGGCATTTGCCGGCAATCGGGTGCGCATAATTCTGCGCGACGAACTGGGCAAGCCTTTGAACAACGCCATGCTCACTCTCTGGGGCGAACAGTTTGAATTTGACGGTGATGGCGTCTACCTGAGCCCGCCGCTGCCAGATTCTGAAAAGCTCGAAAAAGTGCTGCTGCGCGCCGCCGGTGAAAATTCTGAGACTGTTCTCGTTGCCGCCTTTTCCGGAGACGGCACGACTCAGATAAAAAAGACTATTACCGGCAAGGATCAGCAAAACCAGGCGCCAAATGTCTGGCTGACTTCGGTTAAAGAGTCGGGCGACAAGATTAACCCTGGGGAAATAGTGACTCTCTGGGCTGTGTATGTCGATAAAAACCCCGAAGACCTCGCGACAATGAAACTGGTATGGGCCTGCACCGGTGGCACGCTGGCTTCGAGTGCCGCTGCTTTTCCTGAAGACCTCAAGAGGCGTCATCCAAACGTCGATTGGGCAACGGCCCGTCAGGTTCCGGTTTTCTGGCAGGCTCCTCCGACACCCGGAAACTACAAGGTTCTGATCGATGTGTATGACAGTGCTGGCCTGAACGGAGCGGCTCAGCACCCCCTGAATGTTCATTCCGGGTCAGGTGAGCCGTTGCCACCGCCGGTAAATCACCCGCCGGTCGCTGAAATTATTGCCGGTGCTTCGGTCATCGCCGGGCAGCCGCTGTCGGTTAAGGTAATCGCCTCTGACCCAGATCTTGATTTTCTGCGCTACGAATGGTCGGTTGTGCCTGTGGCCGGCAATTTTTCCGGTTCGACCGCCAGTATGGCGACCTGGACCGCGCCGCTTGCGACCGGTGTCTATGAAATCCGCTGCCGGGTCAGCGAAATAGGTGACAGCCCCCTGTCGGTCATTGCATCAGCTTTTGTGCAGGTTGTTGCTGACTCGATCGTGGTTCGCCCCGGGTTTATTGCCGGGCATGTTCTTGACGCCGGCACGCGCCTGCCGATTCCACAGGCGGTCGTGGCAATTTCCGGAACCAATATCTACAGAATCGCAGATGCACAGGGTTACTTTGAGTTTCGCGACCTGAGCGCCGGCACCTATACGCTGATCGCCACGAAAAACGGCTATCAGACGCGAACCTACTCAGGCATCGTCGTTCCGGCATCATAAGGAAAAGCCTGTCGTTGCCGGGTTGCCCCTGACCGGTCGGCAGTTTTTCAGTCATGTATAGGCCGCTTAGGCATCGTTACAGTAAAAATTAACAATGGAAATTATGGTTACAGACTGCGGGAGGTCTGAATTTATGAAATCAAGGTTGTATCTGATCGTTCTTCTGGCCATGTGCGCTCTGGCGTTTACCGGTTGTGGTGGTTCGGGTGGCTCGAGTGGCTCTGCCAACCCGGTTGCCGCGACTTCGGGCGGAGTTCTTTTCAGCGGGCGCCTGGCCGGTGAAGGCGATCTGGGTAATGTTCCGGTTTATCTGGTCGGCGTTGACGCCCAGGTGCCGCCCCTCGGTAGCTTACGCGCTGCGGCCGAAGCTGCGGTTATGGCCGGTCAGCTGTATTTTGCCGTGACCGATGAGAGTGGCGCCTTTGCTTTTCAGAACGTCACGCCCGGTTACTACAACCTTGTTGCCCGCAAAGACCGCAACATCGGCGGTATCCGCCGCAATCTGGCGGTTGGGCTGCAGGCATCGACCATGCCCGCCGATCTTGAACTGCTGCTGACCGCTACCGGCGAAATCAACGGCCAGGTCGCGGTGCCCGCCGACTTCAGCGGCCGCAGCGGCATCGTTGCCTTTGTTCCCGGCACATCTTATGCGGCTTATACAGATGAAAACGGTGCTTTTGCCATAACCGGCGTTCCGGTCGGCAGTTATTCAGTTCTTTTTTCGGCCCCCGGTCTGGCGAAGGGTCGCGTCGACAATATCTCGGTGGGCGCCGCCCAGGCGACAACTCTGCCGCTGATAACCCTCAGCCGTGACAACTCGTTTTTCATCGGCATAACCTGGAAAGGCACCCAGACGGCTCACCCGGCCAGCCCGCAGCCGAACTGGGCCTACTACAACAGCACCGACAAAAAAGCCTACATTTTCGACGGTTCAGCCTGGCAGATTCTTGCCGAGAGCATCACCGGCCCACAGGGCCCCGCCGGCGCCAACGGCGTGAGCATTGCCTGGCAGGGTTCTCTGCCGGCGCACCCGGCCACCCCGACCCTTAACTGGGCTTATTATAATACTGCGGATGGCAAAAGCTACATCTACAATGGCACTTCCTGGCAGGTTCTCGCCAGTGACGGCCAGATCGGCCCACAGGGCCCCGCCGGCATCAGCCTCGTCTGGAAAGGCACCCTGGCTTCTCCCCCCGCGAACCCCCAGATGAACTGGGCTTATTACAATGGCTACGAAAAACGCTCATACGTCTGGAACGGCAGCAAGTGGCAGCTTCTCAGCCGTGATGGTGACGCCCTGCCGATTCCGCTGCCGCCTTTGAACCCGACGGCTACAGCTGGTTCAACCCAGATCGCCGTTTCGTGGTCAGTTGGGGTGGGTTTGTCTTACAATATCTACTTCAGCACAGTTCCCGGTGTTACACGCGAAAACGGCACAAAAATCGAAAATTGCACCAGTACATACAACCACATCAATCTGGTTAACGGAACCAGATACTACTATGTGATAACTACAGTGGGGCCTGGCGGTGAGTCTTTCGAATCGGTTGAATTTTCTGCGGTACCCGGCGTTTTCGGTTTTTCTGCTCCGGAAAACATAAAGGCCGTAGCCAGTCAGACTAATGTAACTGTCACCTGGCCGAGAGCTTATGGGGCTGTAACATATAAGATTTATTATTCGACCAGCCCCGGGGTTTCGCCGACAAATGGCACCATGCTGGAAAGCATGACAAGCCCGGCTACTATAAACGGTCTGCAGAAAAATACCACCTACTACTTTGCGGTCATGGCGGTTAATAGTGAAGGTCAATCGGCTCTCTCACCCGAAGTTTCGGCAAAAACCCATATATTTGCTGCAGGTGACGGCAGCCTGAATGATCCATATATAATTTATAACGCAGATCAGCTTTACAATGTTCGCTACCATTTGAGCAGTCATTTCAGCATGGTCGCGTCGTTCAGTATTGATGACTCTGCGCTCGGTATTTATGACTGGTATGATGCCGGCAGAGGCTGGGAACCGATCGGCACTCAGGCCAGCCCATTCAGGGGAAGTTTTAAGGGTGGTTCTTTGTCGAACATGAAGATTAACCGCCCTGATTCAGATATGGTCGGGCTTTTTGGTGTTATCGACAACGTTGCCAAAATTGATGGCCTCAATCTTTACAACCCTAAAATCAGCGGGCGCAACATGATGGGCGGTCTGGTTGCGGTTAATCGTGGCAGCGTGCAGGCCTGCATGGTTTCAAACCTTACTGCTGACGGTTCAGAAAAAATTGGCGGCCTGGTCGGTATCAACGATGGGGGTATGATATCAAGCTCTTCTGCCGGGCTGAACGCCGCTGGTACAAACTACATCGGTGGTCTGGCAGGTATAAATTATGGAACTATCAAGCATAGTGCCAGTTACGCGCAAATTGCGGGCAGCTCAAACCTGGGCGGGCTGGTTGGCAGCAGTCACGAGGGGAGTATTCTCAGAGAATGTGCCAGTTCTGGCTATGCTTCCGGCACCGCAGGCGTTGGTGGTCTTGTGGGCAGCGCCCTTGGGGTAACCATAGAAAATTGTCACAGTAGCGCAAGCGTCGAGGGCGCTGACAGCACTCAGGCCGGGGGTCTGGTTGGCACGATTGGCGGGCAGAGTCTGGTAAAACATTGTTATTCTACCGGTTTTATTATTGCTGTCGACACTAATGCTAAGCAGTCAGGCGGCCTTATCGGCAAAAATACCGGTTGCTTCGTCTTGAACAGTTACTGGGACAAAGAAACTTCTGGAAAACCCGGTTCTGATGGCGGCGAAGGAAAGACAACCGCCGAAATGAAAAATAAAGACACCTTCTGGAACTGGGATTTTTCAGAAGTATGGAATTTTCCTGAACTTCCAAATACAGGTTATCCATGGTTGCGAAATTGCGCATATCAAGTATTAACGGCCAGAGTTATTAAGCTCCCTGTAGACTTTGCTGCAAACAAAAAGTAACGGGCTCAAATTTAAAATGCCGGTTCTTTCTGGTCTACTCAAGACCGGAAAGAACCGGCATTTTCATACCAGGCTTTTGTTGATGGTTTTGGGTGCAGTGTCAGCCGGTCTTGAGGCAGTTTTTAAGCTCTTCGGGCGAGAGGCCGGTGGTTTTCATGATGAATTCGTCGCTCATACCTTCGCTTTTCAGGGCTCTGGCGATCTCTTTGGCTTTTTGCGTGGCGCCCTCTTTTGTATAGGTGCTACGCAGAAGGATTTCGTCGATTCTGGCGCGTTCGCGGTCTTCCATGCGGATGCGCATGGCTTCGTCAGCGTGCAGTTTTGTGTGTTCAGTAAGTGCCATGGCCATCTCCTCCTCGTCAGGAAATACTTTGGTCAGGTCCACCTTCATTCTAGCATAGGCCTTGGAAAACTTCATCAGATGCAGCCACTTTTCGAACGGGCTCTGCAGCTCGTGCGGCTTTTTCCGGTTGAATCTGGTCAGATCGATGTAGTGCAGCGACATTGTCGGTGGCAAGGTCAGAGAATTGTCAGTATTGCGGAAATCGAAGATTTCCTGAACCCGTGTTGATTCTTTAAACAGATTGAAACCAAGAATTGAGATGCTGATCGCGGGGGTCAGTTCACTGAATTCTTCGCCTTTTTTTGCCTGGGCCGCGTACAGAGCCGCCACATAAAAGGCGGTGCGCTGAATGTAACCTTTGCGCTGCCAGACCTGCGCCTCAACCTCATACCAGTTGTTCTTTTCGTCTCTTACCTTGATATCGACTACGCTTTTTCTGCTGTCGACGAAGCGTGCCGGGTTAAACGGGTTGAGATAATGAATTTCGACGATCCGGTCTGCGCCCTCAAGATGCAGAAGCGCATTCAGCAGGCTGCGAAGAATTTTTTCGTGCCCAGGCTGGTTGAAGATCCACTGAAATGCAAGATCGTTGAGCATAGAATAGGTTTTCACGGGCTGCTCCCTGATTTAAATTCAGAAGCAGAGAAATTTGTGCGCTGCTTCTACAGATAAATCAAATGAAAACCAGAAAAGGGAAAAAAATAAAATCAGTAATCTCACTTCTCAGCCAGGCGGGCGTAGATGGCGGCGAGGAAAAGGAGGGCGAGGGTGTTGAGGCCGAGCCAGATTTTGGCGACGAGGCCGCGCATGAAGAGGTAGTGCGGATAAAAGACGATCAGCGGGTTGGGGCTGGCATAGGCATCCCAGGCGAGGTGACTGGCGACGCCGAGGGTCAGGCCTAGAAAAAACAGGGCAGCGCGGCGGTTACGTGCTGCCGGGCTCAGAAAGAGCGGTATAAAAACCGAATGTGTGAGAAAAAAACGGTGCCAGCGGCCGCCGAGCAGCAGAATATCCCAGTCTGAGACTGGATAATGCAGAAACTGGTAATAATAGTTGCCGGCTTTCGATAAAACCGGCAGCTTGGCGGGCAGAAAGAACATCGCCGAACTGCCAGCCAGCAGACCCAGCACCAGCAGCGGTGTAAAATCTTCGCGGCGGCATCTGAGCCTGAAGAAAACGCCAAGAAACAGCAGGCCGCAGAGAAAATGGTTCAACCCGTCAGGAAAATATGAAAAGTTCATCGTTTATTGATCACTGTATGTCGAAAGCATAATCCCTTTGGGGCAAGGCGGCCAGACTGATAAACCAGGCCGGTGAATCTGATCAATTATGTTTGCGTGGTTCTCTGTCATATGTGAATTGGTTATGCGCTATCCCCGAGTTGATGTATACAGCTTGCAATCGGGAAACTTTTCTTGCCCGCCGGATACCCGTTACCCGCATTCGCGAGTGCGGGCTTTGCAGGTATGGCGTGAAGTCTATTGGTTTTGCATGTTTAATGCTGACATACCAGCAGTAATAAATCAATAATCAGCAAAAAGGGTTTTACAAGACTTTTCTGCAATGATCTAACAGGCTGTTGGCCGCTTTATTTTGTCTGCAGAGCATCGGAGTAGGCAAACAATGCAGGTGAGCCGCCTGTATGCCAGAAAAGCACCTTTTCGTGCTTTTTGAAGGTGCCATTGCGGATCAGGCCGATCATGCCGGCCAGAGCCCGACCGGTGTAGACCGGGTCGACGAGAATGCCTTCGTGTCGGGCACAAAGACTGATGGCTTCGCGTTCAGTTTCACCAATCACGGCATAGCCAGCACCGGTAAAATCTTCGTTCAGGTGCAGATCGGCGGCGCTGAAGTGATGATCGAGCCCTAGCATCTGGCCGGCAGCATTTGCCAGCTCGATTATCTGCTGTCTGAAAGATTTGTCGGCACTTCCGACTTTGTCGATGGCGATGCCGGTGAGCCGGCAGGGCATTTTAAGCAGCTCACGGCCGATCATCAAACCGGCGTGGGTGCCGCCTGAGCTCGATGCAAATATGATGTGGTCAAACTCCAGGTTCATTGCCGCAGCCTGCTCTTGCAGCTCACGCAAACCCTCGACAAAACCGAGGGCGCCGATCTCGTTCGAGCCGCCGTATGGCACGATGAACGGCCGTCGGCCGGCCGCCCGCAACTCTTCGGCGATGCGCGGAATATCTTCGCCCTTGCGATGCTCGCCGGCCCAGTGAATCGTCGCGCCGAGCAGCCCGTCGAGCAAAAGATTGCCGTTGGCAGCTGATGGTGCTGACCCGCCCAGAACCAGATGGCATGCCATACCCATTCTTGCTGCCGCTGCAGCTGTCTGGCGACAGTGGTTCGATTGAATAGCCCCGGCGGTTATCAGCGTGTCGGCCCCTTTGACAACCGCCGCGCCGACGAGGTATTCAAGCTTGCGGGTTTTGTTGCCGCCCAGTGCCAGACCGGTCAGGTCGTCGCGCTTGACGAACAGTTGCGGCCCGCAGAGAGCAGCAGACAGATTTTTCAGCTCATGCAGCGGGGTCGGGAAAAAACCAAGTGACTGTCGCGGAAATTCAAAATGCTGCATGATCGGAGGCTCCTTGCAATTGTTTGAGACAGCTGTATTCTAACCCTTGTTACATCAGAATCGGTGATTTCATCAACTCATGTGTGACAGTGGACCAGCGGTTGTCATCAGAAATATCTGGTTGCAGGCGGGTATGATTATGTCACAAATTTTCGGCCAGAACAAATATGTAATGCTTGTTAACTATTTCACTTGCTAATGCCGGTACACTGTTGTAAAATCCTGCCCTGCCTTTTTCAAAGCATAATCAAACCTATCAGTCACAGGAGTTTTCAATGAGTTCAGCCAGTTCAGCTTCCGACATGACCGCCAACCCCGCACCTCTTGGCCTTCTTGCCTTCGGTATGACAACCGTTCTGCTCAATATCCACAACGCTGGCTTTTATGAGCTCAATTCGATGATCCTTGCCATGGGTATTTTTTATGGTGGCATGGCTCAGATCGTTGTCGGTATCCTTGAATGGAAGAAAAACAACACCTTCGGCATGACCGCTTTTGCCTCTTATGGTTTTTTCTGGCTGACCCTGGTTGCTCTGCTGGTAATGCCGAAGCTTGGCCTGGTAGAAAGCACTTCGAATAATGCCATGATCTGCTACCTCAGCATGTGGGGAATCTTCACGCTGCTTATGTTCATCGGAACCCTGAAGATGTCGCGGGCTCTGCAGTTCGTCTTTGGTTCGCTCACCATACTGTTTTTTATGCTCGCAATCGGCGATGCTACCGGTGACACGACTTTCAAGCACCTGACCGGTTATGAGGGCATCATCTGTGGTGCATCTGCGATATACACCGGCATGGCTCAGGTTCTCAACGAAGTTTATGGCCGCACCGTAATGCCGCTTGGAAATCCGGCAACAAAGTAACTAAAGAAGACGAAAAACAGTTCAACCGGCTGTCTAATCGCGTTTTTAAGTAATTTTCCGGCCTTATTTTTTGCCAGGTCGCGTGTCCCCTGACTGTTTGCTGTTTTTTTTGACGATTGTGAACTTAAAAAGCACAATTACTTTACGGAAGCGGGCGGTTCTGCTATATTGCTGCGGTACATAACAGCTCGTAACTAATACATCCCGAAGGGGAGGTTTTTGCCTTGAACAGGAAAAAGGAACAGGTTGTAATCACCGTGCTCGGCGCCAACAAGCCTGGCATTCTCGCCGGTATAACCCGCGCTATTGCAGATTCAAATGTCAGCGTCGAAGACGTCAGTCAGAAGATCATGCAGGATCTGTTTGCTCTGATGATGATGACAGATTTCTCTTCTGCAAACTGCAGCTTTGAAGACTTTCAGAGCCGTATGCAGACAGTTTCTGAACAGCTGCGCGTCAAGGTTTTCATTCAGCACGAAGACGTTTTTCGATTCCAGCACCGGCTGTGATGGAGGCCCGCAATGCTTTTTTCTCTTGAAGAAGTCATCGAAACCATCAGTGCGGTAGGTGTCGAAACCTTCGACATTCGCACCATCACCTGCGGCATCAACCTGATGAGCTGTGCCGACTCAGACGTGCATAAATGTGCCGCCAAGGTCTACGAAAAGGTCGTGCGTGTTGCCCATGATGTGGTGCCGGTTGCCCGCAAACTCGAAAAGAAATACGGTATTCCGATCGTTAACAAACGCATTTCGGTTACTCCGGTCTCGTTTCTGGCCGGCGCTTTCACCGAACCGACTGCCGTGCCGATCGCCGAAGCCCTCGACAAGGCTGCTAAAGAACTCGGTATCGACTATGTCGCCGGTTTCTCGGCTCTGATACCGAAAGGCATCACCCGTGGCGACCAGATTCTGCTCAATTCGATCGCCGATGCGCTCTGCTGCACCGAGCGTGTCTGCTCGAGCGTTAATATCGGCAGCTCACAGGCCGGCATCAACATGGATGGCGTCTATCGCATGGCCGAAATCGTTAAAGAAGCGGCTGAGCGCTCGCGCGACAAAAACGGCCTCGCCTGCGCCAAACTCGTGGTGTTTTGTAACGCCGTCGAAGACAACCCGTTCATTGCCGGCTCATTCATGGGCCCGGGCGAAGCCGAAGCAATTCTCAACGTCGGCATTTCGGGCCCCGGGGTGGTGCGCGCCGCCCTGCAGAATTCAACCCATCTCAATTTTGGTGAACTGTCTGAAGTCATCAAAAAGATCAGCTTCAAAATTACCCGAACCGGTGAACTGGTTGGCCGCGAAGCCTCACGCATGCTCGGTATTCCGTTTGGTATCATCGATCTGTCACTTGCTCCGACTCCGGCCGAAGGTGACTCGATCTCTGACATTCTCGAACTGATGGGCCTCGAAAAAACCGGTTGCCACGGCACAACCGCCGCACTTGCCATGCTCAACGACGCGGTCAAAAAGGGCGGTATCATGGCCGCAACCTACGCCGGCGGCCTTTCGGGTGCCTTTATTCCGGTTACCGAAGATGCGGGCATGTGCCGCGCCATCGAAGCCGGCGCTCTCAACATTCAAAAACTCGAGGCCATGACCTGCGTCTGCTCGGTCGGCCTCGATATGGTCGCGATTCCCGGTGACACACCGGTTGATGTGATTGCCGGCATCATCGCTGATGAAGCCGCGACTGGCATGATCAACCACAAGACGACCGCGTGCCGTCTGATTCCGGTGCCCGGCATGCAGGCCGGTGATGTCGTCGATTTTGGCGGTCTGCTCGGCAAAGGCCCGGTAATGGAAGTCGGCCGGCATTCTCCGGCTCTGTTCGTGCGGCGTGGCGGGCGCATTCCGGCTCCGGTGCACAGCATGAAAAACTGATCTCTGGCGATTAATGTAGAACAGCCCTGAAACTATCGTTTCAGGGCTGTTTTCTGTAAAGGATGAACACGGAAAAAGAAAGAGAAATACAGGCCACGGATGAACACGGATAGACACAGATATGTGGAAAAAATCAGCAACCCGGCTAACAGGCCGAAGCTGTCATTTCACAGCGACAAGCAGTTGAACACAAGTGTCTACTGATCAATATTTAACAATGCACCGAGCATTGACGGGAAAAAATTAGAAATAGCTGTAACAGGTTGTTTTAGTGAAAACACGCGATGAAATTGGGCTGAGAGCATTAATAGCAGCGGTTTTTCTGCTGCTGGTGATGCTGCCGGTCCTTTTTATCGGCGCCGGGCTGCGGCAGATAGATGACGAAGCCAGAAAAAACCGTCTGCAGCTCGCCGAGCAGGAACTGAAGAACGAAGCACGTGAATTTCAGGCCGATCTCAACGCCCGCCAGCATATCGAGAAGATAATCAAGAAAGCCGAGCGGCGTGCGGGGTTGTCGTCACCATCCCTTGAACGGCCGAAATTTCCGCCCGGTGTTGACCCGCAGATTTTTCAGGCCGGCACCATCGACGAACTGAGGGCGCTTTATCGAGACATGAGCGGTGTCGAACCATTGATGATGGTGGCCTTCAGCGCCGATGTATATAACATCTGGAAATGGTTCTCGCCGGCTCTGGATGATATTGCGCCGCAAGATCGTGAAAGAGTCGGGCAGATACTCAGTATGACACTTGCCGAGCAGGCCGGAGATTTTGTCAGAGTTGACGACAGCAGACCTGATGCCGAACAGCGTTATTATGAAACCTTGAGGCTGGCTTCAGATAATGATGAAGGGCTGACTCCGAGCTACTTTAATGTCATGGGCCGGCTGTTTTCTGATATGATTTACCCATTGCCCTTTCAGGGCGGCTGCTACGAAACGGCAACCCGAAAGCGCGGTGAATGCAGACTTTTTGCCTATTACCGCCGCGTCAAAGACGGGCCGAAGATCATGGGTGGCTATTTTGTGATGTTCGCCGGCAGTGCTTTTCCGCCGAAAAAGATGCTGAAAGACGCGCTCAAATACAATGCCGGAGGCTTTATCAGAACTTATCTGAACCGGCCGCCAATTGATGCGGGCAAAGCCATATTGTGCGGGAACCGGCTGACTGTCGAGTCAGCGGTTCCGATAGAACTGATCGGCTATAATTCGCTGTTCAGCCGCCAGATCAAACTGCCGGCGGGCCTGCAGACTACATACGATATTTCGGCCATAATGGCCGAATCAGCCGCATTTAACCGATCTCTACAGTTTACTCAGCAGCTGCTGTTTCTCTTCTGTCTTTTTGTTTCGGCGTATTTCGTTCTGTTCGGGTTTCCGGCTGTCGTGAGGCTGCGTCTGCGCATGCTGCTTTCGATCAGCCTGGCGGTTCTGATGCCATATACGATTCTCGGTCATGTTTCCCTGCGTCTGCTCGACCGCAGCGAGAGCCTCGGAAGCTTCGAATTGCGTGCCGATGCCGAGGGGCAGATGCAGAAGCTGCACAGCTACTACAACGACCAGCGTCAACAGCATCTTTTACAGATGCTGAAGATCAAGAACCGCCTGATAAATGTGGCCGCCCTGAGCGGCTCCGAAATAATCAGCCTGCATGCCCACAACGTGGTGGTGCCCGGCACATTCGTTGATTTTTACTTTTTTCGCAATGATGGTATTGGCAGGTCTTTCAAGGCACGTAATATCACAGATCTTGAAATGTCGAAGCTGGAGCAGTTGCTTTCGGTTAAATTTCTCGAAAACCTGGGTTGTCTCGACACTCAGGCCCCGCCGATCAAAAAGCTGCAGCAGATGACCAGCGTTGCTGACGGAATGATGGACACACTGCGCCGCGATTATTTTGACTACCGGGTTTTGAAATATGAAGCCAACGAAACCATGGATATGAACCGATTTGATGATTTTTCGCGGGCAATCTGGTTTCTGATTCCGGAGCCAGGCTCTAACCCGGTTAAGATTCGTGCCATGGCTTCGACCAATGTCAGCAACCTCAATTTCATCATCTACAGCCCCTATGAATTCGATCCGGGTATTTTTTTCGGCACTTCTGGCCGCAATCAGCACCATTTCCTCATGGGTCACCGACGGCATGACGACATGGTGCTGCGCTGGTGGCCAGACCATGTCAGCCCTGACCACAACCTGAAGGTTCTGCTCGACAAGGCCGCCGCCGGGCGTGTCAGCACCGGAGAACTCACCGGGTCCGCCGGTTATTACCGCTACGAAAAGCAGCGTTTCAGCGAAAGCGATCTGATGGTTTATGCCGGCATTTCAACAAGTTCGCCCGATTTGATGGTCGCTCTGGTTGCCCGGGCGTTTCCGTTTCTGCTGCTGGCATTTGCCCTGACTTCGCTGCTGCTGTTCGCTGACGCCCTTGAAGCGCTTTTTATCAACCCGGTTAAAGGGATTGGGCAGGCTGCAGCCGCCGTTGCGGCCGGAGATTATCAAAATCGCCTTGTGCTGGAAAAGACCGACGAATTTTCTGTGCTTGCTGACGCTTTCAACGATATGACCAACGGCCTGGCGCAGCGCGAAAAAATGCGGCGATTTGTTTCTGAGAACCTTTACGATCGTCTCGGTGCCGCAACAGGCCTTAAAGAAATGGCCTCGGTGCAGAGCTCGCGCGTCACCATGCTTGCTTCAGACATTCGTGGCTTCACTACCCTCAGTGAGCAGCATGACCCGCAGCAGATCGTCAGCCTGCTAAATGACTATTTCACATGCATGGAAACCGCCATCAAAAGCCATGGCGGCGTAATCGAGCGTTTTGTCGGCGATGCGGTAATGGCAGTTTTTTACTCAGGCGGGGAAAAGCCGGCCGAAGTCTGTGCAGCTGAAGCGGCTCTCGCAATGCGGCAACAGCTGGCCGCCCTGAACCAGAAACGCCTTGCACTTGGCCTTTTTACGGTCGAAAATGGCATTGGCATAGCGACCGGTGAGGCGGTATCCGGTATCGCAGGCTGTGAGGGCGGCCGCATGGTTTTTGCGGTTCTCGGCGAGGTCACGCAGCGCGCCGAAACCCTTGAAGGCCTCACAAAATCAACTTCTTCAAAAATTCTGGTTTGTGACGAAACCGGTAACCGGCTTACGGCACTCTTTGATTTCGGCATCTCTCTCGATACGCCGGGCGGGCCGGCTTTTGAGCTTTGTGCCCGCCGCGGATCAGGAGGCAGCAATGGCTGAAAAAAATATCAACATTCGCCGCCGCCTTTCCTTTGGCGCACTTGCTCTCGCCTGGTTCACGGTTTTTGCGGTGCCGGCGGTTCTTCTGCAGATCAGTCTTAATTACCTGTTTGAAATTACCCTGCAGGCCAACCGTCAGGCTGCAATTGCCACCCTTTCGGGCGAAATGAACAGTTTCAGGCGTGACCTTAAAGCCGAAGCTTTTGTTGAAAGAAAGCTCAATGCTTTCTTTGCCGGTTACAGCGACTTTCACAGCGGCGCTTCGGCAACCGCTGAGATTCTGCAGCACACGACTGGTCTCAAACTCGCCACTGTCGTTACGCACGCGGCAGATTTTAACGATATCGATATCATTATCGCTGCGCATGTGCAGAGGCAATTGCCGGTTCTGCCGCGTAACCTGCTGCGGCGCTACCTTGCCGCGATCAACCAGAACCCGGTCGGTGCTGACCGACGGGCACGCAAAGATGCCGATACTTTTCTGCGGCGCCAGTTTGGTCTGATTTCCGAAATTCCGCTCGAACCCGGCCGCGTTTGCCGCGTGGTCTCGGCAAAGCTCGAAGGGCCGGCCTTCTTTTTTTATCAGCCGCTATGGCAGACAGCTGGCAATCAGCGAAAAATTGCCGGCGGCTGTCTGGTGGTGCTGCGTGGCTGTGACCTCGATCAGCGGCAGATTTTGTCTGATGCTGTAAAATTGCAGGCCCGCGGCATCAGGCGTGGTTTCAGCCGCCTCAAGGTCGCTCTCGATGGCGACAGACCGCAGACGCGAAAAATCATGACTGACTATCTCGCTGACGCAGATGGCCAGCACATGGTGTCGACCTTCCCCGATACCGTCATTGTCGACCTGATTCAGGCCGGTGGGCTGGTTCCGAAAAATCTCGAAAAGGTTCTCGCTCGTCTGCCGCTGCTCAAGGTCTCTGTGCCCATGCCTGAGTTGCAGCATCCGCTTGCCGGCCGAGCACTGCTGATCTTTACCCTTGCCCGCCTGCTGGCGTGTGTTGGCGCCGTATTTCTGCTGCGGCTGTATTTTTTTGGCATCGATTTCAGAATGGGAATCAGGCCCAAGGTGCTTCTAGGCACTGCCGTAATGCTGCTTCTGCCCGTCTCTCTACTTCTCGCCGGCCTGATTACCTGGAACCAGTTCAACCGGGTATATGGCTGGTATCAGGCTGAAGAGCTGCAGAGACTTTATTTTAACGAGCTCTATGATGGTTTTTCCCATTATCTTGCCGCTCTGCAGAAGCATACGCTGCAGATTGCCTCCAGGCTCGAAAAAATGCGCGGCAGCAATGAAGAGGCATATCTGCAGATTCTCAGAGAGGGTCTCGAAAGCTCGGTTGCTTCAGATCTGTTTTTCGATCTTGATCAGGGCAGTCGCATGCATGTAAGCTCGACCAGGTTTTCCCGGCCTTTGTTAAAAGAAGAGGAATCTGGTCGTCGACTGGTGTCTTCGGCCATTCTCAATGCTTTCGACCGCAGCGGCAATTTTGTGATGAACCTGACAAGAGGCGAGGAACGGGAGCCCGGTACTGTCGATGCGTCTTTCGTGAACGAAATCGGTAACCGCTGGGGGCGGCCCTTTAAAATGATGCGCATGAATACCGGCAACCGTTTTTCGACGGCATTTGTGTTTAATGCTGATAAATACAGCCTTTTCGGGCTGCTTTCGTTTAACTATTATGATAACAACCTGATTCGCGACTATATTGCGAATCATTTCAGGCCTTCAGAAAAATTTGCCGGTGTTTCCGGGCGTTTCTTCGAAGTTGTGCGTGGCGATGCCGGTTACCATCTGGTGAGCCTGGCTGATGGCCGAACTCTGCGTAACGCCGATCTGCTCGAAAAGATCGATCTGGCCGAAAACGTCGAAGGTTTTGTCTGGCGCGAAAATGAAAGGAACCTGCTGCAGGTGCGCTGGTTCAACGATTATCCGCTGGTAATGCTGGTCGGCTCGGAAGTTTTCGCGGGCGGGTCGGCAACCTGGGCTCTGCCCGGTATGCTGGTTGGCTATGGCCTGTTGCTGCTGCTCTTTGTCTATCTGGTATTCGAACTTATCTATCTGCGGCCATTGCGCGAGTTCATCAGGGTGACCGGCGAGGTTGGCTGCGGCAATCTGCAGACCGGTGTGCAGTTGCAGGCCAGCGATGAATTTGGTGACCTGAAAACCGTGTTCGTCGGCATGATTCAGGGCCTCGAACAGCGCCGCAAGCTGGCGCATTTCGTCTCACAGGATGTTCTGACCGCCGTCGAAAGTGATTCTGACGCTGATATGGCCCCTGGCGGGGTGAGGGTGGCGGCTACCGTCGTTTTCATGCAGCTGCAATCCGGTATTTCTGGCCACCAGGCTTTGCCCGAAGAGCGTTTTGCCATTCTTGGCCGATTCATCGGTGAAGCCGACGCCGTTGCCCGTTCCTGCGGCGGGGTTATCGACAAGGTTGTCGAAAATACGCTGATGCTGGTTTTCCGGTCGGCCACCGCCGGCGAAAATCACAGCCTGCAGGCCTGCCGGGCTGTGCTCGAACTGGCATACGTCATGCGTGATGCCGGTTATTATATACGCGCCGGCGTTGCCAGCGGCAATGTCGTTTCTGGTCGCATTGGCTCGCGGCTTGGTAAGCTCGATTACACGGTCATCGGTGACACGGTAAATCTGGCGGCAAGGCTGAAGACTGAGGCGGCGAAGGCCGGCACCACCGGCATCGTCGTTGCCCCTTCCACGATCAGGGGCTTAAGGGGCCAGGGCCGCGTCGCCTTTATCGAACGCGTCGAAGTCAAGGGCAAAAGCCGAGAATATCCGCTCTACGAGCTTCTCGAGCTGCGCTGACTTTTTTGAAGCAGTGATCTGCTGATTGTCTGACATTATCCATATTTTGCCGGTGGTGGCGATTTTACCCGCCTGACTTTCGGCAGAGGCGGAAACAGGCGGCGGCAGTCGATGCTCAGGCCGGCAAACTGCGCAATCTCGATCTGTGCCTGGTCGTCATAAATGTCTTCGCGCCCGAATAACCCGTCTTTGCCAAGCTTGTAGACCCGAATCAGGCGGTCGACGGGGTGAACCAGCCAGAACTCTTTAACCCCGGCCTGCTCGTAGATTCGGCGCTTGATGATATTGTCTTTCGATGACGTTGACGGCGAGATGATCTCGACTACCAGGTCGGGTGCGCCGACGATGCCGCGTTCTTCGATTTTCTTCGGGTCGCAGACTACCATGATATCAGGCTGGATCACTGTAAAAATTTCGTCGTTCTTCTTTGCGCTTTTTGTCAGAATCACATCAAAAGGCGCACATACCACTTTGCATGATTTGTTTTCGAAATAATTGGCAAATTGTCTGCCCAGCTCCATCGATATGATTTGATGTGTAAAACTCGGTGAAGTCATATCAAACACTTCACCGTCGATTATCTCGTAGCGCTTGTCGTCATCCCAGGTCAGATAGTCGGCATAAGAATACCGCTCCTGCTTTTTCTTGGCCGATCCCGTCATTTACAAACCTCCGCCCGGCATTTTTTCCATTATACCAATCATAAAAAAAAGATGCTCAAATAAAATGCCCGCCATTCCCGCGCAGGCGGGAATCCATCTGACGACTATGTGCAAGAACTAAGTAGAATTTGTATTATACAACACCTCGACTGAGCGACTGTTAAAGGTTCTTCTACTGTGGGCGCGCTAAGAGTGGGCGGGCAGTTTGATGCCGGCGAAAAGCTTCGGGGCGTCGATGGTCAGGCCGGGCAGGGTTTTTACCCCGATTGTGGCGGTGTGGTCGTAGATGTCTTCGCGGCCGAACAGACCGTCTTTGCCGAGGCGGTAGATGCGCACCAGGCGGTCGACGGGGTGAACCAGCCAGAACTCTTTAACCCCGGCTTTTTCGTAGATTGAGCGCTTGAGAATGTTGTCGCGCGCGGCGGTCGAGGGCGAGATGATCTCGACGATGAGGTCAGGGGCGCCGAATACACCCTGCTGTGTGATTTTCTTTTCATCGCAGACGATCATAATATCGGGCTGCAGAACCGTGGTGATCTCTTCGGCCTTTTTATTCTGGCGCGCCAGCACAAGGTCGAATGGCGCATGCAAAACCCGGCAGGGCTTGTCTTCGAGAAAATTGGCGATCTGTCTGAACAGTTCGCCGCTGATCACCTGATGATCCAGGGTTGGACCGGTCATGTCATAGACATCGCCGTCAATGATTTCGTAACGTTTGTCGTCGTTCCACTTCAGATAGTCAGCATAAGAATATTTTTCAGGCTTTTTGCGTTTGGTGCCGACCATAAGTTGCTCCAGTTTTTTATCAGGGTATTTTTTTATCGCCCGGAATCAGTAAGGAGAGTATTCGAAAAAATCATTCCCCTTCTGGAAAGGCATATAACGATAGCGGTACAGCTGTACAATTTTTCGATTGAACATTATTTTGCATTCTGCGATAAGTTGAGCTGAAAAAGTTGCCAGAACGGTGGCTTTATCGTCTGAGTAATGAAGGAATCTGCCCTGAGATTTGATAACGTATTTTTCCGGGTCGGCGACAGCTGTAGTGCTTGCGGCCGGAAAAGACGTAACTCTGAAGAAGTAAGGCGGGCTGGCAGCCTGTTCATTGATTTTATAGAGGTCAAGCGTTTCATTGAGAAAGAGCCAGTCGGCGGGCACTGAGGCGACCTTATTCACTTTTGTCGTTGTCCAGGCTGCATTTAAAGAGGTCCAGTCCGAAAGACTGGTAGTGGAAGCAATGATGTATGTTCTGCTGGCAACTGCTTCGACCTTGTTAATGAACATTGATTTGTTGCTCTGGGCGATGGCAATAGCGTAGCTGATGCCCGAAAAAGCAGCGTCCATGGCGCGGTCTGAATTGTCAACCATGCCCTGCACTTCGACTTCTGTCTGCACCATTTTCATGTAGGCAGTAGAAACCGTCATCAGCAGACCGAAAATCAGCATGATCATGATAATGCCGGCCTGACCGGTTTTTTGCGGTGTTTTGCCCATTTTCAGCCTCCTGCCGCCGGGGCAGTCAGAACAATGCTTTCACTGCTGACGATTTCCCTGTCAAGAATATCGACGGCCCCGTCGAGGTTTACATCTTCGAAGACTTCTTCGTCGCTTCGTATCTGCAGGTGAATTTTCAATGTCCAGGTAGACAGCCTCTCAACTCCAAAATAACTGACATTGCGAGCTATTCTAACCTCCCATTGCTCTTTATCAGCGACGCTGCCACCGGGAAGTGCCCGTCGCAGGATATTTTCTGAAGGTGCCCCAACCTTGAAAGTTCCCGGTGCGTCTGGCAGTTCGTATTCAATAATGTTGTTGAAGGTCGTTAAGCTTGATGCCGGGGGGGCGACGATTTTTTTTGCCCTGAGAAGGTCTTGTTTAAGAAGATCGAATGCCATTCTTGAATAGTTTTTGGCGGCGATCTTGGTTTGACCTTTCTGCCAGACAAGCGATCCATACTGGATATAAGCAATTACCGAAACCAGCATCATAGTCATGACAATGGTTGCAGTCAGAACTTCTACCAGCGAAAATGCTTTTCTGTTGTTTTTGTATTTTTTTACCATAGGACATCCCCAGGCTGATCTCCGTCATCATCGACTGCATAGGATTCTGAAGACAATACTCCAACTGCATTTAGATATACTCTTATTCTTGAACTGCCATATTCAAACAGAATGTAGCATTCCGGAAGGAGCTTTTTGTTTGTTTCACTGATTCCTGTGCTGTCGTGGGTTACCAGATAGCCATCAGGCCAGAAATATATGACCCTTGGAGTGAGATAAACGTCTCGGGTAACTGTGACGCCCGGGTCTATTTCGACTTCTTCGCTTTCCAGGACACTTTCCCAGTTTAAGCTGTCATATCCTTCCTCGGTTAATACAGCGCTTAAATTTGGTGGTGTGCCGCCTTCAAAATAACCAATATGCATCTGAATCTTGTATGTGTCGCCGCCCGGTGAAAAAATCATGCGATGCAGTGCCTGCTCCTGCATTGCCCGGTATTTGGCCATGCGAATGTTTTGCACCATTACCTCGGCCACCGCTTTAATACGTTCAGAAGAATAAAAATTGGCCGCGCCCGGCAGCACAATGCTGCTGACCACCGCAATAATTGCCATGGCAGTCATGACTTCCATCATGGTGAAAGCTTTTCGCGCGCGCAACACAAATAGTTCAGACAATGGTGTTTTCATGGTGTGAATTTCCAGATATTTGCATCGCCTCCGGTTGAATGGTTTGTCGCGCCTCCAATCAGGTAAATTGCCGACCCGCATGGCACGGCGGTTTTTGCAAAGTTTTTGGCTATGGCCATTGTGCCGAGTGATCTTACTGTCTTTGTTTCCGGGTTCCAGGCGACGGCATCATTTAACGGAGTTGCACCGACAGATGCGCCGATAGAACCACCGAACATAAAAATCTCATCGCCGAATGAGCAGGCGGCAGCATTGTCACGTTGTAACATAGAACCGTTGGCTGGAAATTGGGTCATATTATCCAGCATGATATTGGTCCAGGAATTGGTATTAAAGTCAAAGATATCGATGCTGTTCAACAACGTTGTGCCACCACGCCTGCCGCCAACGCGATAAAGCTTGCCTTTATGCCATACGAGCGAATGGTAGGCTCTGTCATCAGTGCCGGCGGCTCCGTTTTCCAGCGGAAATTTGGGCAGAGACCTGCAAATCCCGATTGATTGATCGTTTGGTCCGTTATAATTGTCTTTGCCATGGGGCCAGTAAACAAGAACCGTGCTGGTCGCACCCCCGCCAACCACAATTCCGTAAGGGGTCGTGCAGGCCGCTCCATCAGTTGTCTGTGTTTCGCCACGCATGTCGGTCATTGTTTTGGTCATAACCGGCTTGTTTGATGCTGCGGTTGCGGGCATGGAGCTGAAAAACTCTATCTCCCATGCTTCGATTTCGCTTGTCCAGGAATCATTACATACAAGTCGGTAGTGTCTGTAAGAGTTTGGGTTGGTTACATGATAAGTGTTCCAGGCAGTATTGTCTGGATTAGTATTTGTGGCGGCACCATTAATATTGAGCGTTGACCATGAAACTCCGTCTGTGCTGTATTGAAATAAGAAATTTTTGATTCCATCGTCGGCATTTTCGCAATGAATTCTTACAATATCAATGTTGTCAGGTGTTCCAAGATCAAGTGCAATCCAATGCGGAAATCCGGAAGTTGTGTTTGTATCCCACTTGTCAGTATCATTGACATTGCCGTCGAACACCTTGCTGCCGTAATCGCTGCCGCCATGGGCTGACCATGAAACGACTTTAGTGCCAAAAGTGGCTTTTTTATTTGCAGCATCGACTGTACCTGCTCCCAGCGGTGAAATCCGTCGAACATCGGTGTTAACCAATTTTATTTCTTTTATGGTTCTATATGTTCCTCCATGGTTTGTGTTAACAGTGAATCTGAAAAATTTATACATGCCTGGGTTCGTTAAAGATACAGGGTGGTCTAAGGTGTTGATTGGCTGAGAACTTGAAACCAGGGTTGTCCAAGGATCCGAGTCATCGTTGCTGCCTTCGAGAAGAAATGAGTTTACGCCGTTCGAGTTTGGACTAACGGTGTTGTCAAGATAAAGCTTGTTGACATAAACGGGATTTGCTCCGGCATAGTATTTTATCCAGTTTCCATTTGTTGTAGTCGACCAATAGTTATTGGCCGTTGCTGTGAGATGGTCAAAAGCCTTATATCTTTGAGAATCACCGTCTGCCATAGTTCCTGTGCTTGTAAGTCTCGCTGTAGTTGGCGCTCCATTCGCCTTATCATCAGCTGACATTTTTTGATTGACGATATACTCTGTCGTTGTTACAGCGGGCGGGTCAAAAGATGAGGTGACGGTTTTGGTTTCGGGGTTGTATTTTTGAACCCAGGCCAGATTGTTGCCGCCGGAATCCATGCCGTTAAAAACGTAGATTTCGTTGTCGTAGGCGACAGTTGAGTGACGTTTTATTGCCTTGGAGAGTGTTGTCGCAAGGGGTGGAATATTCGAAGTATAGACTTTTGTGGGATCAAAAAAGAAAATTTTATCAGTCGGTGCTGAATTGAGTTCGGGCGATCCGCCCATGATGTAGATGCCACCGCTGGCGAGAGCAGCGTTGCTGTTGCCGCTGACTGCCAGGCTAAGGGTCGCAACCCATTGATAAGTTCCTTTTGTGGTCGATGATTTGAAAACATTGTATGGGGCGGCGGCAAGAACGGTTGGTTTTGCTGACATAGTGGCGATGAAGTCGATTTTACCAAAATTACTTGGAAGGGATGATTCTGCAATGGTGCCACCGGGGAAATTAAAACTCGTTGGCTCAGAAATATTGAAAAACATTACCGTGTTGTTGTCTTCTCTGGCCGCAGCTAACACTTGGCCATCGTCTGAAACTACAAGCTGGTTGTCTGTAAAGTTAATGCTTGTTGCACCATAGTCTATTCTTGTTGCAGGTTTTCCGGGCTTAATGACCCAGACGTCATCTTGGATTGTGTCAAGAAAATACAGTATGGGGTCGGCTATATCTCTGGACCAGACCATGGCACTTGCAGAATCATTGTTGCAGTTTGTCAGTTCATATACGGTCAGGAAAGTTGGCTGGAACCTGAAAGGCATGGTTACAGTCTGGGCAGTTTGAGGAGTGGGCGCTGCGCTTTGAGGAATTGCTGTCCAACTGTTGTCCATGGTCATAAATTTAGAGTCGCCGGAACCTGACGATCCAATGGTTCCAACGCTCTGAGCCGGGTTCGTATGAGTAAAAATGCCCTGTTTAACATTGCCAGCATTTGTGTTGTAATCGATCTGGAAAAGAGAGGTCGTATAAGAAGCCTGCGAAACCTTGTAGACAAAGGAGCCTTCAGCGCCTGTATCGGCTCTGGAACCGGCAAAAGAATGGTTCACAAACAGTCTTGAATGATCCTGGTTGGCTACGGCCACCTGCATTGCGTCGTATGTCGGTCTGAAGTAACCGAAATGTCTGCGGTTGGAATCACGCTTGTCAGTATTGTTACCACCTGAGACTGTATCGGCTGCAGCGAGATAAAAGTTTGCCGGATAATTTTTATAGCCGGTCCATGTGTCTCGACTGGTTATGGCATCCATCAATTTTATGCCATTGGCTGTGGTCGGTGTTGGATTAGAAAGAAAGCAGTTGGCTGCCGGGTTACCGAAAGCCCAATAAGTCGCATTGCCGACGCGGTAATCTGTTACCCAGCCTTCAAGCTGCGTTTCATGGCCGAAATTATTGCCGGCAAAATCATACAGGTAGATTTTGTTCGGACTACCCTGAGTTTCAATGGCAAGAAACCGATCATCAGCACTGATTGCTACGCTTTTGGAATTCAAAGGCGGGAAAGCATTGTCTTTTGGTGCCATACCTTTGAAATAAATTTCATACGATCTGGTCATGTAAGCAGCTGTTAAAGAGTCAGAAAGCGAGGTGCCGGTTACTATATCAGCCGCTTCAAGATCTCCATTTGCCGTAGAAGAAAAATCTGCTCTGAACGCGCCGTTATCTTGATATTTGATAACGCCGGCATTCTTCGCTGTTCCGTGCTGGCCGTTCCACCAGCCTACAAAGTAGTTTTGTTTAATTTTTCCGCCATTGGACCATGTCAGCATTGGACTGTTGTTTAGGCCGCTGGCAACAGAAAAAGTGTTCGCCACATCCCTTATCGTTCGAGTTCCACCGGAAATTTCTACAATGACAGGAGTTATGTAGCCAACCGCCGACCCTACATACGTTATCTGGGCAATTTGTGTGCCTTCGGGGAATGGTGTCTCTGTCAGAAGGGTGATTCTTCCAGACCAGGCATCCGTGCTGCCGCTGACTGATGGTATTGTGCTGGGATTAAGTATCACCGCATTAGCATTATTGAACCATCGCGCGAAGCGCTCGTATTTACCCTTATCGCTGCCCCACTGGCGGCGACCGACCCAGTCGAGCATCGAGCTGCCGTCATCATGAGCGAATAGCATGAGAAAGCCACCATTATTCATGGTTACCATCGATTTTCTTGCCCAGCTTGGGTCGAAATCTATATCTCGACAATCTTTTGAAGCAGGAGTCGTTGCTGCTACGGGCGCACCCGGCATCCAGTAAGCGTTATCTGAACTTGTTTCAAAGGTCGCAAAAATATGAGAAGCACCTTTATCCGGGGCAAAAGCAACAAATCTGCAGTCAGCGGACCAAGAACCATCTTCTACTGCTCCAGAGTTGGTTTCGTAGGTGTCCTGACCAGGTGCCAGATTATTGAATCCAACCTTAAAGTTTTCACCGTCGGGCGAGAGGGCAATGGTCTGTGGTATATTTCTGAGATTTTCGATGACCCGGTTTTCATCGATTTTTCGTCTGCGGACATCTATCTGCTCGACTTTTTTTGCGTCAGTGCCTACAAGTATATATTGCGGTTTTCGCACCGCCATTGCCATGTTTGAATCATTCGTCGGCGCGAATTCGACAATTCTTTCTTCTGAAATGGAATTGGTAAAGTTGCCGACCATGGTTTCTGATGCGACAACACTGAATAAAAGTGGTTTCTTTTTGTCATCGAAGTAGAACTCTTTTGACCATGGGTCGTAGATAACTATGTCGTTCTGCTCTCTGTCTTTTTTAGAAGCGCCTATCGCGGCTCTTGCCGCCCGGAATGGCTTGGCAGCGGTCAATGGAGGAGATGCTGTTGTGGTGTCCAGGGGGCTTATTGAGTCAAGAGTCTGGAACAAAACCGGGGTCTGTCTGAGATCGGTTACATACAGCCCGCCTTCATTACTGGCGGCATTTTTGGCATCGAATTCGTCCACTATCCCCAGGTGGCGGCCGTCATTCGATAAGGCCATGCTGCTTGGTTTACCTTTGAATGTAATCTGCCAGTTGCCGGTTTGTTCAAGCGACAGGGAAGAATAACGCGAAAGAGACGGCCTTGGCGAAGCATCGTTCCAGAGGACGTAAACGTCGCGGCCGTCAGGGGAAGTCGTCAGACTGACCAGCTGGTCTACGGAAGTGCTGGCGATTTCCTGAAACGGCAGGTTGCTATGGTTGGGAGCATACATCGGAAAGCGTAAAGCGCGCCTTTTATTCATAAGACCGACATAAAGCCACCCGTCGTTACCGGCGTGCAATACTGAATACTGGTCGGTATCATAGTCGCCGCTGTTAAAATTTGCCACCAGAGTCTTGTTTGTCAGCGCCAGCGTGCTCCAGTTGCCGGCATTTTCGACCTTCCATGAATAGAGGGCTTTGCCAGAGTGCACCGTGGCAAAGCAATATTTGCCATCTGGCCGGAAAACTACTCCGAGGTCTTTTAAGGCCTCATCTTTCTTTGCTGCGTCTTCTTTTACATAGCCGGTAACAGTGCTTTCAAGGACTTTTTCGCTGGCAAAGTTAGCCTCGTCGCTTACATCTGTATTTACTGCATACAGAGAGTTTTTTCGCTGGCAGATCAGAAATTTGTTGTTCGGGTGAACAGCCAGATTCCATGGGCGATGGTGCTTGTTGTCCGGATGGGGTCTGTCGCCTGGTTTGGGGCAGCTAAGCAGAATGTTGTGAACTGCAGTCTTTGAATCTGGGTCGATGCCGATAACCTCGACGTTTTTGGCGTTTGATATCCAGAGATAATTATCACTGTAACTCGGCAAAGCCAGCATAGAAAACAGACTGATGGATGGAAGCGCTGGAGACGCAGGGTCTGATGGGTCTATCTCGAGCTCGGTGCCAACATTGTCGTTATATTCGAGTTCGGCTCTTACTGTCAGTGCTTTTAAGCCGCTGATCGATTTGAGGTAATCCGACTGGATATTCTGGGTTGAGGTCCCGAGCTGCAGATTTTCTTTGATTGCGACGCTGACCTTGTAGCTGTAAAGAATACTGGACGCAGAGGAATAATCAGGATGAAGAAAAGTTCCAGGGATCGGTGGGGAGGTGGCGATACCGGCTTCTGTGGCACCAGATGCAAGGTTTGTATCAATAGTCAGTAATTTCGGCTCTGCATCACTGTTGTAGTAAATGTAGTGATAGGTCGTTGTTGTGTCGATGGCGGTGTGGTCGAATGCGCTGACCGCAAGTTCTTTATTGAGGCGTGATCTGGCCAGCAGGCGCAGCTTTTCGTAATGGTCAAAACTCTGCGTTTTTTGAATACCCATATGCAGGGTGCCCATGATTGGCAGTATGCAGTAACCTGCGATGATAGTCGCCACCAGAGCTTCTACGAGGGTGAACCCGCGGTTTTTGAGAAATGCGAAAATCTTTTTCATGCCAACAACCCCTTTGCTCAAGCCTCAACCAGTCCGACGCAAGTTGCGTACCTGCAGATTATTTTTGTGACACAGTACAACTGCTGATCCCTGCCTATTTTTAATTCTACACTATTTAAGGGCCGGAAAAAACTTTTACAGCCGAAAAAAAATTTGCACTGGTTGACCGGTCAGGCGGTTAACCGGGTCTTTCTTCGAAAGTTTTATAAAAAAAAGGTTCAACAAGGCTTGAGGTCAAGGGCTGCCTGGATTTTTTTTGCCCCCCCCCCTTTTACCTGAACCGGATTTCGGTTAGAATTAACAAATCGTACATACAAAACAAGGCTTTTCCGGAGACAAACACATGAAGCGTTATGCAATTATTCTGATTGCGTTATTTTGCCTGACTATAA